>Ga0335078_10008058_pt1 | contig 15646 bp, 7 predicted proteins | sample Lox_Sample_32_FD_206711 | JGI IMG/M metagenome (GOLD analysis project Ga0335078, IMG submission 206711) | Soil microbial communities from Loxahatchee National Wildlife Refuge, Florida, United States - Lox_Sample_3.2 | ecosystem: Environmental > Terrestrial > Soil > Wetlands | place: USA: Florida... | reverse complement strand
CGGGGAGCCAGACTGAGGCCGGACGTCCCAGAGTGAACGAAAGCACGGTGCCGGCTGGGATCGTCAGGTCCGGGCCCCGCCGGGCCACCGTCCAGATGCAGGCGGTGAGCAGGCCCCCTGCAGCCCCTGCCGGCAGCCCCCAGGGGCCGCCAACGGCGAATCCGGCGCCCGCTCCGGCCGCGATGAACGTAAAGTCAAATCCGGCGTCCTTTATCAATCCGTGCTTGCCATGAAAGGTGCCTTCCTTGTCCGCTTTTGGCTTGCTCCCTAGAGTTGGATAACCGTCAAGCGGGATCTCGGAGCCGTCGGCCATGACGACGGAATAAAGCCGCAGACGCAGTCGCGCGCGGCCGGTGACACGCCCGGCGCGGTGAAAATCAGAAATGGCGAGCTTGATGGTCGTGCCCGCCGGGATGGCCACGCGGCCGTCCCCGGTCACGATGTCCTGGTCAAGCGTCGCCGTAAGGATCGGGCTGAAATACTGGTAGTGATACTGCTGGTCCTTGGTGCTGATCGTCGAGTCCATGCGAACCGCGACCTGCAGGCCGGGTGAAAGAACTTCCCGTGTTGCGAAGGCAAGACCTGTCGAACACAGGAATGAAAGCAGGAGGACACAAACTCGCCGCGTCGATCCGGAATCGGTAAGCGACTGGCATCGCATCTCACACCCCCTCCGAAACGAACAGTCTGTAAGGCGGTCTCGCTTGTCGCATTTCAGCGGCCAAAAGGGGGCTAGACCCTCGAGCCCTTGTTATGTGCTTATGCGGCCGTGCAATAGAACGGAAACCAACAACTCCAAGCTGAGACGCAAAGACCGTCCGAGAGCCGTTTTGGTGGCTCAACACCACCACGGTGGTTGAAAAGCACCAGGCATCGCGATCTCTCCTCGGCCTGTCCTGGATTCTGGTATCATCGCACAGGCTTCGCGTTGTAGGGACGGGGCTTGCCCCGGCATCTCAGACTCGAATGCACTATGGAGCTGAACGGAGCCAAGGCAAGCCCCGTCCCTACAAGACGGTCGCCGCGAATAGCATCGGGATGGAGAACGGCCGACCCTTCTCGTGGAGATGCCGCGATGAACTTATTGTTTGATGTGAGGTTTGCGGCGATGCTGGCCGGCGCCGCCTTCTTTGGTCTTCCTCTCGGATGGGCGCTGGTAGCGACTGACGCTCCGCAAGCCGAGATTACCAATGGCCCGCTCCGCCTGAAGGTGTTCCTGCCTGATGCGTCGAATGGATATTATCGGGGGACCCGATTCGACTGGTCTGGGGAGATTGCGAGCCTGAAGTACGAGGGGCACGACTACTACGGACCCTGGTTCGAGGCCGTGGACCCGAAGGTCCACGACTACCGGTATGCAGGACCGGAAATCATCGCCTCACCGTGTTCGGCAGCCGCAGGTCCGGTGGAAGAATTCCAGACTAATGGCTCGGCCTTAGGGTTTGACGAGGCGAGAGTGGGGGGCACGTTTATCAAGATCGGCGTGGGAGTTCTGCGCAAGGATGAGCCCCGATACGATTACGTCAAGCAGTACGAAATGGTCGACGCCGGGAAATGGACGGTGGAACGGCATCGCGACTCGATCGAATTCACCCAAGAGCTGTCCGATCCGTCTTCGGGCTATGGCTACGTTTACCGCAAGACGATTCGATTAGTCCACGGCAAGCCGGAGATGGTTCTGGAACATCGCTTGAGGAATACGGGCCAACGCACGATTCACAGCGACGTTTACAATCACAATTTTCTGGTGCTTGACAAGCAGCCGCCGGGCCCCGATTTCATCATCTCGGTTCCCTTTCAGATTCACACGCCCGAGCCGCTCAATCCCCAACTTGCCGAGATCCGAGGGAACCAGTTTGTCTACCACAAAGTCCTGGAGAATGAGGACCAGGTGCAAACTCTGCTGGAAGGTTTCGGCGACAGTCCTCGAGATAACGAGATTCGCATTGAGAATCGCAAGGTCGGAGCCGGCATGAGGATAACCGGCGACCATGCGCTGGCAAAGCTAAACCTGTGGTCCATTCGAGCGGTGCTGTCGCTGGAACCTTTCATCTCGATGACAGTCGAGCCGGGCAGCGAATTCGCCTGGAAAATGTCCTACGAGTACTACACGCTTTCGTCGAGAGCCCAGTAGGAACCCCTCGATGCCAGCTTTGTCGTGTTGACCGGCGACCGCCGGTTCTGCTGAGCCCCTTGCCGAACCAGCCAGAGGCTCCTCCTTTGGTCTGCGACGTAGGGCCGGGGGCTCGACCCGGCCAGGGCCAACCCAAGGGTCGGCCCTACGACCGCACAATTTCGGAGAGTGAGGAGTCACGCATGAAACTTGTGGTCTTTGTGAGCCTGCTGCTGGCCGCTGCGGTTGCATGCCGGGCGCAGGATCTGCGAGCCGGGTATGCCAAAGCCGATATCACTCCCACGGGTCCGGTGATGATGGGCGGCTATGACTTGCGCGACGCGCCCTCAGAGGGCGTTCACGGACAGGATCGCCTGTACGCGCGGGCCCTGGTATTCGAAGCCTCCGGCGTCCGCGTGGCCTTTCTCGAGGCGGATGTGATCATGATTCAAGGGCATGACGCTTTCCGCCGTCAAATCTCTGAAGCAACAGGCATTCCAGAGTCGAACATTCTTCTGGGCGACGTCCACAACCACGCCGCTCCGTCCCCAAGTGCTGAATTGAAGACCACCTATGACCGCCAATTCGCGGCTGGACTCATGAAGGCCGCAACGCAAGCCGTCGCCAATCTCCAGCCGGTTCGAATCGACGCAGGCACCGGGCATTCGCGTATCGCCATGAATCGGCGCCAGCTGAAGGCCGCCGATTCGGATTCGACCTTGACTTTTGACGAGAATAACTCCAGCCAGTCGTTCGGCAGGCACGCCACCGACAAGCCGGTGTTGATCCACGAATTTGGCGGCGTAGTAAGGCTCGGCGCAAATCCTATGGGGCCGATCGACGACGAGGTACAAGTCGTGCGACTGGACACCGCGGACGGCCATCCTCTGGCCGTGATGATTCATTATCCCTGCCACGGAACCTCGCTCGGAGGGCGCAACAGCAGGATTTCCGGCGAGTGGATGGGGCGCATGCAGGAATCCGTGGAAAAGGCGTATCCGGGACTAGGCTCGATTTACCTGCAAGGGGCGGCGGGTGACATCAATCCACGCGTAGTGGGCGGCCTCGACGGCAACCCAGACGACATCGAAACCACTTGGGCGCTCGGCGAGGAGATCGGGCGCGAAGTGGTGCGTGTTTACGGCGCGCTTTCGCCGCGGCCCTGCGTGAATCCGCGAGTGCAGATCGAAACCGCCGAAATCTTGTTGCCGCGGCAGTATCGCGAGCTCTTTCAGGACTTCACCGCAACGGCCGTGAAAGTGCCAACGACCGTCGTCCGCATCGGCGACCTCATATGGACGACCTTTCCCGGAGAGATGTTCAGCAACATCGGGAAGCAAGTTAAAGCCGCGTCGCCGGCGCGCGACGCCTACGTGATGGGCTACACGAACGGCTACATTGGGTACTTCCCGGAGCGGAAGGCGTACGCCGAGGGCGGATACGAAGTGGCCGTCACCCACCTGGACCCCGCGGCGGAATCCATCTATCTGCGATCCCTTGCCAAGGTCTTCATGCGCTTTCACTAGTCGCGCGTTTCTTTCATCGCTGATCTCGGCCGCCGTTTTCAGCCGATGGGCGACCGGGAGACAAAGCAATCGTCAGGACACCGCCAGGCGCGACACCGCAGCCGACATGGCGGAGCAATTCCGCCAGATGTCCGAGGACTATGAACGGCAAGGCTTGGCCGAACCCTTCAAGGGAATCACCACGGATGGCAACCTGGTTCCCGGCCTATTCCAAATCGCGCCCAGCGGCGTTTCAACGGAACCGGTAAGGAACGCCGCGCTGAGATTCATCTCAACGCTCAGCAACGTGCAACTCGCGAGGACGATGTACCCGGTCGACGACATCGAATGGCGCAAATGGATGAATCAGCACTTTTACCTGCGCCAGGGGATCAGCCTGGGAGAAATGACCGGCGCGCAGCGCGATGCGGCCTTCGGACTGATGCGCGCCTCGCTCAGCGCCAAAGGACTTGAGCTGACGCGAAACATCATGCGCCTGAACGAAACGCTGGCGGAACTGACCGGCGACCACGACTTCCTGGGCGAAGGACTTTATTACTTCACGATCATGGGCAAGCCCTCCGCCGCCGAGCCGTGGGGCTGGCGGCTGGACGGCCATCACGCCATCATCAATTACTTCGTGCTGGGCGATCAGGTGGTGATGACTCCGCACTTTGTGGGCTCGGAACCAGTGGAGGCAAAATCGGGTAAGTACAAGGGCCTGGTGATTCTTCAGCAGGAACAGAACGACGGCCTGAAGATGCTGCAAGCCCTCCCCGACGCGCAGCGCCAGAAGGCGATTCTGAGCTTCTCCAAGAACGGCAACAACAACCTCGGCGAGGCCTTCAAGGACAACATTGTGCTCGACTACGCCGGCTTGTGCGCGGTCAACCTGGGTAGCGCGCCGCGGCGCCAGTTGCTGGATCTGGCGGACCTGTACGTGAGCCACATGGACGAAGGGCACGCTCGCGTGAAGATGGACGAAGTGAGCCGGCACCTCGACAAGACCTGGTTCGCCTGGATCGGCGGTACGGGCGCCGACAGCGTCTTCTACTACCGTATCCACAGCCCCGTGATCCTGATCGAATTCGATCACCAGCGGCCGGCCAACCTGGCGAAGTTCGCAGCGGATCCTACAAGGCCCACCCGGCAGCACATCCACTGTGTGGTGCGGACGCCGAATGGCAATGACTACGGCAAGGACCTCCTGCGGCAGCACTACCTGGCGCATCCCCACACGAGCTGATCAGGACCGGCGGCGGGGCTTCGTGAGGATCATGGAAAACATCACCAACCACTGGAAAGGATCTGCCGCATCTAACCAATTAGAGGAACCGATCTTCCGCGGCGGGTGCTCCACGAGCGCCCAAAGAATTATGATATGGGTGCGTCGCAACTCGCGGTCAGGTCTTGGGTTGGCGCATAGGACGCTTTCGGGGTCGCCCGGGAGCTGCTCCTTAAGGCGCCGGGTGCTCGGCGGCTGCCTGTCCCTGATCCTGCTAAAGACTTCAATTGGCACCGGATATGCGGCCCAAGCCGTGGGCCCGCGACCCGCCGGGCAAGCGGTCCTCTCTCGGCTCGATATCGATCTGCTGGACGACAACGAGCGGCGCTCCTTCCGTTACTTCTGGGACCAAGCCGATCCTCACACCGGCCTGGTGCTTGACCGGGTGCGGTCCGACGGCAAGCCGGATCAGCCCTGGCATCAAAACGTCTCGAGCATTGCTGCCACCGGCTTCGGCCTGACGGCACTATGCATCGCGGCCGAGCATCGCTGGATCAGCCGCGAGACCGCTCGCGCTCGTATCCTTACCACGCTTCGCTTCTTCGCCTACCAGGCGCCGCAGGTTCATGGTTGGTTTTACCACTTCATGGACGCCTCGACCGGCCAGCGAGTGTGGCAGAGCGAAGTGTCGTCGATTGATACGGCCTTGCTGCTCGCAGGCATCCTGACGGCGCGCCGGGCGTTCAGCGACGATCCTGAGATCGTGACGCTGGCAACCCTGATTTACAACCGCGTAAATTTCCGATGGATGCTCGACGGAAGCCGCGACGTTTTGCGCCACGGCTGGAGGCCGGAAACGGGCTTCATCAAGTCTGATTGGGACAGCTACAGCGAACTGATGATCCTGTACGTGTTGGCCATCGGATCGCCCACACACCCCATCTCGCCCAGTTCCTGGTACAACTGGAAGCTACCCGTGGTTCAACTGGACAATTACACCTACGTCGGCGGCGGACCTCTTTTCATCCAGCAGTATTCTCAAGCCTACGTGGACCTCCGCCAGCGCACGCAAGCGCAACTGGCGCCGACCGACTCGTACGTGCCCAACGTCAATTACTTCGCAAATGCCGTGGCGGCGACGCGCGCCCAGCAGGCCATGGCGGTGGCGCTGTCGCGCAAGTTTCCCGGGTACTCGTCTGAGATTTGGGGCATCACGGCCTCGGAAAGCGCCAAGGGCTATCTCGCCTGGGGCGGAACGGCCGACGATCCGCGGATCGATGGCACGGTGGTGCCGAGCGCAGCCGGGGGTTCGCTTATGTTCGCTCCGGATATCTGCATTCCGGCCTTACGCTCCATGCTGGTGAAGTACGGGAGGCAGATCTATGGACCCTACGGTTTTGCCGACGCCTTCAACCCCACCACCGGATGGGTTAGTCCTTACGTGCTGGGGATCGACGCCGGAATCACGTTGCTCAGCGCGGAGAACCTGCGAACCGGCTCCGTCTGGAGCTGGTTTATGGCGAATCCCGACGTCGACCGCGCCTTGGACCTGGTGGGCCTGCTTCCAGAGCCGTCCTCTTCGCCGGAGGAATCAAGCGACAAGCCGATTGCGCGGGCGGGCCGGCACTCCAAATCCGCGGTCGCGGCCGGCGAGGCGCCGGCTCCCGGATCGCCCGATAACCCTATCATCCTGGATCTCAATCCGCCGCCGCCCAATCCCGCGTGGGACCTCCCGCAGTATACCCTTCAGGGAGCCGGCGGACCCCGGCCTTAAGCGGCCGCAGACTACACCAGACAACTACTGTAATAGCCTCACGTCGGCTTACGGTCTTGAGGGATCAGCCGCCGAGGGCGCGGTCCAGGTTGAAGGCAGCGCTGATGAGCCCCATATGGGTGAAGGCCTGCGGGAAGTTGCCCAAGGCTTCCCCGCGCGGGCCCGTCTCCTCCGAGTAGAGGCCGAGGTGATTGGCGCGCCCCAACATCTTTTCGAAGATCAGGCCGGCGTCCTGCAAGCGAGAGGGATCGGCCCGGCCGGCGCGGGTCAAGGCCTCGACGAGCCAGAACGTGCACATGTTGAAGGCGCCCTCTTCTCCCGTGAGGCCGTCGTCGGTCTGGTCGACGGCATACCGGTACGCCATGTGATCGTCGACGAGTCCTCCCTGGGCGCGCGGCCGATTGATGGCCGCCAGGGTGTCGAGCATCATCGGGTCGCTCGGCGACATGAAAAAAACCAACGGCATGGCGAGCACCCCGGCATCGAGGCTGCTCCCGCCAAAACCCTGGACAAAGGTACGCCGCTGCGGGTTCCAGCCCTCGTCGAGAATAGACTGATAGATGGCGTCGCGGCATTCAAGCCAGCGGCTACGATCCGCCGGAAAGGAGCGTTGGAACGCCAGGCGTAGGGCCCGGTCCAGCGCCACCCAGCACATGAGCTTCGAATAAACAAAGTGCTGTTTGGGCCCGCGCACCTCCCAGATGCCGCTGTCTTCGGTGCGCCAGTTCGCTGCCACCCAATCGACGAGCCGCCGCAGATCTTTCCACAGTTCCGCCGAAATGGGGTTGGCGTACTTGTTGAAGAGGTAGACCGCGTCCAGCAAGGCGCCATAGATGTCGAGCTGGAGCTGGCGGTAAGCCTGGTTTCCGATCCGGACCGGGCTTGACCCCTTGTAGCCTTCGAGGTGATTGAGGGTCTGCTCGGTAAGGTCGCGCCGGCCATCGATGCCGTAAACAGTCTGGAGCGATTCGTGGGGCTCGAGATCGGCGCAGAGCTTTTCAAGCCAGCCCATGAAGCGGATCGCCTCGTCGGTGAGGCCAACTCGAAGCAGTCCATACAAGGTAAAGGCGGAATCGCGGATCCAGGAGTAGCGGTAGTCCCAGTTCCGGATACCACCCACCGCCTCAGGCAAACTGCAGGTCGGCGCCGCCACCACCGCGCCCGTGGGCTCGTAGGTGAGAAGCTCGAGAACCAGGGCGGATCGATGCACCATCTCGCGCCAGCGTCCGCGGTAATTGGAACGTGAGATCCAGGCTCGCCAGTAATCGAGCGTGCCTTGCAGAAGGCTTGTGGCTTCCTCGCCGGAAATGTGCGCGACGCTGTCGCCCGCGTTCTCGGGAGCGATTCTCACGATGAAGGTCGCCGATTGGCCTTCCTTCAGTGCCGCTTCGCAGGCGACACCGTCATCAAAAGTGTGAAGGGGAAGACCTGCCGCCATCTCCAGGCTGAGACTTGTGGAGCGGAAGCGCGCACCGTGCTGCACTACCAGGGTTTGGTGCTGGTCCCGCGCGTAGTTGAAAGCGGGGCGGCATTCCATGCGGAAGGCGACAGAACCGCGTTCCGCACGCACGGTGCGGACCAGTTGTGCCGGGCCTTCGGACACGGGCATGTAGTCGGTGATGGAGAGCGTCCCGTCTGCGGACCAGAATTCGGTGACCAGAACGTTGGTATCGGGCCAATAGAATTGGCGGGTGCGAACCGGCGGATGAGCAGGCGCGATGCGGAATACGCCGCCTTTCTTGTCGTCCAGAATAGCCGCGAAGACGCTCGGAGAGTCGAACCGCGGGAGGCAGAGCCAATCGACGGAGCCGTCCATGGCCACCAGCGCAGCGCTGCGCAGGTTGCCGATGATTCCGTGATTCTCAATGGGCTGATAGGCCATACTAACGTTTGTAGCGCGGCGGCTGGACGTTTCTGCCGCAAGCTACTCACCCGAGCGCCACTCGTTGAACAAGCCGACCTTTGGATGTTAACGAACGGTCAACGAGCGCGCAAGACGGAGGTGACGAACTGCTGAAGCATTGCGAGCATGCGACAGGAGCAATGAGCCGGAGCGCCACCGTGAGTTTGGGAGCCACTCCGCTCGCGGAAGGGCGCTGGCAGTTTCTACTCTGGGCGCCCAAGCTGGAGAGGGTACAGCTCCGTCTGCTCAGCGGAGAGGAGCGCCTCGTAACACCGGAGCGCGACGAGCAAGGATACCATCGAGCGATCGTTGATGGCATCGAATCCGGAGCGCGGTACCTTTACCGCCTGCCGAACGGGCGCGAGTTGCCGGATCCGGCGTCGCGCTTTCAGCCCGATGATGTGCATGGACCATCCATGCTGGTTGACCCGCGCAGCTTTCTGTGGAGCGACCGGACGTGGACTGGCCTTTCGCTTGAGGACTATATTCTCTACGAGATTCATGTGGGAGCTTACACGGCTGCCGGGACCTTTGCGGCGGTCATTCCGCACCTCGAAGAACTCTCTGAGCTTGGCATCACGGCGATCGAGATCATGCCGGTGGCCCAATATCCCGGGAGCCGCAATTGGGGCTACGACGGAGCTTATCCCTTCGCGGTTCAGCGCAGCTACGGCGGCCCTGAGGGTTTGCATCGGCTGGTGAATGCCGCGCACGGCTGCGGTCTGGCCGTGGTGTTGGACGTGGTGTATAACCATCTGGGGCCGGAGGGAAACTACCTGGGGGAATACGCTCCCTACTTCACGGAGCGCTATCACACGCCGTGGGGCGCGGCCATCAACTTCGACGGCGCCGGGAGCGACGAGGTCCGGCGCTTCTTTATCGAAAACGCCCTTTACTGGCTGGACGCATTTCACATCGATGCTCTGCGCCTGGACGCCATTCACGGAATCGTGGACACCAGTGCGTTCCCCTTCCTCGCTGAACTCGGCTCGGCGGCCAAATCGTTTTCGAACCGCACCAATCGCAAGATCCACCTGATCGCCGAGAGTGATCTCAATGACGCGCGTGTAGTCCGCAGCCCGGAGCGCGGAGGACATGGTCTCGACGCCCAGTGGAGCGACGATTTTCATCATGCTGTGCATGCCCTGGTGACAGGCGAGCAAGCGGGCTATTACGCTGATTTCGGCCAGGTGCGCGACCTCGAAATCACACTCCGGGACAATTGGCGTTTTTCAGGCCAGTACTCGCGGTATCGGCAACGGCGGCACGGCAACCCGGCCAGGGGAATTCCGCGGTCGAAGTTCGTGGTCTGCATTCAAAATCACGATCAGGTGGGCAATCGAGCGGCCGGCGACCGGCTCAGCGCCCTTGTCGATTTCGAGGCTCTGAAGCTCGCGGCCGGTGTCGTGTTGCTCTCGCCCTTTCTGCCGCTCTTGTTTATGGGCGAGGAATACGCAGAGATGGCTCCCTTTCAGTACTTCACGAGCCATCTCGATGCCAGCCTGATTGACGCCGTCCGCCGTGGGAGGCGCGACGAGTTTCGTGCGTTTGGCTGGAGCCAGGAGATTCCTGACCCCCAAGCCGATGGCACCTTCGAGCAGTCGAAGTTGAACCACGCCCTGAGGAGCGACGAGCCGCATCGGACGCTGCGCTTGTTTTATCGGGAACTGATCCGATTTCGACGCCGTGATCTGCCCATTCGCGACTTGAGAGTCGAGGTTTGCGCTTTCGAGCCGGAAAAGTCCCTGGCCCTCCGATACTCGAACCGCGCCGGCGAAATCGCCATGTTCTTCAATTTCGGAGACGCGCCGTCAAACATCGCAGCGCCCTGTCCGCCGGGAACCTGGCACAAGCACCTGGACTCGGCCGATACCCGCTGGCGCGGGCCGGGCAGCGCCTTGCCGGCCGCGCTCCAGGCGACCGGCGTGGCCGCGGTCGATCTGCCGCCGGAATCCTTCGGCGTCTTCAAACTCGCTCAGGCTGTACGGGAGCAAATATGAAATACGTGTGCGTCCATGGGCATTTTTATCAGCCCCCGCGGGAGAACCCCTCGCTCGAAGCCATCGAGCTGCAGGATTCGGCCTATCCCTATCATGACTGGAACGAGCGGATCACTGCGGAATGCTACGCGCCGAACGCTGCCTCGCGCCTTCTGGACAGCCAGCAGCGAATCGTGAGGTTGACAAACAACTACTCAACCATGAGCTTCAATTTCGGCCCCACTCTCCTGTCATGGCTGGAGGCAAAAGCTCCTTCCGTATACCAAGCCATTCTCGAAGCGGACCGTCTCAGCCAGCGGAGATTTTCGGGGCACGGTTCTGCACTCGCTCAGGCTTACAACCACATGATCATGCCGCTCGCCAATCGGCGCGACAAGGTCACGCAGGTGCGGTGGGGTATCAAGGATTTTCAGTATCGATTCGGACGGTCTCCGGAAGGCATGTGGCTCCCCGAGACCGCTGTGGATACGGAAACCCTGGGTATCATGGTCGATCACGGCATTCGATTCACGATACTTGCTCCCCGACAAGCTCGCCGCGTTCGCCGCCGGGCGGCGCGGAGCTGGAAAGACGTGAGCGGCGAACGCATCGATCCCAGCCACGCGTACCTCTGCCGGCTGCCGTCCCGCCAGAGCATCAACCTGTTTTTTTATGACGGGCCCATTTCGCAAGCCGTTGCATTCGAGGGCTTGCTGAACGACGGCGGCCGTTTCGCCGAGCGGCTGCTGAGCGGATTTGCCGATACGCGAACCTGGGCTCAGTTGGTCCACATCGCAACGGACGGAGAAACCTATGGTCACCACCATCGCTACGGGGAAATGGCGCTGACTTACGCGTTGCACCACATTCACTCGAACCAACTGGCCGAAGTCACCAACTACGGCCAGTACCTGCAACGTCATCCCGCCGATCACTTTGTCGAAGTTTTTGGCAACAGCTCTTGGAGCTGCGTCCACGGCGTCGAACGCTGGCGAAGTAACTGCGGCTGCAATTCAGGCGGGCATCCCGAGTGGAACCAGGAGTGGCGTGCTCCCCTGCGGGCGGCATTAGACTGGCTTCGCGATGCAATTGCCGTGCCCTATGCCGAGAAGGCCGCGGGTCTGCTAAAGGATCCGTGGTCGGCGCGCGACGCCTACATTGAGGTGATCCTGGACCGTTCGGCGAACAACGTGGATCGCTTCTTCAGCGAACAGTCCGATCATCCTCTCGACGGACAGGAAAAGATTACCGCACTGAAACTCCTGGAGCTCCAACGCCACGCGCTACTCATGTACACCAGTTGCGGCTGGTTCTTCGACGAGCTTTCCGGTATCGAGACCGTGCAGGTGATCCACTACGCGGGCCGCGTCGTGCAGCTTGCCCAGGAATTGTTCGGAGGGCAAATCGAAGCGGATTTCATCGAGCGGCTGAGGAGCGCAAAGAGCAACATTCCCGAGCACGGTGATGGCGCCCAGATTTACGAGAAGTGGGTGAAGCCCGCAAGGGTGGATATGTTGAAACTTGCGGCTCACTATGCCATCAGCTCCGTGTTTGAGCCTTACGACGACCACGCCAGGATCTACTGCTACGACGCATACCGCGAAGCCTACGACACCAATAGTGAGGGCAAGAGACGGTTGGCGGTCGGCCGGGCGCGCTTCACTTCCGAGATCATCCATGAGTCTTCCACCTTCAGCTTTGGCGTGCTGCACCTGGGCGATCACAATGTCCGCAGCGGCGTTCGCCCCTTTAGCGGCCAGGAAGGTTACCAGGGCCTCGAAAAGGATCTGGCCGAGGCCTTCGCCAAGGCTGATACAACGGAGGTGAACCGGTTGCTGGAAGCGGGATTCGGAGAGCAGATCTATTCCCTGCGATCGCTTTTCAAGGACGAGCAGCGAAAGATCGTTGGTCTGGTGCTTGAGGAGACCCTGGCGGAGGCGGCAGGCGCCTATCGCACGATTTATGAGAATCATGCGCCGTTGATTCGATTTCTAAACAGTCTGGGAATTCCCTTGCCGCGGGCGTTTCAGGCGGCCGCGGAAGTCGCACTCAACAGCCAATTGCGGCAGGCGTTCAAACGGCCGGAGCTCGACCTGGAAGGAATCCGGGGCCTTCTGAAGGAGGCCGCGAACATGAATGTGCCGCTCGACGTTCAGACCCTCGAATACGTGATCCGCCGCCGGGTAGAAGAAGGCGCCGAGCAGCTCGCTGCTCAGCCGGGCGATGTTTCATTCGCGCGGAAGCTCAATCGGTTGCTCGATGTGGTCCGGTCGTTGCCCTTCCCCGTCAATCTTTGGGAGACGCAGAACGTGGTTTACGTTACGCTATCTAACCTCAGACACGAGCCACATCCAAAGCTCGAAGCGGCGGACGCCTGGGCCTCCGAAGTCAGCGCCTTGAAGGAGAATCTGGGCCTGCAAACCCCGTGAGAAAAGTATGGCCTGCTTGCGAACTCCCATTGCCACCTACCGGCTGCAATTCAACCAGGACTTCACGTTCCGCCAGGCGCGCGAACTGCTGGACTATCTGCAACAACTTGGCATCACGGACATTTACGCCTCTCCTCTTCTTCAAAGCCGGCGGGGCAGCAACCACGGATACGACGTTACCGACCCCACCCGCATGGACACCGACGCGGGGACGGAGTCCGAGTTCGAAGAATTATGCGGCGAATTGCAACGGCGCAACCTCGGCTTGATTCTGGACATTGTTCCCAACCACATGGCTGCCAGCAGCGAGAACCCCTGGTGGATGGACGTGCTCGAAAATGGTCCTGCGTCCGTCTACGCCTCGCATTTTGACATCGACTGGCATCCACCCTCGCGCTTGCTGGATAACAAGGTCTTGCTCCCCATCCTCGGCGATAGTTACAGCCGAGTGCTTGAGAATCAGGAGTTGAGACCCGCCTATCGAAACGGCTCCTTCTTGCTTCAGTACTATCAGGAATCCTTTCCGCTGTCGCCGCGTTCGTATCGCCTCGTCCTCGATCATCGCTGCGACGTTTTGGAGAAGCGGTTGGGGGCAGGCTCCAATGTTTACCAGGACTACCTGGGAATCCTGGCGGCTCTGTGCGCTCTTCCGATGCGCGAGTTAGTGCCTCCTGAAGCCACCGGTGAACGGCGGCTTCACGCGGACGCGATCAAGGAGCGGCTACGCCGCCTTTATGGAACTGAACCCGAGATCAAACGATTCGTCACCGAAAACCTGCGGCTGTTCTCCGGCAAGAAGAAGCGCCCGGCCAGTTTCCGCCTGTTAGACCGTCTGCTCGCTGAACAGGCCTACGTCTTGGCCTTCTGGCAGAATCCGAATCTGGAGATCAATTACCGGCGCTTCTTCGCGATTACCGATCTGGTTGGCGTTCGAGTGGAAGACCCCTTCGTGTTCGAAGCCACTCACGCCGTCATCTTCAGGCTGGTCGAACGGGGCGTGGTGACGGGTCTGAGGATCGATCACATTGACGGTCTGCGCGATCCCGTGGGTTACTTACAGCGGCTGCAAGAACGCGTGGCCGGAGTTTCGGAGGGTAGGCCGCCGGGATTTTACGTCGTTGTGGAGAAGGTCCTGGCGCCGAACGAAATGCTGCCGTCCGAGTGGCCCGTCCATGGAACTACCGGCTACGACTTTCTCAACGCCGTCAACAAGCTCTTTGTTGACCCGCGCGGAGCCCGGGAAATCGAGCGCATCTACACTCGATTCGTGGGCGACGATGTTCCATACGAGGACGTGCTCTACGACAAGAAGAAGCTGGTGATCGCCACCGTCCTGGGCGTGGAGATGCGGGCCCTGGCGCGCCAGCTCAGCATCCTGGCGGAACAGGACCGCTACGCCCGGGACGTGCCGCGCGCCGACCTTTCGCAAGCTTTGATTGAATTGACAGCGTGCCTGGCCGTCTACCGGACCTATACGCGCAACCTGGATGTGGCCGTCGAGGCAAGAGCCAATATCGACCGCGCGGCTGACGAAGCGCGCCGGAGAAGACCGAACCTGAATCCTGCGGCGCTGGCCTTTGTCAGAAAGGTCTTGCTGCTCCTGGATGCGGATCACCTGTTCCCCGAGCAGCGAGAAGCGCGATTGGGATTCGCGATGCGCTGGCAGCAGTTCACTGGTCCGATTGTGGCGAAGGGTCTCGAGGACACTGCCCTTTACGTATACACGCCCTTGATTTCTTTGAATGAGGTGGGTGGCGACCCTCGCCCTTCGCACGCGCCACATCCTGATTTCACCCATTTCGTGAAGCGCCGGGCACAGTCCTCGCCGCATAGTCTCAACGCCACTACGACTCACGACACCAAACGGTCAGAGGACGTGCGAGCGCGGGTGAACGTGCTCACGGAAATTCCTGAGGAATGGCGGCGGCATTTGAGACTCTGGAGCCGGTTAAACGCTCCGCATCGGGGGACGGTGCAGGGTCACCGCGTGCCGGACCCCGCGGAGGAGACCCTGCTCTACCAGACGTTGATTGGCGCATGGCCTTTGTGCGCCGACGAGATTCCTGAGTTTAAGCGGCGCTTGAGTGACTATGTCATCAAGGCGACGCGCGAAGCCAAGGTCCACACGCGCTGGACGCGGCCTAACCTCGAGCACGAGCGCTCTCTCACGGATTTTGTCGAGTCCATTCTGGACGCGCGCAAGAGCCCCCGCTTTCTCGATGAATTCATGAGATTTCAGGAGACGATCAGCTACTACGGCATGTTCAATAGCCTGGGCCAGGCGCTGCTCAAGATCGTGTGTCCTGGCGTGCCGGACTTCTATCAAGGGTCCGAACTCTGGGATTTCCGTCTCGTTGATCCTGACAACCGGGGTCCCGTCGACTTCCGAAAGCGTAAGGAGTTGCTCCAAGCGCTTGCCGATGAGGGCGATCATTCAAGTCCAGAATTTCTTCTCCGTCTGCGGGAACACTGGCGCGACGGCCGCATCAAGCTGTACGTGATCTGGAAGGCATTAAACTTCAGACGGCAGTATGCCCGGCTATTCCTAGAGGGAGAGTATCTGCCATTGAGCGCCGAGGGAGCACACAAGGACAACGTGGTTGCCTTGATGCGGTACACGGCAGATCGCTGCATGCTGGCGGCGGTTCCCAGGTGGCTCGCCCGCACCAAAGCTCCGAGGGATGCGGAGCAGACGCAGGTTTACTGGAGCAGGGGATT
>Ga0335078_10008057_pt1 | contig 15646 bp, 16 predicted proteins | sample Lox_Sample_32_FD_206711 | JGI IMG/M metagenome (GOLD analysis project Ga0335078, IMG submission 206711) | Soil microbial communities from Loxahatchee National Wildlife Refuge, Florida, United States - Lox_Sample_3.2 | ecosystem: Environmental > Terrestrial > Soil > Wetlands | place: USA... | reverse complement strand
CCACCTTAATATTGGCCTGCACGATGATCTTGCCGAACTTCTCGCTTTCCGAAGCGACGAATTTCTTGAAGTCCGCGGCGTTCATCGGCCGCGGCACGATGCCCTGCGGATTGAGCTTGTCGGCGATTGCCGGGTCCTTGAGCGCCTTGTTCACGATGCCGTTGAGGCGGTCGACGATGGGCTGCGGCGTGCCGCCGGTCACGAACAGGCCGAACCAGTTGAGCAGCTCGTAGCCGGCAAGCCCCGGCGCACCTTCCGACAGCGGCGCCACCTCCGGCAGTTGCGGCATCCGACCCTTCGACGTGACGGCGACGGCGCGCAACTTGTCCGCCTTGAGCAGCGGCAGCGCCGCGGCAAGGCTGGTGAAGCTCATGGTGACCGCGCCTGAGGCGACGTCGGTCACCGCTGGCGCCGCGCCGCGATAGGGCACGTGCAGCACGTTGGTGCCGGCCATGGTGTTCATCAGCTCGCCGGCCAATTGCTGCGGATTGCCGACGCCGGAGGAAGAGAACGACAGCTTGCCCGGGTGGGCCTTGGCGTAGGCGATCAGCTCCTGCGGATTGTGCACCGGCGTCGATGGCGCGACGACCACCACGCAGGGCACCACGCCGATGAGCGCGACCGGCGTAAGCTCGCGCATCGGGTCGTAGGTCATCTTCTCCTTGTACAGATGCTGGGCGATGGCGATCTCGCCCGAGGTCGCCATCAGCAGCGTATGGCCGTCGGGCGGCGCCTTGGCGACCGTGTTGGCGGCGAGCATGCCCGCCGCGCCCGTCCGACTCTCCACGATCACAGGCTGGCCAAGCGCGTCCTTGAGCGGCTCGGCGACGAGGCGCGCCGAGATATCGATGCCCCCGCCTGGCGGAAAGCCGGCGATGATGCGAATGGTGTGCGTCGGATAGGACTGCGCCAGCGCCGGCCCGGCCAGCAATGAAGCGCCCGCGCTTGCGAGCAACGTCCGTCGCGTCAGCATGTCGTCCTCCCTGCAATTTTTCTTATTGCGCGACTATGCGCCGCCCATTCGGGCGGTTCAATCGCCGCCCTCGCGGATCGGCGGCTGGAAGGCAAGGCCCGTGTCCCAGGGAAAATAGATCCAGGTGTCCTGCGACACTTCGGTGATGAAGGTGTCGACCAGCGGCCGGCCCATCGGCTTGGCGTAGACGGTGGCAAAATGCGCGGCGGGCAAGAGATCGCGCACCACGCGCGCAGTCTTGCCGGTGTCGACCAGGTCGTCGACGATGAGCACGCCCTTGCCCTGCCCGCGCATCGACGTCACCTCGGGCGCGACGCCCTTGAACACCTTTAGTTCGCCCTGGTTCTGGTAGTTCTGGTAGCTCACCACGCACACGGTCTCGATGACGCGCACGTTCAACTCGCGCGCGACGATCGCGGCCGGCACCAGGCCGCCGCGGGTGATGGCGACGACGGCGTCGAAGGGGCCCGCTTCGTGCAGCCGCCAGGCCAGCGCGCGCGAGTCTCGGTGGAACTGATCCCAGGACACGGGAAAGATTTTTTCCGGACGCGGCAGCTCGGCTTGCGGCTTCGGCATTGTCAGCGCGCCGCCGCCGCCAGTTGCGACTTCACCTGCGCCAGCATCGCCTCCACCGCCGCCTTCGCTTGCGCGAGCTTCTGGGCATCGCGCGAGCGCACCACGATATTGGTGTTCGGTCCAAGCTTCTCGTCGAAGAACGGATAGCTGCCGATGATCGTCTCCGGATTGGCCCTGGCGATGGCACCCAATTCGGTGCCGACGTCGCCCTCCTTGGCGTCGGCGCGGATCGTTTCCGACAGCAGCTTGGCGCCCGTCTTCAATTTCGGTGCCACCTCGTCCAGCATGCCTTGCATCACCGCGGGAATGCCGGCCATCACGATCACGTTGCCGATCCAGAATCCCGGCGCGCCCGAGACCTTGTTGTAGACGAGTGCGGCGCCCTTCGGGATGCGCGCCATACGCATGCGCGCCTCGTTCAATTCGCCGCCGGTCTTGGCCAGGCGCTCCTTGAGGATCGCCACCGCCTCGGGATGAAATTCGAGCGGGACGCCGACGGCGGCCGCCACGCAATCCGCCGTGATATCGTCGTGCGTCGGGCCAATGCCGCCGGTGGTGAAGAGATAGGTGTATTTCGCGCGCAGCGCGTTCACCGCGCCGACGATCTCGTCTTCGACGTCGGGCACCACCCGCACCTCGCGCAGATCGACGCCGAGCGCGGTGAGATAATCGGCGATGTACCCGATGTTCTTGTCCTTGGTGCGGCCGGACAGGATCTCGTCGCCGATGACCAGCACCGCCGCGGTGACAATCTCCGGATTGGCGCTCATGATGGTCACGGTATCCTTTCAAGTGCGTGCGCACACCTAGCGTGGCCCAGCCGGCCGCTCAAGTTGGAGCAAAACAAAATCGCCGCGATGAGCTGCTCCCGATAGCGCTCATCGCCCATTATTTAGGCACAAGCGGACCGGCCCGACCGCCGCAAATATGTGGTTTTCCTGGGTTTTTTTTGGCCTGAAGCTTGCAACTCGATCGGTGGGGATGACGTCGCCCGCGTCCCGAGCAGGAAAGGGCCACAAAGTCGGGCGGTCGAGCGTTCGTAATGAGGGCCGTGAGCTGGGGGTCCAGATGGCAGTCGCGTTCGATGAGATGACGGGAACGGACGGCGGCGTGCGTCCGGCCTATGGCGAGTTGTCGCGCTGGCTCGACGAAGTGCCGCCCGACGTCCTCGATTACCGGCGGCGCGAAGCCGAGCTCCTCTTCCGCCGCATCGGCATCACTTTCGCGGTCTATGGCGAGGCCGAGGCGCAGGAGCGGCTGATCCCGTTCGACGTCATCCCGCGCATCATGTCCGGTCGGGAATGGCGGCTACTGGAAAAAGGCCTCGTCCAGCGCGTCAAGGCGCTCAACCTCTTCCTCAAGGACATCTATGGCGCGCGCGAAATCCTGCGCGCCGGCGTGGTGCCGGACGATCTGGTGTTCCGCAATCCGGCGTTCCGGCCGGAGATGAGCGGACAGAGCGTGCCCTACGACATCTACATCCACATCGCCGGCATCGACATCGTGCGGGTGGACGCCGACACCTTCTACGTGCTCGAGGACAACGCGCGCACGCCCTCCGGCGTCTCCTACATGCTGGAGAACCGCGAGATCATGATGCGGCTCTTTCCCGAGCTGTTCGCGCGCCACCGCATCGCGCCGGTCGACGATTATCCGGACCAGTTGCTCGCCACCCTGAAATCGGTGGCGCCCTCACGCATCGCCCGCGATCCCACCGTGGTGCTGCTCACGCCCGGCGTCCACAACTCGGCCTATTACGAGCACTCGTTCCTCGCCGACAAGCTGGGCGTCGAATTGGTCGAAGGCCGCGACCTCTTCGTCAAGGACGAGAAGGTCTACATGCGGACCACGCAGGGTCCGCGTCAGGTCGACGTGATCTACCGGCGCATCGACGACGATTTCATCGATCCGCTCACCTTCCGCCCCGACTCGGCGCTCGGCGTCGCTGGCCTGATGTCGGCCTACCAGACCGGCAACGTCACGCTCGCCAACGCCGTCGGCACCGGCATCGCCGACGACAAGGCGGTGTACAGCTTCATGCCGGCGATTGTGAAATTCTATCTCGGCGAAGAGCCGACCCTGAAAAACGTGCCGACCTGGCGCTGCCGCGAGGAGGAGCACCTCGCCTATGTGCTCGATCATCTGAGCGAGCTGGTGGTCAAGGAGGTGCACGGTTCCGGCGGCTACGGCATGCTGATCGGACCGTCCGCAAGCAAGGTCGCGATCGAACAGTTCCGCGCCAAGCTGAAGACGGCGCCGAAGAATTTCATCGCCCAGCCGACGCTGGCGCTGTCCACCTGCCCGACCTGCGTCGACCAGGGCGTCGCGCCCCGCCACGTCGATTTGCGGCCGTTCGTGCTCACGGGCAGCAACGGCACGCGCATCGTGCCCGGCGGATTGACCCGCGTCGCCATGAAAGCAGGTTCGCTGGTGGTCAATTCCAGCCAAGGCGGCGGCACCAAGGACACCTGGGTATTGGACGGATGATGTTATTTTTCATGGTCTGCAGCGAACTCCCCTTTACTCTCCCCTGGAGGGGGAGGGTGAAGAAGTGCGTGGGGATACGCTGAATGCTCTCGCGCACCGCCGATAACCTCTATTGGCTCTCGCGCTACGTGGAGCGGGCGGAATATCTGGCGCGCATTCTCGACGCCACGCAGCGGCTGTCCGCGCTGCCGCTCGCCTATGTCGGCGAGAGCAATGAATGGGAATCGGCGGTCTTGACCGCCGGCTGCGCCACCGCCTTCTTCAAGCATTACGACGAGGCAAACGAGGAAAACGTCACCAATTTCCTCGCCTTCTCCACCGCCAATTCCTCCTCGATCCGCAATTGCTTCGAGCTCGCGCGCTCCAACGCGCGCGCGGTGCGCACCGCGCTGACTGTGGAAATGTGGGACGCCATCAACGGCACCTGGCTCGAGCTCAAGCGCTATGGCAACGGTCCGACCTCGCGCGAGGAGTTCTCCCGCTTCCTGCGCTGGGTGCAGGAATCGTCGTTGCGCTTCGACGGCTCCGCCTACCGCACGATGCTGCGCAACGACGCCTACTGGTTCTCCCGCCTCGGCGTTTACGTCGAGCGCGCCGACAATACCGCGCGCATCCTCGACGTGAAATATCACCTGCTCTTGCCCGACAACGAGCGCGTCGGCGGGCCGCTCGATTATTTCCAGTGGGCGGCGATCCTGCGTTCGGTGTCGGCGCTCACCGCCTATCACTGGGTCTACCGCGAGAGCCTCAAGCCCTGGCTGGTCGCCGACCTCTTGATCTTGAAAGACGAAATGCCGCGCTCGCTCGCCTCCTGCTACGAGGCGATCGTGCGCAATCTCGACCAGATCGCCGGCGCCTACGGCCGGCAGGGCCCGGCGCAGCGCCACGCCCGCGGCGTCCGCGCCCGCCTGCAGAACAGCCGCATGGACGGCATCTTCCAGCGCGGCCTGCACGAATTCATCGGCGAATTCATCACCGAGAACAACCGGCTGGGCGCCGCCATCACCGAGCAATTCCTGCTATGAGTCGGTAGGCGAGGCCGCGATAGTACCTCACCGGCAACACTGACCCCGCGAGCGCATGCGCATCCGCATCTCCCACGCGACCACCTACCGCTACGACACGCCGCCCACCAGCGTGATCCAGATGCTGCGGCTCACCCCGCGCAACCACGACGGGCAATACGTGATGAACTGGCGCGTCGATCTGTCGGAGGATTGCCTCCTGCACCAGCATGAGGACGCCTTCGGCAACATCAGCCATTTCTTCACCGCCGAGGGGCCGTTTCGCGAATTGTCGGTCGCCGTCGAAGGCGAGGTCGACACGCACGATACCAAAAGCGTCGTCAACGGCGCGGTCGAGCGTTTCCCGCCGGGAATGTTCTTGCGCGAGACGGCGCTCACCGAGCCCGACGACGCCATCATTGAGTTTGCCGACAGCGCGCGCGCTGCTGCGGGATCGGACCCGCTGGCGCTGCTGCACGGGCTGATGACGGCGCTCAATCGCGAGATCGCCTTCGACACCGATCCGACCCACAGCGCGACCACGGCGGCGGAAGCTTTCGCGCTGCGCCGCGGCGTTTGCCAGGACCTCACCCACATCTTCATCGCCGCGGCGCGGCAGCTAGGAATTCCAGCCCGCTATGTCGGCGGTCATTTCTACCGTGCCGACGGCGTCACCGCACAGGACGCCGGACACGCCTGGGCCGAAGCCTATGTCGAGCACCTGGGCTGGGTCGGCTTCGATCCCACCAATGGGATCGGCACCACCGAAGCCCATGTGCGGGTGGCCATCGGATTGGACTACCTCGGCGCGGCGCCCGTGCGCGGCACGCGCTTCGGTGGCAGCGGCGAAACCCTCAAAGTCGCTGTATACGTCGGTCAATCGCAGCAACAGGCGCAAAACTGATTTGGCTCACGTTCTTGTTCGCAAGCCGGTTTCGCGCGTCAGTATCGGGGGCCGCAATATTGCCGGGCGCAGGCCCGTCGCTATAACCTTGCGGCCGATTCACGGATTAAGTAGTCGGGTCCCATGACATATTGCTGCGGAATCCTGGTGCGCGATGGTTTGGTGATGATCGCGGATACGCGCACCAATGCCGGCCTCGACAACGTCTCCACCTTTCGCAAGCTGCACGTCTACACGGAGCCGGGCGAGCGCATCATGGCGATCGCCTCCTCCGGCAATCTGTCGCTGTCGCAATCGGTGCGCTCGATCCTCACCGAGGGAGTGGAAAATCCGGAAACCGGCGAGTTGGAGACGCTGTTGAATTCGCCGACCATGTTCCAGGCGGCGCAGCGCATCGGCCGCACCATCCGTACGATTCAAGCCGCCGAAGGCAAGGCGCTCGAGGCGGCCTCGATCGAGCACGACGTCGCCTTCCTGTTCGGCGGGCAGATCAAGGGCGGCCGCGTGCGCCTGTTCATGATCTACTCGGCCGGCAACTTCATTGAATGCACCACCGATACGCCCTATCTGCAGATCGGCGAGCACAAATACGGCAAGCCGGTGCTCGACCGCGCCATCAGCTTCGACACCGACCTTTATGACGGCCTCAAGATCGGGCTGATCTCCATGGATTCGACCATGCGCTCCAATCTCGGGGTCGGGTTGCCGATCGACGTTTTGGTGGTGCGGCGCGACACCTGCAACGCCGAGGTGAACTATCGCATTGAGCCGGGGGAGCCCTATTTCCAGGACCTGCGCGAGCGCTGGTCGGCCGCGCTGCGCGCCGCGCATATCGCCATTCCACGTCCGCCCTACCGCAGCACAACCTGAAGTTCCCGGCCGGCTCGTTTACCTCCGGTTAACAGCACCGCGCGAATTGCGGTAGCGGGCGGCCATTTGGCCGCCGCCGAAGCCCCGGCGAAAGCGAAAAGCAAGCTTTGCCCCCTAGGTTCCGGGCCAAAATGTCCAATGGGAAGGACAGCTTGAGGGGCTCAAACGTGGCGACGGTGGCACATCCGCGTGCATCCGAGCGACCTTACACGAGTTGGGATCGGGCGCGTTTGAGCGTGGTGGTCCCGATCGGGGTGATCGTCGCCGTGGCGATCCTCTGCATCGTCATCGCCGTGTTGTCGTCGGCCCGGCGCGCCGACGAAGTCGCCGTGCAAAACGAGAAGCTGTTGTTCTCACGCTCGCTCGCCAATTACGGCGAGCGCGTGCTGCGCGAGGTCAAAAGCGTCGCCGCCTCCGAGCGGGCGGTCAAGAACGTGCGCGTCAAATACGACCCCGACTGGGTGAAGACGCGCATCGGCTCCTGGCTGAAGACCTTTTTCGACCACGACCACGTCTTCGTCTTCGACGGCGCCGACAACCCGCTGTATTCGCAGTTCGACCGCCGCGGGATCAAAGCCTCCTGGTTCGAAGCCGCGCTGCCCGACATGAAATCGGTGCTCGCCTATATGCGCGGGCGCAATGCGGCCCTGCACGGAGCGCTGCGCCTCACCGACGCCAACGCGGCGGACGACGGCGCGCATGCGCAGGCCGCGGTGATCCGCAACCTCGGCGGCCGGCCCGCGGTGATTGCCGCGGTCGCGGTCGGGCCCGTCGCCGGTATCCCGCCCGAGCGCGACATCGCCGCGCCGATCGTGATGTCGGTGAAATTCATCGACAGCGGCGCGCTCGCCGGCATCGCCGCGCAATTGCAATTCACTCATCTGCGCCAGCTCGACGGCGAGCCGCCCCCGCCGACCGATCTGACCTACGAACTCGATGGGCCGCAGGGCAAACCGATCGCCCGCTTCGCCTGGACGCCGAAGCAGCCGGGGGCAGAGATCGTCAACAGCGTCATCCCCTTCATCGCCGTTGCGCTCGCCGGCTTCGCCCTGCTCGCCGCCTTCGTGCTGCGCTACATGCGCCGCACCGCGGTCGCCATCGCCGCCGGCGAATCGCGGCTGCGCCATCTTGCCATGCACGATCCGCTGTGCGGCCTGCCGAACCGCATCTTCTTCAGCGAACGGCTCGAGGCGGTGATCGAGGAGGTGCGCGCCGGCTCCGCGCCGGCCGCGGTGTTCTACATCGACCTCGACCATTTCAAGGACGTCAACGACACGCTCGGCCATCCGGTCGGCGACGAATTGATCCGCAACGTCACCCTGCGCCTGTCGCACGCGCTGCGCGGCGACGACCTGGTGGCGCGGCTCGGCGGCGACGAGTTCGCGGTGATCTCCTCGGTCGGCGACGACGGCGCCAAGATGATGCTGGTCGCCCAGCGCATCATCGCCGCAATCTGCGCGCCCTATGCGATCAATCAGCAGAATATCGTGATCGGCGCCTCCATCGGCATCGCCGTGATCGACAAAAAAACCGGCGGCGCCGCCGACATCATGCGCTACGCCGACATGGCGCTCTATCGGGCCAAGAACGAGGGCCGCAACCGCGCGTGCATCTACGACGCGGCGATGGACGCGGATCTGTCGAACCGCAAGCTGCTGGAAGGCGACCTGCGCGAGGCGATCGAGAACAATCAGCTGCGGCTCCTGTATCAACCCATCGTCAACAAAAGCGGCGAAACGGTCGTCGGCGTCGAGGCGCTGTGCCGCTGGATGCATCCGACGCGCGGCGAAATCCCGCCCAGCGAATTCATCGCCGTGGCCGAGCATTCTGGCCTGATCATCGAGCTCGGCGCCTCGGTGCTGCGCCGCGCCTGCCTCGACGGCAAGGCTTGGCCCGGCCTCACCGTCTCGGTCAACGTGTCGCCGCTGCAGTTCCGCCGCACCGATTTCTTTGAAGTCGTGCAGCGCACCCTAGCCGAGACCGAATTCGATCCGGCGCGTCTGGAGATCGAACTCACCGAAAGCGTGCTGCTCGGCAATGCCGACAGCGCGGAAGCCGTGATGCTGCGGCTCAAGGATCTCGGCGTGCGGCTCGCGCTCGACGATTTCGGCACCGGTTATTCGAGCCTGCTCTATTTGCGCCGCCTGCCCTTCGACAAGCTCAAGATCGACCGCAGCTTCGTGCTCTCGATCGAAAAGGCCGCCGACGCCGCGGCCATCGTGCACGCGGTGGTCAGCCTCGGCCGCGGTCTCGGCATGAAGGTGACCGCGGAAGGCGTCGAGACCGCCGACCAGCAGTTGTTCCTGCGCGCCGCCGGCGTGCACTACATGCAAGGGTACCGCTTCGGCAAGGCGGTGACCGCCGCCGAGATCAGCGAACGCCTGCGCTCTCCGAGCGCTTTCACGCCGATCGACGTGCCGCAGGCGCTGGCCGGCTGAAGGCTTCGTCATGGCCGGGCTTGTCCCGGCCATCCACGCCTTCCTCCGTCAAATCAGCAAGACGTGGATGCCCGGCACAAGGCCGGACATGACGGCCGACAGCCATGTGATGGCGGGCGCGCGCTTTTGTGATATTTCGGGTCCTTCCGATAGTCGGGTCAGGGAAGGAAATCCAATGAGTGCATCCGCGAAAATCGCGCTGGTCACCGGAGCCGGAACCGGCGTCGGCCGGGCGGTGGCGATCGCCTTGGCGAAAGCCGGTTACAGCCTGGTGCTGGCCGGAAGGCGCAAGGAGATGCTCGATAAAGTGTCGGGCGAGATCAACGCCGTCGGCGCGCAAGCACTCGCGGTGCCGACCGATGTCTCGAAACGCGACTCGATCCTGGCGCTGTTTGCCACGACCAAATCGACCTTCGGCCGGCTCGACGTCCTGTTCAACAATGCCGGCATCGGCGCCCCGCCGGTGCCGCTCGAGGACCTGGCCTTCGAGACCTGGAGCAATGTCGTCGCCACCAATCTGACCGGCATGTTCCTGTGCACCCAGGAGGCCATCAAGATCATGAAGGCGCAGACCCCGCGCGGCGGCCGCATCATCAATAACGGCTCGATCTCGGCGCACGCGCCGCGCCCCTATTCGGTCGCCTATACCTCGACCAAGCACGCGGTCACAGGTCTCACCAAGTCGACTTCGCTCGACTGCCGGCAATACGACATCTGCTGCGGGCAAGTCGACATCGGCAACGCGGCGACGCCCTTGACCGACCGCATGGTGCAGGGTGAAGGCGTGCTGCAGCCCGACGGCCACAAGATGATTGAGCCGCGCATGGAGGCCGAGCATGTCGGCAACGCGGTGGTCTACATGGCGAGCCTACCGCTCGACTCGAACGTTCTCTTCATGACAGTGATGGCGAACAAGATGCCGTTCGTAGGCCGCGGTTAGCGCGGCTCTGCAATGATTGCCGAGCTCAAACACTGGCATGACTTCTACGTCCTGGTCGGCACCGCCGGCGCGACGCTGGTGGCGTTGTTGTTCGTTGCGCTATCGCTCGGCACCGGTTTTCTGAACGACAAGCGGGCAGCGGCGACGCGCGCCTTCTACAGCCCCGTGGTCGTGCATTTCAGTGCCGTCTTTTTTCTGGCAGCCATCGCGCTGGTGCCCGCGCACCGGGCCGTTTTTTCGCGGCGATGATCGGCGCCTGCGCCGCGGTCGGCCTCGGCGTCTCTCTGTTCGTGACCATCCAGCTGCTGCGCCACGACTGGACGAATTACAAGCAGGACCACCTCGCTTACGCGCTCCTGCCGACGATCGCCTATGTGGCGCTGCTGGTTGCGGCGGCGATGGTCTGGTCGGAAAACGACTTCGCGCTCGACGTGCTGGCCGGCTCGCTGCTTCTGCTGCTGATCGTCAATATCCGCAACGCGTGGGACCTCACGCTCTCGATGGTGCGCCATCAGACGAGACGCGATTGAGCAGCTCAAGAGCCGTCACCGCCGATCGAGCACGGTCTTGAATTCGGGTGTGTTGCCGGAACAGTCCGCCGCTTCGCCCCAGAACACCAGCGCGGCCTTGCCGTCGGCGACGCGCCAGATCGCATGCACGCGGCAGACGCCCGGCTTGGCCGGATCCCAGAACATCGAGATCAGGTCGCGCTTGTCGCCGATGAAGACGCGCTCGGCGATCAGCATATCGGTCGTTGCCGCGCGGCCGTCCGCGTCGAGGATCGGAAACGTCAGCCGCCGCGGATCGTCGCCGTCGCGGTCGCGCGTGACATAAACGTAAGCCTGCTCCTTGCGCAGCATGTCGGCGCTGGCGTTGCGCGCCTTCATTTGCCCGGCCGTCGGGTTCGCATTGCCCGGACAGCCGAGCACGACGAGGCGGCCGAGATCGAAGCGCTGGTTGGTGGAAAACATCGGCACGCCGTCCTCGGCACAGCGGTGCACGGCGGCGAGCGGCTTGGGTAGCTGCGCGCGCGTGACATGTTCGACCATGGTCATGCGCACGCGCACCAGGCCCGGTCGCGGCGGGCACCATTTGTTGTAGGCCTGGATCGCCGCCTCGATCACGTCGTCGCCGTCACGCACGGATTCCGCGCGTTCGCTGGGTTCCTTGCAGCGCGCGAAGCTCTCGCGGATTTTCTCGGCATAATCCATTTGCCGTGAAATGGATTTGCATCTGTCCGCCGCCGAAGCATCCGGCCCGCTGCGCGCCAGCGCGATCGACTCTCGCATCATCTGTTGCGCGGCCTGCAGTTCGCGCTTGCAGGCGGCACTGCCCACCTCGATGGCCGCGGCCGGCGATGCGAGCCACCCACCGGATGCGGCACATACAACGGCGATGACGATGAGTCTCGACATCGAATCCTCCCGGCGGCGGTCAGGCGACGAGGCTGACCTCGACCTTCTCGCCCGTCTTCACCTTGGCCATCGCCTTGACGTTGCCGAGCGCCTTGGCGAAGACGTTGCAGGGGCTGGCGAGCCGCGTCTCGTTGCCCTTGGAGATCGGCGTACGACCGAAGCCGATGGCGATCGCTGGCCCTTGCGGCCAATAGGCGATTTCGCCCGGCGTGATCACCGCGCGCGCGTCCTTTTCGCGCGCGACGTCGACCGGCACGTCGAAATAGACCTCCTCGCCCCAGGTGAGCACCGACGAGGAGATCGGCAGCGCCGCCGCGATCGCTTTGGCGGTCGGCGTGTCGAGCAGTTCGGCCTCGAGCGCGAGCGTAGCGAAATCGAAGCGAATGCGGGCCATGGTGCTCTCCCAGTGTTGCCCCGGCCCCGGCGAGTCATCCATTTTGGTGACCGGACCGGCCTTGGCAAGGTGAGGGCCGCGACTTAACCACCGTGGTATGGGGGAAATACGACGGGCCGAGCATGCAAACGCCACGGGGCTTGCGACAATGCGCTTTCGTCTGATTGCACTTTTCGCGTTGGCAATGACGCTGGGGAATGGCTCAGCCCTCGCCCGCCCGATCCATATCGTCGCCTATGGCGACAGCATGACCGCCGGCTGGCTGGTGGCGCGCAAGGATGCCTATCCGGCGCAGCTGCAAGCCGCCTTGCGCAAGAAAGGGTACGACATCGCGGTCGCCAATGCCGGCATCAACGGCGCTACCGCGCTCGATGCCTTGTTGCGTCTCGACGAGGCGATCGCGCCCGACACTGACATCGCCCTTGTCGAATTCGGCACCAACGATCTGCGCGCCCACGCTTCGATGAAAACCGTGCGTTCGCGGCTGACCGAAGTCATCCGCGCGCTGCGCGCCCGCAAGGTCGCGGGGCTGGTGATCGGCTTTGCCAGCCTCAAGCTTGACGACGTCGCCCGCGCCGAAACCGTGGCTTACGCCGAATGGAACCTGCCGCCCGGGAAATTTCGCGCGCGCGATCACGCGCATTACAACGCGCAAGGTTACGCCATCGTCGTCGAACGGATGCTGCCGCAGGTCGAGCGCCTGATCGCGCGGGTCAAGGCCGGTCGCTGAGCGAGGCGTGGTGAGCGTTCCTTCGCCACCCCGCGAAAGCAATCTCGTGCCCACAAACGCGCCCAGGTCCGCTTTGTCCCCAAAAGCGGCACTATTCATACGCTCGGAGCACGTCCGCTAAGGGCGAGAGCCGGACCACGCGCCACGATAAATCGGTTCGAGCTGTTATGACGGCCGTCACTCTAATATTTTTGGTCGTCGCAACGCTCGTACGCGTTTGGCTAGATCGCGTCCCGGATAGTTGTCGTGAGTGTGCAGTGCCAGCTCGTCCACGAAATGCTGCGCGAAAGGAGGAAAGAAGCGACGACGATCCCAAGCAACGAACGCCCAGCGGCCAATCGGCGGGCCGCGATAGGTCACAGGGATTGCCTTCACACCTTTACGGGGGATGTTGACGTTGGAGGGTACGATAGCTGTGCCGTCGCCGCTACCGGCAAGCGCGATTAAGGTGGCAGGTGCCCCACTCTCCAGCAGGATCGGTGGATTGATATCGGCGCTGTGGCAAGCAGCATCGAACCATCCGCGTGAGGCGAACGCGCGATTGAGCAGCAGCAACGGCTCATCGGCGAGATCGGCGACGTCGACGGAGGCACGCCGGGAAAGCGGGTGGAGGGACGAGATTACCGCCAGAGTGTAAGTGGGAAAAAGCAGGCGCCCAGCGAACAGATCGCTCCCTGCAGTGACCAAAGCTATCTGCACGTCGCCGCGCGCAAGTCGGTTACCGATACGGGCGCCGCCGTCCTCAACGAAATGCACTTCGATACCGGGATGCCGGCGCCGGAACTGGCTTACGAACGGTGCCAATACCATCTCGATATTTTGCGGGCTGCCGCCGACGCGCAAGGTGCCGGTGAGCCCGCTTTTGAGTGCGGCAGCGCGGTCGCGCAGTGAGCCAGCCTCCTGCAACAGGCGGCGACCGCGGCGCACGATCTCTTCGCCCTCCGAGGTAAGCTGAAGGCCGCGACCGATCCGATCGAACAGCGGCACGCCAAGCTCAGCTTCCAACGCTTGGATCTGACGCGACGCCGCCGGCTGGCTCAAATGCAAGCGTCCGGTGGCGCGTGTGAAGCCGCCGGCATCTGCAATGGTTATCAGCGTCTGTAACTGGCGCAGGTTCATGGCTGCCTTGATGCATAAATTGCATCGAGGAATTGATCATCAATGCATTGGACAATCAACCCGCCAAACCGCTAAATCCCTCGATTTGTGCGATCCAATCCAGAGGGGCACACGATGTTCAATCTCGACCAATTCATCAACGATTGTCGCGCTGCGCGCGTGGTCGATCGCTCATCCAAGACGATTTGCGAGGTAGTGCGGCGCGCCGTGTCAGATCCGAATGGCTTGCTCAAGACGCTTGGTGAACCGGACAGCGCTTCGATCAAGGAACTCTACCGCTCGTCCGATCTAAGCATTCTCAATGTTGTGTGGGCGCCCCGCATGATGATCATGCCGCACGATCACCATATGTGGGCGATCATCGGCGTATATGGTGGACGCGAGGACAACATCTTCTGGCGTCGGATCGCAGAAGAGGGCCCAAGGTCAGCTTGAGGCGGCGGGCGCTCGTTCACTGTCCATCAAGGACGCCCAGCCCCTCGGTGAAGATATCATTCATTCGGTAACCAACCCGACCTCCAAATTTACCGCGGCAATTCATGTCTACGGAGGCGATTTCTTTGCAGCCCATCGTAGCGAATGGGACGCTGATACCCTTACGGAGCAGGCCTCCGATGGCGAACGAGCGCGGCAGACTTTCGCCGAAGCCAACCGGCGTTACGCTGCTGGCCTGAGTTGACCCGCGCTCAATCGTGGGTCCATGTCGGCTCAGGTCATTTGCGTACAAACGGTCAAATCCACACGCAAGATGTGCGGCAACACGGAAGACTGGTGCGCCGCTTGGCGCGCCTCATGTGGCGAGGGACGGAAGGGGAAGACGGCCTACCCCGGGGCCGCAAAAAATACGGGCGTTGATGCTTGGCTGTTTGAAAAATGAATCGGAGAAAGATGCGGACGAGCCGCACGCACGTTTTACCCTCCCACTTGTGGGGAGGGTCGATCGCCGAAGCGATAGCGCAGGCGATCGGGGTGGGGGTCGAAGTTAAATCGCACCACCCCCACCCCGCTCGCTTACGCTCGCGACCCTCCCCGCAAGGCGGGTAAAGAAGCCGCAAGCGGAGGAAAAATTAGTGCAGCCTGAATTCGCCGTTGATCGTGCGCAGCTCGGCCGGCTTGATCAGCTTGCAATGCGCCACTTGCACGGAATGCAGCGGGCCTTCCAGCTTCTCCTGCCAGAAGGCGAGGAAGCGTTGCAGCTCGGGGAATTGGGGGAACAGGTCGTAGGCCTGCCAAATATAGGACTGCAGCAGCCAGCGGTGATCCGGGCGCCGATACAGAATGTGCGCGGTCGTCAGGCCATAACCGGCGACCATCTTGCGGAAGTCTTGCGAGACCATCGCCTCCCCCTTTCGAGTCGGACGTTGAGTTTCCAGTCCCGGCCTTAGGCATTGCAAGCCGAAATGGTAAACAAACTGTTTAAAATCAAGGCGTTAGCAGCAACCATACCGGGCTGCTAACAAAGCTCGGCGACAAATCCCCGTGGCTGCCCTGGCGAAAGCGGCCGCGCCGGGGGCGGTTCGAAGCCCATGGCTGTTAACCATTGAACGGCAAGGAATTTCGGCGCTTCTTGGCACTCGCCTCGAAGGAGTGCTAAGAATTTTTCTTGAGCCCCCTTGCGGGCCAGAATGCCTGCACCACCTGCTGTCCAGGTGCTGGCAAAGAGACGCCGGCTACCAAAACCGCAAAATCTTTCAATAACCGAGGAGGACTGCCATGAAGTTCCGCCCGCTTCACGACCGCGTTGTCGTCAAGCGCATCGATGCCGAGGAAAAGACCGCCGGCGGCATCATCATTCC
>Ga0335078_10008056_pt1 | contig 15647 bp, 15 predicted proteins | sample Lox_Sample_32_FD_206711 | JGI IMG/M metagenome (GOLD analysis project Ga0335078, IMG submission 206711) | Soil microbial communities from Loxahatchee National Wildlife Refuge, Florida, United States - Lox_Sample_3.2 | ecosystem: Environmental > Terrestrial > Soil > Wetlands | place: USA... | reverse complement strand
GCCATGACCGCCGGCACGGCACAGGCATAAGCCGAAAGCAGAGGAATGAATGCCTTGCCATTCAGTCCCACCTTGGCCATGGTGCGGTCGGCGATCACCGCGGCGCGCGCCAGATATCCCGAGTCTTCCAGCAGGCCGATCACGAGGAACAGAAACATGATCTGCGGCAGGAACACCAGCACGGCGGCGGTCCCGTTCCACGCGCCATCGATGAGGACGGACTTGATAACGCCGCCGGGAAGTTGGCCGGCCACCAGGGCGCCGATCGTGTGCAACGCGCTTTGGAGCAGGTCCGAAAGCGGCTGCCCCACCACAAAGATGGATTGAAACGTCACCAGCACGGTGCAGAGGAAGATGATGGGACCCCAGATCCGATGGAGGCAGATAGCATCCAGCCGGCGTGTCCAGGCGGGCGGCAAGGGATGCTCATATGCGGCTGACTCGCTGATGCGCCGGGCCCATAGGTGGCACGCGGGCGCGTCATGCAAGACCGGCAGGCTCACCGGCGCGGGAGCCTGGGGCGGGGAAGTGAAGAATTCCGGGATGGCGGGCAGTCCTTCGCCGCTCGCCGCGCTGGCCAATACGACGGGTGTGCCCAACTCGCGCGCCAGAGCGTCCGGGTCCACGCTGCCACCCTGGGAACGGAGCGAGTCCGCCATGTTGAGAATCACCAGAGTCGGCAAGCCGAGACCTACCACCTGGGCGGCCAAGGCCAGTTGCCGCCTGAGATTGGTGGAATCCAGGACCAGCATGACGGCATCCGGCTTGGGTGTGCCGGGCATGCGGCCGTGCAGCACGTCGACGGTGACCCGAGCGTCCTCGGAGCGGGGCGAGAGGCTGTAGACGCCAGGCAGGTCGATCAGGGTGATGTATTCACCGGTGGATGTCCGGATGGAACCGAGATGGCGCTCCACGGTAACCCCGGGATAATTGGCGACTTTCTGGCGAAGCCCGGTGAGCCGGTTAAAGAGGGTGGTCTTACCTGAGTTGGGCGGTCCCACCAGCGCGACCGTGCGGAAGGTTCCGGGCGGAGGCAGCGCGCCCACGCAGCCGGAGCAATGGCAGAGCGAGGCCGGCGCGCTCAATCACCCTCCTGGCTATCGGGCAGACTGACAGAGATGTGACGCGCGGCTGCGCAACGCAGCGCCACCAGGGCGCCGTCCAGTTCGTAAACTCGCGGATCGCCGCCTAAGCCGGCATAAGTCGGCTTAATGTGCGCCCCAGGAACAAATCCAAGCTCGGTCAGCTCGACTACGGATCCATCGACGGCGGCAATTACGGCCGGGTGGCCGTTGGGAAGATCCGAGAGACGGGTCATAGCCAGATCTAATTTAAGAGTAGCGCGTAGCAAACCCGGACGCTACCCACCCCTCAAGCGCCCTGAGCGCATGGTGCTATTATGCGCGTGATCGCCATGCGCATGCATATCGGAACCACCTGTGCCGCGCTGCTACTGGCCAGCATCACGCCGCTCGCCGCGCAGTATCAATATCCTTTCCAGAATCCGCACCTGACATTGGAACAACGGGTCAACAATATCCTGTCGCTGATGACGCTGGATGAGAAGCTGGCCTGCCTGACCACGAGCACAGCGGTGCCCCGCCTGCACATACCGAACGCGGGCGGGTCGGAAGGCCTGCATGGGCTGGTGCGCAAAGGCGGCTTCGGTGGGAAGGTGGTGACTACCACGCAGTTTCCGGAGGTGATCGGCATGGCATCCACCTGGGACCCGGCGTTGATCCGCCGTGCGGGGGCCGTGGAAGGCTACGAAGCCCGCTACATTTACCAGAGCCCGAAGTACCAGAGCGACGTGCTGGTGGTGTGGGGACCGAACGCCGACCTGGCGCGCGATCCTCGCTGGGGCAGAAACAACGAGAGCTACGGCGAAGATCCCTTTTTCGACGGGACCATGGTGGTGGCATTCATTAAGGGACTGCAGGGCGACAATCCCAAGTACTGGCAGGCAGCCTCGCTGATGAAACACTTCCTGGCCAACAGCAACGAAACCACGCGCGGCAGGTCGTCCTCCGACTTCGATGAACAACTGCTGCTGGACTATTACTCAGTGCCTTTTCGCATGGGATTTGTGGAAGGCGGCGGTAAGTCGTTCATGGCATCTTATAACGCCTGGAATCACGTGCCTATGACCGTGAATCCGATTTTGAAGAGCCTGGCCATCGACAAGTGGCACGCCGATGGCATCGTCTCGTCCGACGCGCTGGCCGTGGAGCTGATGGTGAATCCGCGCCACTATTACAAGACTGTAGAACAGGCCCTGGCGGCAGCCATCAAGGCGGGCATCGGACAGGTGCTCACGTTCTTTACGAACGTTCCGAAACAAGTGAAGCAGGCGCTGGACGATCACTTACTCACTGAGGCGGACATTGACGCAGTTCTTAAAGGCAAGTTCCGGACCGTGATCCGGTTGGGCCTGCTCGACCCGCCGTCGATGGTGCCTTACGCGAGCGTGGGCCGTGCCGACGAGCCGGAACCCTGGACCAGCGAGAAGCACAAGCAGGTAGCGCTGGAAGTGGCGCGCGAATCGGTAGTGCTGCTGAAGAACGCCGACGGCTTCCTGCCGCTCGACCGGAAAGACATCAAGTCTATCGCGGTGGTCGGACCGCGTGCCAGCAAGGTGCTGATCGACCTGTACGGCGGCAAGCCTCCGTACGCCATCACTCCCCTTGAAGGCATTCGCGCCAAGGTGGGTCCTGGCGTTACGGTCAATTACGCCGCCGATAACACGGACGATGCCGCGGTGAAGGCCGCCCGAGAATCGGACGTGGCGGTCGCCGTGGTGGGCAACGATCCGCTGTGCGGCGCCACCAACCTCCTGGCGATCTTCAATGCGGATGTGTCGAGCAAGCCGTGTGCCGATCCCGGAGAAGGGCGCGAGGGGCGCGACCGCGAATCGATTGACCTATCGCAGGAGGCGCTGATCAAGCAGGTTTACGCGGCCAATCCGAAGACGGTGGTGGTGCTGGTGTCGAGCTTTCCGTACGCTATCAACTGGACCCAGCAACACGTGCCGGCCATCCTGCAAGTCGCCCACGCCGCGCAGGAACAGGGAACGGCCGTTGCAGACGTGCTGTTCGGCGACTACGACCCCGCCGGGCGGCTCAACCAGACTTGGCCGAAGTCGCTCGATCAACTGCCGCCTATGATGGATTACAACATCCGCCACGGCCGGACTTATATGTATTTCAAAGGCACGCCGCTTTATCCTTTCGGCTACGGCCTGAGTTACACCACGTTCCGGTACTCCAAGCTACGGTACCATTCCGGCATGGTAAGCGTAGATGTTACGAACACTGGCAAGCGGGCCGGCGACGAAGTAGTGCAACTGTACGTACGGCAGCCGGACGTACAGCGGCTGCGTGGATTCGAGCGCATAGCGCTCGCGCCGGGTGCGACGCGCACCGTCCGGATGCCGTTGAAAGCGCGGCCGGGAGCCCGCCTGATCGTAGGAGGCTCCTCGGCCGATGAGCGGCTGCAAATGACGGTTCAGTAAAGCAGTTTTATTGGGCGAACCAGGTTACAGAGAAGCTGGTTCCGTCGTTCGAGAGTTCGGACGGAACGGATTCCATGACTCCGGATTTCGCCATAGTGATCTGCTCGATGGTGGGAAACGCGCCGATGGGTCCCTTCGTGGTGCTGTCGAAAGCGAAATTTGTGCTGGTAGCGCCAGTACTGTCCAGCCCGAACAGCACGGTCCCATAATCGGCCAGAGGCAGGATTCCGCCGCCGGCAGTGCAGCAAGGAGCTTCCGCGATCCATTCGGCCGACGAACGCTTGGCGCCGCTCACGGTGGAGCTCTTCCGGAACGCCTTGCCGGTGGTCTTATCGACGATCGTTACCGTGAACGCCCCGCCCTTGTAGACCACGGTGGCCTCCATCACATCACCCGGCTTGATGGAGAGGCTGGTGATCTCAAACGAGGGGTGCGGGTAGAACTCGTACCAGGCGTAGTAACTCGGGTTTTTTCCCACACAGTCGGAGTCCGTGCCGGTTTGCTCCACGGTGCTGGAAGAATATCCGTCGAGACCTACCCAAAACGAAGCGTATTGGTTTCCGGAACTGCATGTCGAGGCGGGCACGATCCAGGAGGCGGCGGCTGCGTTGAATGAGGATCCCAGAACGGCATAGCCGCTCCAGTTGCTGCTGGTCGACGTGCCGTCAAAGTGATTCTTGAGATCGCGGATCGGACCGTGTTGGTGCCGTGCGATTTTTTCCGTCGTGTCTTGCGCGTTTTGCGAGTTCTGAACTTGCGCGAAAACAGGTAAAATGGCGAGCGCACCCAGCGCTGCCAGGCGTTTAGATGGCATTCTATTGTGATCCTCCGAGTGCAGAGAGTGAGACAGCCTGCTCGGGATTTTGCCGAGCTCGATCCAGTATACAGCGTCTATGGTGATTTGCTACCGCGTTCTCGTAACTTTTTCGTCAATTTGCGTGTGACGCGAGTACCAGACCGCGCCTGCGATAATTAAGAGCGAACATGCCGGAGACCGCCTGGTGGCACAGGGTACTGGACTGGTGCGCCAGGCAATGGAACAAGATTCGCCCAGGTCCGGAAGCCCGCCGCGGAGCCGTCTGGGGAACGCTGGCCGCCGCGGGGATCTGCGTAGTCATTGCGGGCCTGTACGCCCACACCGGTTTCGGCTACGCATTCGATTTTGCGATGGCCGCCGTGAGCGCGGCCGTGATCATCCCGTTGGTGATGCTGGCTGTCGCGCTGCTGCTCACTGTGGCGCGCAAGCTGCCCCGTCTGGTGACCGGGGCGATCGTGGGCTCGAGCGCGGTCGTGATGCTGGTCTGGATGCCGCCGCCATTGGGGATCGCAATGGCGGTTGCGGTGGGCCTTGCGGAAGGCTTGCTGGGCGCTACGATTGCAACGTTCGTGCGGGGCAACTTCGGCCAAGCGGCGCCTGCGAAGAAGATCGTCACCATCACGCTATGCACGCTGGCGGTGGCGGCGAACGTCGCGCTGTTATGGCTGTTCGTGGAACCAGGTTCTACTGAAGAGCTTGTTTCGTGGCGGCCGCCTAAAGAGACGATGCCCGCCCGGCTTGCAGCCGCTGACCCGGCGGATCGCGGTCCCTATGCCGTGAAGACGCTCTTCTACGGCTCCGGCACGGATATTCGCCGGCCGGAATACGGAGCCTCGGTGGCGATCCGGACCCGCACGGTAGACGCTTCGGAGTTCTTCATCGATTTCAAAGGCTGGCGACGGTGGGCGCGCCGGAAGTACTGGGGGTTCGATCTGGACAGCCTGCCGCTCAACGCTCGGGTGTGGTATCCGGATGGCGCCGGGCCGTTCCCGCTGGTGTTGATCGTCCACGGCAATCACAACATGGCGGAGTTCTCCGACCCCGGCTACGCATATCTCGGCGAGCTGCTGGCCAGCCGCGGTTTCATCGTGGCATCCATCGACGAAAACTTCCTCAACAGCGGGCTGTTTCACGATCCTCCCAAGCAACAGCCGGTGCGCGGCTGGATGCTGCTGGAGCACTTGAAGCTGTGGCGCGCGTGGAACCAGACCGCCGGCAATCCCTTCTGCGGCAAAGTGGACATGGGGCGGATCGCGCTGATGGGCCACTCGCGCGGCGGCGAGGCGGCGGCTACAGCGGCGGCGTTCAACCGCATGCAGTACGACCCGGATGACGCGAATATCCGGTTCGATTACGGTTTCCACATTCAGGCCGTGGTGGCCATCGCGCCCGCGGAAGGCCAGTATAAGCCCGCCGGACAGCCGCGCTGGCTGCAGAATGTCAGCTACCTGACGCTGCAGGGTGGGCATGATGCCGATGTCTCTTCGTTCATGGGCAGCGCGCAGTGGGACCACGTGCGATTCACCCAGCCGGGGCCGTGGTTCAAGGCGGAGATCTACGCCTATCGCGCCAATCACGGGCAATTCAACACCGTTTGGGGACGCGCCGACGCTGGGCGTCCGCTGAGCTGGATCCTGAATCTGAAGCCGCTCATGCCCGGCGAGCAGCAGCGGCGCATCGCCAAAACCTACATCGCGGCCTTTCTGGAGGCCACACTGCACAGCCGGCGCGAGTATCTGCCGCTGTTCCAGGATTGGCGCAGAGGGCGCGCTTGGCTGCCCGATACGATCTATGTCAACCGCTACCAGGATGCGTCGTACGTGGCATTGGCGACCTTTCAGGAAGACGCGGACCTGACCACTACCACCGCGCCGGGCGGGCGAATCGCGGGGCAGAACCTCTCGATCTGGCGCGAGGACCGCATTCCGTGGCGGCGAGACGAGCGCGATTACAACGGCGTATTTCTGGGATGGAACCGCGCCAAATCGGCTCCCGCGGCGTTGTACAGTCTGACATTGCCGCCAGGCGGCGCCGCAGAGTGGAAGTTGCGTCCGGAATCCACTCTGGAGCTTTCGCTCGCCGCGCTGGAGGAAGACGCGCCACTGCCCGGGCAGCCCGAGTCCGAAGAGACCGAAGCCCCCGCCGCGGAGCCGGAAGCGCCGGATTTCACCATCGAACTGGTGGCCTCCGATGGCGCGACGGCGAGAGCTCCGGTGAGCCGTTTCGCCGCCATTCCTCCGCCATTGAAGGAAAGATTCACCAAGCTCGAACTGCTCGACGATGAGGCGTATGAAAAAGACTGGGAACCGGTCTTCGAGACGGTGCGTGCGCCTCTCGGGGCGTTTAAGGGCTTTGATCCCGGCAAACTGAGCGCTGTCCGCCTGAGGTTCGACCGCACTCCCATGAACGTGATCTGCATCAGCGGGGTTGGATTTGGAAGACAGGAGAACCCATGAGAACACTCGTAATCGCATTGTGTATGGCGGCTGCGGCGCTGCCGGCCGGCCCACCGGCGGGTTTCGGCTATTGGAAGCACGCCCAACTGCAGGGCTTTGCCAAAAGCCTGGGGCCCAAGATGAGCGCCCAGAAAGTTGCGTCGCAGACGCTGGCGACTTACGGCAATCACAGTTTCCTGATTGCGCACCGGGAGGGCGACGGCGAGGCGGAACTGCACGAAACACAGAATGACGTGATGGTGGTCGAGAGCGGCGCCGCGACGCTGGTGGTGGGCGGGACGATCGCCGGCGCCAGATCGATCGCGCCGCATGAGATCCGCGGCACGTCCATTCGCGGCGGCGAGCGGGTGGCGCTGGCGCCCGGGGACGTGGTCCACATTCCCATCAAGACGCCGCACCAGATGCTGGTCGCCAGCGGCCAGCAAATCACTTATTTTGTGGTGAAGATCGCCGCTCAATAGAGCGACTAACCGCCGGCCGCGGCGCGCAGTCTAATGGATAGCTTGATGGAGCTGAGCGATACCGTGGCGGTGGCGCAGGCGCAGGCTGGAGACTCCGGCGCCTTCCGCGTGCTGGTGGAACGCCACAGCCGCAATCTATTCCGTCTCGCGTTTCGTATGACTGGACAGCAGGAAGACGCCGAAGACGTGGTGCAGGAAACGTTCCTGCGGGCCTACAAGCAGCTCGCGAAGTTCGACGGGCGGGCGAGTTTTGGCACCTGGCTCTACCGCATCGCGGCGAACTGCTCGCTGGACCTGATCCGGGCGCGCAAGCGGCGTAACGAACAGCAGGAGGCGGCTCCGGAGGACGCGCGTGACGAGACCCAGTCACTGCCGGATGCCGCACCGGCGCCGGACCGCCTGGCGTTGAGCAGTGAAGTGGGACGCCAGGTGGCCGCGGTACTCGACGGGCTCAGCGAGATGGAACGGACCGCCTTCGTCCTGCGGCACTACGAAGGTATGTGCATCGATGAGATCGGGCGCGCGCTGGGCGTGCAGCCGAATGCCGCCAAGCACAGCATTTTTCGCGCGGTACAAAAGCTGCGCCGGGCGCTGGAGCCGCTAGTGAGTTCTGCCGTATGAATCATCTGAGCGAAGAACAACTCGTGCTTTATTACTACGGCGAGGACGGTTCGCCGGACGTGGCCGGCCATCTGGCCGCCTGCGAGGCCTGCCGCGCGCAATACGCCGGCCTGCAGCGCGTATTGAACGTAGTGGATATGGCGCCGGTGCCGGAACGCAACGCGAATTACGGCGCGCAGGTATGGAGCCGCCTGCAGCCGCGGCTGGGATCCCGGGGCCGTGGCTGGACCGGCGTGTTGTGGTGGCCGGCGCGTCATTGGGCGGCGGCCGCGGCCGTGGCGGTTTTGATGGTGACAGCGTTCCTGGCGGGCCGCTACTACCCGCACGCCCAGCCGGTTCAACAGGCGGCGAATACCGGCCAGGTGCGCGAGCGCATCCTGCTGATCGCCGTGGGCGAACACCTGGAGCGCTCCCAGATGGTGCTGGTAGAACTGATGAACGCGGCTCCCGGACATGCGCTCGATGTATCCTCGGAGCGGGACCGTGCCGCCGATCTGGTGGCCGAGAACCGCCTGTACCGGCAAACGGCCGCCCGCGCCGGTGATGTCCGGGTGGCCAATATGCTCGATCAACTGGAACCGGTGCTGCTCGAAATCGCGCGCGGTCCTGACCGTCTGACGTCCGGCCAACTGGAGAGGCTGCGGCAGCGCATTGAAAGCGGCGGCATCATGTTCAAGGTCCGCGTGGTGGGATCCGCCGTGCGCGATCGCGAGCAGAAGATCACAGTCAACCAGAATTCAAGCTCTTCGTAAGGAAAATACAATGTTCCGATTGCATGTTTTGATGATTGCGGCGCTGGGGCTGGCCTGCGCAGGTGCGGCGCCCGGCCAGTACCTGGAAGCCCAGAGCTTCCTGCAGAAGCCCGCCGGCAGGCCGTCGCCTGACGACCTCGCCTATCAGAAGGGCCAGACCGCCATTGACGCCGGCCGCTGGGAGCAGGCGGTGGCCGCCTTCGGCAAAGTCGCGACCGATAACGGTCCGCGCGCCGATGGCGCCCTCTACTGGAAGGCCTATGCGCTGAATAAGTTGGGGCGCCGGGAAGAGGCCCTTGCCGCACTGGTACAACTGCGCGAAGCGCACGCCGGCAGCCGCTGGCTGGACGATGGCCGCGCGCTCGAAATCGAGATCCGCCAGAAGTCCGGCCAATCGGTCAATCCAAATTCCGAACCCGACGATGATCTCAAACTGCTGGCGATCAACGGTCTGATGAACAGCGATCCGGCGCGCGCCATTCCCATTCTGCAGAAATTCCTGCAAGGGAATCAGTCTCCCAGGCTGCGGGAGCGGGCCCTGTTCGTGCTGGCGCAGAGCGATAATGCACAAGCCCGGCAGGTGCTGGCGCAGATCGCGCGCGGCGGCTCCAACCCGGATCTGCAATTGAAGGCCATCCAGTACCTGGGCATGATGGGATCGCAGGCGAACCGGCAGGCGCTCTCGGAACTGTACACCTCTTCGAACGATCTGAACGTGAAGCGCGCCGTACTGCACGCCTTCATGCTCTGCGGCGATCGCCAACGGGTGTTCCAAGCCGCCAAATCCGAGAAGAATCCTGACCTACGAATGGACGCGATCCATCAACTTGGCCTCATGGGTGGGCAGCCGGAGTTGGCCGACCTTTACCATCAGGAATCCTCTGTGGAGGTGAAAGCCGCCATCCTGCACGCGATGTTTCTGGGGGGCAATGGGTCGCAGCTCAGCGAGATTGCGCGCACCGAGAAAGACCCCAAGCTACGCCTGGCGGCCGTGCACAGCATGGGCTTGATGGGCCGCGAGAACACCGGCGCCGCGCTGGTATCGATGTACGGCTCGGAAACCGACGCTTCCGTGCGCCGCGAGATCATCAACGCGCTGTTCATTCAGGGCAACGCTAAGGGTCTGGTGGAGCTGGCGCGCAGGGAAACCAACCCGGAGATGAAAAAGGCCATCGTAAGCAAGCTGGCGCTCATGGGGTCCAAAGACGCCACCGAATATCTGATGGAGATTCTAAACAAATGAGATACGTCCTGTTTCTGCTGGGCGGGGCCGCGCTGATGGCCCAAGCGCCGCTCGCGGAGCGCTTCCAGGAAGAGTACGCGCAGCCGCAGCCGGCCTGGATAGGCTACGCCGTGCCCGCTGTGCCGGGCCAAGGACAGATGTGTGACTACCGCGACGGAGTCCGCGCGCCCGGCCCCGTGCACCTGGAGCCGTCCGGCGAGATGCAAGTCCTACTGCGCATCGAGAACCATCGCGTGGGCAAAATCCGCATCATATCCGGCGAATGCACGCTCGATTCCGACGGCGTGCCGCTACGCTGGATCCGCGATGTACGGCCGGCGGAGAGCATCGCGTTTCTGTCCTCGTTCGTCACGGCGGACAGCGATCACGTGCGGGACGGCGCTGTGGCAGCCATCGCGCTGCATGACGATCCGGCGGCCGACGCGGCGCTGGAGCGCTTTGTGGCGGCGAATCAGCCTGAGAGCCTGCGCGAAAAAGCGGTATTCTGGCTGGGCGCGGCGAGAGGCAAGCGCGGCTATGAAATGCTGCGCCGGATCGTCACCAGCGACGGTGATGATCGCGTCCGCGAGAAAGCCGTCTTCGCGCTTTCGATCAGCAAAGAGCCGCAAGCCGTGGGCACTCTGATCGCAGTGGCGCGCAACGATGAAAGCTCGCATGTGCGCGGACAGGCGCTGTTTTGGCTGGCGCAGAAAGCCGGCAAGAAGGCCGCCGGCGCCATCACATTGGCCGTGGAGCGCGACCCGGATACCGAGGTCAAGAAGAAGGCCGTGTTCGCGCTGAGCCAGCTTCCCAACGGCGAAGGCGTTCCCATGCTAATTCAGGTAGCGCGGAGCAACCGGAATCCCGCCGTGCGCAAGCAAGCTGTATTCTGGCTAGGACAGTCCAACGATCCGCGCGCGCTCGAATTCTTCCAGGAAGTATTGAAGCCTTAAACGTCTAATCAGTAACCAGATAGTTCCAGAGAATTAAAGAAGTACGCGAGCTCCGTCTTAGCTGTCTCCGGACCGTCGGAGCCGTGAATGCAATTGCGCTCGATCGACTCCGCGTAGCGCTTGCGAATGGTTCCCTCGGCGGCGTTTGCCGGATTCGTGGCGCCCATCACCTCGCGCAGCTTGGCAATGGCGTCTTCGCGCTCGAGCGCCATCACGATGATGGGACCTTCGATCATAAATCGCACCAGGCCGGGGAAAAACGGCCGCTCGCGATGCACCGCGTAGAATCCCTCCGCCTGCGGCTTGCTCAGGCGCGTCATCCGCATGGCGATGATCCGGAAGCCTTCCATCTCCAGGCTGGCGAGAATCTCGCCCGCGCGCCGGGCGGCCACCGCGTCCGGCTTGATGATTGAAAACGTGCGCTCCACGCTCATAAACGGCTCTTTATCTTCTCCCCGATTTCCGCGGGCGACGAACACACCGTGATGCCGGCTTCCTGCATGGCGCGGATCTTATCGGCGGCCGCTCCCGAGCCGCCGGAAATGATGGCGCCCGCATGGCCCATGCGGCGTCCGGGCGGCGCGGTCTGCCCGGCGATGAAGCCGACCACAGGCTTGCGCACCTGCTCCTTCACGTAGCGCGCGGCGGTCTCCTCCGCATTGCCGCCGATCTCGCCGATCATGACGATGGCGTGCGTGCCGGAGTCTTCGTTGAACATCTGCAGCGCGTCCAGAAACGTCGTGCCGATAATCGGATCGCCGCCGATGCCGATGCAGGTCGATTGGCCGATACCCAGGCCCGTCAACTGACCGACCGCTTCATAGGTCAGCGTGCCAGACCGCGACACCACTCCCACATGTCCCGGCAGGTGAATATGTCCCGGCATGATGCCGATTTTGCACTTGCCCGGCGAAATCACGCCCGGACAATTCGGCCCGACCAGCCGCGTCTGGCGGCCCTGCAGAAAGCTCCACACCTGCACCATATCGAGGGCCGGAATGCCTTCCGTAATCGCCACCACCAGGGGCAGGCCGGCCGCGGCCGCTTCCATAATCGCATCCGCAGCAAACGGGGGGGGGACGAAGATCACCGAAGCGTTCGCGCCCGTGTCACGCACAGCCTGCTCCACAGTGTCGAACACCGGCCGGTCCAGGTGCTTCGAGCCGCCGCGGCCGGGCACGACTCCGCCTACTACCTTGGTGCCGTAAGCGATCGCTTGTTCGGCGTGAAATGTGCCCTCGCGGCCGGTGAACCCCTGCACGATCAGGCGCGTGTTTTCATCAACCAGTATGCTCATGCCTTCCTCTATTGCGCCGCCCGGACCACTTTCTCGGCGGCATCGCGCATGCCGTCGGCCACCGTGAAGTTGAAGCCGGATTCGCGCAGAATCTGGCGGCCCAGCTCCACGTTGGTGCCTTCCATGCGCACCACGATGGGCGCCTGGATCTGTAAGTCGCGGGCCGCCGCCACCACGCCCGTGGCCAGCGTATCGCACCGCAGGATGCCGCCGAAGATATTGATGAGCACCGCCTTCACGTGCGGGTCGGACAGCAGAATGCGGAACGCGTTTTTCACCTGCTCGGCGCTGGCGCCTCCGCCCACATCCAGGAAATTCGCGGGACTCCCGCCGGCGTACTTGATGATGTCCATAGTGGCCATGGCCAGGCCCGCGCCGTTTACCATGCAGCCCACCGTTCCGTCCAACTTGATGTAATTGATGCCGAAGCGCGAGGCTTCCACTTCCAGCGGATCTTCTTCGTTCAGGTCGCGGAGGTCCAGCAGTTCCTTGTGCCGGTACAGCGCGCTGTCATCGAAGTTGATCTTGGCGTCCAGGGCGTAGACCTTGCCGTCTTTGGTGAGGATGAACGGATTGATTTCGGCGAGCGAACAATCCTTGGCCACGTAGGCGCGGGCCAACGCGGCCATGGCAGCCGCCGCACCATTCACGCTGGCCGCCGGCACGCCCATGCCGAACGCCAGCTTGCGCGCCTGGAACGGGAGCAGGCCCGCGCGCGGATCGAATCCCGCCTTCAGGATCAGGTCGGGAGTCTTGGCGGCGACTTCTTCAATCTCCACGCCCCCTGCCGCCGAGGCCATGAAAACCGGCTTGCCCTGGGCGCGGTCAAGCACGATGCCAAGGTAAAGCTCGCGCTCGATGGGCAGCGTCTCTTCGATGAGCAGGCGCTGCACGATACGACCTTCCGGGCCGGTCTGGTGGGTCACCAGCTTCATGCCCAGCATCTGGCGCGCAATGTCGGCTGCCTCGGCCGCGTTTTTGGCGATCTTCACTCCGCCGCCCTTGCCGCGCCCGCCGGCGTGAATCTGCGCCTTTACCACCACGCTGCCGCCGATATTCTTGGCCGCCTGCTCGGCCTCATCCGCGGTGAACGCCACCTCGCCCCGCGGCACAGGGACGTTGTATTGGCCCAGGATGCCCTTGGCCTGATACTCATGAATTTTCATGGAAACCTGTGTGCTAACGTGGACTAAAGAAACCCCACTATAGCATGTCGCTTCTGCCCTACCTGCATCGCGTGGCCGACCGCCAAAACCTTTCCAGCAGCGAGGCTCGCGAAGCTATGCACATCATTCTGGATGGCCGCGCGACGCCTCCGCAAATCGCCGGATTTCTGGTGGCGCTGCGCATGAAAGGCGAGACGGTGGATGAGCTGGTGGGTTTTGCGCGCGCGATGCGGCAGATGGCCGAGCCGATCGCTTGCAATCTGGATGGCGAGACCCTGCTCGATACCTGCGGCACGGGGGGGGACGGTCTTTCAACGTTCAATATCTCCACTTTGGCGGCGTTCGTAGTGGCGGCCGCGGGTGTGCGGATTGCAAAACACGGCAACCGCTCGATATCCAGCCAGTGCGGGAGCGCCGATTTGCTTGAGATGATGGGCGTGCGGATTCCAATGCCGCCAGAGGTATGCGCGCGCGCCATTCACGAGATCGGCATCGGATTTCTGTTTGCGCCCGCCGTACACACAGCGATGAAGCACGCCCACCCGGTGCGCGTGGATCTGAAAATGCGGACGGTGTTCAATCTGCTCGGGCCGCTGACCAACCCTGCGGGCGCCACCGCGCAGTTGGCTGGCGCGCCCAGCGCACATTTTGCGGAGCTGATCGCGGGTGCACTGGCGGCGCTCGGCCTGGAGCGCGGCTTTGTGGTGCACGGCTCCGACGGCCTGGATGAGATTACCACCACAGGACCAACGCTGGCCTTCGAGATCCGCAACGGCGCCGTGACCCGGCGCACGCTCACGCCCGACGACTTCGGCGTGCCGGAGGCCCGCCTGGAGGACCTCAAGGGGGGCGACCGGGAGCGGAACTACGCCATTGCCCGCGCGGTGTTGGATGGCGTTCACGGCCCGCAGCGTGACATTGTGCTGGTCAACTCCGCCGCCGCGCTGGTGGCCTCCGGACGCGCGCCTGATTTTCGCCAAAGCATGACGTTGGCGGCCGCCGCCATCGACTCCGGAGCCGCGCACCAAAAGGCCGAGGACCTGGCCAGGTTCGCCGTACGTGAAGCGGCGCTTATGGAAGGCTGAATGGGATGTGGCGCTCGCGGTTGAGCCGGGCGCTGAGATCGGTGTCCACAGAAGAAACCGGCGCCTGCCGCTCCTGGTGGTCCGTATCCAGGTAGTGCAGCGTGCCGCCTTCGACCCAATAGGTGGTCGCGGCGCGGATGGTCTTGTTCCGGAAAGCGATCAGGTAGAGAAGTGGATGGTTTCCGGCTTCCGGCGGCGCGGGCCGCGCGTGTGTCCAGTCGTACTCATGGATCACCGGGTGAGCAGGTGGCGCGGGGGCCACGGGCTCGGCAGGCGGGACATAAACGACCGCAGGGCCGGGCGCCGCCGGTTGAACCGGCGCCTGCAGCGGGTATCCGTAATCGTCAGGCAGCCAGGAATCGGGGAACCAATCGAGGTACCCACCGTAACCGCCGTAGCCACGGTAGCCGAACGAGCGGATGGATCCTCGCCGGTGGCCGCCATGATGTCCGGCGATTACGCCGCCATGCCCGGCGCCGCCCGGACGGTCCGCGAAAAGGCCCGGCGCCAACACGCCGCACAAGGCAAGCTGCAGCAGGAGCTTCATGAGCGCCTCCCATTCGGAGCTTAGCGCCAAAAGAGAATTGGGACAAGGCGGTTAGTCCTAGGGGTCCTTTACTTTCCGCCACCCTTCTTTTCCAGTACTCGAATCACGCCGGCCAGACACAGGCGGGCAATCCAGAAGGCCGCCAGGAAGGTTCCTCCGGCCATCAAAAGCAACGCGAAAAATCCAAATTCGGGCATCCCATTTCTCCTTTACCGGCCGCCGGACATTCCCGCGAACGCGGGAGCGGCATTGGCCGCCACCTGCGTCGCAGCCGGCCGTACGCCAAATATGCGCGCCACTGCGGCAGTCCGCTCGGCATACAACTCCACCGGGTCGCCGGTCTCGATCAGCGCGAACAGTTGCACGACATCGGAATTGCGCATGCGAATGCAGCCGTGCGATGCGCGGTGTCCGATCGAACGCGGGGAATTCGTGCCGTGTATGCCGTAGCCCTTGACGCTCAGTCCGATCCAACGCGGTCCCAGTGGGTTGTTTTTACCTGCCGGCACGACTTTGCCGGGATGGTACCAGGCTGGATCCGTGATCCGCTCGATGACTGTGAAGCTTCCCACCGGACTGGGCGTCGTTCGTCTGCCCACCGCCACCGGATAGATCTTCACCACCTGTCCATCCTCGATCAGCGCCAGCTTGCGGTCCGGTATGCTCACCACAATTCGGCGCCGCGCCGCTTGCTGCTCCTGCGCCCAGACCTCGCCTGCCGCGAACAAAATTGCCGCCAACGTCCGGAAGTGTCTCAAC
>Ga0335078_10008055_pt1 | contig 15647 bp, 12 predicted proteins | sample Lox_Sample_32_FD_206711 | JGI IMG/M metagenome (GOLD analysis project Ga0335078, IMG submission 206711) | Soil microbial communities from Loxahatchee National Wildlife Refuge, Florida, United States - Lox_Sample_3.2 | ecosystem: Environmental > Terrestrial > Soil > Wetlands | place: USA... | reverse complement strand
CTTATCGACGCGTGCGCCCACCTGGCCGACGCGCTGCTCGCGCACAGCCCGCGGCTGCGGATCGTCGCGACGAGCAGGGAGCCGCTCGGCATCACCGGGGAGTCGCTGTTCGTCGTGCCGCCGCTGGAGGTAGACCCCGCGGTGCGCCTGTTCGCCGACCGGGCGGCGGCGGTTAGCCCGGGTTTCACGCTCGACGACGGGACCCGCCCGCTGGTTACCGACATCGTGCGGCGGCTTGACGGCCTCCCGCTGGCGATCGAGCTGGCCGCCGCCCGGCTGCGTACGCTGCCGCTCGCCGAGATCTCCCAGCGGCTGACCGACCGGTTCCGGCTGCTCACCGGCGGCAGCCGCACCGCGCTGCCACGGCACCGCACGCTGCGCGCGGTCGTCGAGTGGAGCTGGGAGCTGCTCACCCCCGCCGAGCGGCTGCTCGCCGAGCGGTTCTCCGTGTTCCCCGCGGGGGCGGCACCCGCCGCGGTCGCCGCCGTGTGCGCGGACGGCGAGCTGTCCGCCGCCGAGACCGACGAGCTGCTCTCGTCCCTGGTCGACAAGTCGCTGCTGCAGCCGGTCGCCGACGGGACGCGGCTGCGGATGCTCGAGACGATCCGCGAGTACGGCGCCGAGAAGCTGGCTGCCCGTGGCGAGGTCGGCGGGCTTCGGCGGCGGCACGCCGCGCACTACTGCGCCCTGATGAGCGAGGCGGCGCCCAAGCTGCTGACCCGCGACCAGCTGAGCTGGCTGGATACGCTGCGCGCGGACAACGACAACGTACTCGCCGCGCTGCGCTACTGGTGCGACGCTGAAGAGGCGGACAAGGCGCTCGGCCTGGCGGTGTCGCTCAGCATCATGGCGCTGCTGCTCGGCAACGAGTCGGACATGGCGGAGTGGACGAGCGCCGCCCTCGCGGTGCCCGGGGAGGCGGACCCAGGCCTGCGGGTCATCGCCGAGGCGGTGGACGTGCTGACCAGCGTCATGGACCCGACCGCCGAGGGCAGGGGAGACAAGGCGTACCCCGGCCTCGCCGAGCGGCTTGACGCCGTCGACATGGCGAGGTATCCGGTCGCCGGGCTGCTGCGCCCGGTGTACGCGGTGTTCTACAACGACGGCGAGCGCATGCGGAGGTACCTGGACGAGGTGCGCGCCTCTCCGGACGAATGGTTTGCCGCGGCGGGCTGGCTGATGGCAGCGAGCGCGGCGGAAAACGACGGGAATCTCGGCGAAACGCGGCGCAGCGCCGCCGAGGCGCTGGACCGGTTCCGCGTGCTCGGCGAACGCTGGGGGCTGTCGACCGCGCTGCGGACCACAGGCGACATCGCGGTACTCGACGGCGACCTGGACGGTGCGGTCGCCGCGTACACCGAGGCCGGGCGGCTGCTCGCGGAACTCGGGCACCGCGAGGACCTGTCGCAGGTCACGCTCAAGCTCGCCGAGATCGCCGCGCGGCAGGGTGACCTGGCAAGGGCCCGTGAGCTGTCCGCGGCCGCCAGGTCGGCCCTGGAGTCGGGGGGTTCGCCCATCGACCGGGGCATCGCCGCGGCCTGGTGGGCGGCGTTCGAGGTCACCTGGGGAGACATCGACGCGGCGCGCCAGTCGCAGGCGGACACCGAGCGGCTCCTGGCCCGGTTCAGTCGCGCGCACCCGGCCCGTGACCACCTGGAGGCCATGATCGCGGCCACCGCCGCGCAGATCGCCATCACCGACAATGACCTGCCCGCCGCCCGCGAGCACGCCGCCCGGTCGTACCGCGCGGCCGTCGCCGCCAAGGACATGCCGCTGCTCGCCCTGGCGTCGGGCTCGGTGGCCTGGCTCGCACTCGCGCTCGGCCGGCCCGAGCGGGCCGCCGAGATGTTCGGCGCGCGAACCGTGGTGCGCGGCGGCGACGACCCGACCGACCCGGTGGCGGTGCAGCTGGTACCGCTGCTGCGTGCCGCACTCGGCGACGACGGCTTCGACCGCGCGCTGCACCGGGGCAAGGCGCTCGGCCGGGCCGAGGCGATCAAGCGCCTCGACCCGGCCGCGCTCGGCTGAGCCGCGCTAGGTCCGCCGGATGTAACCGCGCAGCGCCAGCGGGAAGAACACCATGAGCAGCCCGACGATCCAGGCGAACGTCCAGCCGACCTGAGCCCCGACCGGCCCGCCGAGCAGCAGCCCGCGCACCGCGCCGACCAGGTGCGACAGCGGGTTGACTGTCACGAACGCCTGAAGCCAGCCGGGCATCGTCGCGGTCGGCACGAACGCGTTGCTGCCGAACGACAGCGGGAAGATGAGCAGGAACATGACGCCCTGCACCGCGCCGGCGGTGCGGACCGTCATGCCGACCCACAGCGAGACCCAGGCGAACGCCAGGGCGAAGCAGATCGCGATGCCGAGCGCCGCGAGCAGGTCCAGCGGGCTGGTCGCGATGCGGAAGCCGAGCAGGTAACCGAAGCCCACCAGGATCACGCACAGCACCAGGTAGCGGAAGAAGTCCGCGAACACGGCCCCGACCAGCGGCACCGAGCGGGCGATGGGCAGTGACCTGAACCGGTCGAACACGCCGTTGGCGATGTCGGCGTTCATGTTCTGCCCGATCGAGATGCTGCTCATCGCGATCGTCTGGCCGATCAGGCCGGGGAGCAGGAACTGCAGGTAGTCATGCTGAGAGCCGTGGCTGATCGCGCCGCCGAACACGTAAAGGAACAGCACGAGGAAGATGACCGGCTGCAGCGTGACGTCGATGAGCTGCTCGGGGGTGCGGGTGAGCTTGATCACGTTGCGCTTGGCAAGCACGAACGCGTGCCGCAGCGAGAAACGCTTCTTCATACCAGGGCCTCCTCGTCGTGGTCGCGGGACCTGGTCCCGGTAAGCGTGAAGAAAACCTCGTCAAGGCTGGGCAGGTGCAGCGAGAACTCGTCGACCGCGATCCCCGCGGCGCGCAGCCGCGCCACCACGTCGGGCAGCACGTCGTCGCCGTCGACCCGGACGGTCAGCGTGCCGCGTCCGTCGTCCTGCGGGGAGCGGCCGTTGACGGCGCGCAGCACGTCGAGCAGTTCGTCGTGCCTGGCCGGGTCGGCAGGGCGGACGGTCAGCCGCTGCCCGCCGATCACCCGCTTGAGCCCGTGCGGCGTGTCGTGCGCGATCACCCGCCCGTGGTCCATCACGGTGATCTCGTCGGCGAGCGCGTCGGCCTCCTCCAGGTACTGCGTGGTGAGCAGCACCGTGGAGCCGTCGCTTACCAGGCTGCGCACCACGTCCCACATGTCCTCGCGCTTGGCCGGGTCGAGGCCGGTGGTCGGCTCGTCAAGGAAGATCACCTGCGGCCTGCCCACAAGCGACGCGGCCAGGTCGAGGCGCCGGCGCATGCCGCCCGAGTAGCTCTTGGCCACCTTGCCCGCGGCCTCGGAAAGGTCGAACCAGGCGAGCAGCTCCTCGGCACGCCGCCGCGCGGCCCGCTTGGGCAGGTCGAGCAGCTGGCCGATCATGACCAGGTTCTGCATGCCGGTCAGGTCGTCGTCGACCGAGGCGAACTGGCCGGTGAGCCCGATGCTCTCCCGTACCTTGTCGGGCTGCCTGCGCACGTCGAACCCGTTGACGCGGGCGGTTCCCGCGTCGGCGCGCAGCAGCGTGGCGAGGATGCGGACGGCGGTGGTCTTGCCCGCGCCGTTCGGCCCGAGCACGGCGAGCACGCTGCCGCGCCGCGCCGCGAGGTCCACCGCCGCGAGCGCCTTCGTCTCGGCGAAGGACTTGGTGAGGCCCGTGGCCTCAATCGCTAGATCTGTCATGCTGCCCAGCGTGCCAGCCGCCGCTGATACGCCGCGCACACGCCGCTGACACGGAAATTAGTACCGCGACACGCGGTCGGATGTTCCGGGCACCGGCGGACGGAACGCCGAAACTATAAGGCATGTATGTCAGCGTGGAAGACGGCCAGGCCCGGGACGCGGCCGGCGCGGAAGAGGACGAGGCGCGGGCCGCCGGCCAGGCCCGGGCGGCCCTGGCCGGCATCGGCGGGCGGGTCAGCGCGGCGCGCGCCCTGCTCGACCGGCCGCTGACGTCGTACTACATCATCGCCGGCATCACCACGCTGCTGCTCAGCCTCGGCCTCGTCATGGTGCTGTCCACGGCGTCGGTCGCGGACCTGTCCCAGGGCGAGTCGCCGTATCACGACTTCGTGGTGCAGCTGGCCGGCATCGTGGTCGGCGTCCCCGTCATGTGGGTGGCGGCCCGCTGCCATCCGCGGCTGTTCAGGGCGGCGGCCTACCCGCTGCTCGCGGTCTCGGCGATCGGGCTCTGCCTGGTGCTCATTCCCGGGGTGGGCCGGTCGGTGAACGGCGCGACCCGGTGGATCGCCATCACCGGCTCGCTCAGGTTCCAGCCGTCCGAGCTGGCCAAGCTCGCGCTCGCGGTGTGGGGCGCGGACCTGCTCGCCCGCAAGGAGAAGCTCGGCATGCTCGCCGACTGGCGGCACATGCTCGTGCCGCTGCTGCCGGGCACCGGGGTGCTCGCCTTGCTCGTGATGGCGGGCGACGACCTCGGCACGACGTCCATCCTGCTCCTCGTCTTCCTCGCGCTGCTCTGGTTCATCGGCACCCCGGGACGGGTCTTCGCCGGCCTGCTGATCCTCATGGGACTGGTGCTGCTGCTACTGATGGTTACGGAGAGCTACCGGGTTAAGCGGCTCACCGGATTCTGGGACACCGCGAACACCAACCCGACGGGCACCAACATGCAGGCGATCCAGGGCAGGTACGCGCTCGGCTCCGGCGGCATCTTCGGCGTCGGCCTCGGCGCGAGCCGGGAGAAGTGGGGCTGGCTGCCGGAGTCCACCAGTGACTTCATCTTCGCGATCATCGGCGAGGAACTCGGGCTTGTCGGCACGTTCTGCGTCACCGCGCTGTACGGCGGGCTTGCCTTCGCCGGCCTGCGGGTGGCGCGGCGCGCGCCGGACACGTTCAGCCGTCTGCTGTCCGCGGTGATCACCGTCTGGATCGTCGGCCAGGCCGTGGTGAACATCGGCGCCGTCATCGGCGTGTTCCCGATCACCGGCGTGCCGCTGCCGCTGGTGTCCCAGGGGTTGTCTTCTGTGCTTGTGACGATGGTGGGGCTAGGTATGCTCATGTCGTTCGCGCGGCGGGAGCCGGGTGCGAGCCACGCGTTGGCCGCCCGGGGCCCGTCGGCGGGCAGCCGCGCCCTAAGCTGGCTACGCCAGGGGACGCGGCGCGGGACGTTAGTCAAATCCCGCCGCACCATGAGGCGAGCCAGCCGATGAGCGAGGAGCGTGCGATGAGGGTGGTGCTAGCTGGCGGGGGGTCAGCCGGTCATATCGAGCCTGCTCTCGCGCTCGCCGACGCGCTGCGCGAGGCCGGCCAGGGCATCCACGTGACCTGCCTCGGCACAGAACGGGGCCTGGAGACCCGGCTGGTGCCGCTGCGCCGCTATGACCTCGAGCTCATCCCGGCGGTGCCGATGCCCAGGTCGGTGACGCCCCGGTTGCTCACCGTCCCCGGCAGGCTGGCCGGCGCGGTGCACGCCGCGGGTGAGATACTCGACCGGCTGCACGCGGACGTGGTCGTCGGCTTCGGCGGCTACGTGGCGACTCCCGCCTACCTCGCGGCCAAGCGGCACCATGTCCCGATCGTGGTGCACGAGGCCAACCCGTCGCCCGGCATCGCCAACCGGCTCGGCGCGCGGCTGACCACGCACGTGTTCACCGGGCACCCGGACACCAAGCTGCGGGGCGCCAGGTACCTGGGGCTGCCGATCAGGCGGCAGATCGCCGACCTCGACAGGTTCGCGCTCGGCGACAAGGCACGGGCGTACTTCGGGCTCCGCACCGACCTGCCGGTGCTGCTCGTCTTCGGCGGGTCGCAGGGGGCCAGGTCCCTGAACAGGGCGCTGGCCGGCGCCGTCGACGCGATCAGGGGCGCCAGGGTGCAGGTGCTGCACGTCACCGGGCCCAAGAACACGGGGGACAACCTGGCGGGCGACGGCGCGCCATCGCCGGACGCCGCCCCGTACGTGGCCGTGCCGTACGTGGACCGGATGGACCTGGCCTACGCCGCGGCTGACTTCGCGCTGTGCCGCGCCGGCGCGATGACCTGCGCCGAGCTCACCGCCGTCGGGCTGCCCGCCGCGTACGTGCCGCTGCCCGTCGGCAACGGCGAGCAGCGGCTCAACGCGCTGCCGATCGTGCAGCGCGGCGGCGGCCTGCTCGTCGAGGACGCGGAGCTGACCGCGGACTGGATCAAGACCACGCTGCTCCCCGTGCTGACCAACATCGACCAGGTGGCCGGGATGTCCGAGGCCGCGGCCACGCTCGGCCGCAAGGACGCGGACCGCTGGCTCGCGAGGGCGGTCATCGACGTCGTCGCCGCCGAGCGGGCCGGGACGGCGGCCGACGGCGCGGGCGCCACCGCGGGCGCGGGCGGTCAGCCGCCGTTCCCCGCGCCGGGCGGCGCGTACTCGCCCGGTGGCGGCCGTCACCGGCAGGCCAGGTAGCGATGGGGCTGATCACGCCGACCGAGCCGGTTCCGCTCGGCGAGCTCGGGCGTGTCCACTTCGTCGGCATCGGCGGTGCGGGCATGTCGGGGATCGCCCGCATCATGCTGGCCAGGGGCACCGAGGTGTCAGGCAGCGACTCCGCCGCGTCAGCCGCCATCGACGAGCTCGCGGCGCTTGGGGCCCGGGTGCACACGGGCCACGCGGCCGGACAGCTCGGCGACGCGGACACGGTTGTCGTGTCGAGCGCCATCAGGGACGGCAACCCGGAGCTTGCCGAGGCCAGGCGGCGCGGCCTGCGGGTGCTGCACCGGGCGGCGGCGCTCGCTTCGCTGATGTCCGGCCGCCGGGTCATCGCGGTGACCGGGACGCACGGCAAGACGACCACCACGTCGATGATCACGACCGTGCTGCTCGAGACCGGGGCCGGGCCCGCCTACGCGATCGGCGGCGTGCTCGCCGCCACCGGCGCGGGCGCCGCCGACGGCGCGGGCGAGTACTTCGTGGCGGAGGCGGACGAGAGCGACGGGTCGTTCCTCATGTACGCGCCCGACGTGGCGGTCGTCACCAACGTCGAGGCAGACCACCTGGACAACTACGGCACCGAGCGGGCCTACCGTGAGTCCTTCCGCGCCTTCCTCGGCAAGGTCACACCGGGCGGGCTGCTGGTGACCTCCGCCGACGATCCCGGCACCGCCGAGCTGGCCGGCCACGCTCGTGACCTGGGACTGCGCGTCATTACCTACGGCATGTCTGCCGCGGCCCGCTACCGCGTCGCGAACGTGACAGCGAGCGGCATGGAGACGACGTTCCTGATAGCCACGGGCCCGGTGACCGCGGGCACGGGAGGCGCGCCCCGCGCCGGCCAGGCCGTGCGCCTCGGCGTGCCCGGCCGGCACAACGCGCTGAACGCGGCCGCCGCGTTCGCCGTCGCGGTCGAGCTCGGCATCGAGCCCGCGCGGGCGGCGAGCGCCCTGGCCGGCTACCGGGGCGCCGCGCGGCGGCTCGAGCCCAAGGGGGAGGCGGGCGGCGTCCGGGTACTCGACAGCTACGCGCACCACCCGACCGAGCTCGCCGCCGACCTGCGCGCCGCGCGCGAGGTCGTCGGCGGCGCGGGCACGGGCGGCGCCGGACGGGTCATCGCCGTCTTCCAGCCCCACCTGTACAGCAGGACCCGTATCTTCGCCGCCGCGTTCGGCGCCGCGCTCGGCCTGGCGGACGAGGCCGTGGTCCTTGACGTCTACGCGGCGCGCGAGGACCCAGAGCCCGGGGTGACCGGCCGCCTCGTCGCGGACGCGGTACCCGGCGGCGCGCACTACGTGGCGGACCTAGCGGACGTGCCCAAGGCCGTCGCCGCGCTGGCCGCGCCCGGTGACCTGGTGCTCACCATGGGCGCGGGCGACATCACCAGGATGGGCCCGCTGCTGCTCGCCCAGATCGCCGGGCCTGGGCAGGCAGGACCGGGTGACTGATGAGCGACGCGCCGCCGCCCGCGCCCTCCGGCACGGCCCCCGCGGCCGAGCCTGGCGGACGCGTGCCCGGCGGCCAGGTACCCGGCGGCCAGGTACCCGGCGGCCGGCGTCGCTCGCGGTCCCGCTGGCGCGCGGCCTTCCTCGTGCTCGCCGGGCTCGCTATCGTGACCGGAGCCGGCTGGGCGCTGCTCGGCAACCGCGTGCTCGTCGTGCGGTCGGTCACCGTCACCGGAACCCACCTGCTCTCGCCCGGGCAGGTCATCGCGGCCGCGGACGTGCCGCGAGGCACGCCGCTGCTGCGGGTCGATGTCGGCGCGGTGGCCAGCAGGGTCGAGGCGATTCCCCAGGTGGCGTCCGCCGCCGTGACGAAGGAATGGCCGGATCACCTGGTCATCGCCGTCACCGAGCGTGTCCCCGTCATGACGGTGCGGATGGCGGGCGGCGGCTACGACCTGGTCGACCAGACGGGGGTGATCGTGCGCTGGACGCGGGCGCGGCCCGCCGCGCTCCCGCTGCTCAAGACCTCGCTGCCGGGCGCCGCGCTGCGCGGCAGCGCCGAGGTCGCCGCGGCCGCCGACGTGCTCGCCGAGCTCGATCCCTGGCTGGCACGGCAGGTGACGGCGGTGCAGGCGGCCCCGGTCGCGCAGGGAACCGAGCAGGTGACGCTCGACCTGCGGGACGGGAAGACGGTCCAGTGGGGCAGCCCGGACGGCGCCGCGCGGAAGAACAGGGAACTCGCCGTCCTGCTGCCACGCAGCGCGCACCTGATTGACGTGAGCGCCCAGGGAACCGTCGTCACCCAGTTACCGCGATAAGCGCGCGGGCTTTCGCTGATGTGCGGCAGACACGCACGCGGCCGGCCGCGTGGCGAGTTGACCACGCTGCTCTACCACCCTACTGTCCCTATCAATCGTAGGGAAGATAAAACTCTAAATCTCAACCTGAAGGTGAAACCTGACGTCCTTCTGAGTTGCGGTTCCGCAATTCCAGGTTGGCGTTGGCCGGGGCGAAATTCGCATCGAATTCAAGCCGGGGCAACGGGCGGCTCAGTCGGGCGTCAGGCAGCAGCCGGCAGGACCGGGACCGGGCACGGCGTGCAGGCGCCGGACCGGACAGGTAGCAGCGAGCGGAAAGGTACCCTCCTCGTGGCAGCACCGCAGAACTATCTGGCGGTCATCAAGGTCGTCGGTATCGGCGGGGGCGGCGTTAACGCCGTCAATCGCATGATCGAAGAGGGACTCAAGGGCGTCGAGTTCATCGCGATTAACACCGACGCGCAGGCCTTGCTGATGAGCGACGCGGACGTCAAGCTCGACGTCGGACGGGAACTGACCCGCGGTCTCGGCGCCGGCGCGAACCCGGACGTCGGTGCCAAGGCGGCCGAGGACCACCGCGAGGAGATCGAGGAGGTGCTCAAGGGCGCCGACATGGTCTTCGTCACCGCGGGCGAGGGCGGCGGCACGGGCACCGGCGGCGCTCCCGTGGTCGCCAGCGTCGCCCGCTCACTCGGCGCGCTCACCATCGGCGTGGTGACCCGCCCGTTCGGCTTCGAGGGCAAGCGCCGCGCCGTCCAGGCGGAGACCGGGATCGAGCGGCTGCGCACCGAGGTCGACACGCTGATCGTCATACCCAACGACCGCCTGCTGTCCATCTCCGACCGGCAGGTCACCGTACTCGACGCGTTCAAGCAGGCCGACCAGGTGCTCCTTTCCGGTGTCCAGGGCATCACCGACCTGATCACCACGCCAGGCCTGATCAACCTCGACTTCGCGGACGTCAAGTCCGTCATGTCCGGTGCCGGGTCCGCGCTGATGGGCATCGGCTCCTCCCGCGGCGACGACCGGGCGGTGGCCGCCGCGGAGATGGCGATCTCCTCGCCGCTCCTTGAGGCCTCCATCGACGGCGCGCACGGCGTGCTGCTGTCCATCCAGGGCGGCTCCGACCTCGGGCTGTTCGAGATCAACGAGGCCGCGCAGCTCGTCTCCAACTCCGCGGCGGTGGACGCCAACATCATCTTCGGCGCCGTGATCGACGACGCGCTCGGCGACGAGGTGCGGGTGACGGTGATCGCCGCCGGGTTCGACGAGCAGCGGCCGGGCCGCCTCGCCACGTCAGCCGTCCCGCTGCTCGGCAGCCGGCCGGCCAGCGCGGCGGCCGGCGGGTCGTCACCGGGCCACGCGGCGGCATCCGCAACGGACGCGGGTTCCACCTCGTCCGCGACGGGAAACGGGCACGGGAACGGCGCGCAGCACGCCTCAGCAAGCGCGGCCTGGGGCGGCAACGGCAGCCCGGCGAACGGCGCCGCCGCCCAGGGCGCGAGCGGGCCGCAGGCCCACGTCGCCGGCACGAGCGGCCCGGCGGCGGCGCCTGGCCAGCCGGCGTCCGCCGGCAGCGGGGCAACCGCGGCAGGCACTGGTGCCGGCACCGCGGGCGGCGAAACGGGCCGGGCCGCCGAGTCGCCCGCCAGGCCAGGAGCCGACGGCTCCTCGGGATACGTGCCCGCCCCGGTCTCGTTCGTCTCGCCCGACGAGGACGCGGACTACGGCGCCAAGCCCGGCTACGGCGGCCACTCGCGCGAGGCGCGGGACTCCGGCGGCGACGCCGGGCCCGCGTGGAAGGACTCCGGGCGCGCGGCCAAGCAGGACAAGGTCTTCGACGTGAACGCGGGCCGCCGTCGTCCCGTGGTCTTCGAAGAGGAAGACGACCTGGACGTCCCCGACTTCCTCAAGTGAGCGTCACGGGCGGCGACAGCGGCGAGCGCGCGGTCAGCCGCACGGGTGAGCTCGCGGACCGCCTCGCCGCCGTCAGGTCCCGGATCAGCGCGGCGTGCGCGGCGGCGGGCCGGGACCCAGCGGAGATCACGCTCATCGCGGTCACTAAGACGTACCCCGCTTCCGACGTGCTCGCCTTGGCCGGCCTCGGCGTGACCAACTTCGGTGAGAACCGGGACCAGGAGGCCGCGCCCAAGGCAGCGGAGGTCGCCGCCGCATTCGCCGCCGCCGGGATGGCCGCGCCGCCCTTCACCGACGTGACGGCGCCCGCGGCCGCCGGCGAGCCGGTCACCTGGCACTTCGTCGGTCAGCTGCAAACCAACAAGGCGCACAGCGTCGCCGGGTACGCCGATGTCGTCCATTCGGTGGACCGGGCCCGGCTCGTCCGGGCGCTTGGCGCCGCGGCCGCGACCACGCCGCCGGGCCGCAACGTCGCCGGCGCTGCCCTCATCTGCCTGGTCCAGGTGAGCCTGGACGCGGACCCGTCCCGCGGCGGCGTTCCCGCCGACCGGGTCCCGGAGATCGCCAAGGCGATCGACGCGGAGCCCTGGCTCGCCCTGGGCGGGCTGATGGCGGTCGCGCCGCTCGATGCCGACCCCATGCGCGCGTTCGCGCCGCTCCGGCGACTGTCGGCAGTCGTCCGCTCGATCAATCCCTCCGCCACGGTCATCTCGGCCGGCATGAGCGGCGACCTCGAGTCCGCCATCGCGAACGGCGCGACACACTTGAGAATTGGTACGGCGTTGCTCGGCAACAGAAGGCCGCCCGTCCGGTAATGTCCGTCGCGTAAGGCATTTGAAGCTGTTCGGTACGCGGCGACGCGTGGCTCTGGCGCGACGGAGGACTGAAGGATGGCCAGCGCGATGCGCAAGATGGCGGTCTACCTTGGCCTCGTGGAGGACGATCGCCGGTATCAGGATGGTTACGAAGCGTACGACGAGTACGACGAGTACGACGAGTCCGCGGTCGTGATGGAGGCGGCGCCGACCCGGGCCGACTACGGTGGCTACGTGACTGAGCATCCGCTTGAGCAGGCTCCGCCCCGGCAGGTCGAGCTCGCCAGGATCACCACACTTCATCCCCGCACCTACAATGAAGCCCGTACCATCGGTGAGCACTTCCGCGAAGGCACCCCGGTGATCATGAACCTGACCGAGATGGTCGACAGCGACGCCAGGCGCCTGGTCGACTTCGCGGCCGGGCTGATCTTCGGACTGCGCGGGTCCATCGACAAGGTGACGAACAAGGTCTTCCTGCTCTCCCCGGCGAACGTCGAGGTGACCGCGGAAGATAAGGCGCGCATCGCCGAGCGCGGCTTCTTCAACCAGAGCTAGCGGGCGGCGGAAGGCGGGCCCGGGACTCCCCGGGTGACTACGATCGGGTGTTGCGATGGAGATCCTCAAGGTCGTACTTACCTACGTACTGACCCTGTACCTAGCCGTGCTCTTCGGGTGCATGATCTTGTCCTGGATTATGATGTTCGTGCGCCCCTGGTACCCGCCGCGCCCCATCAAGTTGGTCGCTGAGACGATTTTCACGCTCACCGACCCGCCACTGAAATTCCTACGTCGCTACATCCGGCCCCTTCGACTCGGTACAGTAAGTCTGGACCTGAGCTTCATGGTCCTGTTCATCGTGGTACTGATTTTGCTGCAGTGGGCTGTGCCGCGACTTTGAACCATGTACCGTGCTGATCAGGTACGGTGCTGAGGAACAACGGTGCTTCGGGAAACACGGTGCTTACAGAGAACACGGTGCTGAGGAACACAGCCAAGCGCGCCGAGGAGACAAGATGCCGCTGACGCCCGCGGATGTGCGGAACAAGCAGTTCAGTACGACCAGGCTCAGGCCCGGTTACGACGAGGAAGAGGTCGATGCCTTCCTTGACGAGGTCGAGGCTGAACTTGACCGCTTGATTCAGGAGAACGAGGAACTCCGGTCGAAGCTGGCCGAGGTTCTGCGTGGTGGGGGCAAGCCGGCCATGGCGCTGAGCTCACCGCTGTCCGACCCCAAGTCGGACATGATGATGCCCGAGCCGCCCATGGAGCAGCCGATGCGGCGCCCAGAGCCCATGATGGAGCACCACCGGCCTTACCAGGTCGAGGACAACATGGACACGGCGGCCCGCGTGCTCTCGCTCGCCCAGCAGACCGCCGACCAGGCCATCGCCGACGCCCGCCGCGAGGCGGACGAGACGCTCGGCCGGGCGCGCCGCGAGGCCGACGAGGTGCTCACCAAGGCCCGCCGCCAGGCGGAGCAGATCACTGGTGACGCCCGGGCCCGTGCGGAGTCCCTGGAGCGCGACGCCCAGGAGCGGCACCGCCAGGCGATGGGTTCACTGGTCACGCAGCGCGAGGAGCTTGAGCGCCGGGTCGATGACCTGCGCGCGTTCGAGCGTGAGTACCGCAGCAGGCTCAAGGCGTACCTGGAAGGCCAGCTCCGCGACCTTGAGGCCGGCGTCACCGACAGCGGCCAGTTCCCCGCCATGCCGCAGGCCGGACCGCCCGCTCCGCCGCAGCTCCAGGTCGGTCTCGGCCAGCCCGCGCTGCGCGGCGGCCAGACGGGCCCGGCGCCCACGGCGGCTCAGTACGCGATGCCCGAGCACGTCGGTGGTTTCCGGCCAGACGGTCGCTGACCGCGGGCAGGCAGCATTACGGCGCTCGCCCGGGACACGAGGAGATAGCCAGGTGATCCGGTTCAGCGCCGCGCTGGTCGCGGTCGCCATCGGGGTTCTCATCGGCGGCATTGCTACCAGCAAGCTGCTGCTCGTCTATATCGCGATCGTGGTGAGTGCCGTCGCGCTGCTGGCACTTGCCATCGGGGTGGTGGTCAAGCGCAAGGAGCTTTTCGGGGAGGGGCAGGGACTCATGCCCGCTGGCGCGGGTGCGGCCCCTGTGCTGTCGGCCCGCGCCGGCGAAAGCCAGGATCAGCACCGCGTGGCGGCAGATCAACACCGCGTGGCGGCATCCGTGCCGCCGTTGGCCCCGTTCCAGAGGCCGACGGCGGGCCACGGCACCGCCTTCGACGGCACCGCTTTCGACGGCACCGCTTTCGACGGCACCGCCCAGGTGACGGCGCCGTCACCGCCAGCCGCGAACCCCTCCGCGCTGCACCAGGCCCCGGCCGGCCAGGCCCCGGCCGGCCAGGGGCGGGACCGGGTCGCGGACCCGGTGCCGTCGTGGGAAGCCCAGTCGGCTCGCGACCAGTGGTCATCATCGCCCTGGCAGGGCAGCACCGTGGCCGACCCCGCACCGGACTGGATGCCAAGCGGCCGGGGCGCGAGCGACCCCGTTGCCCAGGCCGGGGCGAGCGCGCCGTCCCCGTCCTCGACGGTGTCCACCCAGCCGCCCGCGCCGTCCGGCCCGTCCGGCACGTCCGGCACGTCCGGCACGTCCGGCCCGTCCAGCACGTCCGGCACGTCCGGCCCGTCCGGCACGTCCGGCCCGTCCGGCCCGTCCAGTGCCGGACCGGGACCCGCGTCGCCGAACTGGTTTGCCCCGCAGGCCCGGTCGGCCGCCGCCGCCCCGCCCGCCACGGAAGCGCCAGCAGACGCCACGGCCGATGAGGACGACGACTGGCCGACCCGCTACTCCTGGCTGGACGACGAGGCGGACGAGAGCCCCGACCAGCCGGACGAGAGCGGCACGCCCGTCGGCCAGACCACCGGCGTTGCCGTTGGCCACGGCGGCGACCACCCGGTGCCCGAAGCCAGCGCCCCGGTGAGCGCCGCTCAGGACCCGGCGCAGGACACCGGGGCTGACGACACTCTGCCTAGCGACGCGCTGCCTAGTGACGCGCTGCCTAGCGACTCTCTGGCCAGCGACGCGCTGCCTAGCGACATCCCCGCAGGCGACGCTCCGGTCGGCGACACCGCGCCGGTAGAAACGACAGTTCCGGCAGCCGCGGAGCCCGAGCCCGAGCCTGCCGAGCCCGAGCCCGCCGAGCCCGAGCCCGAGCCCGAGCCCGAGCCCGAGCCCGTGCTCGAGTCCGCCGAGCCGACGGCCGCGGACGCCGAGCCGACGGCCGAGTCCGCCGAGCCGACGGCCGAGTCCGCCGAGCCGACGGCCGCGGACGCCGACGGCGAGCCGCCGTCGGCTGGCCAGGCCTCGCGGCCCCCAGCGGCTGGAACAGTGGCCGTGCTGCGCGGAGTGCCCAGGTACCACCAGCCGGACTGCGTCCTCATCCGCTTCATGCCCGAGGACGATGTCCAGCGGCTAACGACGGCACAGGCCAGGGCACACGGCTGCACTCCCTGCGCAGCCTGCCAGCCCACGGAGTAATCCGGCCCCGCCCCGCCATCCCGTGATAACAGCAAGAAGCTTGGCCCTTCCCGTTAGCGCCGAGAGTTAGGCCCCTATGCGGGGCCTAACTCCAAGGCCGGTCAGCTGGGCAGGTGGCCCGGTTGGCAAGGCGCCGACGGCGCCACGGCGTCACGGCGTCACGATCGTGGCACGCGAGGCAACGGCGCGACTGGCGTTACCCGCGGGGCCCGTGCGCTGCCCGGCCGACCTGTAGTGCACGCGGCTGGCGGGCGGACAAGGCCGCGTCGCCGGGCCTGCCGGTAAATAAATCACAACCGGTAAATAAAAGACGGGTAGAACGCTTTTTCTTTACCCCGGGAAAAAACTTTACCAGTTGAGAAAAGTTTACCGATAAAGCTGTGTACAACAGGGGCGCATGATGCGCCAGCCCCGCGCGAACCGCCCTCCACCCACTGGCCGGCATTGGGCATGACTCTCGGCGCTGTGGCAATGGCAAGATAACAGCAAGAAAATCTCCCGCTCAGCCGACAACGGCAAGCCAGAAACGCAGGCCAAGCCCGGCGTCCGCATACTGGTGCCACGGTCCAGCCGCGCCAGCCTCGCTGGTGACAGATGCCTCACCAGGCGCGCCTACGGACGGCCCCGCGCCTACGGACGGCCCCGCG
>Ga0335078_10008053_pt1 | contig 15648 bp, 24 predicted proteins | sample Lox_Sample_32_FD_206711 | JGI IMG/M metagenome (GOLD analysis project Ga0335078, IMG submission 206711) | Soil microbial communities from Loxahatchee National Wildlife Refuge, Florida, United States - Lox_Sample_3.2 | ecosystem: Environmental > Terrestrial > Soil > Wetlands | place: USA... | reverse complement strand
ACACCCCGTCGCACGCTGACCGGCAAGCACTTACGCCGATTTCTTTTTCGGCTTCAACCCGCGCGCCTTCAACGATTTCGCGGCCATCCGGCGGTAAAAGTCCGTGCCGGCGCGCGCCCGCGCCGTCGCCTTTCCGCCAAGCGATCGGATTTGCCGAAGGGTCAATGCCATGGTCGCAACCTACAATGCGAGCACCCAGGCGCAACACGAAAGTTACCGGCCGAGACGAGACACGCCAATTACGACTTGACCAACGGCCTGCCGCACGCCATATCCGGCCAAGCGCGTGAAAGGCCGGCCGCAATGCGTCCGTTACCTTACCCCGGCGCCGGGCGCGAGTGAAACCCACGGCGTCAGGCGCCGGGGTCTTTTGCGTCTTGTGAATTGCGGCGAAGGCGTTAGACGGTCACACCATGGCCGGCGACTTTGGCGACGATCCCGAACTTGGCATACGCGTCACAACCGAAGCCGACACGTCGGGCACGGACGCCGCCGCCCGCGGCCTTGAAGACGTAAAGGGCCAAGCCGGCGGCGCGGCGCACAGTTTGCGCGAGTTGGTCGGCTCGTCGCGCCACGCCCAAGAAATCTTCCGCGGAATCGAAGGCGCGGCGCACGGCGGCGCGGCCGGCATTATGGCGATGGTTCGCGGAATCCGCGGGCTTATCGTCATAGTGTCCGAAGGCATCGCGGCATCGGGGCCGTTGGGCATCTTGGCGCTTGTCCTGGGCACGATCGCGGGCGCGTTCCTGACGCTCACCCACCGGGCGAAGGAAACAGGCGACGAACTCGGCAAGACCGCCGCCAAGGCCGACGACCTGAAAACGTCCATGGACAAAGCCGCGAAGGCGGTGGAAGACGACTTCAAGGCAATGGTCGAATCGGCCAAGGAATTACTCGCCAAGTACGAGGAACTTGACCGGATGCAGAAAGCCGCGGAAGGCCGGGAAGACAAGATCACCCAGGCGAAGCGCGGCGTGGCGCGGGCGAAGTTGGACTTGGAAGAGCAAAACTCGTTGGCGGTGGCGGCGCCCGAAGACCAAGCCCATATCCGCGACGTGTTCGAGCACCGGCGCAAGTTGGCGACGCTAAACGAGCAATTGGAAGATTCCCAAGCCGCCGTCGACTCGGCCGACGTGCGGGCGAAGCGCGCGGAAAAGGAATCGGTCGAACTCTCCCAACGCGAACTTGCCGCCCAAAAAGCGACGAGCGACACGGAAGCCGCGGCGGCCGAAGCCAAAGACCAAGCGCAACGCTTGAATAAGGCGGCGATCGAAAAGCCTACTGACGAAGCGACCGTCAAGGCCGCGCGCGAAGCGTCGCACAAGGCGTTCGTCGCCCAAGCCGCGGCGACGGCCGCGGGCACGGAATTCGAAAAGGTGCAAGGCGAAGTCGGAAAGGGCCGCGCCAAACAGACGGAAGCGGAAGGCGAGTTGGAGCAATCCAAGCGCTTGAACGAATTCACCAAGCAACAGGTCGAACTCGAAAAACAGACGCTTACCCAGGTCGAAGCCGGCAAGGCGAACGAAGAGGCGGCAAAAGCAGCGCGCGACTTGGCGGCGTCTCTAGAAAAAGCGGCGAAGGCCGCGGACAAGGAAAGCGGCGAAGGTGAAAAGGGCGGCGAGAAAAAAGAGACGAAGGGCGAAGCCGAGCGCGCCGAAGCCGACGCCAACCACTTGACCGCCCAGGGCGAGCGCGCCTTGGAGAAACTGACGGGCGGCGGCGGCGTGCACGAGAAAGTCGGCAAGGCGCTGCACGAGACGACGCGCGCGTTGGAAGCGGTCGGCGCGCACGCAAGCCGGCTCACCGAAACGGCCGTGTCGACCGAGCACGCCGCCCGGCGCAACACCCGCAAGTTGGACGACTCCAACCGGCAGCGCGTCAACCATGATACGGTGACGCAATCGCCTTAAAGCAATGGGTGCCAATCCGCCCGCGGTTTGGTACATGGAAGTCACCTTCCCGGTGATTGGGAGCGTGGCCGGGACGTTGGCGGCGTTCGGAATCGAAAACCCTCGGTTGTCGTTCCGCAACATGGACACCGACGAATTTTCGTTCGACATCAAGAGCAACGTGCTCGCCGTCTCGGCGTTCGCCTACGGCCTGCCGGTGCGGCTCTTCAAGGTGTACGGCGGCGTGACCTACCCGTGGTTCCAAGGCACGATCACCGACATTCAATACGTCGGGAACACGCAAACCGAAGTCGTCCACTACGTCGTCAGCGGCCCTTGGTACCAACTCAAGCGCTCCCTTTGGCAAGAGGCGTCGCAATGCTACTCGCCGCAATGCGTGCTCGAATCGCTCAAAATGACGAAGGTGGTGTTGTTCCAAGACCCGACGACGGGCGGCGCGATCACGACCGGCCAGCAAATCGACAACATCGCCCTTTATGCCATTTCGATCGGCGTGCCCATCGGCCTGGGCGTCACCCCTTCGTTTATCAATGTCCCGTTCGAGGAAACCCGCGACCTGACCTTGGCCGACGCGATCCGGCGGTGTATGCAATGGACCCCCGACGGCCAAGTGTGGTTCGACTACTCGGCGGGCCTGCCGGTTTTGAACGCGCAACAGCGTGCCTTTCTGACGCCGAAGTTCATTGATTTGTCGCAAGACAACTTTGTCACTGGCTTTTCCCTTCGGCCGCGCAACGACCTTGTGCCGATCGGCGTGCGCTTCAATTACGTCGGCTTCGAACTGTGCAACGTTCAAGTGCCGCCGGGATGCACGGACCCCACCAACGGTGTCGTCAACACGACGGGCGGCACGGTCTTGTCGCAGTTCAAGACCCAGGTGCAAACGATCACCCAAGACGTGGCGGGCATACCCGACTTGCCGGGCGGCATCATCGGTTCAATCGACCTGACGCAGTTGACGGGCACGACGGCCGAAACGCCGCCGATCGGCTTGGCCGGCCAATACTTTCTCTCGCTCCTGACCCCGCAATGGGAAGGCGAGATCACCGTGAAGGAGCAAGATTGCTCCGGCCTGTTGCGGCCCGGCCGGTCGCTTTCGCTGCTTAACGGTCAATCGGCCTGGGCCACCATGCAGACGAGTATCCAACAAGTGCACGAAGACTTATACACGGGCGAGACGACCGCCAAGTTGGGCACGCCGCAACACTTGGACCCGCAAACCTTCGCATGGCTCGTAAACATGACGGCGCGGCGCTCGCTCGTCATTTCGAACTTCGCTTCGGTCAACACGCCGAACCAAAACGGAAGCGCGAATTGCCAACAGGGCCAAAACCCGCCGTCGGTCAAGGTGCACGGGCCGATCACCGCGGCGCCTGGGCCGGTGCTCACGACGGGGCCGGGCGGCAACACGGGCGTCACGCCGGTTAACGTTTGTTCCGGCGGCGTGTCCACGCCGACCAACTTCGTGACGCCCAAGTGAGCAATCCGACTTTCCCGATTGAAGGGCAGGGAGGATGTTGCCCTTGCAGCGACTTGGACGGTTGCCAATGCAACGAAGGTTCAAACTGCCTTTTGAACTGTCAATCGCGCACGAGTCCGACGGGCACGGCGTCGTTTTGCGGCTTCGCCGAGTACATCCCAAGCGACCCGCCGGGCTATTACCTTTCCAAGCACTTCGACGGGACCGTGCTCGCGCTCTGCGGCGACCCCGTTTGCGACGGGTCGAACACGTGCACCCAGACGTACAGTTATTCCGGCTCGAACACGATCGACAAGAACACGTGCGTTGAAACCCAGGGCGCCCAATTCAGTTCGGTTGGGTGCTGCAACAATCTTCCGGTCTTCGTGGAAGACGTTTCCGGCCCGGCGATCGCCGGCGTGGCTTGCGGCCACGATGTCGAATACGGGTACATTGAGCAAACGACCCCGACGCAACACTTGGTCGGCGCCGCCAACGGGTGCACGCCGAACGCCACGGGCACCGGGGCGTGCGCCGGCACCGGCACCGCCGAGTGCCACCTGGGCGACGAAGAGACGCCCGACGACGCCATTGCGCGCGCGGTCGCCGCGCAACCATGGGGCGGCGCCCCGGCCTACGATTGCACCAAGAACTTTTCGTCGACGACGGCGCCCCTTCCCGGCCAACGCGTGTTCGCCTTCCGGCAAGCCGAGTTCCGCGTGGCGATCGGCGAGCCGATTCCCGGCCATATTTACCAAGCCGTGGTGACGCTCGGCGAGCACGCCGTCGGCACCGACGCCCCGCTCGTTCCCTTCGAGCAAATCACGGTCGAAGTTCAAGCCGATTTGACCGGGCACGCTGTTTCGGATTGGATTTCGATTCCGAACGTCTTGGGTCTCGTAATTTACCCGTATAAGTGCACTTACACGGATTTGAGCGCGTGACATGGAAGAGGGGGGCAAAACGCTTCGAATCACCCGCAAGCGGTTGTGGCAACCGCCGGCGCGCAAGCCGTGCACGGAGCAATGGGTGTTGGTCACGGACCCGCAACCGGCGGCCGAACATGCATCGTTCGCCACGAAGGCGAAGCGATTGCGTTCGGAATTAACGACTTGGGCCAAGGCCGGCATGAAGTTGGTTCCGCGCGACGTGCGCCGCGCCCGGCTCGCCACGTGCTCGGGGTGCAAGTATTGGGCCGCCGCCGGCAACTGGGGCCTGGGCGAGTGCCGGTACCCCGGTTGCGGATGCACGCGGGCGAAGGCGTTCTTGGCGACTTCCCGGTGCCCCGGCGGCTTTTGGAAGGCTTGACCTGACCCTTGCCGGATACCCGCCCGACCGGAGATCGGCCCGCCACGGCCAAATGCGGCCTATTGGCGCCCCCGCCGGCGCGTTCGTTTGACGGCACCGAACAATTGGGCAAATAGGCGGTGCCATGAAAGAGCCGCCGAAGTGGATTGTGGCACCCGCCATGCTTCCGGCCGACGAACGACTCGAAATGGCTTGGGATCGTCTGCACGGCGAAGACATCGGCCGGCAAATCGACGCCGCGGGCCGACGCGCGCGGGCCGACGCCATCGTGGCCGAGTGGAAGGCCAAGGCGAAGTCCAAGGTTGACGCGCCCCGGCCGCCCCGACATAAGCGGCTCTTGTGGTCGCGTTAATTATCTTAATTGCCCAGGTTGGCGGGGCGCCCCCGACCCCGACGCCGACCAACCCTTTCATTCAACCGACGCCGACCGCGGCCCCGACGGCGGCGCCGAGTCCGACGCCGACCGCCACAAAGCCGCCGGCGCCCACCCCGACGCCTTCGCCAACGGCGACCGCGGCACCCGTGGCAACCCCTACCCCGACACCCACGGCCGCACCCACGGCGATCACGGCCACCTTGGTCGTTTCGAGCGGCCAAAGCCTGCCGGCCGGCTCGTACGTGCTCGTACCGGCGGCGGTGTACCTTGCGCCCACGCCCACGTCGCCGCCTTTGTCCGCGGCTCGCCCGGCCGTGCGGAACAACCCAGGCGACGCCCGGTTGACCTACTTTTACGGGCCGACGCCGACACCGGCCCACTAGGCTTTGCGGTAAAGACGGGTTTGGCCGACGGCGCAAACGAGCGTCCGCACGGCTTCGCAATGGGCGTCCAACCACGCGACGGCCTTGCCGTTCGTGGGCCAATGAATGTCGTCCAACCAAATGAAGCCGCCCGGCTTGACCTTCGGGAAGTAAAGCCGCACGTCGCGCATGGAAGCGAATTCCGAGTGGTTGCCGTCAATATGCAAGATGCCCACCGACGCGTCGGCGAGCACGGGCGCGAACGCCTGGGAACTCGCGCGCACGGGAATGGCCACGTCGGTCAAGCCCAGGCGCACAACCATGCCGAGAAACTTCCGCATGACCGCTTCCAAGTCGACCTTGTTGCCCCACCAATCCGAGTCGGCCGGGTCGTGGTCGCCTTCGAGCGCGGCGGCGCGCGTCCACGGGTCCAAGCCGAGCACGACGCCCACGCCGTTGTCGCGCGCCTGCAAGGCTTGCGGGAACATGGAACGGCCGCCGAAGATGCCCAGGTCGACCGTAAGCGCCGGCCGCTCGGATTCGACGAGCGCGGCCATTGCGAACGCCTTTTCCGGCCAACACCAACCATCCGCGTGCATGGGGTTGGTGTTGTCGCAAAGGGCCGTGATCGTCGCGGCGGTTTGCGGGGTCATTTGGCGGGCGGTTGGTTCTTGGCGCGCAGTTCCTTGACGATCGCCGGTCCGTAGCGGAACGCGCCGTACACGAAAGCGCCCAAAAGGGCGGCGATCACGATCAGCGCAAACGCCGCGACGATCGAAAGCAAGATGCTAAAGAGAAAAACGGCCAAATCCATCGGGGTGTTTATGATCGGGTGCATGGCAAATTAACCGCGCCCGCGGCGAACGGCGTTCCACGCGCGCGTAAAGATGTTGGCCGGCCTTGGCGGCGGCGGCGCGGATTCCTTCACGACGAGCGGCGGCGGAACGTCCAAGAACACCGGCACGGAAGCCGGCGGCGGGGGTATCGCTTGAATGACCAAGGGGCGCACGGCTTGCCGGTGCACCTTGGGCTTGCGTTCGGACGGCTCGCATTTGGCCGCGGCCAAGATCACGGCGGCGTCGGCCGGTTTGAATTTCTTGGCGGCGAGCCGCCTTTTCACCTTTCGCGTGCGTGCGTTCATTGTTTCTTGTCTTGTGCCGGATTGCGGACGGTGCCCGCGCTTAGTTTGGGCGGCGGCGGCACGTAGTCGACCAAATTGCCGACGTACGAAACCGGCATCATGTTTTCGTGCGCTCGGTCGGTCATGCAAAGGCTATTGTCCATTTCCCGGTATTGAAGGTCGGAAAAGTTGGGGTATTGCACGAACAAGCGCGGTTGGATGATGTAAAGAAGGTTCGCGCGATCGTCGGCGAATTGCCCGAAGAGTTCGTCGACCGGCCCGCAACCGTAAACGTGGGGCGCCATCTTGCGCGCCATGTCGTACGTTATGCCGTAACTCGAAGTCGTGTGCATCCGCGCGCACCGAAGCACGTTCGGGTTGACGCGCGCAAGGGGCGGTTCCGCGTAATGGCCGCCCAGGTACAACAAATCCCAGGCGGCCGGCAACCGCCCTTCGATCATGTCCCAGGTCGGGGCGAAGTCCGCCGCCTTGAACTTGGGCGACAAGGCGGCGTCGTCTTCGAAGACCAAGGCGCGGTGCGCGCCGTCGTACACGATGCGTTCCATGACGGCGCGGTGCGACGCGACGCACCCGAAGTTCCCGCTTTCGCGCGTGTTGCCCAAGGGCATGTCGTAGCCTTCCACGCGGTTGTAAGCGGCGATGCCGAGCGCGCGCATTTCGTCTTGGAAGTGCGCCCACCGGTCGGGGCGCTTCTCCAAGTTAATCACGTACACCGCGTCGAAATACTCGTCAATCCGCCGCATGGGTAGCAAGCGCGTCGCCGGAAAGGCGCGCGTAATCGAAGGCAAGGGCCGCGTCCAACCACCAATCTTCGAACGGCTTGTCGGGGTGGCCGGGGCAACACACGTCTTTGCGGTGGAGCGTGTACCCGGCGATCGTCATGGCGGCGCGAATCTCTTCGCGGGGTCGGTTGCCTAACCGGTAGGCGTCGTGTTCGATCGTCGCCATGCGCCACGCGATGCCGGCCCGCAACAACTGTTTGAGCGCCGCGAGCGTCCAAGCGTCCACGTCCAAGGAAAGGTAATCGAAGCGGAAACCGCTTTCGACCATGGCCGGGTGCGTCTTCCATCCGACCGTCGCGGCATCGGCGAGCACGACGACCGAAAAGCGCCGCGCGCGGCATTGCTCCACGCAATGGAATTCGTTGTCGACGAGCACGCCGCGCCAACCGATCTTTTCCAAGCCGTAGGTATTGGACAGGTGCACCGGCTCGCCGCAACCCACGTCCAAGAACGTGCCGTCGGTCAAGCCTTCGCCCTTGACGAGCGTGTCGAACACCCATTGATCTTGCCCGGCTTGGCTATGCGACTCGAAGTTCACCGGTCGACGATTTCCAAGCGGTAGGCGCCGGGAAGATGGCGTTTGAACGGGTCCGCGTCGATTCGCTCCACGCACCGCACTTCGACCGGCGCGTTTTCCCATTTCGGATTGCGGCCGACCGGCATCCCGTCAACGCGGCTCTTGGCGGCGTCGATAGCGCCGAAGATGTAGGCATTGACGCGGGAAGCGTCGCTGTTTACGCGCTTGAACTCGGCAACGAAGCGTCGCGCTTCGAAGCGGCTCCCGAAGCGAAGCGGGAACGGCTCGTCGATTAGGCGTTCGTTGCGGGCGATCACGGCTTGGACTCCACCCATTGCGCTTGCCAATGCCGGCCGTCGGCCGTCCAAAGGTCGACGACGCAATCTTGGGGCAGCTTCGGTCGCATCGTCAGCGTATAGCCTTCCCAATGGCCGGTTGTCTCAATCCGGCGCTGTTGAATCCCGCTTAACCGCGCCACAACAAGGCCGGTGCGTTGCTCGTTGAACTGCACGACAACCGGCGCCACGTCCGACAAGAGCGTCACGCCGCAAAGCACCGTGCAGAGTGAAACGGCGCCCATAAAGAGCGCCGCCAAGACGGCAAAGAATCGTGTTTTCATGGTTGTACGTGAAGATCGGTGCACATGGGAAGAGTCGAAAGCCTAGGCCAATTGCCTTCGACGAAGTAACAGTCGTTTTCTTCGCCGCCTTTCATTCCCGGCGTGATCATTGGAGCGAAGACCCGGCCGAACACGTTCAAAAGGCCGGCGACCCAAGAAAACGACGAGTTGGCGCGGAGCATGATCGGCGCGTACACGAGCCGGTAAAAGTCGGGCAGGAACGAAAGCGCGTCGGGCAGGCCGTGCCACGGCGTCGGCGTCTCTTCGCTCACGAAATGAAACGGCTCGCTTAATGTTTCTTGGGGCGTCCACTCGCAAAGGCGACGCTCGACACACGCCTTGTGATACGACTTGAAGCTTATAAGCGGGTAGCCCAAGCGCGCGTAATCCCCGCGGCGCAAGTGGGCCACGATATGGTCGCGCCCGAAAATTCTTTCCGCTTCGAGCGTGTTGAAGACGGCTTCGATTGGCCGCTTGAGCCGAAGCCATTCGCGCGCCTGGGTGGCCGTGTAAATCATCGCCGCTTGGCTTTGGGCGTACGTGCGTAGCGTCACGTCGCCTTCGTCGGGCGCCAAGGTGAACTCGTCGCGCTCGGGGTAGCGGAGCCGCGGACCCGACCGGAAGGCGTGCGGACGGGTGTAGGGCGGAAGGTCGAAGACTTGCTCGCCAACCCACGGGTCGCATTGGAACTCCGCGCCGACGCGCGCCGCGTGGGCGAACGCGTGCAACCAAGACATGGTTGCGTTGCCCAGTTTGGCGCCGATCAGCGAACACACGACGACTTTGGCCTTGGGTCTCACGAGACGACGCCGAGCGCGATCGTCGGCGGGCGCGGGATGGGCACGCCGATCGGCCGCCAAAGGTGGAGCACGAAGGGGTGGTTGTTGACGTATTCGGCCTTCGGTGGGTGAAACTGAATCACGCACTCGTCGTCGCACCAAAACAAGTCTTTGGCCGCCGACATTTCCGCCCAGGTCGGACAACGCTGCGTTCCGTCGGGCAGGTCAATGCGAAGAGACACGTGTTCCCAAGGTATTTCCGCGTTCCCTTCCGTCGCGACGCAAACCATGAGGGAACCGCCTTTCAGGCCGATGCGGTGGAAGGGAATGGAAAACACGCCGAAGCGGTCGCCGCGCGCGCTTGACCAAAGCGACATTTCGCGGACGCGGTACCGCTCCAAGTGGGCGAATGACGGCTTCACGCCTTCGCCTTGTCCCAGGCGTCAAGCGGCGCGTGCCCCGGCGCCCAATGGCCGATCAGTTCCCAGCCGCCGGCCTTGAAGTCGGCCGCCATCTTCGCGTCGGTGATTTCGCCTTCGGCGTTGCAAATGACGGTCATGCGCGGCCGGAAGCCAGCAACGTTCTTTTGGCCGGCGGGTTGGTAGCAATAGCCAATATGGGGCGTCGGCCGGGCGGCCGGTGGCGTTGGATTGGGTGTTGACGTGTCCATGGTCTTAGAGTTCGGCAAGCAACTTGCCCGTGTACCATTCCTTCATGTCGCGCGGCGGTTGCGGGAAGGGTTGGCGCTCCAAGACGCGCGTGCGCAACATCCGAAGGTCCGAATTGCCGAACTTGACCGGCGACACGCCGTTGCCGTTTAGGCAAAGGGCGACCATGGCGTGCGACTTGTCGTTCGGCGAAACCCCGTAATCGGAGCACTTGAACTTCGGTTCGGCGCCGTGGCGCTCTTCGCTTTCAAGCGTCGCCATGCCGGGCGCGAACCGGAACCGCCACCCTTTCTTCGCCAAGTTTATGCCCGTGTCCGTGTCTTCGGCGCCCATCCCGTCGCACCGCTCGTCCCAACCGTTCACTTGCAAGAGCGCTTCGAGCGGCATCACGCACGAGCACCCGAAGAGCCACGAGCCGCTTTCGAGCGACGCCTTCGCCTGGGGCGCGATTTGTCCGCGGGAAACGTATTGCAAACGCGAGTCCACGCCGGCGTCGATTTCCTCGGCCGGTGTGCCGATCACGTGCGGCTTGAATCCGACGACTTCGCCGTTGACGACGACCAAATCTTTTACCTTGCGGTACGAGCCGCACGTCACGGTTTTCTCGAACCGCATGGCGTTGTTCACTTCGGCCAACCAACCGGGTTGCAGCACGCCCAGGTCGTCGACAAACGCAATCCATTCGGTTTCGCAGTAGCAAACCGCGGTGTTGCGCGCGTTGGCCGCGGCGAACCAATCTTCGCGGGTCTGACGGTACGGGCCTTGCCACGGATTGGGCTTGGGTGCGATCCACTTGAAATTGCCCATGCGGCACCGGAGCGATTGCAGAATATACGCCCGGCGGTCTTCGTGCATTTCCGGCGTGCACCCGAACGGGTTGGCCCAGTAGTCGACGGCGATTACCGAAATGCCGTCGTACGCGCCGCCGCACTCGCGGTGGAGTGAGTCGCAAAACCAATCGAAGCACGCGTCGCGCCGCGAAGTAAGCCAAGCGATTGTGAGCCCGGCGCTCATCGGTACCACCTTCCGAGGTGCTGCCGGTTCTTGTTTCCGCAGGCGAGCGAGCAAAAACGGTTCCGGCCCCGGTGATCGGGGTTCACCACGAAAATTCTCCCGCAACCTTCGCACTTTCTGAATTTCGGATACCTTCGTTTCGCTTTATTGCGCGCAATGATTAGATGCGAATGGTGTTCCTTTTGGTGCCGTTGGGCCGTTGTAATTTCCAAGTTGTCGCGACGGCAATCCGCTTTTTGTCCGTTCACGGCTAGATTTGACTCGCTCATTGCGGCACCTTCTCGTCGGGCGCCGGCGGCCCGTCCATGCCGGCCCCAGGCGTCGGCGGTGGCGCGTCGGCCGGCTTCACCTGTCCGACCGCCGCCGCCCGCGCCGCTTGCCGTTTCTCTTGCTCGTCGAACATACTCAACAGTTCCATGCACGTGCGCAAGACGACTTGCACGGCCTGACGGTTCGCCGTGCCGATGACGGCGACAATGTTCGCCGGGTCTTTCGTTTGCGGTAGCGGCTTGCCGTCCAAGCCGAAGAGCAACTTGTGTTCGACGAGCCGCGAAATGACGATCGCCGGGACCAAGCCGACCGGTTGCCCGTCGACCGTAGCCGGGAAGACGCCGGGGCCGACTTCCATCCGGCCCTTGCCTAAGACCGTCACGAACGGACCGTCGCGCTTCGTGTTGTCTTTCATTCGCCCGAAGTTTCCCGGCGGATTTCGTCGACGTAATCGCGCACGAAGTCGTCGCGGTTGAAGAATCTTGATTTGAAGCACAACGACAAGATCACGTTGGCTTGCGCGGCGATCGAACGCCGGTTGCTGCGCGCGGACCGCGCGAGCGGGATCACGAGCGGCTTGTCGATTCGAACTTGCATCCTTGCCATGGGTGCCAAATGGGGCGGCGCGGGGCGACTGTCAACGGGCAAATTACCGGCTTTTCCTGAAAGCGTAGTCGCGCGCGCGGATTTCCACCACGCGGTTGTCGTCGCGCACGAAGCGGCTCGCAATCCGCGCGTCCATGCGTTCCGCGATTTCCGCAAGCGTCAAGTTGGTGGCGAACATCGTCCACCGGCCCAGGCGGTGCTCGCACAAGTCGCCGACCGCCTGGGCAACGAAGTTCGTCGGGTCGCGGGCCGACCCCACTTCGTCAAGCGCCACGAAGTAATCGCCGGCGAGCGACGCCGGAAGGTTGAAGTCGCCGTCGCGCATCCGAGCCGCCAAGCCGCGCTCGTCGAACCAAACGCAATACGGCCGCGACGACCGGTACACGTGCACCCCGTCCGCCGGCCGCGTGTCCCAGTCGGGCGGCCAAATCGGGTTGCTGGCCGGGTTGCCGGGGTTGGCCGCGTTCGCCTGGGCGAACACTTGGCGCATAAGCATCGTTTTGCCGCACCCGTTGACGCCCGTGAGCGTGAGCCAACGCGGCGGGTCGCCCGCGCGCATCGCCGCCACCAGGGCGGCGCACGCCGCCGCCGCGGCTTCCAAGGACGGTTCGTACGCGTCAAGGTCCGGTCGCCACGCTTCCGGCGCCGGGCAACTTCGAATAGTCGTCGGCTTGCTTGTAAGTTCGCGCGTTAGTTCGGCCATGGTCTTCATGTCGTCGTTCCCAGGTTTTGCGGTCGTCGTCGTATCGCCCTTGGTTGAACCACGTTGTCGGGTGCGGCACGTACTGCCGGTCTGCCGCTGGCCACCGCGCTACCGCCGCGGCGTACGCCTTCACGGCTTCCAACAGTTCGGCCGCGGGCTTGGTCTTCAAGGCAAGGGCGATTGCCCGGCACGCCGCCTTGCGCCCGACTTTGCGGGGGTAACTTTCGTAAATTTCCGCCACCGCCGGCGAAGCCGGCAATGTACTTCCATTCCATTCCATTCCATTCCAATTCAGCGGCACTTTTCCGGCACTTTCCGGCACTTTCTGGTCGCCAAGTGCCATCTCTTGTTGTGCCACCGACTTAGAACAAAGCCAACCGATTTCGACCAAAAACGGCACCGCCTTGGCAAACCACTTCGCCGGCGCGCGCGTCTTCAACGCCAAACTGTCGAAGTCGTGCGGCTCGCCGTTGCTTTTGACCAATACGCCGCGCGGCGCGCATTTCGACGCGATTTGCAGAATCAGCACCCAGGCGGCGAAGATCACCGCGGCGTCGCGGCGCGCCATGATCCGGTTGTACGCTTCGCCTTCGTGCGAATTAGGCACGCAAACCCAACGGAGTTCCTTCAAGATGCGCGACCGGTTGTTTTCGTACCGCTCGTTCCAATTCGCCACCGAATAAAGGGTCAGGCTCATTCGTCGCTCAGGTCGATATCTTCATCCTACTCGCCTTCGATTGTGAAGCCGAGCCGCACGAGCAACCCAAGCATTACGGCGTGCTGTTGCTCTTCGTCCAAGCGTTCGAGCAAGGCGAGCGCGACCGTGAACGCTTCGTCGACCGGGCGCGCTTCGCGCAAATACGCGAACAAGTGATTGGTGTCGACCTGCTCGGCTTTCAAGCTATAGACGAGCGGCGGCCTCAAATAGAGCGACCTACCCATCCGACACGACCCCGTGGCATTTGCACGCCGCGAACGCGTGCGCCGCGATTTCGCCCAGTTGCTTCCGGTACCGGTCCGCGTGCGACGGATCCAAAATGCACAACTCGCGCGCTTCGTCCACGCCCCGGCGAATCTTTTCGACCGCCGCCTTGATTTGCTCGCGCGTCCCAAACTGTCCTGTGTACGCGCGGTTTTTCTTCAAGTCGCGGTCGCTCAAAACGTTTTCGAGCGTCACGGCCATGTTGGTGGCCGCCGCGATGATTTCGTGTTCTTTGACCGGTTCGGTTTCCATTGTCGTGTGAGTTGTGGCCGGCCGCTTTCGACCAGGAACCGGGCGCCCATCAGGCGCCACCAAGCCTACCGACGGCCGGCCTTTGATCCGCGGTGGCAACATCGCGGACAAACTGCATTGTGGTTCCTTTCATTCCGTCGGCAGTTCAACCGACGCCTTTCAACTTGCAGCACGGACGCCCAACCCGTCAACGATTTTATTCCCAAGGCGTTCACGCCCGCGCGCCCCCGCACCGCCCCAACTTCCAATCTTGACAAGGGTTTCCACCCGCCCGAATACAACCAACAATGTCAACCGGTGGAAACGGCTCCAACGGCGACACCCCAGGCGCCAACGGCCGCGGGTCCGCCGGCAACGGCGACGGAGACGGCAACGGCCAACACCCGCCCGCGCCGCCGCCACCCGCCGCACTCGCCGCCCAGGCCGGCGCCCCGCCCACCGCCACCGCCGGCGCCCCCCCGCCCTGGGTGCCACCCACCTACGACGAGCGCAAAGTCACTTGGGTAATGGACATGATCGCCGACGGCCAAAGCGTCACCGAAGCGTGCCGCGAAGCCGCCGTGCCACGCGCAACCCTCTTGCGGTGGGTGATCGACGACACCCCAAAGGGCATTGCGGACCGGTACGCGCGCGCCCGCGAACTGCAATACGAAGTGTGGGCCGACCGCATCTTGGAAGAGTCGTCGCGGGTGCGGATCGGCGACAAGGTGAAGCGAAGCGCGATCGCCGACAAAGACGGGAACGAAACGGGAGCGTTCGACGTGGAGACGACGACCGGCGACATGGTTGAACGGTCGCGCTTGCATGTGGATTCGTTGAAGTGGTTGCTCGCGCGACTCCACCCGAAGAAATACGGCGATTCGGTCGCCAACGTCACCGTCAACAACGACAACCGGCAAGTGCGCATTTGGAAGGTCGACCCGTTCCGCAATCACCGCGAAGTCATGGGCGAGCGCGCGCCCAGGTCGCGGCCCGAATTGATCGAACTCGGCAACGATGGAAGAGACGACATACCGGGCGGCCCGCCCCCTTGAACTCGAAGAGTTCGTTTACACCCGCGAACGGCTTTACGACGCCCAGTACGCGGCGATGTTCGACGACGCCCGGTATTCGCTGACCGAAGCGACCACGAAGAGCGGCAAGACTTCCGCGGGCATTATTTGGCTCACGGAGCAAGCCATGTCGGGCACGCCTGGGCGCAATTATTGGTGGGTCGCGCCCATCTTTGCCCAGGCGAAGATTGCCTTCGACCGCACACTTGACGCGATCACCCGCGAGAATCGCAAAGGCAACGTCAACGAAATGCGAATCGACTTAATCCACGGGCCGCGCCTTTGGTTCAAGTCGGCCGACACGCCCGATTCGCTTTACGGTGAAGACGTGTACGCCGCGGTGCTTGACGAGTGCTCGCGCATGAAAGAAGCGGCGTGGCACGCCGTCCGCTCCACGCTCACCGCGACCCGCGGCCCCATTCGCATGATCGGCAACGTGCACGGCCGCAAGAATTGGTTTTTCAAGCTATGCCGCCGCGCCGAAGCCGGCTCGCCGAACATGGCGTATCACAAGATCACTTGGAAAGACGCCGTGGCCGCGGGCGTGCTCGAAGCGTCCGAAATCGACGACGCGCGCGAACAACTGCCGCCGGCCGTCTTCCGCGAGTTGTACGAAGCCGAAGCCGCCGACGACGAAGGCAACCCGTTCGGCTTGGACGCGATCCGCGCGTGCACGATGGCCGAATTTTCCAAAGAGCCGATTGCCGCCTGGGGTTGGGATTTGGGCAAGCACCTGACGTGGACGGTAGGCATTGCCCTGACCCGCAAGCGGCAAATGGCGCGGCTCGTGCGCTTTCAAGCGCCGTGGAACGAGACGAAGCGCCGTATCATCGCCGAGACTTCGGGCC
>Ga0335078_10008052_pt1 | contig 15650 bp, 8 predicted proteins | sample Lox_Sample_32_FD_206711 | JGI IMG/M metagenome (GOLD analysis project Ga0335078, IMG submission 206711) | Soil microbial communities from Loxahatchee National Wildlife Refuge, Florida, United States - Lox_Sample_3.2 | ecosystem: Environmental > Terrestrial > Soil > Wetlands | place: USA: Florida... | reverse complement strand
CTGGGCCGTCACACGGCGCGCCGGCAAGGCAGCCGCGAAACTGAATACGCAGGCTAATATCGAGGTGCCGTTCCGATCGATCGGCCAACCTTCCGGAGATACCGATCTGGCCAAGTTCTTCGGCAGCGGGAACAAGAAAGTGTTTCTGAAGTGCCGCGAGCTCGCCCAGGGTATGGTGCAGGATGTATTTGCCGCGGAGCGGCTGAAGGTGACCGGCAAGACCGGGCCGGTCAAGCTCGAAAAACTCAATTCGCTGTTCACCCTTTACTACTTCGCCGTTTGTATGCACGTCGCCAATAGCGGCCACCAGAAGATCCAGGCGGCCTTGAAAGGCCATGGCCAGAGCGCCGAGGATCGGTCGGAAGGGGCGGCCACCGCCGACAAAAGCCGATGGGAGCTGCTTCCCAAGGTGCAGTGGAAGGACCTGATCGAGGACGGCCTTTCGCTCTACGACCGGAAAGTGCTGCTGCCTCTGGTCGAAAGCACGGTGAAATGGAATGCGTTGAAGGTTCGGATGAACCAGGACTTGCTGAACCCGGGGCTGGGGCTGAACGTGGCCTCCGCCAGCCTGAGCGGATTTCACGATTCGATCATCAAGACCCAGGCGGCCGCGCTTTCCAGCACCGGCAAGCCGCTGCCGGTGGAACGGTACGCGGCGAACAAGATAGTCGAATACAAGCAGACCGATGCCAGCGGCAAGGTCACCGTGACGCAGGAGGTGGTGGAGAAAACCGAGCCGGTGATTGTGTTCGAGTTCCGCCAGGACGTGCAGATGGGGAAACTGGGCAAGCCGGGCGGAGAACTGTCGAAGGAGTTGGTGAATGAGCTGGACGCCCTGCAATCCTATGCACTGCGGGAGCCATTGCAATAAGATGCCGCGCCAAAGACGCCGGGTGGCCTCGCACTGCCCGGCGTCCCTCCGTTCGGGATTGAAAGACCGTTAAGTCGAGTTTCGTCTCTGAATTGCAACTCATTGTTTCAACCGTTGAAACACGGGTCTGTCATACTGCCTAACCAACTCCATGACAGAATATACCCGTGTTCCATATCTCCGGCTGATCGCGTTGATGCTGCCTCTTTGCGTGGCGGCGCAAACCAATCCGGTCGCTTTGCCCACCGGCATGTCGATCACCCCAACGGCAGCGCCCCATTCGGTGTTGCAACTGTTAAATCCCGGATTGCCCGCCTTGCCCAATTACATCGCTGGCCAAGCCGTGACTACGGCCCTAAGTCCAGACGGCACGAAGTTACTGATTCTTACCAGCGGCTACAATTCGGTGCTGGACTCGCAGGGCAAACCGCAGACGAATGAATATATCTTCGTCTACGACCCGACCGTCAATCCGCCGCGTCAGTTGCAGGTGCTGCCGGTGCCCAATACCTTCTGCGGGCTGGCGTGGAATCCCGGTGGCCAGGAGTTTTACGTCTCCGGAGGCGTCGACGACAAGGTGTACGTCTTCGCACCAACGGGGCAGGTCAGTCTGATCAACCCCACGCCGGTTTACGGACAAGTGGCGGCCATCGCGCTGGGCCACAAGTTTGGCATCGGACTGCTGTCCAACGCTCCGGCTCCCCTCAATGCGGCCGCGCCGCCGCCCGCGGCCGGCGGCATCGCCGTGAATCAATCGGGGACTGTGGCCGTGGTGGCGAACTTTTTCAACGATTCCATCAGTGTTCTCGACTTGAAAGGGCGGACCAAAACCGCCGAGCTCGACCTGCGCCCCGGCGCCACGGATCCGACCAAAACCGGCGTTGCGGGCGGCGAATATCCATACTGGGTCGCGGTGCATGGCACCGATAAAGCCTACATATCGAGCCAGCGCGACCGGGAAATCGTGGTGGTCAGCCTGGGCGCCACTCCAAGCGTGGCGGCGCGCATCCCGATCACCGGACAGCCCAATCGCATGATCCTGACCAACGCGCAGGACCGGCTGTACGTCGCCGCCGATAACAGCGACACCGTCGCGGTGGTGGACACGACCGCCGACAAGCTAATCGGATCCTTCGGCATCACCGCTCCGCGGGCGATCCTGCCGGGCACGGTTCTGCCGAAAGGGGCCAATCCGAACAGCCTGGCGCTTTCGCCCGATCAGAAAACGCTCTATGTCACCGATGGCGGGCTGAATGCCGTTGCCGTTGTCGCTCTCACCAGCGCCGGCGGGCAAGTCACCGGACTGATACCGACAGGCTGGTACCCCAACAGCGTCACCGTCAGCGCCGACGGCAAAACACTCTTCGTGGTGAACGGCAAAAGCATGCCTGGATCGAATCGGGGGAACTGCCGCGGCGATGTACAGGCTTCCGGAATTCCTGACTGCTCCGCGACTCCCAATCAGTACATCCTCGAACTGGAACAGGCAGGGTTGCTGAGTCTTCCCGTGCCCGGCCCGGCGGAACTGGCCGACCTTACCAACCAGGTCGCGCAGAACGACAATTTCGCGGCCCTCGAACAGGCTCCCTTTCAGTTCGGATCGACCATGGATCTGGTTCGCCAGAACATCCAGCACGTGATTTACATCATCAAAGAGAACCGCACTTACGACCAGGTGCTGGGAGACCTGGAAGTGGGCAATGGCGATCCCTCCATTGTGGAATTCCCCGAGGCGCTGACGCCCAATCATCATTCGCTGGCGAGGAATTTCGTCACGCTCGATAATTTTCTGGACTCGGGGGAAGTCAGCGGGGTCGGCTGGAACTGGTCCACCGCCGCGCGCGCCACGGACTACACCGAAAAGACCGTTCCTCCCAACTATGCCGGCCGCGGCCTCACCTACGACTGGGAAGGCACCAATCGCAACGTGAATCCGGCATACGCCACCCTGAGTGCGCGCGAAACCGCGCAACCTCTGCTGAGCCTCTCGGCCCAGATTCCGGCCGACCCGAATCTGCTGCCGGGCACCGCCGATGTGGCCGCACCCGATAGCGCCGATGGAGAAGCCGGCGCCGGCTACATCTGGGATGAAGCGCTTCGTGCCGGGCTGACGGTCCGGAATTACGGATTCTACATGGACCTGGCGCGCTACCAGGGGTCTCCGGCCAGCAATCCCGCCTACATCCCGATTTCCCAAACACCCGCGGCCTCGGGGATCGTCCAGGGATTTGCGACCAAGACTTCGCTCATCAACAACACCGACCCGTACTTCCGTGGATTCGACCAGAGTAACTCCGACGTCTATAACTACCAGGAGTGGTCGCGCGAATTCGATCAGTATGCAGCCAACGGCAACTTACCCAACCTCTCGCTGGTGCGTTTTCCCCACGATCATTTCGGCAATTTCAGCACCGCCATGTACGGCCTGAATACGCCGGCGCTGCAAATCTCCGATAACGATTATGCGGTCGGTTTGCTGGTGCAGAAGGTGGCCGCCAGCCCGTACGGCGGGAATACGCTGATCTTCGTGGTGGAGGATGACGCGCAGGACGGTCCCGATCATATCGACGCGCACCGCAGCGTCGCCTACGTAGTCGGCCCGTACGTGAAGCAGGGAGCCGTGGTTTCGGAGCGGTACACCACCGTGAATATGCTGCGGACGATGGAAGTCGTGCTGGGATTGACCCCCGACAGCATCTATAGCGCGGCTGCCGCGCCGATGACCGAAGTCTTCGATCCGTTCCAGACTACCTGGTCTTATACCGCCCGCATCCCGGGCCTATTGACCGGCACGCAGGTTCCGACCAGTCAGGGTCAGACGGCGCCGGACCACCGGCGTCAGCAGAAGCTCTATAACCGGCGCCCCGCCGCTTATTGGCAAAAGAAACTGGGAGATCAGGACTACGACGAAGAGGACAAGCTGGACACGCCGCGCTTCAACCTCGAGTTGTGGAGGGGGATAATGGGGAACAAGCCCTATCCCACGGTCCGCAGCGGTCAGGATCTTCGCGAGAATCGGAAGGAGCTGCTGGCCAGGTACGGCTTCTAAGGAGATGCGGCGCGGCTCTTGCATGGGCTGCACCGCGGCTCTTTGGTGCGGGATCTGTCGGGGGCGCCGCAACCAGACTTCGGTTCCGGTGTTAGCGGGAGTGGGAGTCTGTGAGGAGCCTTTGCCGGTTCATTGGATGGGTATGACGAAACTTGCGCTCGTTGCTATTGCGTTTCTGCCGATAACAGCCTTGGCCCAGCTCGATCGTTCGGCCTTATCTGGCACCGTTACCGATTCCCGGGGCGGACGGGTTCCCGGCGCCTCCGTCCGCGCCATTCAGGTCTCGACCGGAGCGGAACGCGCCGCCACCACTTCCTCCCAGGGGACCTACGCGTTGGACGGGCTTCCGGTTGGCCGTTACGTTGTGGTGTTCAGCAAGCCGGGATTTGCCACCGTTCGCGTCGAACAGGTGGAGCAGGAAGTCGGACAACGCCGCACGCTGGATGCCCAACTGACTGCCGATACGGTGGCCGGAGGCGTGGTGGTGATCGAGCCGCTGGTGCGCCTGGAAACCGCCAACGCCGCGGTGGGCTCGCCAATCGAGCAGCGCGCGCTGCTGGATCTGCCTCTCAACGGCCGCAATTGGTCGAGTCTGACGGCGCTTTCTCCGGGAGCGATCGACAACGGCCCCAGCGACCAGCGCACCATCCGCTTCGCCGGCCACGGGCTCGACGATAACGATTTCCTCTTCGACGGTGTGGACGCCTCGGGAATTCTCAACCAGGCGCAAAAAGAGTATGTACGCCTGGCCATCCCGCTCGACTCGATCGCCGAGTTTCAAGCACAATCGCAGAATTTCAACGCCGATATCGGCATGACCGCCGGCGGCCAGATCTCCGTGGCGTCCCCTTCGGGATCCAATATGCTTCACGGCGGAGCGTTCGATTATTTCAGAAGCAATGCCCTGGACGCGCGATCGCCGTTCGATGGGTCGTCGCCCGATCCGTTTCTGCTGAACCAGTTCGGCGCCAGTCTCGGCGGGCCCATCGCTCCGAATCAGACGTTTTTCTACGGCAACTATGAAGGCATCCGCCAGCGCCTCGGCCAGACGCAGATCGGGCTGGTGCCGAGTCCGCAATTCGCGCAGGCTGCCTCCCAATCCGTGGCGCTGGCTCCTTTGGCGGCGGCGTATCCGAAAGGCACTTCGCCGACTTCCAATGCGCAGGTTTGGAACTATGTCGCGGGCGCAAACCAGGTGGACAACGAAGATTCGGGGATGATCCGCATCGATCACCATTTTTCGGACAGGACTACGGCGTTGCTTCGGTTCAGCGCCGACGACGCGGACTACGCCATCCCGACTGGCGCTTTGAATGCGACCGCGGACACGGATACGAAGCTGAAAAACGGCGTCGTGGAACTGCAACATATCGTCTCTCCCGCGGCCGTCAACGAGGCGCGCTTCGGATTCAACCAGGACATCTACCATACAGCGAATGTTTCGCCGGTGCCGTTTTCCGTGAATGTCTCCAATTTCAGCCCGCTGGCCGGCGCTTCCACCACCGACGGCGACGGCGCCACGTTTTCGTATGTGGACGACCTGACCTGGGTCAACGGGCGCCACACCTGGAAATTCGGCGGTCTGGTAAGGCGCATTAACATGAACCAAGGCAACTCCCAGAGCGGGACGCTCACTTACCTGTCGCCCGCTAATTTCCTCGCAAACAGCATGGACTCGGCAACGTACACGTCCCTGCTGCCGCTGAAGCGCCTGCGGAAGACCCAATTCTACACGTACGCCGAAGACGAGTTCCGGGTAAGTCCCAAGCTCGTCCTGAACCTGGGATTGCGATATTCCTTCTTCAACGTCTTCCACGAGACCAATAACCGCGCGATCCCGTTTGATCTGGCGACCTGCGGAGGCTACTGTGCTCCGGGCAGCGCATTCACTTACCCGCGCCACGCCGATTTCGATCCGCGCCTGGGAATCGCATGGGCGGAAGGCAAGACCGTCCTCCGCGCCGGGGCGGGCGTCTATCACAGCGACGGGCAGGAGGACGATCAGAATCTCCCCATTTCCAACGATGTGCTGCGTTATAGCCTGTCTACCGTCACCTCTCCGGGGCTGAGCTACCCGATCGCTCCATACCTGGCGGCTTCCTCCGGCATCGTTACCCCACGCGATCTCTACCGGCACCGGAAAGATATGTACGTCGCGTCCTGGACCGCCTCCATCCAGCGGGAGCTTCCTTCGAAACTCGTCGCCACAGCCACCTATCTCGGCAACAAAGGCACCAATATCCTGACCACCACTTACACCAATACGGTCAATCCGCTTACGGGATCGGCTCCCTACCCGCAATTCGGCGTCGTATCGTGGCGAGGGAACGACAGCAACAGCACGTTCCACGCTTTCCAGGCCAATCTCCGGCGGCAGTTTCAAAAGGGATGGCTGCTTTCCGTGAACTACATGTGGTCGCACTCCATCAACGACGACGGCATCGGCGGCGGCGAGTCGGACACGCCGCAGAATCCGTATTGCCGGGCATGTGAAAAGGCCAGCAGCGATTACGATGTGCGGCAGACGTTCAATATTTCCGCCATCTACGAGTTGCCGTTTGGAGCAGGGAAGCGCCGGCTTTCGCAGCCCGGTGTGGCGCGGGCCATCCTGGGAGGATGGCAATTGAGCGGCATCGGCACCGCGCGCACCGGATTACCCGTGAACGTGATTGTGACGCGGGCGAATTCGACGCTGCCGGATCTTTACAGCGTTTCCGGCTCCGAGCGCCCGGATCTGGTTGCAGGCGTTCCACTCACGCCGCCCACGGGTCAATCCCCGCAGAACTGGATCAATTCGGCTGCATTCGCGATTCCCGCGCCGGGCACGTTCGGAAATGCCGGCCGGAACCTGGTGCGCGCTCCCGGTCTTTGGCAGGCCGATACGGAGTTATCCAAGACCGTGCTGGCGGCGGAGCGGCTCGCCGTGCAGTTCCGCGCGGAAGCCTTCAACCTGTTCAACCGGGCGCAATTCGGCAGTCCGCAGGCGAGTCTCTCGTCGCCTCTCAATTTTGGGGTGATCACCACGCCGGTGAACCAGGGTGCAACCGGAAGCGGAACGCCGCGCCAGTTCCAACTGGCGCTCCGCCTGTCGTTTTGAGCCGGGTCGTCGGACGCCGGCCGAACATGTTAACCAAGGTAAGTGTTGTGTGTATAAAAACACGAATGCTAGGCTTCTCGTAACGTTCCTTTCTTTAGCTTTCGGGCTCGCTGAATCAGCGACAGGTCCGGCGAGCCCACCCGGATCACTGGCGGCCCGCGGAAAATCGTACGCCATGCGGACGCCGGGTTGAAAATCCGGGGCCGCTTCCCATACTCTCGAACAATGACGTCTTCCGCCTTGTCCTGGCGATCGCGCTTTCGCAGCCGCCGCACGCTGCGGTTTACCGAGTCGGTAATTCGTGAAATGTCGCGGCTGGCCATGCGCCACGGGGCGATCAACCTGGCGCAGGGCTTCCCGGATTTTCCCGCGCCCGCAGTTATCAAACAGGCTGCCGTGGAAGCGATCGGCGCCGATATCAATCAATACGCCGTCACCTGGGGCGCCAAGAAATTTCGCGACGCCATTGCCGCCAAATACGAACGAACCTATGGGATGAATTTCGATCCCGAGCGCGAGGTGACGGTCTGCTGCGGAGCCACTGAGGGCATGATCGCCACCATGCTGGCGGTTCTCGATCCGGGCGACGAGGTGGTGCTGTTCGAGCCGTTCTACGAGAACTACAACCCCGATATGCAGCTCTGCGGAGCGGAAGCGCGCTATGTCACGTTGTACGAACCGGATTGGACGTTCGACCGGGAGGAACTGCGGCGGGCGTTCTCGCCCCGTACCAAGGCCATCATTTTGAATTCGCCGAACAATCCCACCGGCAAAGTCTTCAGCCTCGAGGAATTGGAATTCATCGCCGGCTTATGCCAGGAATTCGATGCCCTGGCCATCAGCGACGAGATTTATGAGCACATCGTGTACGACGGCACGCAACATATCCCGATTGCCTCGCTCGACGGAATGCGGAACCGGTCGGTGCTGGTCAATAGCATGAGCAAGACATATTCGGTGACGGGATGGCGGGTGGGATGGGTGCTGGCGCCGCCGGATCTGACCGATTCCATCCGCAAGGTACACGATTTCCTGACCGTCGGCGCTGCCGCTCCCTTGCAGGAGGCAGGGGCCATGGCACTAGCACTTAGCGACGATTATTACGCGCGTTTAGTAAGCGATTACACCGCCCGCAGAGATCATATTCTCAATAGCTTGGAGAATGCCGGATTTCGATGTTTTAAGCCCTCGGGAGCTTACTACGTGATGACCGATGTCAGCGCTTTCGGTTACTCGGATGATTTGCAATTTGTTCGGAACCTGATCAAAAATCACGGAATCGCGGCCGTCCCGGGTTCGAGTTTTTACGCACGAAATCCCACGGGAATGCAAAAAGTACGCTTTTGTTTTTGCAAGAAATATGAGACGCTGGAATCAGCGCGCTACATATTAAGCAAGCTTAAGGCTTAGTGTACGGGATTTAACGAATCTCGCGCTGGTCACGGAAGGCGACTATGCTTCCAGAGTTTTTGCTGCCGGAAACCACAATCCGCGAGGCTGGCACCGGGCTGGCGATGGAGCTCGGCGAACAGTGTGGTGGAATGCTGATTCTCACCTTGGGCATTACGCGGATTATCGAGCAGGAAAGTCTCGACCTCTCGATTTGGGGCTCCACCAATGGCACGGAGTGGGCCGCCAAACCGATTGTCGCTTTCCCGCAAAAGTTCTACTGCGGCACCTACCAGATCCTGGTGGATCTCTCGTCGCATCCCGAGGTAAGGTACTTGCGGGCGAAATGGCAGGTCAACCGCTGGGGCAAAGGCGATCCCAAGCCCTTGTTTGGAGTCTATCTGTTCGCGCAGGAGATGGAGCGCGAAGTGGCGGTCGGCGCGTAATCCCCGGTTCTCTCCCGATTCCGGTATCCCTCAGATTTGCGGCACTTGGTCAGATCGAGTCTCACTGCACGTACAGGTTGAGCGGCGTGCTGCTGAACTGCTGATTTCCGCTGGACACCAGAAATTGCGCATCCATCAGCGTTTGTTGCGGCGCCACGAGATTGACCTGGAAAATGCCTGCCGCCAACCCGGGTGCGGCGCCCGCAAACGCCATCGCCAAAGCAGGCCCGGCGCTGAACAGGTCCGCAATCTGAAACGACACCGTCGGCGAGGCGAGCGGAGCCGCATTGATCAGGCCATCCTGGCTCCGTGGATTGCTTGGTCCGACGCCGGCCACATAAAGAGTCATAATTGACCCCGCTTTCGCCGGATTGGATGCCGAGTTCGGCGAAAAATCCGCATTGTAGACACCGAGAATCTGCGGCTCGGTGCCGGCGACGGCTATTTGAACCGGATTGGAAGATTGAGCCCTGAACTGCACCTGGACGGAGGTGCTGGTTTTTCCGGCGAGCTCGAATGGCGCCACCACGTCGATTTCCTGGGCGCCGGCAAACAGAATCGGCGCCGCCACTCCATCGAAGGTGACTTGCACGCCGCCGGTGCTGTTGGCCAGGACTCCGGATTGAATCACTCCCGGGGCCGCGGGAGTTGGACCCATATTCTTGCCGAGAATCCGCAAAATCTCGCCCGCGGCGATGGCCGGAGCGCCGGATGGAAACGCCGCCTCGAGGCCGACGGGAAGAACCATGGGCGGCACAATATTGACGATCGAATCCAGCTCGACCGGCGACGGTGTGGGATCGATTTTCGCGATGTAAGACGGCTCGGGCTGTGTCCCGTTGAACGGCTTGTAGCCCGCGACGTAAGCAGCACCCGAAGAATCGAGCGCCAGGCCCGACACGTAATCGAAGTAGGTTGAAAACAGCAACTGCGTGAAATCCGCGCTGAATTTGCTGATGAATCCGCCGCCGATTCCGATCTGAAACGGACTCGCCGTCTGCAAGGTCACGCTGACCTGCTGGGCCAACCCCGAGATCCAGGGCTCACCCGCGGCATCCACCGCGATTGCCGTTCCCGACAGACATCCGGGCGCGCCCAGGTAAGTCAACCCTTCGACGGAATGCGCTTTCGGGTCGAGCTTCATCAGCAGCGCGTTGCCCTGCGGCACAAATTCGGAAGGCCCGATGAAGAATATCGGACAGGTCGCGCTGGCTTGTGCCTGGAATGCGCCCGGCGAGGACGGTTGAGAAAAGCCGCCGGTTTCGCCGGTGAGATAGATATTGCCGGACGCATCCAGGGCAATCGCATTGAGCGATGTGTACATCGGACCGCCGATGTAGGTCGCGTAATTGAGCCCGCCCGAGGGGGTGAAACTCGCCAGAAAACCGTCATACATTCCCCCACCCGACTTCGGCTGCAACGCATCCGATGTGACCGGCAGATCCACCGAAAGAGTCGAGCCGGCAATCCAGGCGTTCCCGTTCGCGTCCAACGCGAGGCTGGTGGCGTTGGTTGCGCAACTGCCGCCGAACAATGTCGACGAAACCAGCGCGTTGCCCGTGGGCGACACGCGCGTTACAAACGCGGAACCGGAAGCAGGCGTATCCACCGATAGACCCACGATGCAGCCCGCGCCCGGCCCCACCTGAAATGCATTGGAGGTTGCGGGAAACTTCCCCTCCGTGAACCCGGTGATCACGGCGGAGCCGCCGCCGTCCACCGCGATGGCCGCGGAACCGGTAGGCAGGCAGCACTCGGGTTCCGTGGCATCGCTTCCGAGCAGCGTCGAGTACAGGAGCTGCGAACCATCGGCGCTGATTTTGGAAACAAATACGTCCTGCCCGGTCGTGAGCTTTGTCTGGTAAGCGCCGCCGGTGGTGGGGAAATTGGCCGAGGTCGTGACGCCGGTAACGTATGCGTTGCCGCCGGCATCCACGGCGATTGCAGCCGGTTTGTCATTGCCGTTTCCGCCCAGGTACGTCGCGTACAGCAACTGCGTGCCATCCGCGCTCCACTTGGTGACAAAAGCATTATTCTGCGTCGAGGTGCCGATCAGCAGACGCGAATCCGCCGCCGAAACGAGGATCGCCAGCGGCGTGATGGAGTAGGGCGGCGCAAGCTTCGTCCAGGTCTGACCGGCGTCGGTGCTGCGGTAGAGCAGATTGGGGCCGAGCGCGTACATAGTGGACGAATTCCGTGGGTCGATCGCCACCATGCCACCTGTAACCAGGGTCGGGATTACGGCGGTGAACGTGTTTCCCCCGTCCGAACTTCGCTGCAGCCCCGCCGGATTGAGCGCCAGCACGATGTTCGGATTGCCCGGCGAAATTGCCAGCGCCTGGGTGTTGACAACATTCAGCGATGCCCCCTGATTCCAGGTTTTGCCGCCATCCGCCGAGATCAGCAAACCTTCCGCCGACGCTCCGACGATCGTTCCGGGGCCGAAAGCCAGCGCGTCCACCGGAGTCATCAACGAGAACGGCGCAATGGCGAGTTGACTCCAGGTCCGGCCGGAGTCGGTGCTGCGGAAAATGCCGGCCGGACTCTCGAAGCTCGCGTAGACGGTCCCGGGTTGCGCCGGATCGGCGGCGATCACCAGAAGGCTGTTCCCATTGAGACCGCTTGCCGCCTGCCAGCTTGCCGCGCCGTTGGTGCTGATAAAGACTCCCTGATCGGTTCCGGCATACAAGGTTGCGGGGGATCCGGCATCGACAGCCAGGCCAAGGAGAGATCCGCTGAGCCCGGCGCCCGCCGTGGCCGCCCAGGTTGTCCCGCCGTCGGCGCTTCTGAAAATACCGACGGGCGTCCCGGCATAGATCGTCATCGGCGCGGATGGAGAAGACGCCAGCGCGGTGACCGATGTCGCTCCGGCGAGCAGCGGCGTGCTGAAGGTCTGTCCGCCATCGGCGGTCTCGAGGAGCGCCACGTCGCCCAGTTGTTTCTGGAGCCCGTTGACGATGGCGAAGTCGGTTGAATTCGTGTAGCCGGCAACGTACAGATTGCCTTGCGTGTCGCGGGCCAGTCCGGTTGCAATGGTGCCGCCGCTGCCGCCGAAGCTTTTGTCGAAGACCATCTGCGGGTCGATCACCAGCGCGCGCCGCCGGTCGTAGGCTGCGACTTCGAATCCGACGTGATTCGAGTCATCGATACGGTAAGCCACCGCGACCGGCCGCCTGCCCTCCGTCAGATTCTGCCAGGCGGCCGGTTTGGGTTGGCGGATCTCGCCCGTTCCGGAACGCAGCACGAGATCGCCGTTCGCATCAATACGGATATCGTCGATTCCTTCGAAGGCGATTCTGATGATCGAGGGATCGCGCCGGGGGGCGACGTCCAGATCGTATTCCAGGTGCGCCTCGTTTCCGCGAAATACCAGGTCGATCCCGGGATAGATGCCGCGCCACGCCACGCGGCCGTAGAGATCATAAGAAACCGGCTCGCTGCCGCCGGAGAAGTAATTCGCTTTGCCGGGCATGCGGTCGAGCGCCTGGAGTGCCGGCCCCGCACTGCCTCCCGCGACCGACATGCGGATGGAATATCCGCGAACGTTCAAGACCGCCGCGCGTGAGGAAATGGAAAGGCTATAGCCGGGACCGTGGGATATGCAGCGCCCTCCGCGGGCTTCGAATGCCAGCGCCGATGGTTCGTGGGCGACGCGAACGGTCGCGCCAAAGCAGGCAAGACTCAGAAGGTAACAAGTGAAAACACGCACAGCCCGGCTCCAAGTGTGTGACGCGGGGAGGTAAAGGAAGGACGTCCAATTGTAGCATCGGCAGCCGGATCCGCGGCCGGTCGAATTCCGGATTAGAATGGCTTTTTGACGGAGAAATCCAGATGAGACCGCTATCGATACTGCTTTGCGCGGCCGTCTGCGCGCTCGCGCAAACCCCGCCGGCGACCGCCCCCGCGCCGCAAACCGGCCCTCAACTCGAGGACGGCCTCTACGCCGTGTTTCACACCGAGAAGGGCGACATCACGGCCAAATTGTACGAGAAGGAGACGCCGCTCACGGTACAGAATTTCGTGGGCCTGGCCAAAGGCACCAAAGCCTGGAGGGATCCCAAAACGGGTGTCATGGTGCACCGGCCGCTCTACGCCAACATCGGGTTCCATCGCATCATGATGGACCAGATGATCCAGACCGGCAGCGCGGTTCCCAACGGCGACCACAATTGTGGATTCACCATCAAGGATGAAATCCGCGCCGATCTGAAGTTCGATCAGGTCGGCCGCCTCGCCATGGCCAATACGGGAAGCCCCAATACCGGCGCGTGCCAGTTCTTTATCACCGACACCAAAGCGTCCGGACCTGGCGGTTGGGATGGCCAATACACGATTTTCGGCCAGGTGGTGGATGGCCAGGCCATTGTGCACGATATCTCGCGTACACCGGTAATCAACCGGGTGGATTATCTGGCGAAGACTCCGGTGAAACTGATCAGCGTGACCATCAAGCGCGTCGGGGCGGAGCCGGCGCCCGCTGCCGCTCCCAAGAAGACTGCCCCCGCAAGCCCGCCGGCCAAAAAGTAATCGTCAGACGAAGTCTCTGCGCTATTGTGCAGCCACGACTGGAGTTTTGGCTGGCGCGGCAGCTTTGGCTGGAGCCGCGGCCTTTTCCACCTGGCGTGCGCGCGAGATCATGAATACGACGTAAAGCAGGAACGCGGCGGCGATCAGCAGGCTGGTCAACATCAGAAACAAACCGTCCACCGTGCCGGCTTGGCCGGTGGCCGCCAGCCAGGCCGAGGTGCCGATCCCGCCAACGATCATCAAGAGACTGAAAAGAAACAAGATTCCACGATCCGACATCCAGGTTGTCCCCTCATGGGCAAGCACTTGCCCGTTCCATATTGTATAGCAAAAAGCGCGGCTCACCCGGTAGCTCCAAAGGGCCTAAAGGCCGATTGCGTCCCTGCCGATCAGATGGATGTGCCGGTAGTCTGGGCGCCCACTTCGGTTGCGGGAAAGCTGGCCGTTTTGCTGCGCGAATTCGATCGCGACCCCCAGGGAATCGGCCATCGGATCCGCCAGTTGCTGGATGCCGGAGCCGAGGATTTCCGCTCGGCCGCCGTCGAGTTCCTGAAAAGCGCCGGGGAGTCTGGCGCCTTTTATTACCTGGTATCGCTTCTCGCCGCGGAAGGCATGCTCATCGCGGTTCTCTGCGAGTCCGCGCTGAGTGTTTCGCAAATGGCGGCCACGGTCCGCGCCGCCCACCGGTTCGACGCCCTGGCCGATCTGAAGATCGCGCGCAGTCTGACGGAAAGCGTCATCGCGAATGATCGGGCCATCCCGGTGAAGGGTGCCGTGCGGCTGCTGGACGTTCTCGACCAGGTCTCGGACAGCCGGCGAATCGTGGCGCCGCTGATGCGGCTGTTACGCCATCCCAATCCTGAATTGCGTTCGAAAGTGATCAAGATAATCGGACGCGGAAGCCGCAGCGCCAGGTGGGTGCAGGGCCGTCTGGCCGAGACCGATCCCCGGGTCCGCGCCAATGCCATCGAGTCGCTCAACGGCGTGGATACCGCCGAAGCCCGCGGCCTGCTGCTCGCCAGCGTCCATGATCCCGATAATCGCGTCGTCGGAAACGCCCTGGTGGCGCTCTATCATCTCGGCGAAACGGAGATAATCGGCGATTTTTTTCGCATCGCGGCGGAGAAATCGGCGCGTTTTCGAGCTACCGCCGCGTGGGCCATCGGGCAAACCGGAGACCCGCGATTTTCCGAAGCCCTGGTCCGCCTGATGCAGGATGGCGAAGCTTCGGTGCGCAGCCGGGCGTTCCGCAGCCTCACGCGGATCAAAGCCGCCGCCGCGAAAGCGCGCATGGCGCGGCCGTGGCACATCGCCGGCTCTGTCCGCCAGGGTCCGCCGGGCGGACAACGAGTGCTGAGATTCGCGGTTGCATCGGAGGACGGCGCCCCGGAGCCATCACTTCTGGGTACGCACGTCATCCTCTCCGAAGGCAGTAAGCGCATTGTCTCCTACCGGTTCATGGCGCGCGCCCCGGCGGACCGGATGTCGCTCTCGTTTGTGTTCCCGTGTGTGAAACAGTCCGCCGCGCCCTGGGTGCGGGGCGCCTTGAACTGTGCCCCCTGGAAGCGCCCCGGCGATTTGTGGCGGCTCATTCCGTACGCCGTGCCTGAGGCCGTCGAACAGTACCGCGCCGCTAAGCATGCGGCTCTCCTGACCGCGGATTTGGAAGCGCTCCAAATGGCCCTGCTCAGTCCGCCCGATGCGGCCGAATCGAGCGACCTTTGGACGGCCCTCCGGCAGGCCCGGCATTCCGAAGAGGCCGGCAATCCGGGCAAATGCCATGTCATCATATTTAACTGCTCGGATCGTATCGCTCCGCCTCCGGACGACCTGGTTGCCTCACCTACGGCTGCGGGACTGGTGCAGGCGGTTTCCACGGTGGATTGTCCCGCGCTCGAGGATTTCTGCCGCCGGAAAGGCGGAGCGTTCTATCTCGCGGCTTCGAGTGAAGAGGCAGCTTCGCTCATTCAGAGCTGCTATCTCACGCTGCTGGCCAACTACGAAGTGGTCTACACCCCCGCCATATCGGAATGCCGCCAGGTGAAGTTGCAGGTCCAGACCTCGTCCGGTTGGGGTGAAGCAGAAATCCCGGTTCTGCCTTAGGATCGCCTCAAAAATAACTTAACATTGTGCACTACGTGACGTGGCGCGGGCACTCGTGCCTGCCGCGCCGGCACTTCGGCCGGCGCGCCCATGGTTGCTGGCGCCCACAAGCGCCGAGAAGAGTCTCCGAACTCCTGATCCGGGCTAGTGATTTCCGGCCTGTGGTGA
>Ga0335078_10008051_pt1 | contig 15652 bp, 14 predicted proteins | sample Lox_Sample_32_FD_206711 | JGI IMG/M metagenome (GOLD analysis project Ga0335078, IMG submission 206711) | Soil microbial communities from Loxahatchee National Wildlife Refuge, Florida, United States - Lox_Sample_3.2 | ecosystem: Environmental > Terrestrial > Soil > Wetlands | place: USA... | reverse complement strand
ACCGCGCTTAGGTGTGTCGCCAAAACTGGTCGTGGCCGCTGCCGGGCACGGCTAACTGCCCCGCTTTGCCGATGGCCGTCAGATATTCTCGATCAGCCATCAGCTTTGCGAGCATGTCCTCAATTTGGGCCATGCTGTCGTAGTGCCCGATCCACGCCAGTGCGCCGATCGCTCCCCCGAACGACGTGCACAGTGCGAGGTCCTTTCCGGTGACCCGCTTGAAAATGCCCACCAGCTCTTTGCCCCAACCAACTGCTTCGCCGATTTTCCCGGGCTGCACCGTTAGCGACCTGACAAACGTTATCATCTTCCCCTCCCTAATGCGCCTCCTGCAGATACGCTAATAGCGTCTCAGTTGCGGGTAAAGCACAGATGACGGTTTTGTTGCTGGGTGCAGATCAGTTCCGGGAGACTGAGATACCGCCGGCTTTCGAGATTTCTGATGGATGTCGCGAAGTTCACAGCATCTCCACAGGATATCCGATCGAAAGCAAGCTACGTGCTGTTACGCTGCGCCCGCGCGGTGAGGAAAGCCAGGGCGGAGCCGACATGAACTGGCCGACGGCCTGATCGGCACGGCGGGCACTCAAATTTTCCGAGGCTCCTGTCTGAGTACCGCGCCCTTTGTCCCAACTTCAAACTAGACGTATGCTAATTGCGACATTGACATGCGTCCGGAATTGGCTTGGCTTTCCGTGGGGACCAATTGGGGATGAGGGGCTCGCATGCGTATCGCGACATTGATTGTGCTGTTTGCTTGTCTCGTGCTTGGCGGTTGCTTCGAAGGAAAAGAAGGTCCGCCTGGGCCGAAGGGTGACACTGGGGCTCAAGGTCCCGCTGGACCGCCGGGCCCTGCCGGGGTTGCGGGGCCTCCAGGTCCCCAAGGGCCGCCCGGACCTCCTGGGCCGGTTGGGTCTGCCGGACCTCCGGGCCCGGTAGGATCTGCGGGCCCGCCTGGGCCGGCGGGACCAAAAGGCGATGCTGCTGCGCCGGACGCCAAATAAAGCCTTGCACGCATTTGCAAGCCTCGAACGCTCGTAGGCTGCCTTTGCGTGCAATTTCTGCCGGCAAAAAAGCAAATTTCAACGCGCTGTCGCGCTGACGTGATCAATAGACCGTTCGCGCCGCGACTTTTTGCCGTTTCCGCGCTGACGTCGCGGGCTCAAGCCCGCCGGACGCTTCCGACAGCAGCGGCGAGTTCAGGATGATGTCGGCGGTCAACTGCAAATGCGCGGTCATCCGTTCGACCGCCTCGTCGGCGCGCCGCGCGATGGCGGCTTCGGCGATGCCGCCGTGTTCGGCCTTGAGATCGCGCTCGATTTGCGCCAGCGGCTTCGAGAGCCAGCGATAGCGTTCATGCTGCGCGAACAATTGCGCACGAATGCGAAGCAGCCAAGGGCTCGCGCAGGCGGCAACGACGGCCTCGTGAAATGCCTTATGGGCGATGGCGAAGTCATCGTTGTAGCGCTTCGGATCGTCGGGGGCGCGCTCCGGCGTCCGCGATAATCGATGCAACGCCGCGATCAGCGCGGTTTCCCAATCGATGTCGCCATGCTCGATCGCGTCACGGATGCACAAGCCCTCGACTTCACAGCGCACATTGGTCAGATCGCGCAACTCGGCGAACGACAGCGGCGTCACGCGAAATCCGCGTTGCGGTTCCACCTCCACGAAGCCATCGGCCGCCAACCGCGACAGAGCTTCGCGCACCGCGCTTGAGCCGGCGGCAAGGCGCTCGCACAGCTCCTCGATCTTCAGCTTCTGGCCGGGCATCAGCCGGCAAGCGAGCAGATCGGCGCGCAAGCGCTGATAGACATTCTGCGTGAGCGTAGACCCGGCGGCCATGCAATCCTCCGCCGCCCCTTTAGCAGATCGTGCACAAAAAGAGAAATATGCATGATCTGTTGACTCATGCATTATCCAGTCTTAGGGGTCAGAAAAGGGATGGATCGGGTGCGGTCCGTTCCCAATAACAAGAAAAGCACGCGGCGCAGGCAAGGAAACGCTGATGGCGACTGACGAAGCAGAAACCGACGTACTCATCGTGGGCGCAGGGCCGACCGGGCTTTCGCTGGCGATCGAGCTTGGCCTTCGCGGCGTCACCGCAATGGTCGTCGAGCGACATCCGCGGACCGGCAACCAGCCCCGGGCCAAGACCACGAATGTGCGGTCGCTGCAGCATTTTCGCCGTTGGGGCATTGCGCCGGCACTGCGTACCGCGGCACCGCTGCCGTCCGACTATCCGACCGATATCGTGTTTGCGACCAGGCTGTTTGGCCGCACGCTTGCCGTCATCGAAAACGCGTTTGAAGGTGCGAAGCGCCGCGATCCGCGGTTTCCCGAACCGGCGCAATGGGTGCCGCAATTCACCGTCGAAGCGGTGTTGCGGCAACGCGTCGAGACGTTTCCTTCGGTCAAGATCGCATTCAATACCGAGCTTGTGGCCGCCGAACAGTCGGACCGCGAAGTGACCGCGCGGGTCCGCGACGTCACCGACGGCAAGGAGCGGATCGTTCACGCGAAATATCTGATCGGCGCCGACGGCGCGCGCAGCAATGTCCGCCAGATCATGGGCGCGAAGATGGAAGGCGAGCACGCCTATGGGATCAATTACAGCCTCATCATGCGCGTACCCGAGCTGGTGCGCACGCCGCCCAGCCGGCGGGCTATCATGTACTGGCTCATCAACAAAGAAGCGCCGGCTGTCATGGGCCCGATGGATGCCGAAGGACGCTGGTATTTCGGCATGACGTTGCCGCCGGGGGTCGATGAGCCCGATGACGCGACGATCCGCCGCCGGGTCTGCGAGGCGGTCGGCCGCGAGATCGACATCGAAATCCTCACCCGCGACGTTTGGGCCGCACATCGCCTGATCGCCGATCATTACCGCGACCGCCGTATCTTCCTGGCCGGCGATGCCTGTCACCTGCATCCACCGTTCGGCGGCTACGGCATGAATCTCGGCATCGCCGACGGCGTCGATCTCGGATGGAAGCTCGCGGCGACGTTGGCCGGCTGGGGCGGCGAGGAGTTGCTCGATTCCTACGAGCAGGAGCGCCGCGCCGTGCATCAGCGCACCATCGCCGAAGCGGTCGAGAATTACCGCACGCTGAGCGCACAGCTGCTCAAGGATAACCTCGACGAGGACAGCACAGCGGGCGAGGAGGCTCGACACGCGGTCGGCCAAGAGATCGAGCGCACCAAGACACGCGAGTTCAAGACGCTCGGCGTCGTGCTTGGCTCGCGCTATCGGGAATCGCCGATCATCGTCAATGACGGCAGCAGCCCGCCGGCCGAGCATCATGCGAATTTCGAGCCCTCGGCATTTCCGGGTTGCCTCGCGCCGCATGCGTGGTTGCCCGACGGCTCGTCGCTCTACGATCACTTCGGCCGCGGCTATACGTTGCTCGTGCTCGACGAGGCAGCGCCGGCGGATGGTTTGGTGGCGGCCGCCAGGCGCGCCGGCGTGCCGCTCACCGTGCTCAATTTTCGCGATCCGAGCTTGCGCGAACTTTACGGCGCGCCGCTCGCCCTGATCCGGCCGGATCAATATGTGGCCTGGCGCGGAGCGCGGGCTGGCGATCCCGACCGCATCATGGCGATTCTGCGCGGCGCCCACCTCAACGAAGCCCTGACCAGCGAACTCCGGGAGCGAACCGCATGAGCGGCGAAAAACGCGATGTTCTTAACATCACGCAGGCGATTGACTCAGGCCCGTTCACTGCTTTTCAGATCGGCGCGATCATTCTTTGCTCATTGGTCGCGTTTCTCGATGGCCTCGACAGCCAGTCAATCGCCGTTGCCGCGCCGCTGATCGCCGACAAGCTAAGTCTTGCCAAGACGGCGCTGGGGCCGATCTTCTCGGCGGCGCTTCTCGGCGCCATGATTGGCGCGCTGACGTTCGGGCCGCTCGGCGATCGCTTCGGACGCAAGCGCTGCCTGATCGTAGCGGCGATCATCTTCGGCATCGGCACGCTGCTGACCGCGCGCGCCAATTCTTATAATGAATTGCTCGCGGTTCGCTTCGTCTCCGGGATCGGCCTTGGCGGAGCAACGCCGTGCTTCATCGCGCTCGCCTCCGAATACGCGCCGCAGCGCCGCCGCGCGATGATTGCAAGCCTGATCTGGTCGGCTTTCCCACTCGGTGGAACCGCAGGTGGATTTCTGAACGCTTACATTCTCGCCAATTTCGGCTGGCCGGTCGTATTTTTGGTTGGCGGCGTCCTTCCACTCGTGGTCGCGGGCGCGTTGCTGATCTGGCTGCCGGAATCGATCCGCTTTCTTCTCGCCGAGGATCGCGATCCAGAAAAAGCTCGCGCCATCGCACAACGGATCGTGCCGTCGGTCGCGCCGACCGCGAAAATCGTTGCTGACGAGGAACACATTGCCGGCGCGACGCTCAAACATTTGTTCAGCGAGGGCCGCGCCGTCGGCACGCTGTTGCTGTGGGTTCCGTTCATCACCGCGTTCGCTACGCTCGCGATCACGGTCCTGTGGACGCCGGCGTTGCTGCGTGCCAACGGCATGGCGCCGTCGCAGGCCGCAATCGTTCTCGGCTTTCACGGCATCGGCGCGCTGATCGGGATGGGAAGCGCCGGGCGGCTGATGGAAGCGTTTGGGACAACCGCTACGCTGGTGCCGGCTCTCATCCTTGGCGCATTGACGACCGCCATGATCGGGATCGCGGCGACGTCGTTGGTCTCGATGTCGATTGTTCTGGCGCTGATCGGCGTGTTCGTCGGCATGGGCGCTTCCGGAGCGATCGCCCTTGCCGCGCTGAATTATCCGACGGCGCTCCGCTCGACCGGCGTCGGCTGGGCGATGGGATTGGGCCGCGGCGGCCAGGTGATCGCGCCGCTGATCATCAGCATGATGCTCGGATTGGGTTGGGGAACCACGCAGATCTTCTTCGCGACGGCGCTGGCTCCGCTCGTCGCCGCTGTGTTCATCCTTGTGTTCAGCCTCCATGCCGACCGGACCAAGGTTCTCGGCTCGCTGACGCCAAGTCCGAAAATTTCGTGAACAGGACAGCTCTCCGCTCGGCCGGTTGCGTATGAAAAAGGGGTCGTGAATGCAACGGAGCACCGATCGCGTGTTGACGACGCACGCCGGCAGCCTGCCGCGGCCGGACGCGCTTCGCGAGGCGTGGTCGCAGCCGGCGAACGACGCGCAACAGGAGGCAAAGCTTGATGCGCTTCTGAAAAAGTCTGTCGCGGACATTGTCGCCGGTCAAAAAAAATTCGGCGTCGACATTCCTAACGACGGCGAGTTTGGCAAGCCGATGCGCGCCGCATCCGATCTCGCGGCTTGGGGCACCTATATTTTCGGCCGCCTGTCGGGCTTCTGCCCAACGCCGGCCGGCGCTGAAGCGCCGGACAAAGCCAAAAGCGGGGAGCCCACGCGTATTGTCGGTCTGCGCTGGGAACAGCGCGAATTTCCGGGCTTCTACACCGAATACATTTCCGGGATCGCGCGCCCTGCCGGGCGGCCGACATGCCTTGCCGCGCTCGCTTATAGCGGCCACGACGCGCTGCGCCGCGATCTTGCCAACCTCAAGGCCGCCGCGGACGCAGCCGGCGTGCAGGAGGCCTTTGTCACATCGATCGCGGTTGGAAGTCTGGAGATGTTCTGCCGCGGACAAAACCGCCACTACGCCAATGCGGAAGCATTCCTCGAAGGCATCGCGGAGGCTCTCCGCGTCGAGTATCGGGCGATCGTCGACGCCGGCTTCGTGTTGCAGCTCGACGATCCCGGCCTGCCCGACACCTGGGACATGCTGGATCCGCAGCCGACGCTGGCGGACTACAAGCGTTACGCAACGCTGCGCGTCGACGCCCTCAACCACGCGCTTGCAGGCATCCCTGAGGATCGCGTCCGCTATCACATCTGCTGGGGCAGCTGGCACGGTCCGCACACCACCGACATTCCGCTCCGCGACATCGTCGACGTGATGCTCCGGGTCAAGGCGCAGGCTTATTCGGTCGAGGCCGGCAACGTCCGGCACGAGCACGAGTACAAGCTCTGGCGCGAGGTCAAGCTGCCAGACGGCAAGATCCTCATTCCAGGCGTCGTCAGCCATGCCACCAATGTGGTTGAGCACCCCGAGCTCGTGGCTGATCGCATTCTCGCCTACGCGAACGCCGTCGGCCGCGAGAATGTCATCGCGGGCACCGATTGCGGGCTTGGCGGGCGAGTGCATCCGGAGATCGCGTGGTCGAAGCTTAACGCGCTCAAAGAAGGCGCACGGCTTGCCAGCAAGCAGCTTTGGCGATGAGTTTAGCGCGAAGCGCTATCGGACAGTGAAAGGGGCAAACAATGAATAGCCACGCCGATCAGGCTCACGGGCCGGTTTTTCATCACGTCAATCTCAAGACCAAGCGGCTTCAGGAGATGATCGATTGGTACGGAACAGTGATCGGAACAAAACCGACTTTCCAGTTTCCCGGCGGCGCCTGGCTGACCAATGACGGCGCCAATCACCGCATCGCGCTGCTCACGTCCTCGAAAATGACTGATGATCCGGACAAGCTGATGCACACGGGAATGCATCACATCGCATTCGAATACAAATCATGCGACGAACTTCTTGATACATACACACGCCTCAAGGCGTTGGGGATCGTGCCGCATATGTCGCTCGATCACGGCATGACGATGTCGTTCTATTACGTCGATCCGGACGGCAACAGCGTTGAGCTGCAATACGATAATTTCGGCGACTGGCGGGCATCTTCCGAGTGGATGCGAACCTCAGCGGCTTTCGCCAAAAATCCGATCGGCATGCTGGTCGATCCGGCAAAGATGGTGCAGGCGCGCGCTGAAGGCGCTTCACCGGAGCAATTGCACCAGCGCGCCTATGCCGGCGAATTTCCGCCGTCCGGGCCGGTCGATATCCGGGTTCCGTTGGACTAAAGCCGCCGGCGGAATTTATTAAGGCGTTGGTACGAACAAATCCGGCGCCCCGGGCTTCAACACTACGTAGCAGCGACGCCACGGCTGATCGTCGATCAGCCGCCATTTGTGTCCGGTGCCTGCCGTGTCGGTCGCCAGCAAAACTTCGCCCGGACGGATGATGCAAGTTTCGTCGTCGCGCGTGGTAAATTCGAGCGTCCCGGCAAGCGTCATGACGTACTGGCGCTCAGGCGCCTCATGCCAGTCGAATGCCGAACGTGGCGGCGATTCTTTGAAGTGCAGCGCCACAACGTCGGTTGTCTGGTCGAAGGTCAGCGTTCCTCGCAGAAGATGCGAAGCGTTGTCGGAGCCGGTAAAGAGCTTGAACGCGTTCATGCCTTGAACATTCACATGCTGGCTTCAGTGCCTGGCCAATCGGCTTGCAGCTCCGCAAACTTCCCGGCGGTGCGCAGCTGTCGGATTGCATCGTCGACCGCGTCACACAGGTCGGCACGGTTCGGCGCAAAGGCAATTCCGAGGCGCTCATGGGTCGGTTCTTGCATCACCACGGCCAAATCGGTCCGGTCCCGCACCAGCCAGGAGATCACTGGAAACAGCTTGATGATCAATCCGATGCGACCAGCCTCCAGATCGTCGAGCGCAGTCATGATGCCGTGATAGGGGTAGTAGTGAATGTCGGCGATGACGCGCTCCGCCAGCAGGCGTCGCGCGACGATGTCTGAGGTATTCCCCGACTGGATACCGGCTGTCAGACCGCGCAGATCCGCGGCTGACGCGACCTTTGGCGTGAGCCGCCGGTTCACCGCGATCCCCTGATTGAACACCAGATAGGGCTGCGAGAATTTCACGATGGCGGATCGTTCGGGCGTGATTGTCGTTCCCGAAATCACTGCGTCGCAGGTCCCCTCAATCAAGCCATTGAAAATATCGTTGAAATTGTCGCCTTCATAAGCAACCGGCCGCAATTCCAGGCCAAGGCAAGCGCAGACCGCGCGCATGAGCTCAATGTCGAACCCGGTCGCGACACCGTTGCGCATCAGGTCGAATGGCGGATCGGGGTAGGCCGACTGCACCGTCAGTGTTCCGGCAACCATCGTGCGCAACATCTGCATTGCCTTGAATGCCGCCGCTCAGGCGGCAATGACGCCGGCGAGGAATTTCTCCATTTCCGCAGCGAGCCGGCTGCCGTCCTGCGACAGCGTCTGCGCCGACGAGAGCAGCTGCGAAGAAGCAGAACTGATGGCAGTTGCGCTGTCGTTGACTTCGCCGATATTGGCGGCGACATGCGCGGCGCTGCCGGCGGCGGCATTAACGTTTTCGGCGATGTGCTGCGTTGTCGCCGCCTGTTCGTCGACGGCGGTGGTAATGACGGCGGCGATTTCCGAAATGCGTCCGATCGTGGCGCCAATCACCTTGATGGTTGCCACCGAATCCCGCGTCGCCGCCTGAACGCCGCCGATCTGCACGCCAATCTCTTCGGTGGCCTTTGAGGTCTGTGCCGCCAGCGCCTTGACCTCTTGGGCGACCACGGCGAAACCGCGGCCGGCCTCGCCGGCGCGTGCCGCTTCGATCGTGGCGTTGAGCGCCAGCAGGTTGGTTTGCTCGGCAATGTCGGTGATCAGCTTGACAACGTCGCCGATGCGGCCGGCCGCGCGTGTCAGCTCGGCAATTCGCCCATCGGTCTGCTCCGCCTGCGCCACGGCTTCGAGCGCTATCCGGGCGGATTCCTGCACTTGCCGGGAGATCTCGCCAACGGATGCAATAAGCTGCTCAGTGGCAGCCGAGACTGAACGGACGTTTTCCGACGCTTTCGTGGACGCCAACAGAACGCGTCCGGACAGATCGCGCGTCGCCCCCGCGGTAGCGCTCAAGGCCTCGGCCGCGGCTTCAAGCTCGACCGATGACGATGACACCGATCGAACCACACTGGCGACCGTTCCCTCAAACGCGTTAGCGAGAGACTGCATGTCGGCTTGACGCTGTTCGGCTGCGCGGCGCGCGGTCTCCTTCTCGGCCGCCTCGAGCTGTTCGATGCGGATGAGCTTTTCCTTGAACGCCTGCGCTCCCCGGGCGGCGTCGCCGACTTCATCGCTGCGTTCCGTATACGGCACGTCGATATTTTTGTTGCCGGCGGCGAGCTGTGACAACACTTCGCCAATGCGACTGATCGGTCTCGAGACCGTGACCGTACCAAACACGGAAACGAGGCCGAGCACGGCAGTGATGAAAAGACCGATGCCAAGGTCGAGCCGGCTGACAAATGCATTCTCGGCGTCCGCTCCTTCCTTGTGCTGTTGCGCCGCTGCGATCAAGGCGGCTGTTGTTGTCTCGATCAGCCCGTTCATCTGCTCGCGAAGTTGGCCGACGCGCTTTAGCTTGCCAACGGTGTCGCCGTAGTCCTTTGCCGCGGCGGCGAGATCGCCGACGACGCCGACGTAGTCGCGGACCAGCCCGTCCAGCGTTTCGAGCCGCGCTCTATCGGCAACCTCTTTGGTCATATCGAGCGCGATGTCGATGTGCCCGGCAGCCGCCGCATGGTCGGCATGAAATCGGTGCAATGCGCGATCGACCTCGCTCGGCGAGATGGCGAGACGAATTTCGCGGGTCTCGATCTGCATGCTGCGCAGATCGTCGGCGGCGCGAAGTGATTCTACGACGGCCAGCTGCTTGCTGTCGGCGTCGGCGCGTTGCCGCGCGGCCCATTGGTCACCGATTTGTTCGTTGATGAGCATCCCGGCAACCAGGATGACACCGGCACTGGCGAAAAGGGCGAGTTTGTTGCGAATAGATAGATCGAAATTGGCCATCGAGGGGCCCTTTGGCAATCCCGAGCATGATTAACGGCGGTGGTTAATTCGCAGTAAAATCAGCCCGTCGCCGGGGGCAAAATCATTGGCGTTGAACGGGAAATCAGCCGTCAGGGGAGATTTTCTCGGAACCGTAGCGGCGACTGCCTAGTCCCGTCCGAACTGTTTGCGCAGCTCGGTTTTCGCCTGCTCCAGCGTCCGGCGGCGGCTTGCCGTCAGCTTCTTGCCGGCACGATTGATGTAGAACACGAGCATCGACAGCGCAGAGCGGTAAGGCTCAGCCTTGCGCCGTTTGCTCTGCTCCGCCGAGCGCTTCAACGACGCCGCAATCCGCTTCGGGTCTTTGCCGCTGAAGACGCCGGTCTCGAGATCAAGCGCGTTGCTTTCTCGCGTCACGCGACCCGACCAATAGTGCGTGGCTTTGCGGCTCGTTCGTTTTCGCGCCGCTGCCTCTTCGCGCGTGGTTTTTCTCCGTGTGGTTTTGGGTCGCGTCGCTGTCCGCGCCATTGGCAATCTCCCTTGGCCAGATATCGAAAAATTGCCCTGCCGCCCTTTTTGTTCCGACAGCGACTAACCTATACCGCTTCCCCGAACGCCGAAGGCGCAACGCAAACGATCAGGCAATGTGAAGAGTGCGCATAACTTCAGCGATTGACTTCCGAGCGTTTCGCAAAAACGATATAAAGGCGGCGACTCACTAGGCCGCGTTTAAACGTCCCCGGTTTGGATAATTCATCGTCTGGTATTGCTTGCAGCTAGACCTCGCACTCAAGCCTTGAGGTGCGGCGCCGTGAATGCTTCGAACCCTCTCGACAACTTCCCGCTCATTCGCTCCAGCGACATGGAGGAGGTGTGCGACGCAATCGGAGGCGTTTATGCCAGACCGGTCTTGACGTGCCGCACTACGGCTGCCGTCGCTGCCATCAATAATTGCCGGCTTCAACATATCTCGCTGGCGTACGGCACCTACGGCGCCCCGACGGCGCTTGAGTATCCCGGAGCCGATGTTTGCGTACAGATGTTTCCGATCAGTGGAGCGGCAGAGGTCGCTAGCGGGGGCACTTCGCATACATTGGTTCCACACGCCTCTGCGGTGATTTCGCCCGGGGCGCCCTACAGCGTTGCCTACACTTCCGATTACGCGCATCTCGTGTGGCGAATCGACGCCAAGGCTTTGACCGAAAAGCTGGCGACTATGACGGGGGTAACGATCAACCAACCCCTGCGGATGACTCTTAAGCAAGACTTCGAACGCCCCGCTGCGCGTATGCTGCAACAATACCTTCCGATGCTCATCAACACGCTGAGCCATGATCAGTCGCTGCTTCCGGATTGGTGGATAGCGCAAACCGAACAGCTTCTGATGACGATGTTCCTTTGTGGTACCCGGCACAATTACAGTCACCTGCTGGAGGAGGCCGAAGCGTTGGACGCCGCGCCGCAGGAGGTCCGGCGGGCCGAGGAGTACATCGAAGCAAATGCACAGCGCGCCATCATGCTGGAGGAACTGGCGGAAGTCGCTGGGGTGAGCGCTTTCAGCTTATTCAGCGCATTTCGTAAGCACCGGGGCTGTTCCCCGCTGGAGTTTTTACGGCAGGTCCGCTCGAAGGGCGGGGGAGCCCGATGACAAAAGCGACTCAATGGCTCGATCGCTTTCCGGTCGTTCGCACCCAGGACGCCGAGGAAATGTGTGCGGCGCTCGAAAGCATCTATGCCAAGCCGATGCTGAAGCTCGAGGCTCGGACCAGGAAGGTTGACGCGGCTGTCAACTACTATCCCATGAACTGTATTGGGCTGGGGAACACGAAGTATGGGACAGCCGTGAGCTTTGAATATCCCGAAAGCGATGTTTTTTTACAGTCCTTTCCGGTTCGTGGGCAAGGACACGCAAGTGTCGACGAGTTTGTCGGCCTGTTGAATCCCGACCACAGTGTGACGGTATCGCCGCACACGTATTTCGCAGCAAAGTTCGCCGCTGATTATGAAACACTGCTGCTCCTGATAAAACCGCAGGCATTGATCGACAAGCTGACTGCGATCATCGGACAATCGATCCGACATCCGTTGAAGTTTCAACCGCCGCAGGATTGGACGCACCCTGCAGCGAAAACATTGCGGGATCACTTTTTGCTTCTGGTCGAAATCGTTGGCACGTCCGTGGAGCCCATTCCAAAATTGGTGCTGGCGGAGTTCGAGCAGACCCTCATGGTGTGGTTCCTGCGTGCCAATCGGCACAATTACAGTCATTTTCTGGAGCAGAAATCGGCGGAAGCGGCTCCGTGGCAGCTTCGCCGGGCGGAGCAATACATGGAAGCCAATTGGCAGCGGCCGATTATGCTGGAACAACTTGCGCGGGTCGCAGGGGTGAGCGCTCTCGCGTTGTTTCGTTCATTTAGGAAAAGCCGTGGCTGTTCGCCGACGGAGTTCCTAAGCCGGCTGCGGCTACGCCGTGCACGCGAGATGTTGCAGCATCCACACGCCGCTACCACGGTGGCAGGGGTCGCTTCGGCCTGCGGCTTCGCCGATCTCGACCGTTTTGTTAATGACTACCTTCAGGCGTTCGGCGAGCTGCCGTCGCAGGCGCTCGGCAGCAGCTAAACGGCTGAATGCATCCTGGCACATCGCTCCAGTGGTTCTGACAATCGAATGAGTAGCGCCGCTTAAGGCGGCACTTTCAGCTGGCCTTTTCCAGACTGTTGGGAAGATCAGGCGCGTCGGAATCATGCACGGCAACGCCAACCATAGGATCGATCGGCACTTCCCACGGCCGACGGTCGAGGGTGCGCATGGTGTCGTCATAACCGGCGCGCCAGCGCCTTTGGATGCCTTCCGACGAGAAATCGATCTCGCGCAGATAATCGTCGTTTTTGCTCGGTGTGGCATTGATCCGCACGATGTGCATCAAGGTGCCACAGCCATAACCGGCCATCTCTCTGACTTCGGGCGAATTGCGCTGGTCCTCAGGCAACATGCGCACCAGTTCGCGCACCATGTGGCGAAGCTGATGGATATGCTCCTGCCGCGGAATGTGGCTGTCGGCACGGCTGGCGTACTGAATGTCGATCTGCCGGCTCAACACCTGCCAGACCGATTCCGGCTCGGGGCCTGCGATCGGGAAAATCTGCACTGAGAACACCACGGAATCGCGGCGCGGATTATCGTCGAACACAACCTCGATCGGGGTGTTGGAGTAGAGCCCGCCGTCCCAATACGGATCGCCGTCGATACGCACCGCGGGGAATCCCGGCGGCAATGCGCCCGAGGCCAGCACATGATCGATCGTGATCGGAAGACTGCGGCTGTCGAAATAATGCATCTTGCCGGTTCGGACGTTCACCGCACCGACGGTCAGACGCATGTGCTTGGCGTTGAGACGCGTAAAGTCGACCAGGTTGCCGACCGTCTTTCGCAAATCATCGATTGTATAGAAAGCGGCGTGCTCGACGCCGACCAGCGCACCCATTCCGCCCCAAGCCAGCGCGCGGTTCGGCGCGTAATATCCGGAAATGCCGTTGAAGATCGACATCACATAAGACGCCGCACTTCCAGCCAGCTGTCCGAATGGTGTACCGCCCCAAAGCGGCTTGCGCCCGACCCGATCCCAGAATTCGCGCAGGTGGTCGAGCCGCTTTCCAACCTCGTTGCCGGCGATGATGGCGCCGTTGATTGCGCCGATGGATGTGCCGACAACCCAGTTCGGCTCGATGCCGGTTTCATGCAGCGCTTGATAAACACCGCCTTGATAGGCGCCAAGCGCGCCGCCGCCCTGAAACACCAAAACCACCTGGCCGGGCAGTTTGGGCGGCGCGTTCACCGCGCCAGCGGGTTGATGCTTGACGTAAATCTGGTCCATGACTTGTCACCCCGCACAAACGACGATCGGGCCAAACGCTAGTGTTTGATTTGTGTATTGGCGGGCCATGGGGCAACGGCGGGTGGGGCAGGCGCGTTGCGATCAAGCACTTTTGAGCGCGCGTTCGACCAAAGTGCCGAGAAGCACGCGCCGATAGGCGCCGCTGCCGTGAATGTCGTCCGGCGGGTCGACGGCGGCGCTTGCTGCGGCGGCAACCGCCGCGATCGTGGCATCGTCGGCGTGCTTGCCGTTGAGCACATCCTCTGCTGCAGCGATGCGCAACGGCCGCTCGGCGACACCGATCACGCCGATGTGGGCGCCTTCAATTCTTCCGTCGCCGCTCTGATCATAAAACAAAGCAACACCCGCGGTGGCGAAATCGCCGCGGCGGCGGGCGAATTCCGCAAAGCCGAACCGGCGCTGCCTGGGCCAGGGCGGCAAACGGATCGCCGTGATGATCTCGTCGGGTTCCAGCGCCGTCATCAGCGGACCGCGGAAAAAGTCGCTCGCCCCAATTGTTCGCGTTCCGGTTCTGCCGGCGACGACGATCTCAGCGTCGCAGACGACCGCAATCCCCGGCATTTCCGCGGCCGGATCGGCATGCGCCAGACTGCCGCCGACCGTGCCACGATTGCGGATCTGATAATGCGCCACATGCGAGATGGCTTCGACCAGAAGCGGATGCGCTGCGCGCAACCGTGCGTCGTCGAGAATATCGCGCCAGCGCACCATGGCGCCGAGCGTGACGCCCTGGTCGGAAACCTTGATCTGCCGCAGCTCTTCGAGTTTGCGCAGATCGATCACGACGGCAGGCGAAGCGACCCGGAACGCCAGCATCGGCACCAGGCTCTGGCCGCCGGCGAGCGGCTTTGCATCGCTGCCGTGTGCCGCAAGCAACGCGATTGCGTCGGATAGGCGCCTCGGGCAGGCATATTCGAAGGGCGGCAATTTCATAGCCAAATGTCCGCTTCGAAACGTGACAGCGAAATCTGTCCCGTGTTTCGTAACACTCGCATGATCGGCCGGTCAACGTGATGCGGCTGCTCAGCTCGATCCGGCCGTGCCGCAGCAGCCAGCGTTTCGCTGCGCTGCGTTTGCTGATATTTTGACACCTTAGCCGAGGCGCCCGCGCGCCCGCCCCGCGATCGGAGGATGCCATGCCGAAGCCCGTGCCGCGCAATGGCAAGAACGGCAAGCGCGCTCTGCGCGTGCGCGAGCTGCCCAAGATCACAAACCAAACCGATACCCGCGACATTCTTGCCCACGCCGCCAAGGAAGCCCGCCTCGACGATTATTTCATCGTCGATGTCGATGCCCACGTCACCGAGACGGCATTCTGGTCGGAAATCGTCGACCGCATGGACAGCGACGTCTACCGGCAGATGGCGAGCGCGTTCAAGGATCGCGGCGGCTCGCCGCCGGGCCTGCTCAATGCGACGCCCGGCCTGTTGTACCAGGACGTGTTCGGCCGCATCCCGCATCAGCAGCGTTTGGCGGAAGCCGTTCCGGGCGGACGCACCCACGCGCAGGTGACGCTGGTGCAGCGCGCGATGGATTCGATGGGGATCGACTACATGGTCGTGTTCCCGACGCCGATGCTGGTGCTCGGCATGCATCCGCAAGCCGATATGGAGGTGGCAATCGGCAATGCGTTCAATCGCTGGCTTGTCGAAGAGATCCTGCCGCAGGATGAGCGCATCAGGGCGATGCTCTATCTGCCGTTCAATCAGCCGGAAGCGTGCGTTAAAGTCGTCGAGCAATATGCCGACAATCGTTCGGTGATCGGCTTCACCGTCACCTCGACCCGGTTCCGGCCGGTGCACCACGACAGCTATATGCCGCTCTATGCCGCCATCCAGGCGACCGGCAAGCCGCTCAGCTTCCATTCCGGTTTTCATTGGGGCGATCAGTCGATGCAGCAATGCAATCGCTTCATCTCCATGCACGCGATTTCGTTCGTGCACTTCAATCTGGTGCATCTGACCAATTGGATTATCAACGGCATCCCGGAGCGGTTTCCGAAGCTGAAAGTGATCTGGATCGAAAGCGGGCTCGCCTGGGCGCCGTTCCTGATGCAGCG
>Ga0335078_10008050_pt1 | contig 15652 bp, 14 predicted proteins | sample Lox_Sample_32_FD_206711 | JGI IMG/M metagenome (GOLD analysis project Ga0335078, IMG submission 206711) | Soil microbial communities from Loxahatchee National Wildlife Refuge, Florida, United States - Lox_Sample_3.2 | ecosystem: Environmental > Terrestrial > Soil > Wetlands | place: USA... | reverse complement strand
GCGTGCGCGTCAAGCATGACGGCAAGTATGAGGATTTGCACTCGGGTTCGGTCGTGCTGGCCTGCGGCGGCTTCGAAGCCAATTCGGAAATGCGTACCCGCTATTTCGGCCCGGGCTGGGACATGGCGAAGGTGCGTGGCTCCCGCTACAACACCGGCGACGGCATCCGCATGGCGCTCGACATTGGCGCCAGCCCGTGCGGCAACTGGTCGGGCGGTCATGCTGTGCAATGGGAAATGAACGCCCCGGAATTCGGCGATCTCGCCGTCGGCGATCAGTTCCAGAAGCACTCCTACCCGTTCTCGATCATGATCAACGCGACGGGCAAGCGCTTCGTCGATGAGGGCGCCGATTTCCGCAACTACACCTACGCGAAATACGGCCGCGTGGTGCTGGAGCAGCCGGGTCAATTCGCCTGGCAGATTTTCGACCAGAAGGTGAAGCATCTGCAGCGCGACGAATACAAGATCCGGCAGATCACCAAGGTGACGGCGAACACGATCGAAGAGTTCGCGCAGAAGCTCGAAGGCGTGAACGCGGCCGAATTCCTCAAGACCGTGAAGGAATGGAACGCCGCGGTGAAGAAAGATGTCCCGTTCAATCCGAACATCAAGGACGGCCGCGGCACTACCGGGCTCGCCATCAACAAGAGCAATTGGGCGAACACCATCGATGCGCCGCCGTTCGAAGGCTACGCGGTGACCTGCGGTCTGACCTTCACGTTCGGCGGTCTGCGTATCAACACCGACTGCGAAGTGCTCAACACCGACTATCAGCCGATCCGCGGTCTCTATGCGGCGGGCGAACTGGTCGGCGGCCTATTCTATTTCAACTATCCGGGCGGCTCCGGCCTGATGTCCGGGACGGTGTTCGGCCGCATCGCCGGCACTTCGGCGGGGCGCGCAGGCAAGAACTGAATGGACGCCAAGGTCAAACGCCCGCTCAACGAACTGTCCGCGACCGAGATCGCGCGCCAGATCGCGGCTGGCGAGACCACCACGGAAGCGGTGGTGCGCGACTGCATCGCGCGCATCGGGGCGCGCGACGATGTCGTCAAAGCCTGGGTCAATTTCAACCCGGATTTGGCGATCGCGCAGGCGCACGCGCTCGATCGCGGCGCGAAACGCGGGCCGCTGCACGGCGTGCCGGTCGGCATCAAGGACATCATCGATACGTTCGACATGCCGACCGAGATGGGCTCGCCAATCTATCGCGGCCATCGGCCGCCGGCCGACGCCTCGTGCGTCGCGCTATTGCGGCGCGCCGGTGCGTTGATCTTCGGCAAGACCGTCACCTGCGAATTCGCCGGTATGGCGCCAGGCGTGACCACCAATCCGCACAACGCCGCGCACACCCCGGGCGGCTCGTCGAGCGGGTCGGCCGCGGCGGTCGCCGATCACATGGTGCCCGTGGCGCTGGGCACCCAGACCGGCGGCTCGGTGCTGCGGCCAAGCTCGTATTGCGGAATCTTTGGCTTCAAGCCGACCTACAATACCTTCAACAAGATGGGCGTGTGGCCGGCAGCCGACAGCATCGATACGATCGGCCTGCATGCGCGCTCGATCGACGATCTTGAGCTGATAACCGCGGTACTGCGCATGCAGACACCACAATCGCCGCGCAAACTCGGCGGTGCGCCGCGCATCGGATTGTGCCGCACGGACATCTGGGACTCGGCGCAGCCTGAGACAAAGGCCGCAGTCGAAGGCGCTGCCGCCGCGCTGGGCAAGGCTGGCGCCACCGTGAGCGAGATCACGTTGCCTGTGGCGTTCAAAGGAATGCACGCCGTGGCACGCAGCACGATCAATTTCGTCGAGCGTGCCGCCTGCATGGCGTTTCTCTGGGACAACCGCCGCGATGCTCTTTCGCCGCAGATGCGGCGCTACGTTGAAGGCGGCCAAAAAACCAGCCGCGAGGAATACGTTGAGGCTTTCCGCCGGCTCGACGAATGCCGCGCGACGTTGTCGTCGATCTTCGACAAAGTGGACGCGCTGCTGGTGCCGTGCGTGCCCGGCGAAGCGCCAAGAGGCCTGGAATTCACCGGCGACGCCAACATGCAGGCGATCTGGACGGCGCTGCATACGCCGTCGATGACGCTGCCAACCCATCGCGGCCCTAACAATCTGCCCGTCGGCATCCAGATTGTCGGGCAACGCTACGAGGACGATCGTTTGTTGGCCTGCGCGCGCTGGATTTGGGAAAAGATCGGCGCGCCGGAGATGGTGGGATGTGCGGTACGATAACCGTTCATCCCCGCGAAAACGGGGATCCCGTGGAGTTTGCTGCGTGCCGGTGGCTCCCACTGGATTCCCGCCTGCGCGGGAATGAGCGGGCGGGAGTGGCTTGATGGAATTCGACAATTCGTTTGACGTGCCGTTGTCGCCCGAGCAAGCGTGGTCGGTGTTGATGGACATTCCCCGCATCGCGCCGTGCATGCCGGGTGCGGAACTGACCGACGTGATCGATCCGCAGCATTTCAAGGGCAAGATTTCAGTGCGCCTCGGCCCGGTGGCGCTGGCCTTTGCCGGACGTGTGGAAATCGACTCGATCGACGAGGCTGGTCACAGTGCCCGCGTCAAAGCGCAGGGCAGCGACGCCAAAGGCCGCGGCGCCGCCAACGCCACGGCGACGTTTCACCTCGAGCCCTCCGCCGAGGGTTCGCGGGTAATGATTCACACCGATTTGATGCTGTCGGGCGCGGTCGCGCAATACGGCCGCGGCGTCGGCATGATTCAAGCGACGGCGGCCCAGATCATTGGCCAGTTCGCTGGCAATTTGCGCAAACAGCTCGCGCAGCAGCCGCCGCCACCGAAAGTGTCTGCGTCGGCCGCGCCAGCCTCCGAAAAGGCAACGACTGAACTGGCGGCGCCAGAACCGGCAGCACAACGTGCGGCGCCACAAGCGAGTCCGCCGCCGGCCGCTAAACCGATCTCAGGATTTTCTCTGATCGCGCGGGTGATCTGGCAACAGATTTTGTCTCTCTTCAGTGGGCGGCGGCCTTGAGCGGATTGATCGGCGCGCGGGTTACCCGCATCGAAGATCGAAATCTCCTGTGCGGCGCCGGCCGCTACATTGACGATATCGCCTCGCCGGGTGCGCTCTCCGCCGCTTTCGTGCGCAGTCCGCATCCGCACGCGCTTATTCGCAGCATCGACTCCAATGCGGCACGTGCCGTGCCCGGCGTCACCGCGGTGTTCACACTCGACGATCTGATGCCGGTGCTCAGCCAGCGCCGCATGATGCGGGTTTCGAACTCCGGGACGCGCCTCGACCAGAGCTGGGCCTACGCGCTAGCGGACGGCGAGGTGTCGTTCGTCGGCGAGCCGGTGGCGATCGTCATCGCGGCGGATCGCTACATCGCCGAGGATGCTGCTGCCCTCGTCGCCGTCGATTACGATGTGTTGCCGGCTGCGACCGATTGCCGGACGGCGTACGCCGAGCGCGCGACTGCGGTGCGCCGCGAACTGACCTCGAACAAGATCATCTCCTACAAAGTATCCTTCGGCGACATCGATGCGGCCTTCGCCAGCGCCGCGCATATCGTGCATGAGGACTTGTGGCAGCATCGCGGTGCCGGCCACTCGATCGAAGGCCGCGGGATTCTGGCCGAAGTCACGGATCGCGAAATCCAGGTATGGGCCTCGACCCAGAAGGCGCACGATCTGCGCTACGCGTTCGCCGAATACATCCGTCTCGACGAAAACCGCTTGCGCGTGGCGACGCCGGACGTGGGCGGCGGATTCGGTCCGAAGCTTTGCGTCTATCCCGAGGATGTCGCGGTCGTTGCGGCGGCGACGATGCTGCGCCGTTCAATCAAATGGATCGAGGACCGCCGCGAACATTTCACCAACGCGGTTCACGAGCGCGACCAGTATTGGTCGATCGAACTCGCGGCCGACGCCGACGGCCGGGTGCGCGGCGTGCGCGGCCGCCTGGTCCATGACGTCGGCGCCTATGCGCTCCAAGATGTGAACCTGCCGTACAATTCCGCGAGCACGCTCACCGGCCCCTACATGGTGTCTGCACTGGCGATGGACGTGGTGGTAACCCACACCAACAAGACGCCGGTCTCCTCGGTGCGCGGCGCCGGCTATCCGCAGGCTGCTTTCGCCATGGAGCGGTTGTTGGATGCACTGGCGCATAAGCTCAACGTTGAGCGTTCCGAATTGCGCCGCCGCAATCTCATTCCGGCGGAGAAAATGCCGTACCTCAAGCCGCTCAGGACTCGCGCCGGCGAACAGGTGCAATACGACAGCGGCGATTATCCGGCGTGTCAGGCCGAGATTCTTAAAGCCATGGGCTGGGACGATTTCCCGCGCCGCCAGAGCGAGGCGCGCACCCAAGGACGCTATCTCGGCATGGGCCTGGCGCACGGCGTCAAAGGCACCGGCCGCGGTCCGTTTGAGTTTGGCGGCGTACGCGTATCGCCGACCGGGCACATCACCGTTTCGACCGGCGCAGCCGCGATGGGACAGGGCGTCGCCACCGCACTCGCGCAAATCTGTGCCGAGACGTTCGGCGTGCGCGCGCAGGATGTCACGGTTGTTGCCGGCGATACCGCGGCCGCGCCGCTTGGCCTCGGCGGTTTCGCCAGCCGGCAGACCGTCACGGCCGGCTCATCCGTTCATGTTGCGGCCCAGGCGGTGGCCGCCAAGGCGCGCAAGCTCGCGAGTCATGTGCTGGAGGCGGCCGAGGAAGACCTTGAAATCGCCGACGGCGTGGTCCGTGTCGTCGGCGCCCCGCAATTGGCGGTGAAGCTCGGCGAACTGGCCCGCATCCTCAAAGGCGCGCCGGGCTACGGATTCCCGCCGGGTCTTGACCCCGGTCTTGAGGCCAGCGCGACGTACCGCGTCGATGCGCTGGCCTATTCCAACGCTTGCCATGTCGCCGAAGTCGAAGTCGACATCGAGACGGGCGCCGTCACGGTTCGCCGCTACGCCGCGATCCAGGATGCCGGCCGGCGCGTCAACCCGATGCTGGTCGAAGGCCAGATTCACGGCGGCATCGCGCACGGTATCGGCAATGCCATGTTTGAGTGGATGGGCTACGACGCATCCGGTCAGCCCGTCACTACCACGTTTGCCGATTACCTGCTGCCAACCGCGAGCGAAATACCGAAACTTGAGACACTGTATAAGGAAACGCTGTCACCGCGTAATCCGCTTGGCGTCAAAGGGGTCGGCGAGCTTGGCGTCATTCCGGCTGCCGCAGCGCTGATCTCGGCGATCGAGGATGCGCTGTCGCCGTTCAACGTCCATATCGCGCAGACGCCGATCATGCCGCATGAATTGCTTGAGTTGATCGCGCGTGGACGCAGCGGCCTGGAAAAGCAGGCAAAATAGTTCGATCGGACTTGCAGCTTCATGGAAGCAATGCCATGACGCCAAAGCGGGGGACATGAAATGAGGAATTTTCGACTTACCGCGCGGGCTCTGCTCTTTGGAGCGCTCGCGTTTGCGGCCGCAGCTCCAGCGCACGCGCAAAACTATCCGAACCGGCCCATTCATTTCATTCTGCCGTACGCGCCGGGCGGTATTGTCGATTTTACCGGACGCGTGCTGGCCAAGCAGCTCACGATCGCTATGGGGCAGACTGTGGTGGCGGAAAACAAGCCGGGCGCGGGCGGCATCGTCGGCACCGATTACGTCGCGCACGCCGCGCCGGACGGTTACAGCATCGTGCTCATGGATCCCGGGTTCGTCGCCAATCCGATCCTGCAAAAGACGATGCCCTACGACATCTTCAAGGATATGGTGGCGGTCTCGATCGTCAGCTCTTCGCCCGAAGTTCTGGTCGTATCGCCGACCCTCGGCATCAAAACCTACGCCGACCTTGTGGCCTACGGCAAAGCCAATCCCGGCAAGCTGAACTACGGGAGCGCCGGCGTCGGCACCGCGCCGCATCTTGCCGCAGAGATGTGGAAGGCGCGCACCGGGATTGCCGCCACGCACGTCCCGTACAAGGGAATTGGTCCTTCCTATATGGATTTGATGAGCGGTAAGATCCAGATGGAATTCTCCAGCATCGCTGGCGCGCTGCCGTTTACCTCCAAGGGCAGCGTTATTCCCCTGGCGACCACCGGTGAAAAGCGGCCGGCGGTCTATCCGAATGTGCCGACCATGATCGAGGCTGGCCTACCCGGGTTCGATGTCGATCTCTGGCTCGGTGTTTATACCGCCGCCAAGACGCCGCCGGAGGCGCTGGCGAAACTTAATAGCGGCATCGCCAAGGCGCTGCAGGCGGATGAACTCAAGACCGCGTTCGCCAAGTTCGGCTTGACGCCGCGCGGCACCAGCCTCGCCGAAAGCGCAGCCTTTACCCGATCCGAATACGAAAAATGGAAGAAGGTGATTACGGACGCACACATCACGCTCGATTGATCTGTGTGCGCGTTCTGCTGCTCGCGGCGCTGGCCTTCATGTTTGGCGCGCCGCGTGCTGCTGCCGCAAGCTTTCCGTCGCGGCCGGTCCATCTGATTCTGCCATACGCGCCGGGAGGCATCATCGAGTTTGTCGGCCGTACGCTTTCGCTAAAGCTCGGCGAAGTCCTCCACCAGCCCGTTGTTGTCGAGGATCGTCCGGGCGCCGGCGGCATCCTCGGCGTCAACTACACGGCGCATGCGGCGCCGGACGGCTACACGATCGTGCTGGTCGACCCGGCAATCGTCACCAATCCGTCGCTGCACAAAACGTTGCCCTACGACATCTTCAAGGATCTTGTACCGATCTCGATTGTCGCCACCGCGCCCGAAGTGCTCGTCGTAGCGCCGCAGCTTGGCATCAAGACCCAGGCGGCGCTTGTGGCCTACGGCAAGGCCAATCCCGGCAAGCTCAATTACGCCTCGGCCGGTATCGGCAGCACGCCGCATCTGGCAGCCGAGATGTGGAAGGCCCGCACCGGCCTCGAAGCCACCCACGTGCCGTATAGCGGTATTGGTCCTGCGTTCATCGATCTTATGAGCGGCAAGGTGCAGATGTCTTTTTCAAGCCTTCCCGCCGCCATGCCCTTTATCGCCAAGGGCAGCCTCGTCGCGCTCGCCACCACCGGCCTCAAGCGCTCGCCGCTGTATCCGGACTTGCCGACGGTGTCGGAATTGCTGCCGGGATACGAGGTCGATCTTTGGCTCGGCATTTATGGTTCGGCGAGGATGCCGCCCGATGTTCTCGCCACGCTCAACAGCGGCCTCAACAAGGCGCTCCAGGACGGCCAGTTGAAGGCCGCCTTTGCCAAATTCGGCATTGCCCCGCGCGGCACCACGGTGCAGGAAGGTGTGGCGTTCACCAAGTCAGAATACGAGAAATGGCGCAAAGTCATCCTCGGCGCCCATATCACGCTTGACTGAGTTGCGATCGACGGAATGACCGCTCCATGGCCCACTGAATTGCGGTTGCGCAAGGATCGCCGAGCGCTCGCCGTGACATTCGAGGGCGGCGAGAACTTCGAGCTTGCCGCCGAGTATTTGCGCGTCCGCAGCCCGAGCGCCGAAGTGCAGGGGCATTCGCCGAGCGAGCGCCGCACCGTCGCCGGCAAGGAGAATGTGCAGATTCTGGAGCTTCACCCAGTCGGCAATTATGCCGTGCGCCTGGTGTTCGACGACCTGCACTCGACCGGGATTTTCAGCTGGGATTATCTGTACGAGCTCGGCAAGAACCACGAGCGCTACTGGCAGGACTATCTGGCAGAACTCGAGGACAAGCACCTTTCACGTGCGCCAACACGGTGATCGTGCCGGCCGCTCCGGGCCCTGTCACGAAAATTACTGGCATTTTGTGCGGAATTTGCGCCGAATTGTCTTTAGAGTTTTGCCGCATCAATTAACGACCTGTTGCAGCCCGCTACGTATGACTACCTAGGCGCGTAGACGGCATGCGCGCCCACGACGACTATTGGCACGGGGCGACTCCATGGAAAGGAACAGGGTCATGCGTACCTTGGTTTTGAAATTTCTGCGTAATGAACAGGGTGCTACTGCGATCGAGTACGGTTTGATCGCAGCAGGGATCGCGGTAGCGATCATCGCGACGGTCCAGGGGCTTGGCACCAACCTCAACAGCACGTTCTCGACTGTTTCGAGCTCGCTGCAATAAACAGTCCATCCCGTCAGCTCAGCCGCGTCAACCTTCGATCAACCTCGATCGGGCATGATCGAGACAGTGTCGGGGTGGGGCGGACGATGGGGCGCCTACCGGCATGAGAACGGCCTCGATCCCTCTTCCCTCGGGATCGAGGCCGTTCGCTTTCTGCTCAGCGATTTTCGGTAGAAGCCGCAGCAGCAAGGCGCCGATCACGCCAGCGGTGCGCAAGTCGCCATTTTTTAGCGCATGGTTTACCAAATCTTCCGGAGTGGGACGCTGGAGCTGAGCGGCGGCTATTTTGAGACCGTTGCGCCCTTGGCCGGATTTTGCGTGTAGAGACCGAGCGTCTCGCCCTTAGCCAGAACCTTGCCCTTTATCGCGGCCAATAGCGCCGGGCCGTCAAAGTCCTTTGGCAGGTCGAGAGATTTAACGCGCAGCGCATATACCGTGAAGTGATAGTGATGCACGATCTCGTCGTTCCACGGCGGACACGGTCCGTCGTAACCGAAATACTGGCCCTTCATCGCCTCGTTGCTAGCCGTAACCTTGGTGTAGTCGTTTAGTCCACGCACGCCCGCCGCGGCCGGCGTTGCCGGCTTGCCGTGCACGACGCGGGCGCTCGAGTCGGCGCCTTCCTTCAGCGATCTGATATTTGCAGGGATGTCGGCAAGGACCCAATGATAGAAATCGTGCCGCTTGATTGCGGCCGTCATCGTGACACCCTCCTTGTTCATCATCTCGCGATGTTCTGCCGGCGAGTCAGTGTCGAGCAGAATGATGGCGTAGGACTTGGTGCCGCGTGGTCCCTTCGACCACGAAATGCTCGGGCTGACGTTGGGACCTGGGCCGGTATGCCCCTGCGCGGCGGGTACGCAGAACGCATATTTGTTTGGAATTGTGCCGCCATTCTTGAACGAGTCGACGTGGATTCGCAGATTCCGTGCGGCGGCATGCGTGCATGCGAACCCCATGGCCAGACTTGCTGCGAACAGCCCAAGGCCGACGGCCTTCTTTATTGGCATCTTACCCTCCCAGAGCGCCGGCTCTTGCGGCCGGCTGAAGAGAACATCGCCCCACAGCCAACCTTATGCGCCGTCTCGGGGCTCGGCAATGCGATCCTGCCGATGCTTTCGTCGCGTGTTGCGCGCTCCACAACAGGTTGCGACAATGGTTGGAATTGGATGCGGCGGATACGCCAGCGGAGAGGACACCATGAAAGCCTACGAATTGCCCAAGAGCGGTGCCGGCATCGAAGCGCTGGCGCGGGTCGAGCGGCCAGATCCGGGAAAGCCCGGCCATCGCCAAGTGTTGGTCAAAGTGCGCGCCTGCTCGCTCAATTTCCGCGATCTCGGCATCGTCCGCGGCAGCTACCGCATGCCGGTGCGCGAGAAGGTCATTCCGCTGTCGGATGGCGCCGGCGAAGTCGTTGACGTCGGCTCCGGTGTCACCCGCGTGAAGGCCGGCGACCGCGTTGCCGGCAATTTCTTTCAGCGCTGGCCCGGCGGCGACGCGGCGCCTGACACCCATGCCAGCGCGCTCGGCGGCGGCATCGACGGCATGCTTGCCGAATATGCGATGCTGGAAGAGGACGGCGTGGTGAAAATCCCGGCGCACCTGTCGCTCGAGGAAGGCGCGACGTTGCCGTGCGCGGGCGTCACCGTGTGGCACGCCATGATGGAGCATGCCAAGCTGAAGGCCGGCGATACCGTGCTGCTACAAGGCACCGGCGGCGTCTCGATCTTCGGCCTGCAGTTCGCCCGAGCGCTCGGCATTGCCGCCATCATCACGTCGTCGAGCGACGAAAAGCTCGCGCGCGCTAAAAAACTCGGCGCCGCGCACGGCATCAACTACAAGACCACGCCGGATTGGGACAAGGCGGCCATGGAATTCACCGGCGGCCGCGGCGTCGATCACGTGGTCGAAGTCGGCGGCGCGGCGACGCTGACGCGCTCGTTCCATGCCATCCGCGTCGGTGGCAAGATCACGCTGATCGGCGGGCTAAGCGGCGGCGCTAGCGAACTGAATCCTGGCCTCATCTTCTCGCGCCGCGCCAACGTGCAGGGAATTTCTGTCGGATCGACGCAGATGTTCATGGCGATGAACCGCGCCATCGAAGTGAGCGCAATTAAACCGGTGATCGACAAGGTGTTCGACTTCGCTGACGCGCCGGCCGCCTACCACCATATGGCCTCGGGCGCGCATTTCGGCAAAATCGTCATTCGGGTTGGGTGAACGGCGTAACGGACCGTCCGCAAATTCAGAGATGAGCAGATGAGGATAGCTTTCGCGGTCGCAATTCTGAGTTCAGTCTTATTCGGGACGGCAATCGCCCGGGCGACTGAGTGCTACCCATACTGCGACTACGTTCACGATTACGGGCCGTATGATTTCTCATACGTGCGTCCCGGACTTGCCGGCTATCCGGTCTGCGATTGGCGAGGCAACTGCGCTCCGCACATCGTCTATTATTACGCAGGGCACCGCCGGCCCGGCGTGAGAATTATCATCCGGCCGACGAATACAAACAGATAAATCTCTGAAGACGCCGCCGGGCGCGAATTTGGAGGCCATGGCGCCTCTGGCGCGTCGACGGTGTCCCGATCTTGAAATTGAATCTCAGATCGGGGCGTTCGCGTCGCAGCAGTTACCAGCGCCGCCAATAACCGCGGCGCCAGCCCCAATACGGCCCTCCGTAATAACCGCCATAGTAATAAGGCGGCGGGTAGTAGCCAGGCGGCGGAGGGTAATAGCCGGGCGGCGGCGCGACATAGCCCGGAGGCGGTGGACCGGGCGGACCGGCATAACCAGGGGGTGGCCCAGGACGGCGCGCCGGGCCAGGCGCGCCTGGCGCGATGCTGCTCTCGATGATGTAGCCGTTCTGTCCTTCAAAAACGACCTGGCACCAGCCGTTCTTGCATCCGCTCACTTCGACGGACGAACCGGCATGGATAAGCGTGACGACGGTATAAGTGGTCCCTGGGCCGTTGCGCAGGTTGACGTTGGTGTGGGTGACCGCGTGCGCAACAGCGGAAGCCTCCGGCCCTGAATGCGGCGGCGGTCCAGGCGGAGGCGGGGTGGCTGCGCCGGGCGGAGGAGGTGGTGCAGCCTGGCTCGGCGGCGGTGGTGGGTTCGCGGGCGATGCAGCCGGGCCCAGCTGGGCCGGCGCAGGAGGCGGCGGCGTAGCCTGGTTCGGCGGCGGCGTCTGTGCGGCCGCGCCATGAAACGCGATTGTAATAAGAGCGCCCGCGACGATCATCGACAACGTATTGAAATGTCTGAATTTAATCACTGACATGACTCCCTCGACCCGCTCTCAGGAAGCGCCCCTGCGGCAGATTGTAGCGGGATTTGACCGAGCCAAGAAGCCATCGGATGCGACCCGCGCCGGGAGGTTTCGAGGCGAATAAGGCCCTTTGCGGGCGGCCAGACAGGCACGCGGCTTTTGGTACACAGGGCCGTCTTCAGCCGTCGCATTCATTTCCGGGAACGGCGCATTCGACACGTCCTGGTTATTCGGTCAGCACAACGCCGCGCCGGTCAGCGTCACTGCGTTCGCGGCTGCCGGCCGGCCAGTCCCGTCTGTCTGTCAGGATCGCTCTAGGCGGATTTCGGCTTCTCGTCCCGCATCTCGACCGGGCCGCCCGCCTTCTTCCATTCACCGAAGCCGCCTTTGATGTGGGCGACAGGCTTTAGTCCCATCCGATGCGCGGTCTGCGCCGCCAGCGCCGAGCGCCAGCCGCCGGCGCAGAAGAACACGAAGCGCTTGTCCTCGCCGAACACGGGCTTGTGGTACGGACTGTCGGGATCGATCCAGAATTCGAGCATGCCGCGCGGGCAGTGAAACGCGCCGGGCATGCGCCCCTCGCGCTCGAGCTCGCGAATATCGCGCAAGTCGACAAACACCACGTCGCCGCGGCCATGCAGTGCCCGCGCCTCGTCAATCGACAGCGTCTCGATTTCGCGCTCAGCGGCGTCGATCATCGCGCGAAATCCGGTGGTGATGTTTTGCGGCATCGGACAGTCCATTTCTGCGGCAAGGACACTCTGTCACGGATTGATCCACACGTCGATAACGTGCCAAGTGTCTCGTTTTGCGAACACAGCCCCGCATCAGAGGGCCGGAGGAAAAGCATGGAGAATCTCGAGTACCCAGACCTGCACGCCCACATTGCCGCGCTGGAGCGCAAGGGTCTCCTGATCCGGGTGCAACGCCCGATCAACAAGGATACCGAGATGCATCCGCTGGTGCGCTGGCAATTCCGCGGCGGCATTCCGGAAAGCGAGCGCAAGGCCTTTCTGTTCGAGAACGTCACTGACGGCACGGGCCGCCGCTACGACATTCCGGTCGCGGTCGGCATCCTCGCGTCCAACCGCGAGATCTATGGCGTCGGCATCGGCTGCGACGTCGCCAAGATCAAGGAGCAATGGGATCGCGCCGAGCAGCATCCGTTGCCGCCGGTATTCGTCGATAATCCGGCCTGCCAGGACATCGTAGTGCAGGGTGACGAGCTGAATGAACCCGGCAAGGGCGTCGACGCGCTGCCGATTCCGATTTCGACGCCGGGCTTCGACAATGCGCCCTACGCTTCGTGCTCAATGTTCATCACCAAAGACCCGGACACCGGGCTGCAGAACATCGGCAACTACCGCGCCATGGTGAAATCCCGCACGCGGATGGGAATGAACCCGGAAATCGAACTCAATCAGGGCATTCACGAGCACTTTCTCAAATACAAAGCGCGCGGCGAAAAGATGCCGGTGGCGCTGATGCTCGGCGCGCCGCCGGCGATCACGTTTGCGTCGGTGCACAAGCTGCCTAAGCATCTTGACGAGCTTTCGGTCGCGGGCGGGCTCGTCGGCGCACCGATCCGCGTCTGCAAGGCCAAGACCGTTGACCTGATCGTGCCGGCGGAAGCCGAGATCGTCGTCGAGGGCTATATCGACACCGAATGGCTCGAGCCGGAAGGCAGCTTCGGCGAATCTCACGGCTATATGAATCTGAAAGAATACAACGCCTATTTCGACGTCACCGCTATTACGCGCCGCAAGGATGCGGTGCTGGTGTCGATCATCAGCCAGGTGACGCCGAGCGAGTCCTCGCTGATCAAGCGCGTCGCCTACGAGCCCGCGTTCCTGCATCACCTGCGCCATCACCTCAACATCAGCGGTGTCACGCGCGTGTTCATGCATGAGCCGCTGACTAACTTGCGCAAGCTCATCGTCATCCAGCTGAAAGCTGACACGCTCGATGCGGAAATCTGGCGCGCGCTGTACGGCGCCTCGTCGTATTCATCTTCGGTCGGCAAGATGACGATCGCGGTCAACGAGGACATCGATCCGGAAAATCTCGACATGGTGATGTGGGCGATGGCCTACCGGATGCGTCCGCACCAGGACATGCGCATCCTCGACCACAAGGACATGGGGCACGGCCCGCGCGCCGGCGCCGACGACAACCATTACGAGGCCAACGACTCGGCGATGCTGATCAACGCCATGCTCAAGCGGCCGTATCCGCCGATCTCGCTGCCGGCGCGGCAATATATGGAGAAGGCGAAAGACATCTGGCACGAGCTCGGCCTGCCGCCGCTCAAGCCGGAAATGCCGTGGTTCGGTTACTCGCTCGGCCAGTGGCCGGAGGAGTTTCAGATCGAAGCCGACCGCGCCACGCGCAGCGAATATTGGACCACCGGCGAAGTCATCAAACAGCGGCGGCGCAACGACAAGCGGCTGAACGACCCGTATCTGTCGCTTTGATCGTGCCCGAAGGCGTGATCAAGGCACGGCTGCGGTAGTCTTGAACTTCACCGGAATGGTAAGATAGCGCACGCCGTTGGCGTGCGCGGGCGGAAACTTGCCGGCGCGGATGTTCACCTGGATCGACGGCAATAGCAGCCGCGGGGCTGAGAGCGTGGCATCGCGCGCGGTACGCATTGTCACGAAGGCTTCTTCGCTCACGCCATCCTTGACGTGCACATTGCGCTCGCGCTCCTCGCGCACCGTGGTCTCCCACGCATAGCGGTCGCGACCCGGGGCCTTGTAGTCGTGGCACATGAAAAGCCGCGTCTCCGGCGGCAGCGCCAGCACTTTCCTGATCGAGCGGTAGAGTCTGTGAGCGTCGCCGCCGGGAAAATCCGCCCGCGCGGTGCCGTAGTCCGGCATGAACAGCGTGTCGCCGACGAACGCGGCGTCCTCGATCTTGTAGGTGATATCCGCCGGCGTATGGCCGGGCGTGTACATGACCTCGGCGTCGAGTTCGCCGATGTTAAAATGCTCGCCGTCGGCGAACAGATGGTCGAAATCGCTGCCGTCGGTCCTAAGGTCACCCGCATCGAACACCGGGCGGAAAATGCGCTGCACGTCTTTGATGTGATCGCCGATGCCGATCTTAGCGCCGGTCTTGCTCTTGACGAAGGGCGAGCCGGACAAATGGTCGGCGTGCGCATGGGTCTCCAGCGTCCAGACGATCGAATAACCGCCCTGCTCGGCGGCGCGCAGCAGCGCTTCGACCGACCGCGTATCGACTTCGCCGGAATTCGGATCGTAGTCGAGCACCGGATCGATCACGGCGGCCTGCTTGGTGGCGGGATCGGCGACGAGATAGCTCACCGTATTGGTCGGCTCGTCGAAGAAGGCGCGAATGACGGGTTGGCGGCACATGGCATTACCTCCTGCCTGGGGGGTCTTGATCAATATATGAGACGATACTAAATTAGCAATAGCTAAATAATGAGTGCGGCCGTGGCGGTACAGGAATTCGAGCCGGACGTGTTGCAGGCGCAGGCGGCGGAAGTCGCGGGCATCTTGCGCGCGCTGGCCAACGAGCGGCGGCTGATGATTCTGTGCAAGCTCGTCGAGTGGGGCGAGGGCAACGTCAGCGCGCTTGCCAAGGCGGTTGGCCTGTCGCAGTCGGCGCTTTCGCAGCACCTCGCGAAGATGCGGGGCGAGGGCCTGGTCGCGTACCGGCGTGAAAGCCAGACGTTGTGGTACCGGATTGCCGACAAAAGAATTGAGCACTTATTCGCGACGCTGCACCAGCTTTACTGTGCAACCGGAAAACGCCGCTAAGGCCGCGGCCAAGAAGGAGAACGTCAATGTCGCTTCCCACCATTTCCCCCGAGCAAGCCAAGCGCCTGTTGGAAGAGGGCGCCGTTCTGGTCGACATCCGCGAGGTGGATGAGCACGCCCGGGAAAAGATCGCAGGCGCTAGCCCGCTGCCGTTGTCGAAACTCGACGAAGCCGACCTCGCCGTACATGAGGGCAAGCCGGTGCTGTTCCATTGCAAAAGCGGCGCGCGTACGCTGGCAAATGCCCCGCGGCTCGCCGACAAGGCCGGCGACGCGTGCGAAGCCTACATCGTCGAGGGTGGGCTCGACGCCTGGAAGAGGGCGGGCCTGCCTGTGGTGACCGATCGCCGGCAGCCGATCGAACTGCAACGGCAAGTTCAGATCGCGGCCGGCAGTCTAGCATTCTTCGGAACCTTGCTCGGTCTTCTGGTTTCGCCCTGGTTCTTCGCCGTCCCACTATTCGTCGGCGGCGGTCTGATGAACGCGGGAATTACCGGCTTCTGTGGCATG
>Ga0335078_10008049_pt1 | contig 15652 bp, 13 predicted proteins | sample Lox_Sample_32_FD_206711 | JGI IMG/M metagenome (GOLD analysis project Ga0335078, IMG submission 206711) | Soil microbial communities from Loxahatchee National Wildlife Refuge, Florida, United States - Lox_Sample_3.2 | ecosystem: Environmental > Terrestrial > Soil > Wetlands | place: USA... | reverse complement strand
GAGCGCTCAAGCAGCTGATGGACGGGCACGGCGAGGTCGTCAACAGCTACGGGCTGACCGAGACGAGCACCATATCCGCGCTCACCTCCTCGATGCCCGACTACGAGGCCACGCTGTGCGCCGGGCGTCCCAACCCGATGCAGCGGGTGGACGTGGCGCCGTACCGGGAGGCGGTCGCGGACGCCGGGGACTGCGGTGAGATCCGGGTGGCCGGGCCCGCCGTGTCCCCCGGCTACCTGAGCGCCGGCGCGGACGGCGCGCTCCGGATGCCTGAGCCCGGTGACGGCTGGTTCTACTGCGGCGACGTCGGCCGCTGGGACGCCAACGGTAACTTGTGCGTGCTCGGCCGCTGGAAGGACGCGGTGGCCGTGGCCGGCCGCTATGTCTTTCCCTACGCGGTGGAGAACACGGCGCAGGAGGTCGACGGGATCGACGAGGCGGTGCTGCTCGGGCTGCCGGGCGACGGTGACCCCGCTGGCCAGGCGGCCCGGCTGGTGCTTGTCGTGCAGCCCGCCGCCGGGACCGAGGCCGACGCCGCCGCGCTGGCCGAGGTGCTGGCCGGACTGCCGGCCGGCGTGCCCGCCAGCTGGATCACGGTGCCGGCGATGCCGCGCAACTCCAGCCGCAAGATCGACCGGGCCGCCGTGGCCAGGCTCGCGGCCGCGTCCGCCGAAGCAGGGGCCGGGGTGCCCCGGTGAGCGCGGTCCGGGTCAAGGCCGTCGCGCCGATCGCGCTGCCCGCGGACCGGCTGGCCTGGCGCGCGGACCGGTACCGCGCGCTCGGCCAGGCGGCCGGCCTTGAGGTCCGCCTGGTCAACCTGACCGGCCCGGACGCACCGCCGAGCCTGGACAGCGACGACGCCGTCCAGGCGTCGAGCGGGCTGATCCGGGCGGAGGCACTGCGCACCGACCCGGCCGAGTTCGACGTGGTGCTGCCGGACTGCGTACTCGACCCGGGCGTCGCGGCCGGGCCCGCGGCCGACGACCCGGTGCCGTCGGCCGGCCTGCTCAAGCTCGTGGGGTTCCAGCTGGCGGCGGCCGGCCGGATGTTTTCCGCCGTGACAAGGAACGAGGTTATCGGGCGGGAACTGGAACACCGGGTCGCGGAATACGGGTTGTCTGGTTATTTCGCGGGCGTAGACACGATCGACGGCGACATCTCGCTCGTGTCCGACGAGCGGGAGTGGATGAGCCGGCTCCGTACGGTAACCGAAGGTGCCCGGGCCAAAAAGGCCGGGACAATATTCAACGGCTGTTCCGCCGTGGACGTCGACGCCCCCGTCGTCAACGGCGTCTTCATTATCGATCCGGTTCCCGTTGCCCTGCGGTTGCTGCAGGTAGCTGCGACGAGCGGATTGTACATGAAGAACACTGGGAGCTAGCGACCGCGAGTTCTCAGCGTTTTCCGGTGGTCTTTTGCCATGCCCGAAATTCCATGTTTCCGGCTCTTTGCGGTCTCATAAAAATGCTCCTCGATGATTGCGGAAGCGCGTTCGGTAACCTTATGCTGAGCAGACTTGGAACGGCGTTCCAACCTTCATGACAACAGGGCCGAGCAGCACAGAGAAATTCAGATCCCCGGAGGCTCTTCGTGAGTAATAACGGCTTCGAGATATCCCGCCGCGCGCTGCTGAGAAACAGCGCGGTCTTCGGCGGCAGCGCCTTCCTGCTGGCGGCGTGCGGCACTTCCGGCTCGTCAAGCAACACCGCCATCAAGGCCACGTCCCTGGTCTCCGCCACGGGCGGGCCGGGCGACAAGGTCCCGGCCGGCGTCAAGCTGGGCAACAACAAGTCGCTGACGCTGGCGCTGAGCAACATGCCCGCCTCGGTCGACCCCATGGTGGAGGTCGGCGGCGACGGCCGGCGGTTCGACATCTACGAGTGCCTCGTCGACCAGTCGCCGGTGACCGGCGCGCCGCGGCCGTTCCTGGCCACCAGCTGGAAGCAGGTCGACGAGACGACGTACGACTTCACCCTGCGCCAGGGGGTCAAGTTCCACAACGGTGACCCGCTGACCACCGACGACGTGATCTTCAGCCTGCAGCGCGCCGCCAACCCCACCTACGCGACGGCGGTCAACTTCGCCACGTTCGCCAGTGCGACCGCGGTGGACGCGCAGACCGTCCGGGTCGCCACCAGCGCGCCGGACGTGCTGTTCATCAAGAAGATCGCGTCCATCTCGATCCTCCCCAAGAACTACTACACGAGCCTCGGCGCCACCGACAAGGCGCGGGCCGCGGCGTTCGCCCAGGCCCCGGTCGGCACCGGCCCGTACAAGTTCGTCTCCTACACGACAAGCAAGTCGGTGGTCGAGATCGCGCCCACCACCTGGCGGCACCCCACCATACAGCAGATCACCACCCTGCAGGTCACCGACACGGGAACCCAGCTCAACTCGTTCCTGGCCGGCAGCGCCCAGTACATCAACCTGATGCCGATTTCCGCCATCGGCTCGCTCAACAAGGCCGGGGCGACCCTGATCGAGCTCGTCAAGGGCAACGACCTGGGCGCCTTCATCGACTCGGTCGACATGGGCGGCGCGCCCAAGACCGGGCCGATGGGCAACAAGCAGGTCCGCCAGGCGCTGAACTACGGCATCGACAAGAACACGCTGATCAACAACGTGCTCAAGGGCAAGACGGTCTCCGACAACGGCCAGCTCATCGCCGCGGGGCTGCCCGGTTACACCAGCACGGTCACCAGCTACCCGTACGACGTGGCCAAGGCGAAGCAGCTGCTCGACGCCGCGGGCTACCCGGCCAAGAACGGGGGCAGCCGGTTCACCATGAGCATGGCGACCGCGTTCGCGGGCCCGGGCAGCGCCCGGCTGCTCATCGGCGAGTACCTGCAGAACGACCTGGCCGCGCTCGGCATCGACGTGACCTACCAGGCGATGACCGACATCGCCACCGAGATCGACTACTTCTACGACATCAAGCAGCGGCCAGACATCTACCACTTCGGCCTGTTCAGCCGGCCGTTCATGGACGCCGCCCGGCCGTTCAACTACTTCACCACGGCCAGCAAGAACTACCACATGTCCAACCCGCAGTTCGACGCGCTGTTCGAGCAGCAGCAGGGCGAGTTCGACGCGGCCAAGCGGCAGGCGATCCTGGCCCAGATGGCCGAGATCCTGCACGACGAGGCGACGTTCCTGTTCTCCACCCAGGACATGTGGCTCGACGCGGCGGCCAAGAACCTGCGCGGCATGGTTCAGGCCGACGTGCAGACCGAGCAGTACTACGACCTGCTCTACTTCGTGGCGGACTAGCCGGCGATGACCGTACCGCCGCCGGCCCAGCCGCCGTCGCTCTTCCCGTCCGTACCGGAGAGCTCGCAGGACGCCGAGGTGCAGGCCGCCTTCGCCAAGTCCTACGCCCTCTTCGGGCACGTGTCCGACCTGTTCAACAAGCTGGCCAACGCGCCGACGCTGCTCGGCGGCTGGATCGACATGCTCAGCCCGATCCGCAACACGCTGACGGTCAGCCCGCAACTGTCCGAGCTGGCGACCATCCGGGTCACCCAGCTCAACGCCTGCCGGCTGATGACGAACTCGCACTCCCGCCTGGCCCGCCGGGCGGGAGTGAGCGAGGAGAAGGTCGCCGCGGTCGCGGACTGGCGGGAGGCGGACTGCTACACGCCGGTCGAGCGCGACGTGCTCGGCCTGGCCGAGCAGCTTACCGTCACCAGCCAGGTGCCGGATGAGCTGATCCGCTCGCTGCAGGCGTCCATCGGCGTCCGGGCGACGCTTGAGCTGGTCATCGTGGTGGCCTATTACTGCTGCACCACCCGGGTGGCCAACGTGGTGCGCTCCGACCCGTTCCAGTTCAGCGACGAGGGATGACCACGCTGACGGTGGCCGGCCCCGGCGGCCGGCTCGCGGTGACGCACAGCGGCAGCGGGCCGCCGGTGCTGCTGCTGCACGGCTGGCTGGGCGATCGCGCGGACATGCTGCCGCTCGCCGCCGAGCTGGCCGCCGGTCACTACGTCATCGCGATGGACCTGCGCGGCCACGGTGCCAGCGACGGGCCGGGTGCCTGCACGGGGCCGGCCGCCAGCCAGGCCGCCCCGGGCTCGTTCACCCTCGACGACTTCGCCGACGACGCGGCCGCGGTCATCGCCGCCCTGCGGGCGGCCCCGGTGCTCGCCGCCGGGCACAGCATGGGCGGCGCGGTCGCGCTCGCCCTCGCTGCCCGCTGCCCGCGGCTGGTCAGCGGGGTCGTCCTGGTGGACTCGCCGTGGGCGGTGACCCCGCCAGGCCCGGAACTGGTCGCCCGGGCCGCGCCGTTGCGCGACAGCGAGGAGGAGTACGCCACCCGCCGGGACCGGCTGCGGAGCGCCCGGGCCGCGCTGCTGCCCGGGCCGCTCGGCCCGGCGGCCGCGTGGCCGGTCGCCGCGCAGTCGTACGAGTCGCTGATGAGCTGGGACGGGCCCGCCGCGGTGCGCGGCTGCCCATGCCCGGTGCACGCGGTGTTCGCCGACGGCGGCTGGCAGGCGGTCGCGCCCGACCTCCCACGGTTCCCCGCGCTGCGGGTCACCCGCGTGCCCGGCACCGGCCACTGGGTGCAGGTCGAGCGGCCGGCCGTGGTAGCGGCGGTCATCCGGGACCACGCCGCCGCGCTGCGATCCTCCGCCGGCAACTCGGACATAGCCCCTTGACAGCCATGAATGCGGCTCGTTACGTTCAGCGGAACGGCGTTCCAATTTTCCTTCCGGCTACGAGAGGAGCAGCCCGTGCCTGACGACTCGCTCGTGCTGATCCACGGCGCCATGCACGGGGCGTGGTGCTGGCGCAAGGTGCGCGGCCCGCTGCGGGACCGCGGGTTCGACGTGCACGCCATCACCCTGACCGGCCTGGGCGACCGGGCTCACCTGCTGCGCCCCGAGACCAGCCTGGACACGCACATCGAGGACGTGGCGGCGCTGATCGAGATGGAAGAGCTGACCGGGGTCACCATCGTCGGGCACAGCTACGGCTGCATGGTCGGCGCCGGGGTCGTCGCCCGGCTGCCCGGCCGGGTGCGCCGGATGATCTACTTCGACGGGCCGGTCCCGGTCGACGGCGAGAGCAGCATCACCGTTCACCCGCTTGGCCGGGGGTTCGCCGGCCGCCGCACGGTGACCGACGGCATCGCGGTGCTGCCGCCCACCGACGGCAGCACGCTTGGCCTGGCCGACGATGACCTGGCGTGGGTACGCCGCCACCTTACAGCGCAGCCCTACGGCGCCGTCTCGACGCCGCTGCGGCTTCCGCCGGGCTGGGACGACGGCGTCGAGCAGGTGTACATCCGCTGCCTGCGCGGCCCCGGTGACCCGCCCCGCCCGTACCTGTCCAGGGTCGACCCCGCCGCGGGCTGGCGGTACCACGAGATCCGCGCCGGGCACGACGCGATGATCTCCGCCCCGGGCGAGCTCACCGAGCTGATCACCGCGGTGTGCGCGGGCGAGCCGGTGAACGCCTGATGACCAGCGTGCAGGTTACCGCTCCGGCGGCGGTGCCCGCCCGGGCACGGGCCGCCGCGCCGCACTGGCAGTCGGTTGCCGTCAGCGTCGCCCGGCAGGCCGGCCGCGTCGTCGGGCGGCTCATCCTGGTCCTGTTCGGCGTGCTGACCCTGCTCTTCGTGCTGCTGCACTCGGCGGGCAACCCGGCCGCCGCGATTGCCGGGCAGAACGCCTCCCCGGCGCGGGTGGCACAGGTCAGCGCCCAGTACGGCTTCAACCGGCCGCTCATCGACCAGTACGGCACGTTCCTGTGGCAGTCCGTGCGGTTCAACTTCGGGCAGTCCTACCAGGAGCACATCCCCGCCACCCACGTCGTGCTCAACCTGCTGCCGGTCACCCTGGAGCTGATCGCGCTCGCCTACGTGCTCGCGCTGCTCGTCGGCATACCGCTCGGACTGATCGAGGGCCTCACCCGCAGCCGGGCCTACGGCGGCCTGATGGCCGTCGTGGTGCTGATCGGCCAGGCCATCCCGGTCTTCGCCAGCGGCACGATCCTGGTGTACTTCCTCTCGGTCCAGCTCGGCTGGCTTCCCTCGCTCGCCTCCAACGGCCTTGACTCCGGGGTCGCCGCGGTCATCATGCCGATCGCGGTGCTTGCGCTCTATCCCATCTCGCGGATCCTCGAGGTCACCCGCTCGGGAGTGCGGGAGAGCATGCAGGAGGACTACATCCGCACCGCCCAGTCCAAGGGCGCGGGCCCCTGGCGGGTGGTGTCCAGGCACGCGTTCCGGCCGGTGCTCACCGCGCTGGTCACCGTGATCGGCGTCGACTTCGCGCAGATGCTCAGCGGCGGCGTGCTCGTCGAGGTCATCTTCGCCTGGCCCGGTCTCGGGCCGGAACTGGTGAACGCGGTGTCCGTCCGCGACTACCCGGTGGTGGCCTCGGCGACCTACTGCTTCGCGGTGATCGTCGTGCTGACCAACCTGACCACGGATCTGCTGTACCGCTGGCTCGACCCGCGGCTGCGCGGGAGGTAGGGACCGTCATGAGCGAGCTTGGATGCGAATCAGTAAGCACAGCGCGTCCGGATGAGCGGACTCCGAGCGTCAGCGAGGTGTCCTCGTGAGCGTTATCTCCGACCCGCTGGACGCGCTGCCACCCGCGGCGGTCGCGGCCGGCCTGGCCGAGCCGCAGCGCGGTGTGGTCCGCGCGTTCTTCCGGCGCAAGGCGGCCGTCACCGCCCTGGTCGTGCTGGCCATCATCGTCCTGGCGGCGATCCTGGCCCCCGTGCTGGCCCCCGACGGCCCCACCACCCAGGACTTCGGTGCCCAGCTGGCGCCGCCCGCCTGGGACGGCGGCACCTGGAGCCACGTACTCGGCACGGACGAGCTCGGCCGCGACACCCTGTCCCGGCTCATGTACGGTGCTCGCGACGTGCTCGCGCTGTCCTTCCTCGCCGCCACGATCACCGCCGTGATCGGCACCCTGCTCGGCGTGCTTGCCGGCATGATCGAGCGCGGCGTGGGCTGGGTGGTGAACTGGCTGTGCGACTCACAGCTCGCCTTCCCGTTCGTGGTGCTCGCCCTGGTAGTGATCACCGTGCAGGGCGACAGCTTCGGCACCCTGCTGTTCGTGCTGTCCATCTTCGGCTGGGTGCAGTACGCCCGGGTGGTCCGGGCCGAGGTGCTGCGGCTGAAGCGGACCGACTACGTGCTGGCCGCGCGGGGCAGCGGCAGCTCGACGGCGACGATCATCAGGCAGCACATCCTGCCCAACGTCAGCTCGCAGGTCCTCGTGCTGTGGACCTTCTCCATCGCCCAGGTGCTGCTGCTTGAGAGCTCGCTGAGCTTCCTCGGCCTGGGCATTCAGCCGCCGACCGCCGACTGGGGACAGATGTTCGCCAGCGGGCGGGCCTACTTGCTGGAGGACTGGTGGTACTGCTTCTTCCCGGGGCTGGCGATCACGATCACGATCCTGTGTGCCTACCTCATCGGCCGGGCGCTGCGCGACGTGCTGAACCCGAGGCTGCGGTGAGCGCGGCCGGCGCCGGCGTGCCCGAGACCGGCGTAACCGGGCCGAAGGCTGCCGCGGGCACGGAACCAGTGGCTCAAGGACCGCGGCCCCTGCTGCAAGTGACCGGCCTGCACACGGTGATCGACTGGCCCAAGCGCACCTTGACCGCGGTCCAGGACGTCTCGCTGAGCGTCGGGCCGGGGGAGGTCGTCGCGGTCGTTGGCGAAACCGGCTCGGGCAAGTCGCTGACCGCGCTGTCCATCATGCGGCTGCTGCGGCACCCGGTCCGGCTGGCCGCGGGCACCATCGACCTGGACGGCCAGCGGCTCACCGACCTGTCGGCACGGCAGATGCGCGAGATCCGCGGTGCGCAGGTCGGCATGATCTTCCAGGACCCGATGACCGCGCTCAACCCGTTCCACACGGTTGGCCAGCAGCTGGCGGAGACGATCACGCTGCGCCGGCCGATGCCGAAGAAGGAACTGCGCCGGCTGATCGTCGAGCTGCTGACCGAGGTGGGCATCGTCAACCCGGCGATGCGGATCGACCAGTACCCGCACGAGCTCTCCGGGGGAACACAGCAGCGCGTGATGATCGCGATGGCACTGGCCAACCGGCCCAAGCTGCTGATCGCCGACGAGCCCACCACCGGCCTGGACGCCACCGTGCAGGCCCAGATCCTAGCCCTCATCGCCAAGCTCGCGGCCGACCGCGAGATGGGGGTGCTGATCATCACGCACGACATCGGCGTGGTCTCCGCCGTCAGCGACCGCACCGTCGTCATGTACGCGGGCGAGATCGTCGAGTCCGGTCCGACCAGGACCGTGCTGTCGCGGTGCCGCCACCCCTACACCCGCGCCCTCCTCGAGGCGACGCCCAGCCTGGACGCCGCGTCCGGGCGGCTGGCCAACATCCCCGGCTCGCCGCCTGACCTGTTCCGGATGCCGGCGGGCTGCCGCTTTCACCCACGCTGCGGCCAGGCCCAGCCGAAGTGCCAGTCAGAGCACCCCGACCTGCTCATGCGCGGCGAGGGCAGCCAAGCCGATGAGGTGCGCTGCTGGTTCCCGCTGAGCGGCGGACCCGCGACCGGGGCGCCGGCCTCGGCCGCCGCGGCGAGCGCGCAGGCCGCGGCCGCCGCGGAGGGCGGCGTGGCGCTCGCGGCGGTTGGCGTGGAACGGCACTTCGCCAGCGGCTACGGCCGCCGCCGGCGCGTCACCCGGGCCGTGGACGGGGTGTCCATCGCGGTGCGGTTCGGCGAAACGCTCGGCATCGTGGGCGAGTCGGGCTGCGGCAAGTCCACGTTCGCCAAGATCCTGGCCGCCCTCGACCAGCCGACGGCGGGCGAGGTGCGCCGCGGCGCCGACCCGCGGGACGCCGCCGCTTCCGGTCAGGGAGGTGGCAGGAAGGGCGGGCGGGCCCGATTCGAGCGCGGCTTCGTCCAGTTCGTCTTCCAGGACACGTTCGGCTCGCTCGACCCGCGGCGGACCGTGCTGCAGACAATCTCCGAGCCGCTGCAGAACCTGACCACCCTGTCCGCGGCCGAGCGCCGCCAGACGGTGCTCGACCACCTGGCGCTCTGCGGGCTCTCATCGAGCGCGCTCGACCGTTATCCCCACGAGCTGTCAGGCGGCCAGCGGCAGCGGGTCGGCATCTGCCGCGCGCTGGTGGTCAACCCGGCGGTGGTGGTGATGGACGAGCCGATGTCCGGCCTGGACGTCTCGGTGCAGGCGCAGATCGTCAACCTGCTCAAGGACCTGCGCCGCGAGCAGGGTCTCACCAGCGTGCTCGTCTCCCACGACATGGGCGTGATCAGGCAGCTCGCCGACCAGATTGGCGTCATGTACCTGGGCAAGCTGGTCGAGGTCGGCCCGGCCGCGACGGTGCTCGACCGGCCGATGCACCCGTACACGGCCGCGCTGATCAGCGCCGCCCCGGCCGCCGACCCCGAGGTGGAGTCCCGCCGCCAGCCCATCCTGCTGCGCGGCGAGGCCGGGGATGTCGGCGCTCCGGCCGGCTGCCCGTTCGCGCCGCGCTGCCCCGCGGCGCAGGCCGTCTGCACCACCAGGGAACCCGTGCTGACGCAGGCGCCGTCCGGCAGCCTGGCCGCCTGCCACTTCCCTGGCGTCCTGGCCGAAGCCGCGGCCCTGCCCGTCGAGCAGGCCGGACACTGACGGCCTGCCACTCCCCGAACGCTTAGGAGCGATCACCATGACAGAATCCCAGGCCCGCACCTGTGACACGCTGGTGCGCGGGCTCGTGCTGACCATCGATCAGGAGCGCCGGGTGCTGCGCGACGGCTACGTCGCCATCACCGACGGCGTGATCGTCGACGTCGGCGAGGGCGAGCCCGGCTGGGAGGCGGCGCAGCGGCTCGGCGGTCCCGGCAGGCTCGTCATGCCCGGGCTGGTCAACACCCACACGCACCTGGTACAGGGGTGCATCCGCGGCATGGCGGAAGGCACTCGCTTCGAGGAGCGGCTGTTCGGCTTCTATTACCCGATGACCGGCGCCTGCGATGAGGAGGACTCGTACTGGTCGGCCCTGCCGCCGGTGATGGACCTGCTCCGCTCGGGCGTCACCACGACCACCGACGACCACTTCACCCACGTCGACAAGGACTCGATGACCGGCGTGCTGCGCGCGCTGCGGGACGCCGGCATCCGCACCCGGGCGGCCCGGCTCGTGGTTAACGACCCCAACGCGGTCCCTGAGGGAATGCGCGAGCCGGTCAGTGCGGCCGTCGCCGAGACCGAGCGGCTGGCCAAGCAGTTCGACAGCGAGACGATGTCGGTCACCGCCAGCTCGATCGGCATCACGTACGTGTCCAACGACGACCTGCACCAGCTGTACGACTGGACCGTCGCGAACAACAAGCAGTTCGACATCCACGCGCCGTCCATGATGGACGGCAAGTACCTGGCCGACACCCGCGGCTGGACCGGCGGCTCGTTCGAGTGGCTGGCGGCGGAGGGCATGCTCGGCCCGAACGTCATCGCCATCCATGCCCAGAACCTGCGCCCCGGCGAGGCCCGCCTGCTGGCCGACGCGGGCGCGTCGGTGTCGCTTGTCCCGGACATGGAGCTGATACTCGGGATGGTCACCTTCGACTCCCGGCAGTACCTGGACGCGGGCGTGACGATGAGCATCGGGCTCGACGGGCCGGTCGTCGCCTACGGCCACAACCTGTGGATGGGGCTGCGCGGTTACCTGATGGCCCAGCGAATCGGCGACAGCGCCCGCAAGCTGGCCGGCGGCGACCGCGGGAAGTTCGGCGACGAGCTCCTCTTCGGCACCCCGGAGGACGCGATCGAGCTCGGTACCATCGGCGGCGCGTCCGCCCTCGGCCTGGCCGACCGCATCGGTTCGCTGGAAACCGGGAAGGAAGCCGACCTGCTGGTCATCGACCTGGCCGGGGAGACGAGCACGGCACCGGACGGAGCCCTGCTTGCGAACCTGGTGTGGTCGGGCGGTCCCGCCCCGGAGTCGATCGAGCAGGTCATCGTGCGCGGACGGATCGTCGCCGAGCGCGGTGAGCCGACCGGGGCCGGACGGCGGGAGGCGATCGCCCGCTCAAATGAGATACAGCGCCGCCTGCTCATCGAGACGGGTTGCGATTCCTTTATCCGCCGGGGCACAAAGTGGAATTGGGGACCGGGCCAGTGAGTATACTGAGTGCGACATCGCGAGAGGACTACGGGATGCTTCGACCCAGCGGCTGCGGACGCTCGCCACACGGGCAGGTACGGTTTGCCTGAGACGGTTACGCGGGGCCGCGGAAATGGCTATGAAGAAGGCAGCCAAACTGTCGCCGCGGTCGAGCGCGCGGCGGATGTGCTGCTCCATTTCACCAGGGTGAATTCCCCCGACCTCGGCGTTACGGACATCGCTAACGATCTTGGTATCGCGAAAGCGGCCGTGCACCGGGTGCTCGCCTCGCTGCGCTCCAGGGACCTGGTCCAGCTGGACGAGCGCACGCACCGCTACTCGCTCGGGCCTGCGTCGCTCTCCCTTGGCCTGTCCGCGCTCTCCCGCGTCGACGTGCGCAAGCTCGCGCTGCCCGAGCTGGCCCTGCTCAGCCAGCTCACCAACGAGACGAGCACGCTGTCGGTCCGGGTCGGCTTCGAGCGCATCTACCTCGACCAGATCACCCCGCCGCGCGAGGTCATCATGTCGGTGTCGATTGGCGTCCGCTACCCGCTGCACGCCGGCGCGAGCTCCAAGGCGTTCCTGGCGTTCCTCGGCGACGCGGAGATCGAGCGCTACCTGGCCGAACCGCTGGTGTCGGTCACCGACTCCACCGTGATCAACCGGGAGGACCTGCTGGCGGAGCTGCACAGCATCCGCGAGCGGGGCTGGGCCTCATCAAGCGGCGAACGCCAGTCGGGCGCCGCGTCGATCGCCGCGCCGGTTCTCAATCACGCCGGCGCCCCGGTGGCCGTGCTAAGCGTGAGCGGACCGAAAGACCGGTTCGACACCCACAACGAGAAGTACGTGAAACTCCTGCTGGAGTCCACTAAGCGGATTTCCAAGCAAATGGGCTACCAGGGATAATCACGGTCTGCATTCACTTATCAAACCAGCCGCCTACGGCCGGGCGGCTTTGCCGTGCCCTTTTTCTCGCCGCCGCTCTCCGATGCCGGTACGCAATCACCAGAAGTAATCGAAAGTATCCGTAATTGCGCTATTCAGACACTTGCTAGTACAGTAGTTTCTGAAATTGGAACAGCCTTCCGCCAGGAGGAACAGTGCCAGAGCAACAGGCCTTGCAAGGGCTGACGGTCATCGACTGCTCGACGCTGTTCGCGGGCCCGCTGGCGGCGATGGTCCTCGGCGACTTCGGCGCCGAGGTGATCAAGGTGGAGCACCCGAAGCGTCCCGACCCGAGCCGGGGGCACGGCCGGACGGTGGACGGGATCGGGCTGTGGTGGAAGATGCTCGGCCGCAACAAGCACCCGGTCACCATCAACCTGTCGGCCAGGGAGGGCGCGGAGCTGCTGCTCGGCCTGGCCGCCACCGCCGACGTGCTGATCGAGAACTTCCGGCCGGGCACGCTTGAGCGCTGGGGCGTCGGCCCGGAGCAGCTGCACGCGGTCAACCCGGGCCTCGTCATCGCCCGGGTCACCGGCTTCGGGCAGTTCGGGCCGTACTCACCGCGCCCCGGGTTCGGCACGCTGGCGGAATCGATGAGCGGGCTGGCCGCGATCACGGGTGAGCTTGACGGCCCGCCCACGCTGCCGCCCTTCGGGCTGGCCGACGGGGTGGCCGCGCTGTGCTGCGTCAACGCGGTGCTGATGGCACTGCGGAACCGGGATGCCTACGGCGCCGGCCAGGTGGTCGACCTGGCCATCATCGAGCCGCTGGTGACGCTGCTCGGCTCCCAGCCGACGGTGTACGGCCTGCTGGGGGAGAAGCAGCCGCGAACCGGCAACCGCTCGGTGAACAACGCGCCGCGCAATACTTACCGGACGCGGGATGAGAAATGGGTGGCGGTCTCCACCTCCTCCCAGTCGATCGCCGAGCGGGTGCTGACGCTCGTCGGGCACGCCGAGGTGATCGACGAGGACTGGTTCGCCACCGGCGCCGGGCGGGCCGTGCACGCCGACCTGCTTGACGGCTACGTGTCCGAGTGGACCGCGGTGCGCACGGCGGCCGAGGTGATCGAGGCCTTCGAGAAGGCCCAGGCGGCGGCCGCGCTCATCTACGACATTGAGGACGTATTCAACGATCCGCAGTACCAGGCGCTGGACACCATCACCACGGTGCCCGACAGCGACTTCGGCACGCTGCGCATGCAGAACGTGCTGTTCCGGCTGTCGCAGACGCCGGGCAAGATCCGATTCACCGGGCGGGCCCACGGGGCCGACACCGACGCGGTGCTGCGCGACCGGCTCGCCCTTACTCCCGAGCGCATCGCCGAGCTGCGCACGGCAGGAGCCATATGATTCCCGCAGGACTTCAGGAGACGCTGGCCGGAGCCACCGTCCTCGACCTCGCCCACCCGTACCGGACGGGTATGCCCCAGTCGCCCAACCACCCTCCGTTCCGTATGGTGCTCGAGCGCAGGCACGGCGACATGGTGCGAGCCGACGGCGGCTCCGCGGCCAACGAGCTCATCATGCTCGGCGGCCACGTCGGAACCCACGTCGACGCGCTCGCGCACGTGTCCCACCAGGGGAAGCTGCACGGCGGGGTGGACGCGGCGGGCCAGCAGTCGCACCGGGGCTTCGCGACGCTCGGCATCGACACGTTCCGGCCGTTCGTCGGCCGCGCGGTGCACCTGGACGTGGCGGCCGTGCACGGCGTACCCACGCTGCCTGCGGGCTACGAGGTAGCGGTGGCCGACCTGGAGGCGGCGCGCAAGGCCGCCGGGGTCGAGCTGCGTCCCGGCGAGGTCATCGTCATCGGCACCGGCTGGGCCCGCGAGTGGTCCCGTCACGACGTGTTCACCGGCCAGACCGGCGGCGCACCGGGCCCCGGCCTCGAGGCCGCCCGCTGGCTGGCCGACTACGAGCCGGTCGTGCTCGGCGCCGAGACGATCGCGTTCGAGCAGATCGCGCCGGGCGCGGGGCACGCGCTGCTCCCGGTCCACCGGCTGCTCCTGGTCGAGCGGGGGATCAACATCATGGAGACGATGAACCTGGCGCCGCTGGCGGACGCCGGGGTGAGCGAGTTCCTGCTTGTCATCAACCCCTTGCCGATCGCCGGGGCGACCGGTGCCCCGGTCCGGCCGCTGGCGATCACATGGTGACCCCGCCCAAGGCGGCTGACCCGGCCACGCCCTACGCCCGGATCCTCGCCGAGTTCGCGGTCGACTCCGCCCGCGGCCTGCCTGGCCACGTCATCGCCGACGCGGCTAGCCGGGTCATCGACAGCGTGGGGGTATCGCTGGCCGCGGCCGCCGTGGACGACCCCGCCGCACCCTACCGGGCCATCGAGCGGGTCATGCTGGCCCGCGGCGGCACTCCCGAGGCGGCGCCGCTCACCGGCGGCGAGAAGCTGCCGGCGGCGTCGGCCGCCATGATCAACGGGACGCTGGCCCACTCGCTCGACTTCGATGACACTCACCTGCCCTCGGTGCTGCATCCCAGCTCGTCGATCGTCCCGGCGGCGCTGGCCGTCGCCGAGGCGCGGGGGAGAAGCGGCCAGGAACTGCTGCGGGCGGTCGCGGTCGGCGACGAGGTCTGCAACCGCGTCGGCATGGCCGGCTACGTGCCCGAGCTGCGCAACTCGACGTTCTTCCTGCGCGGCCAGCACGCGACCTCGATCTGCGGCACCCTCGGCGCGGCGGTCGCCGTCGCCATGCTGCTCGGCCTGGACGAGGCAGCCACCTGCTCGGCGCTGGCCATCGCGACCAGCATGGGCGCGGGCATCATCGAGGCCAACCGGACCGGCGGCTCGGTCAAGCAGATCCACTGCGGCTGGGCCGCGCAGGCGGGCGTCGAGGCGGCGCTGTTCGCCGAGGCCGGGGTGACCGGCCCGCCCACCGCCCTTGAGGGCGAGTTCGGCTTCCTGCGCGCCTACCTCGGCACTGACTACGACGAGAAGGCGCTGACCAGGAGCCTCGGCACGGAGTGGGAGCTGCTGCGCACCGTGTACAAGCCCTACCCGGCCAACCACTTCACCCACCCGGTGATCGACTGCGCGCTCGCGCTGCGGGCCGAGGGGCTCACCCCCGACGACATCGAGTCGGCCGAGATCGGGGTGCCAGGCACGGTGCTGCGCACCATCGCCGAGCCCTGGGCGGAGAAGATCGCGCCGCGCAGCCCGTACCACGCGAAGTTCTCCGGGCCGTTCACGTTCGCGATCGCCATGGCCGGCGGCGGCGGGCTCGGGGTCCAGCTGGACGACTTCACCCCGCAGGTCCTGGCCGACCCGGTCCGGTCGGGCCTGGCCCGCCGCTGCACCTTCACCGCCGACCCGGTCTGCGACGACGAGTTTCCCAACGCGTTCAGCGCGGTGGCGCGGGTGCGGACCAGGGACGGCCGGCGCTTCGAGCACCGGGTGCACAGCTCACTCGGCGGCCCCGAGCACCCGCTCACCGCCGCGCAGCTAGAGGTCAAGTTCCGCGGCAACGCGTCCCGGGCGCTGTCCGCGGGCGAGGCCGACGCGGTGCTGGCCCGGCTGCGCGCCCTGCCCGGCGCCGTGACCGTGCGGTCTCCGCTTGGCTGATCACCACCGGCCCCGCCCGGCGCCGTGAC
>Ga0335078_10008048_pt1 | contig 15657 bp, 15 predicted proteins | sample Lox_Sample_32_FD_206711 | JGI IMG/M metagenome (GOLD analysis project Ga0335078, IMG submission 206711) | Soil microbial communities from Loxahatchee National Wildlife Refuge, Florida, United States - Lox_Sample_3.2 | ecosystem: Environmental > Terrestrial > Soil > Wetlands | place: USA... | reverse complement strand
TACACGGTGGTGCTGAACTTCGACGCCGGCTCGTACGAGGAGGCGACGGAGGCGACGCGCAGGGCCCTCGACCGGATCGGGGCGACGAAGATCAAGATCACGAAGCGCGGCCTGAAGTACGCCGCCGTCTGAGGAGGCGCGGGGCCGGAGCCGCTGCTCTTGCGCCGTGTCGGCTGGGCGTGCAATACTGAACCGAATGGTTCAGCAAAGAGCAACCGTCGACCGCGCCTTCGCAGCCCTCGCCGATCCGACCCGCCGCGCCGTCCTCGAGCGCCTCGGGACCGGGAGCGCCACGATCAGCGAGCTTGCCGGGCCCTTCGGCATGTCGCTGACCGGGATGAAGAAGCACGTGCGGCTGCTCGAGGAGGCGGAGCTCGTCACGACGGAGAAGGTCGGTCGCGCTCGCAGGTGCATGCTCTCGCCCTATGCCTTCGAGGGCATCAGCACGTGGCTGCAGCGGCTCGACCGCTTCGCCCAGGTCGTCGAACGGACGAAAGGAGCACGATGAGCGGGTTCACGAAGGAGGAGAAGGCCGCGGCGAGGGCGCGTACCAAGGAGCTGAAGTCGACCCAGGACGGGGAGACGGCCCTCCGCGAGGCGCTGGAGAAGATGACGCCGGACGACCGCGCCATCGGCGAGCGGATCGACGCGATCGTCAGGAAGGCCGCGCCGGAGCTGAAGCCGAAGACGTGGTACGGCATGCCCGCGTACGCGAACGAGGACGGCAACGTCATCTGCTTCTTCAAGAACGCCGGAAAGTTCAAGGCGCGGTATTCGGAGCTCGGGTTCAACGGCGCCGCGACTCTCGACGACGGCTCGATGTGGCCGGTCGTCTACGCGCTCACCAAGCTGACGAAGACGGACGAGGCGAGGATCGCGAAGCTCGTGAAGCAGGCGGTGAGCGGATGAACGAGACCGTCGTCACCCAGCCGAGCGAGCTCGAGATCCGGGTCGAGCGGGTCTTCGACGCGCCGCGCGAGCACGTCTTCTCCGTCCTGACCGATCCCGAGCTGATCCCGGAGTGGTGGGGCGACGGCACGGTGGTCGAGGAGATGGACGTCCGCGCGGGCGGGCGCTGGCGCTTTCGCACCGCGTTCGGCGTCGTCGAGGGCGAGTACCGCGAGGTCGAGCGGCCGGAGCGACTCGTGCAGACGTTCCAGAACCACCTCCAGACGCTCGAGCTCGAGGAGCTCGAGGAGCTCGAGGCGGAGCGGACGAAGCTGACGCAGACGATGCGCTTCGCGACGACCGAGGAGCGCGACACGACGATGCAGTACGGCGTCGAGGAGGGCGCGAAGGGCGGCTTCGTGCGCATCGACGCGGTCTTGCGGACGCTCGCGGCCGGCACTCCCGGAGCGGACGCCTCCGCGTAGAGATACCCGGAGGGTCAATCCGGCCTAGACCCGCGGCTGGTCGGCCCGCCCCGCGCCTGGAGTGGAGTACGGGGCGCAGCCGCGTGACTACCCCCGGTGTGGCGCGACAGGGAGGTGGGGAACCGCAAGGCCGTCCGGGGCGACGCCAAATCCGCGCTCTCTCGGCTGCGGGCGCGCTTTCGAGAGAAGGGAAACGATGCGATCGAAACTCGTTCTCGGCCTTCTCTTCGCGGTGGCGGCGATGTTGTTCGTGGTCGTGCCGCCAGCTACTGCGAAGAGCGGCAATGGCGCCACCGAGGCCACGCAGTACACGCAGACGAATGTCCCGTATCTGGCGTGGATCGGCGAGGAAGTCCGACTGGTCAAGTGCTATGACCCGCCCGTCGCCGTCGGCGACAGCATCATCTCGACGAGCGACATCCAGGCGGCGCTGACCAGCGTCGACTTCAACGTCCTGCAGTGGACGGGCACGTCGGACAAGGATCCCCTGTTGGAGCCGGGTTCCGTCACCGCGTTCACGAACGGGCGTCAGCTCTGCGTGAGGGGCGACTTCGTCTCCCTGCACCCGGGGCTCGCGACCATCGAGATGGACGCCACCGTGGACTGGGGTGCCCTCTACAAGGGTCACGACGGTCTCATGACCTACCCGAAGCACATGTTCCTCGCAGCCTGGATGACCATGGTCAAGCCGACGCTCACCGAGATCTCGAACGCCGGCCTGACGGGCTTCTCGGCGAACCAGGACCTGGGTGCGAACGGGGCCGTGGTGAACCTGCTCCACGGCAACTACTCGTCTCCCATCACGCCCGCGGCCGTTCCGACCAAGGGCGTCATGCTCGGCGACCCGAAGGGTGACGGGAACTTCTATCCGATCGCGGACGCGAACGGCGTCAACCACCTGTACGACGGGTTGATGTCGGTCCGCGTGAAGGGACAGTTCCCCGATGCCGCGGCTCCGGGCGGCATGTGGACGATGCCCGACAACTGGGCGGCGTTCGCGGCTGTCTACGAGACCGACAGCCTCGGGATCGGCCCGAGCATGTGGGACATCCATAACTCGCTCTCGTGGGATCCCAACGCACTGACCGAGGGGAGCATCGTCGATCCGACCGCGATCGGGCCATTCGACCCGCTGATCTGGTCGACGCTGCTTCCGAACCTGAAGCTGGACGCCGGTGACGCACCCATGCCGGCCGCGAGGGTCGACTTCTCGATCGCTCCCGGTGGCGTGGGCGGCTTCGATCCGGTGAGCAAGCAGTGGGTGTACATCGGCGACGCGACGCTGCCTGCAGCGTCTCCGAACCTCTACGCGCCGTTCTACTCGCAGTACATCCCGGCGACCGACAGGCCCGATTGGACGGCCTCCGGCATCGACGGGCCTGCGACGGGCAACGACTTCGTGGGGTTCCTGGTCGACGGCCAGTACACGAACTGGGCCTTCGAGGGCAACACGACGCCGCTCGACCCGCTGCGCGCCAGCAACCCGAATCAGTGCAAGGACGAGTACGGCAACATCCGTGTCTCGCCCGCGGGCGTCAACGACACCGTGAGCGTCTACACGGACGAGCACGGCGAAGCCATCGTGGCGTACAACCCCGACAAGGGCTTCTACTTCAAGGCCGGCGACAACAAGACCTGTGATCTCGGAGTGAACGTTCCGGACAACGCGACCGCCTCGACCCCCAGCACCCCGGTGCTGCTCGGCTCGAGCTCGATCACGGCGACCGGCGTCTATCCGTACAAGCCTGTTGCGCCGGTGTCGCAGACCGTCCCGTCCAACACGATCGTGAAGAACGTGTACGGCGACCCGGCGAAGTTCATGCACTGCGTCGCCAAGGACAACCGGACGGACGAGATGTTCTGCGTCGAGGTGATCCGGGACCTGTACGGCAACCCGGTCGGCGGTGCGAAGGTGCAGTTCACCGCGCAGCCGGGGGCCAAGCTCGTCGCGGCCTCCCTGAAGCTCGGCGGGTTCGACACCACGGGGCAGGGATCGTGGGGCACTCCGGACGACACGACCGTCTACGCGCTGACCAACGCCAACGGCCAGGCCGGTGTCGAGGTCATCTCGACGCTGAAGGGCCAGGTCGACCTCCTGGCGGAGAACATCAACACGCGTAACGGCGGCTCCGGGATCACCCGCGACGCCTGCATCACCTACAGCGGTACGGGCGTCCCGACCGCGACGTATGCCGCGGGCGGATGCGCCGGCACGGGCACTCCGATCACTCCCCCGTCGAGCGGTGGCTCGTCAGGCTCGGGTGGCACGGGCAGCTCGTCGTCCGGTAGCACGAGCAGCAGCCCGAGCGGAACGACCCATCACGTGGTCGCGCTCAAGCTCCTCTCGGCGAAGCTGGTCGTGACGCATCATGGCCGGTACCTGCAGGTGAAGGTGCAGAGCCCGAAGAAGACGGCGGTGATCAAGGTCACCCTCGTCGGCAAGCATCACAAGACCCTCCGGGTCGTCAGTCGGAAGGTGGCGGCGAACAAGTCCGTCCGCGTCCGGAATCTGACGATCGGGAAGAACGTGCGGACGGTGAAGGTGATCCTCGTCCGCTAGGGACCGGCAGGCCCAACGGCCTCGCCGCCACGCGGAGGCCCGCGAAAGCGGGCCTCCGTCGTATTCCCGCACGGGCGCTACACGACGGCCGAGTCGTTCTCGATCCGGATCCCGTGCTCCAGCACCCACCGCGCGGCCTCCGTCCGGTTCGCGATGCCGAGGGTGCGGTAGGCGTTCGTCAGATGGAACTTCACCGTCGGAACGCTGATCCAGAGCTCTCGCGCGATGTCCTTGTTCGCGAGCCCCCGTGCGACGCACCGGAGGACGTCCGCCTCGCGGCGTGAGAGGCCCGCGTCGAGGATGACGGACGCGTCGCTGATCTGCGGCAGGCCGTAGGCGTGGTACGCCGTTCCGTCGAGCGCCTGACGGATCGCTCCGCCGAGATCCGCGCCCGGAAGCGACTTGAGCAGGTAACCGGTCGCCCCGTGCCGGAAGGCGGCCGACACGTCGGCCGGCTCCCCGTCGTCCGCAAGCACGACCACGGCGACCGTCGGGTGGGCCGCAGCCAAGCGGTCGAGAATCGTGAATCCGCCCGTGCCCGGCATGTCCAAGTCGAGCAGGACGGCGTCCGGCGACGTGCGCCTGACCGCTGGGAGCACCTCGGCGCCGCTCCCCGCCTCCGCCACGATCTCGAAGCCCCCGTCGCCCGAGAGGCTGGAGCGAATGCCGATCCGCACGAGCGCGTGGTCGTCGGCAACTACCAGTCGGATCCGATTGCTCGCCACGGCGTCCTCCTCGCTGTCGTGGCCGGAACACGATCCGCGGCGGCGGGTCCCTCGCCCGAGGCCGCATCGCCTCGACTCCGAGGCGGGGGTACGGGTCCCGCGTCGGTCGGACAGTACCCCTGCGGGAAATCACCGTGGAATGTGGTGAATCACGGATGAGGGCTCGGGTTATTGCGGATTCGGCCGAGCCGGCCGGGTGCCCGGCTACGATCTCGCGCAGGTGGGATGCGCCCGCGGCGTGCGGGGGAGCTTGCGTCTCGGCCCGGCCGTGGTCGCTGCGCTGTTCACGGCTGCGCTCGTGCCGGCGACGGCCGAGCCGGCGCGGACGAGCCCGTTCCGGGCGCTCGTGATCCGCGGCCACGGGTTCGGACACGGCATCGGCCTGTCGCAATGGGGGGCGGAGGAGCGCGCGAAGGCAGGCGAGGACTACCGGCAGATCCTCGGCTTCTACTATCCGGGGACGCAGCTGACCGCGGCTGCGCCGGTGCGCGTCCGCATCCTCGTCGGCCACGGCCCGGTCGCGACGATCGGCTCCTCGAAGCCATTCACGCTCCACGACGCGTCCGGCGCCGCCCTTCGCCTTGCCGCCGGCCGCTACCGGGTGACTCCGGCGGGCGTCGTCGCCGGGCGCACGGTGCTCTTTCCGCTGGTCGCGACGAGGGGGCGCGCACCGCTCACGCTCGGCCCCACGCCGTACGACGGGACGCTCACGGTCTCGGTCGACGGGGCGGCGCTCCAGACCGTGGACACGCTCGGCCTCGAGGACTACCTCGTCGGCGTCGTCTCCTCGGAGGACCCCGCCTACTGGAGCGCACAGGCGCTGCAGGCCCAGGCGGTCGCCTCGCGGACGTATGCGCTTGCGAACCTCCGGCCGCAGGCGACGTTCGACCTCTACGCGGACGACCGGTCGCAGAACTATCGCGGCCTCGCCCGGCGCTTTCCGTCCGCCTCCAACGCGGTCGCGGCCACGCGCGGGCAGGTGCTCGAGTACGACGGCGCACTCGCCGACACGCTCTTCAGTGCGGCGAACGGCGGTCTCACCTCGGTTCCGGACGGGGTCTGGGCCGCGCTGCAACCTGCGCCCTATCTCGTCGTGCGGCGTGATCCCTTCGACGCGCGCAGCCCGGACTCGAGCTGGGGCCCCGTCGTCGTCCCGCTCGCACGTCTCGCGAAGCTCGTACCGCAACTGCCCGAGCACATCGTCGGCGTCGCGACGGCGCTCAACGCCGGCGACCGCGTGACCTCCGTCGAGTTCACCGGCGCCGACGGCAGCGTCGTCTCCGTCCCGGGGACACTCTTCCAGCGGAAGCTGGGGCTGCGCTCGACCTACCTCACGCTCCGCCTCGCATCCTCAGGTTGAGCCGGATGCGCCGGGCCGGCCATCCCTTCGGACAGGCTGCGAGACCGCGCCGTCGCGGACGATCAGAGAGATAGAGGAAAGGAAGGGACGATGAGCGGACAGATCGGCGGCCAGGTGAGGGCCCTGCCGTTCACCGGCGTGGCCACGCTCCCCATCGCGGTAGTCGGCCTCGTGGTGAGCGCGGCCGGATTCCTGCTCGCTCGGCTGCGGCCGACCAGGCGCGCGAGGTAGTCCATGCTTCGCCGGCTCGGGCTCGCCCTGCTCGGGCTGGGTGCGCTCGTCGTCGCCTGGGCCGTCGTCACGACGTTCTGGGGCGACCCGATCACGAGCCTCTATACGAGCCACGAACAGGCTGGGCTCGCTCAGAGGCTCCGGGCCCTCGATCGCGACTGGGCCGGGCGCGCGACTCGCGTCGCCGCAGCCGGCGAGCGTGCCCGCCTGCTGCGCCTCGCCGCCGACCGCTTCGGAGCGCGTGCGCGCGACGGGCAGCCGATCGGCCGCATCGTCATCCCCCGGCTCGGACTGAGCATGGTCGTCGTCCAGGGGACGACGGAGTCCGACCTGGAGAAGGGGCCCGGACACTACGACCGCGTCTCGGGTCGCGCGACGGGCCTTCCAGGGATGGGGAGGATCGTGGCGATCGCCGGCCACCGCACGACGTATCTCCACCCGTTCCTCCACATCGACTCGCTGGTGGGCGGCGACCGCATCCACCTCGTGATGCCGTACGGCCGCTTCGTCTACGCCGTCACCGGGCATCGGGTCGTCGCCGCCGACGACTGGTCGATCCTGAGGCCGCGCCCGGTCGAGACGCTCGTCCTGACGGCCTGCAATCCGCTCTACTCCGCGGCGCAACGCTGGGTCGTCTTTGCGCGCCTCGTCGCCGAGACGCCTGCCTGAGCGTCAGCCGCCGAGGATCTGTGACTCGTTGACGACGAGCCCGTGCTCGTGCGCCCAGCTGGCCGCCTGCGTCCGGTTCGAGACGTCGAGCTTCCTGTAGATCCGCGACAAGTGGAACTTGATCGTCTGCTCGCTCAGCCAGAGACGGCGGGCGATGGCGCCGTTCGACTCGCCGTGGGCGACGAGGCGCAGGATCGTCAGCTCCTGCCCGGTCAGGGAAGGCGCCGCGGCGTGCGCTTCGTCGAAGACGGGGAGCCCGGCCGCATGGAAGCCGGTCCCGTCGACTGCCTGCCGGATGGCCGAAGCCAGGTCGCCGGGGTCGATCGTCTTGAGGATGTAGCCGCGTGCACCGTGCTCGAACGCCGACTGGATCTGCAGCGGATCGCTGGACATCGAGAGCACGACGACCTTCGTCTCCGGCCGTCTCGCCTGGATGCGATCGAGGCAGAGGAGCCCGTCGAGCCCCGGCATGCGCAGGTCGAGAAGGACGACGTCGGGCTCGAATCGTGTGACGAGGGGAACGACCTCGGGCCCGCTGTGCGCTTCGCCGACGATCTCGAATCCGGGCTCGCGTTCGAGCACCTGTCGAACACCGCTCGTCAGGAGCGGATGGTCGTCGGCGAGGAGGATCCGCATGCCACGAGGCTAGAACCGCGGCACCGCGAAAACCCTCGCCCAAGGTCCAGCCGGACCTGGCCTCTGGCCTGGATGCACCGGTCGCTCGGGACGCAAGGGTGCGAGTATGGCCTTGCGGCAGCCATCTGCGGACGCAGTGCTTCCCGACGCGGCGACTCCGGACCTCGAGCGACTCCGACGTCTCGGTCTCGACCTCCACGACGGACCGCTTCAGCAACTGGCGGCGGTGGCGGCGGGGCTGTACCTGCTCCGGCTCGACCTCGCCGATCCCGCGGAGGAGCCTTGGCTGTCGGACGTCGTTGGCCGCGTCGACATGATGCGCGACACCCTCGCCGCTGCGCTGGACGAGCTGCGCGACCTGGCCGAGACAGCCGCCGAAGCCCCTCGGCTCGCGTGCGCCTTCTCGGCGGCACTGCGGCGTGCCGCGCTCCAGAGCCGCGGCAGCTGCGCTCTTCACCTCCAGATCGATCCGGCCGTCGACGAGCTCCCGATCTCCGATGGGGAGCGGCTCGCGCTCGTCTACATCGTCCAGTCCGCGGTGACGAACGCCGTCGTCCACAGCGGCGGCTCGACCATCCGCGTCGAGGCTCGGCCGACCGAGAAGGGCGTCGCCGTGAAGATCGCAGACGACGGGACCGGCTTCGACGTTCGTTCGGCGTTGCGCCGCGCGGGTCGGGACGGGCGGCTCGGGTTGCTCGGGATGCAGGAGCGCACGGACGACATCGGCGCCACCCTCTCCATCCGCAGCGGGGCCGGGCGCGGGACGTCAGTCGTGGCAGAGCTCGGCGTCGCCGGAGGCGAGCGTGGCGAATGACAGGCGCTCGCACGCGACCGCGGTGCTGATCGCGTGCAAGAACGGCGAAGGGACGCTCGGACAGACGGTCGCCTCGGCCGCCTGCCAGGCGGACGTGTACCTCGTGTCGGACGGCTCCACCGACGCCACCGCCGACGTCGCGCTCGCCGCGGGGGCGAGGCGCGTGCTCGTGAACCGGACCAGCCGGGGGAAGCCCAAGGCGCTGGAGGCGGCAATGCGCCGCTACGCGCTTGCGAAGCGCTATCGCTACGTCGCCGTCCTCGACGACGACACGACGATCGCCGGCGACTACATCGCGTTGCTCGAGGCGAAGCTCGACTCCGACGCACGGATCGTCGCCGCCTCCGGTCGAATCGACTCGCTGTGGGATCACGCGCGCCGCTGGAACCCGTTCGTGGCAATGCGCGCGTTCATGTACTGGTCGTATCAGGCGACGATCAAGCGCGGCCAGGACACGCTTCGCGTCGTCAACGTCATCTGCGGAGCGAACACGGTCTTCCGCGCCGGCCTCTTCGCGGAGCTGATCTCCGTGGAAGTTCCGTACGCGATCGACGACATGTTCTGGATGGCCGAGATCGCGCGCCGCCGCCTCGGCCGGGTCGCGTACGTCCACCAGGCGCGCTCATGGACGATCGACCCGCACACCTTCCGCGACTGGTATCGGCAGACCGTCCGCTGGTCGTGGGCGCAGTTCCAGTCGATTCGCGGCCACCGCCTCGCCGTGCCGCTGCGGCGCGAGCCGGGGCGGCGTCTCGGCGTCCGGTTCTCGTGGTTCGACTTCGCATACCTCCTGCTCCTCGCCGACTGGCTCGGGTACGCGGTCGAGCCGCTCCTCGTGGCGCCGGCGATGATTCTGCTCTCCGCCTGGTTCGACCCACTGTGGATCGTCGTCTTCTATCTCGGCGGAAGCTACGCCTGGTTCGCCGTCGCGGCCGCCGCGCTCCGCAAGCCGCGCCTGCTCGTCCTGGCACCGGCTCTGCTCGGGCTCGACCTCGTCTACCGCGCGACGATGCTCCACGCCGTCGCGAAGACGATCGCGCAGCCGCGCAGCGTCGCTGTCTGGGAATCCCCGAAACGGTTCGTCCTCATGACTGCTGCGGCCCCCGAGAGGAGAACGTCATGAAGGCACTCATCACCGGCGGCGCCGGCTTCATCGGCTCGCATCTCGCCGAGGTCCTCGTCCACGAGGGGGAGGAGGTGTACGCGCTCGACGACCTCTCCACGGGCTCCGTCGCGAATGTCGAGCAGCTCGACGCAGAGCCCGGCTTCCACCTCGTCGTCGACAGCGTGCTCAACCCTGCCGTCGTCGCCGAGCTCGTCCGGAAGGCGGACGTCGTCTACCACCTCGCTGCCGCCGTCGGCGTGAAGACCATCGTCCAGGAGCCCGTCCGCACGCTGAGGGTGAACCTGCGCGGGACGGACAGCGTGCTCGAGGCGTGCTGTCGCTTCGCGAAGCCCGTGCTCGTCGCGTCGACCTCGGAGGTCTACGGCGACCACCGTACGCAGGAGCCGCTTCGCGAGGATTGCCGTCGCATCTACGGCGCGACGACGCAGAAGCGCTGGGCGTACGCCGGCTCGAAGGCGATGGACGAGTTCCTCGCGCTCGCCTACACCGAGGAGCACGGGCTGCAAGCGGTGATCGTCCGCCTGTTCAACACCGTCGGGCCGCGCCAGACCGGCCGCTACGGGATGGTCGTCCCACGTTTCGTCGAACGCGCCCTGACCGGGCGGCCGCTCGAGATCTACGGCGACGGCAGGCAGACGCGCTGCTTCTGCCACGTCGACGACACCGTCCGGGCGCTGCGCGCGCTGACCGCCGACTTCGCCCTGACCGCCGGCGAGATCTTCAACGTCGGCGCTCCGAACGAGACGTCGATCCTGGACCTCGCGGCTGCCGTCCTGCACATGACGGGGTCGCACTCCAAGCTCGTCCACGTGCCGTTCGAAGAGGTCTACGGCACGGGCATCGAGGACATGCTCCACCGCGTCCCGTGCATCGACAAGGTGTACGAGACCGTCGGGTGGCGGCCACAGCGGGACCTCGAGGAGATCCTCGGGGACGTCATCGCCTCTGTCGGCGTTCGCCTCCTGCGGGAGGAGCTCGCAACGAGGGAGGCAGCATGAGACGCCTGCTCGCATTCGCGGCGCCGATCGCGGCGGTGCTCGTAGCCGCGCCGGCCGCGCTCACGCTCGGAATCGCACCGAGCCCGCTCGCGACCATGTCGGTCGCGATCACGAGCCCGGCCGACGGTGCCCACTCGCTCACGGGCACCGTCCAGGTGGACGTCGACGCCTCGGCGAGCGCCGGAGTCTACGGCGTCCAGCTGAACGTCGACGGCGTCGCCACAGGACCGATGGTGACGACCACGGTCGGCCAGTACCAGTACGCGATCCCGTGGGACACGTCGGGGGTCGCGCTCGGGTGGCACACGCTCACCGTGACCGCGATGGACTGGTCCCAGCCGTACCCGAACGGCAACCTGAAGACGTCGGACCCGATCACGGTCGACGTCGGGCCGCCGTACCCGTCCATCTCCCTCGGCTCGCCGAAGTCGTGGACGTTCGTCCGCGGCACGACGGCGATCACGGCCAGCGCCACGAGCGCCGTCGATCCGACGACCGTGTCGATCGCCGTCGACGGCACGCCGCTCGCGGTCACCGGGCCGCCGTGGACGGCCACGTGGGACACGAACGCGGCGGTCGACGGCTCGCACGTCGTCACGGCGACCGTCGTCGACGGCCGCGGCAAGACGGCGACGGACTCCGCGAACGTCACCGTCGACAACACCCCGCCGTCCCTCGCGCTGGACGCGCCGGCGCCCGGCTCGTTCGCCCTCGGGACGCTCGCGGCGCAGGCGACGGCCTCGGATGCGTACGGGATCGCGAGCGTCCAGTTCGCGATCGATGGGACGCCCGCCGGCCTGCCCGTGACCCAGCCCGACAGCGCCGGCGCCTACACGTATTCGGCGCTGCTCGACATCTCGTCCCTCGCGGCAGGCAGTACGCACACGCTCACGGCGATCGCGGCCGACAACGCCGGCAACACGTCGACGACCGCCCCGGTGTCCTTCACCGTCGGCGCCGGCCCGCCCGCCGTCGCGGTCACCGTCCCGCCCGACTGGACGTACGGCCGGGGCGTCACGCCGGTCACCGTCACCGTCACGGGCGGCCAGGCGCCGGTCGCGGTCCGGCTGTCCATCGACGGCACGGCCCTGCCCGGCACGCTGACCGCGGCGCCGTACACCTGGCAGTGGACGACGACCTCGGTCGCCGACGGCACGCATCTGCTGACGGCGACGGCCACCGATGCCCTCAACCGCACCTCGACCTCCGCGGCCGTTCACGTGACCGTCGACAACACCGCCCCGACCGGCTTCTGGATCGCGCCGGCCGCCGGGACGAACGTCACCGGCGTGACCACGCTCCAGGCGCACGGCTCGGACGCGTACGGCGTCAGGTCGGTCCAGTTCCTCGTCGACGGCCAGCCGGTAGGCGCTCCGGTCACGTCCACGAGCAGCCCGTATGCCTACTCGCTCTCGTGGGACCCGAGCACCGTCGCGGCAGGCACGCACACGCTCTCGGCCACGGTCACCGACAACGCCGGCAACACGACGACGCTCACCCCCACGCCGGTGACGACGGGCCCGCTCCAGTACCTGCCGGTCCTCAACTACCACGAGATCAACCCACCCGACGGCTACACGATCTACGACGAGACCCCGGCTCAGGCGGACGCCGAGCTCGCGTACCTGAAGGCGAACGGCTACCAGTCGGTGACGCTCGAGCAGTACCAGGCGTGGCTCGGCGGCGCGAAGATCGGCATCGCCAAGCCCGTCCTGATCACCGTCGACGACGGTCTGAAGGACGAGCAGGCCTGGGATCCGCTGCTCCAGAAGTACGGCTTCAAGGCCGTGATGTTCGTCGTCACCGGGCTCGCCGACGACAACCAGCCCGCCGGCTCCGACCCGAACAACATGTCGTGGAGCGACATCGAGAAGCTCGCGACGAACGGCCGCTGGGAGATCGCCCTCCACGCCGGCCAGTACGGACACGGGGAGTACGACAGCAAGACGAAGATCGGCTCGCAGACCTACAGCGCGTCCTGCCCGTACTTCTACAGCTGCCTCTCGTACACGACGTCCGGGAAGAAGACGACGTACGAGACGGTCGCCGCCTACGAGACGGCGGTCGAGAACGAGGTGACGAAGGCGATCGCCGAGCTCAAGCAGAAGGTGCCGACGGCCTCGACGATCGCGTGGGCGGCGCCCTTCAACGACGCCGGCCAGTGGACGAACCTCTACAACGACCCGAGCGGCCAGGCGCAGGCGTGGATGCCCGGCTACTTCGCGTCGCTGTTCCCGATCGTCTTCACCCAGACCGACCCGGTGACGTACGCGCAGGCGAGTGGAACCGTCGGGTCGCTGACGGGCTTCGACCGGCACTACCGCTTCGAGGTGCACACGCACACGACGATCGCCCAGTTCGCCGCGGCCCTCGCCGACCCCGCCTTCGCTCGATGATTGCGGCACCGGTCCCCTATCCCGTCCGCGGGAGCCTCGTGGGACGCGATCCTCAGCCGAGGCCGCGCAGCGAGCGGACGGCCCAGCCGTCGAAGCGGAAGAGGTCCGCGAGGTCCGAGAGGGAGAGGCTCGGGATCGCGTGATGGAGGGTCGACGTGACCGTGAGCTGCACCTTCGCGTGCGTCGCCGCCTCGGCGAGCGCGCGCGTCTCCGAGAACGGGAAGTACTTGTCGTGCGGCGCGGAGGCGATCTCGACCGGGACGCGGAGCCGTTCTGCGCCGGCGAGCGGCGAGAGGCGGAGGATCGAGGCGCGGAGCTCCGGCGAGAGGCGGCCGTAGAGCCGGTCGAAGCGGGCCGGGTCGCGGTTCGCGAGCAGCTCGACGAGCGCCCGTGCCGAAGGGGCGACATCGGCCGGCTTCAGGCGGCGGAAGAGCGCGAGCGGGTCGGGCGAGCCCTCGTGCAGCTCCAGCAGCTCCGCGAGCAGTCGGCTGCGGTCGGCGCTCGGCGGTAGCGCCGAGACGAACGAGCGGGCGATCACGAGCGGGAGGAAGCTCTCGGCCGCGTAGGGGACGAGCCTCCCGTGCTCGAGGATCTCGCCCGTCGTCGCGAGCCGGGCGACGTTCGGCAGGTCTGCGTAGGGCGCGATGCCGGCGACGAGCGTGATCCGGCCGGCGAGCGCCGGCTGCTCGGCGGCGAGCAACCCGAGCGACGCGCCGACCGAGACGCCGACGAGTCCGACCCGTCCGCCGGCCGCGTCGGAGCGGTCGGCGGCGGCGCGGACGACGCCGATCGTCCCGGCGAGCGTGCGCTCGGTGATCTCGCCCTCGGCGAGGCCCGGCGGATCGGGGACGAGCACGAGGAAGCCGACCCGGGCGAGCGCGGAGGCGAGCCGCTCCACGTCGGGATGACGGCGGCCGCGGGCGGTGACGCCGTTCAGGAAGACGAGCGCCGGCCAGCGGTCGCCGCTGCCGGGCCGGTAGATCGACGTCGGCACGCCCGCGACGACCGCGTCCTGCTGCACGCGCGGCGCGTCCGTCAGCCCGCGCGTCGCCCACGCGAGCACGGGAACCCTTCCCGTCAGGGCGAGAACGCCGACGGTACGGGCCTGCGCCGAGACCGTGGAGCGGTACACGACTGCGGAGATCGCAGCACCAAGCACGAGCAGGAGGAAGACGGTCCGCACGCCCCCGAGCCTGTGGAAGCGTCTCATCGCGGCTAGCTGTCCGGCAGGTCGTAGGCTCGAAAGACCAGGTACGCCGCGAGGAGGATCGCGCCGGCGAGCGGGCCGACGAGCCGCACGCCGACCGTGTGTCCTCGCGTGTCGCCGGCCAGCCGCAGCAACACGACGAGCAGCGGCGCGAGCGCGGTCGCCGTCCGCTGGACGAAGCTCGACGCGCCGAGGTAGGTCGCCTCGCGCCGCAGCGTCGTCCGGGAGCTGTCGTCGTCGATCACGTCCGCGGTCAGCGGCACCGGGAAGAGGAAGTTCGCGCCGATCGGCGCGCCGACGAGTGCTGCGACGACGAGGAGCTGCGCCGTCGCCGGCACGCCGGGCAGCAGCCCGGCGAGTCCGAGCAGCGGGAACGTCGCCGCTGCGACGAGAATCGAGAGGCTGTAGGCGCGCCGCTTCGAGATCCGCCGGCCGAGCCGCGCGAAGAGCGGCACGGAGACGACGGCGGCGGCGATCGCCACCACGAGGAGCAGGGTCGCGCTGAGCCAGCTGTGCTTGCCCACGATCGCGTGGACGTAGAACGGGATGTCCGTTAGCAGCAGCTGGAAGGCGAGCGCGAACAGGACGACGGTCGGCAGCAGCACCCGGAACGGCCGGTTGCGGAGAGTCGTCCGCAGCGTCTCGCGAAAGCCGATCGCGGCCGGGATGCGCGAGCGCCTCGCGCGCTCCCACACTCCCCCGATCGCGACGTACTGGCTGACGAGGGCGAGGCCGGCGACCGTCACGGCCATCGCCTTGAACCCGACGCGGTGCACGAGCACGGTGCTCACGACGAGCCCGATCGCGGTGCCGGCGATGCCGAGGTAGACCTTGATCGCCTCGAGGCTCACGCGCTCGCCGCTCGTGGAAGCCATCTCCGGCAGCAGCGCCTCGTACGGGCTGACCACGACCGAGCCGAACAGCGACATCGCCTCGAACACGAGCAGCAGGTAGACCGCCGTCGTCGCGTTCCCGGCATGGGGCGGCGGCGTGAAGAGGAGCACGAAGAAGATCGACCAGAGCGGCGCGCCGAGGACGATGTACGGGATGCGGCGGCCCCAGCGCGAGCGGGTGCGGTCGCTGAACCAGCCGACGATCGCATCGTCGAGGGCGGCGACGATCCCACCGGCCGTGAGCAGCGCCCCGACCGCGAGCGACGGCAGGAGCGTGGGCAGGTGCGCGTCGCGTGGCGGCGCGTAGTAGTAGAGGAGCCACAGGCCGCTCGCCTTGCCGAGCGCCTCGCTCCCGAGCCTGCTCGTTCCGTACAGGACCTTGGTGCGCAGCGGAATCGCAAGGCCCTGGGCCGTCGTCGCGAGATCCGCCACGCTGCGAAGTCTGAACCTGCGGCCCGCCGGCTGCGCAAAGATGACGGCATGGCGGCGGACGCTCCCAGGGTCGCGGTCGAGGACGTCACGGTTCGCTTCGACGGCGCGCCCGCGCTCGAGCACCTGAGCCTCGAGATCGGGCAGTCGGAGTTCGTCTCGATCGTCGGCCCGTCCGGGAGCGGCAAGTCGACGCTCTTCAACATCGTCTCGGGGCTGCTGTCGCCGACGTCGGGCCGC
>Ga0335078_10008047_pt1 | contig 15659 bp, 10 predicted proteins | sample Lox_Sample_32_FD_206711 | JGI IMG/M metagenome (GOLD analysis project Ga0335078, IMG submission 206711) | Soil microbial communities from Loxahatchee National Wildlife Refuge, Florida, United States - Lox_Sample_3.2 | ecosystem: Environmental > Terrestrial > Soil > Wetlands | place: USA... | reverse complement strand
TGCCGCTCCGACATCCAGAGAATCCGTTCGTTTTCGGAGAAGTCGTCACCGAGGAGGCGTTTGTCGACCGGGTCGAAGAACTCGATCAAGTCATCCGGGACGTGAGCGACCGGCAGAAACTCTTCCTGCTGTCCCCCAGGCGATTCGGCAAGAGCTCCTTGGTGGGGGTGGCGTTCGAACGGCTGAAAAGCGTTGGGTTCAGTACCGTAAGCATTCCGGTGAGCAACTACGCCACGTACGGACAGTTTCTGGAGAAGTTTGCCGACAAGGTCGTGCGTGCCGCCGGACCCTGGAATCGAGTGAAAGACTTGGCTGGGCGCTTCATTCGGCAGGTTAAGCCGGAGGCAGAACTCGATCTCAATAGTGGGGACGTCAAGCTCTCACTGGGCAAGGGCGTAGACCTTGACGCAGCACCCTTGGCCCCCGAGGTCTTCGCGTTACCGGGCGAAATCACGAGGAAGGGCGGCTTTCGGATGGCGATCTGTCTGGACGAGTTCCAACAGATCAGGACCTTCGACGGAGCGGCGATCGAGAACGCCTTGCGCAACGCCGTGCAGGGGCAGCGAGACGTGGGCTATGTCTTTGCAGGGTCCCAGCCCGCTCTAATGGAAGAGATGTTGGCAGCCAAGCGGCCCTTCTACAAGGCTGGGCCGCGCCTGTTCCTGAAGAAGATTCCGCCCGAACCCTGGAGGGAATTCATTCGCACGCAATTTGGCCGCCGAGGCCGTAAGGTAGCAGACGAGGCCATCGAGCTGCTGTTGGCGACTGCCGACCTGATTCCTTATGACGTCCAACGGTTAGCACACGAACTGTGGGACTATGCCGAGTTGAGCGGTGCACGACTGCTCGGTGTGGAAGCTATTCATCGGGTGACTCGCCGGCTCGTAGGCAGCCAGACCGAATACTACGAGCGCCTCTGGGAGCAGCTCGCGTCGCGGCAACGCGCGGTGCTCCAGGCCCTCGCGGAACGAGGGGCAGAGGCCCTCTATTCCGAAGCCGCGCGGCGGCAACACAACCTGGGCCCAGCATCCTCGGTCCAAAAGGCCCTGCAGGCGCTGGACGCTCAGGACATTATCGACCGCTACGAAGGCCGATACTTTCTTCTGGACCCTCTCTTTGCCGTGTGGGCCCGGGAACGAACAATTTGACCGAAGTGCGACCCGTTCCGACAAACCAATCCAACTAGTCCACGCGCTCCAACCTACGTTTCTCCGCCGGCAGACCCTTCTCCGACGGAGTTCGGCCCGTCCCGAGGCGTAGCGGGCGTGTGTCACATCCCGCTGGAGTCTGAGAACGGCAAGGTCATGAGCCCGACCAGCGAATCACCGGCACGCAACGAATGGTTGAGGAAGGTGAAGGGATGATCCTTGGCCAGGGTAGCGAGCCAAAGGGAAAGCTTGGCAAGATCCGCCGCCAGCGGATTCTTATCGACCCCGTAGAGACACCGTTGAGCGACCATGCGGCGGGCATAGAGCAATTCCTCTTCGTCCCTTGGGATCGGCGGGAGGGCATCATGCGAATGCCAGGCTTTGACGAGGGCTTCGCCAAGCTGCCGGCAAGCCTCAACCAGGAACGCCCCGGAGCCCATAGCTGGATCACAAACCTTGAGCTGGAGAATCTGTTCAGGCGTAGGATTATCTCCCAGTTGCTTCAGCACGGGCCGCAACGCGGCTTCAACAATCGGACCTGTGAGGCTGCTAGGTGTGTAATGGGAGCCGCTGCGGCGCCGTTCGTTCGAAGGCTGGAAAATCATCGCGCCCTTGGAAACAGCGTTGGGCGTCACGGCCTTGGCGATTTTGCGGTCGAGTGCGGCAAGCAAATCATTGAGATTGGCCGCGGATTTGAGCGCATCTGCCGCCTGCCCAGTGAGTTTCTGGTCTATGCTGTCCGCAAGCGATTTCAGGCGCTTCTCGGGCGGCACGGCGAGAAGCTCTTCCAAATTGATTGTCGTCGGCGCACCGTTGCGCTTGGCCGGCTTGATGGCAATCGCGGGACCGGCCGCGACGTGCAGCTCGAACCCCATGATAGCTTCATAGACGCTCCCGATTTGCTCAACTGCAAGCGTCCGGTAACTCAGGCGCTCTCCATCGAGCAAGAGAAGCTTCGAGAGGATGCGAAAGGTTACGCCATCGGATACGCGCGGAATCGCGGGCGGGTCCGAGCGCTCGCCTCGGCCTTCGAGGAAAAGATAGCGGTCGGGGTCGAAAAGATACCCCTCGCGGGCGGGAATGCGCATACCGCCGTGGCTGCCGCCCTGGTAGATCAGACGAAACAGAACCAGTAGCTGCGCCCACGCGCCATAGCGCTGGTCCATGGTGTCGTGATACCGGCCGTCATCGGCGCGCACGCGGTCGTAAAGGCCAACCAGCGAGTAATTTCCGACGTAAAGCGGGTCTGTGGAGAGCAGGGCGCGATCCTCGGCGAAGAGGGTGAAGACTAACCGCAACAGAGTGGTCACGAGGCCGGCGTAAACGTGGTTGGGATCGCGCGCCATCACATCACGCAGGAGCTCGCCGTGTGCCTGGTCGTCGGCGGCCTGAAAGCCGCGCAACAGTTCGTATAAGGCTTCAAGCACCTGACCAGCGAGTTGGGTGGAAACCACGTTCTGAAACTTGCGACTATTCGCAAGAATTGCAGGAAGGCGCTCGTTTTCCGCCATCGAGTAAAGGCGCTCGTTGCAAAGAAGCATGACGAAGGCAGCAACGATGGGTCTTCCGGCAACCTGCACCATGTCCGCGAGATTGAACGTGATATAGCCGCTAGTTTCGCCTTTGGGAGCATAGACAAGCCGGATCTGGCGGCCGTCTACCAAGAGACCAGCGGGGACGCGAGTTTCCCGAAGCAACCGCTCGAAGCGAGCCTGCGGGGTGGCTTGCCAGCAGTGGGCGTCAGAACCAGTAGCCGCGTCCAGGTCGGTGACGGTCGGAAGCACGTCGATGAGCAGAATCCATTCGTGCTCCGAGTCTTTCGGGTCGAATTCTCGCAAGGCATAGGTGGGGCGGAGCGTTTCGTTGTACTCCGGGAGCGGCGCTTCGAGCGAGTCAGGAATCGGCGGAGATCCAGGCGCCCCGTATAGGTCTTGGGGTGACCAGGCAAGCGCAGTCCGAGCAAACTCGACAAAATCAGCAATCTCGGGCAACGGCTCGCCGGCAGGATCGGTTGGCAGGGCGCCAAGGAACCGCTGGTGGTCAGGACCGAAGTTCCGGTTAATTCGAGCGTTTGCTTGCAGCAGCGCCGGGATCGAGACCACGAGGCCCACCGGCTGTACGTAGCCCAGCCACTCCTGGTGATTACGAACGTCGGGATCTTTGGCCATCTCTTAACCTGTCACGGGCCACAGATAGACCAGTCCAACCGGCTCGATCCGCTGGGCACAGACCTGATAGACGCCGCGAATCCGCTCCGGTTCCGTTCGAAGCTCATTCTCAAGGGCTACCAACCGCTTACCCCAGTAACGCTGGTTCGCCTCAAGCTGCCGGCGTTCCTCTTCGTTAAACTCCCGAAACTTCAGTTGCAGTTCGGGCGCTTGGTGGCGAGCTACGGTGTCGTCCAAGTGCTTCTTCTGTGTCTGCAGAATTTCCAGCATCCCGACTCCCCGCGCTTCAGAAGGCGTTCGTTCGCATCCCGTCCGTACTCTTCGCCGCGTACCTGGAGGTGCGGCAAAAGCTGTTCGACATCTTTGGGTGCGGCAGCTTGCAACTGCCGGACGACGGGCTCGGGCAGCGAGCGAGATCCGCCATCGAGCAGGGCTGAATCAAGCAGTGCAACTGTGCGGCTCTCGGCCTCGCGCGCATAGGGCGTCAGTGCGCCTTTTCTGATCAGCGGATCAACCCAGCGCGCTGTCACAGGGATAAGTTCCTCATGCAAGCGCGCTGCGCCGGGTCCGTAAAGTGCCAACCGGCCGATCAGGATCACGCGCGGGATAGGGTCGGTTGATTGAGCGAGACAGGCCCGCGACAGATCGTGATGGACAAACCCTTGCGCCGTAAAACGGCCGAGCAACCGCTGTACAACGCGCTGCTCCAGGTGGAGCTGGACCACTTCCTCGGTGACCACTCCGGGATCCTCGAAGACCACTGGGCGAATCGGGGACGTGCGGCGCCATTCCCAAAACTTCTGGTCTCTAGCACGCGGGACACGAAGGCTGTCCATCGTGTCGGCCCAGGAAGGGTCTGCGCCGGGTCGCTGATCCACCGGTGGGAATGCGTATCGCTCAGGCCCCCTTTCGCTGCCTAAGTCCTGTAGCGGCGCCGCCCCAAGAATCTCCAGCGCGCTGGAGATCGCCGCGCGAAAATGATCCTCCGATAACCCAATCGCCCTTTGTGAGCTGGCGAGCATGTCACGCAAGTGGTCGATTTGCTTGCGGAGTTCAAGTTGGCGCTCGCGGTTCGCTTCGAGTTCCTCTTCGACTGCCTGCCGTTGCTCTTGTTCCAAATCGGCTGACTGAATCTGGTACTCGATAGCAGCGATCTCTCTGCGTCGGATGCCGCTCTTCATCAACTCGTCAAGGCGAGTGTCGATCACCTGGGCCAGGCTGCCCAGCTCTTCGCGGATCGTCTTTGTCTTGCGGACCAGGGCAGCCAGGATGCGGTCCTCCGGGCGTTGCTTGTAGAAGAAGTAGTAGCAGTAGACCTCGGGATTCGGCTGCAATTTCCGGTCGATGCGGCCGTTGCGTTGCTCCATCCGGCTGGGATTCCAAGGCACGTCGAAGTGGAAGAGATTCCAGCAATGCGCTTGCAGGTTGAGACCCTCGCGGGCGGCGTCGGTCGCAATCAAAATCCGGACCGGATGCTGAGCTGGGTCTGTGTTGAAAGCAATCTTAATTGCCTCGCGCTCATCGGGAGGCGTGGGGCCGTGAAAAATGGCGATCCGTTCGGAGGCGCGGTTCGTGCCCGCGATCGCGGCACTGAGCTGTTGTTGGAGATACCGCTTGGTGTCATCCCACTCGGTGAAGATGATGACCCGTGTATTGTTCCATTCCGGTGACTTTTCTGGAGGCTCGTCGGCGAGGGGAAGATCGGGGCACATATTGTCCCGAATCCACTCGATCAGTTTCTTCACGCGTGCATCAGACAGGAACTTCGCAGACTCTGCGATGTCGGTCATCTGATCCAGGAGTCGTTGTTCTTGCTCGAAGAGTTCTTTAGCGCCCGGGCTCCCCATCGGGCCGCGCGCCGCCTCAGACGCAGCCACGATCTGCGCTTCCTCCTCCGCCGCGAATTCTTGCTCGGACAATGTCGCCCGGTCATCGTCAGAACCGACCCCTCCTACGAGCAAGTCTGCGGCCTTGGCTTGCGGAGCCGGGGTATCGCTCTGCGCTTGGGCCGCTTCCCATTGCCTCTGAACGGTGCGCCGGTGGACCCGTAACGTGCGGGCAAAGGCTTCAATCGAAGAGAACAAGCGCTGCTGGAGCCCGGAGATGAGTAAGCCCGAGGCAGTTTGTACCCTCTTGGATTCGCTGCTGAGCCGCTGTTCGCGATTGTTCCGATATTGGTCGAGCAGGGCAAAGAGGCGGAGCTCTGGCGCATCTTCTGGGAGGCCGTCAATGTCGACTTGCTTGACGATTCTGAGCGGGAAGCCTCCCACGATCTGGCGGAGGTCGTCTTTGAGCCGCCGGACCATCACATCGTCAAGCATCTTCTTGGTGACCTTGACGCCGCGACAAAACCGCTGTGGGTCGAGAATCTCCAAGAGAGCTGAAAAGCTGTTTGAATGGCCGTTGTGTGGGGTGGCGGACAGAAACAGGCGATGTTCGAAGCGCGGGCCCAGCTCGCGAATAGCATGCGTGATGTGGGAATCGATTGCATAGCGTTGACCGCTCGCCGGGGCGGCATGATGAGCCTCGTCCAGGATCAACAGGCTGCCTGGACGAAAATTACCCAGCCAATCCAGAAGGGATGCCCTGTAGGACTCGTCAATCAGAAGCCGTTGGGAAACCAGGAATCGCGGATGCGTGGTCCATGGGTTGATTCCGAATCCTCGCTCCCGGCGAACCTCTTGCACGTAGTCGCGGTCAAGGATGGCGAATTGCAGACCGAACCGGGCCTCCAATTCCTCTTGCCACTGGAGGAGCATCGACGGTGGGCACGCGACAACGATCTCCGTCACCTTCTTGCGCATAAGCAGTTCCCGGGCAACGAGGCCGGCCTCAATGGTTTTGCCGAGACCGACATCGTCGGCGATGAACAGGTTTACGCGTGGCAGCCGCAGAGCCTTGCGCAGCGGCTCCAGTTGGTACGGGTCGAGGCGAATTCCTGCGCGAAACGGGGACTGCAGCAGGTTAGAGTCCGTCGATGTCACGCAATTCCACCGGAGCGTCTTCAGATACGCCGCGAACTTCTTTGGCGGGTCAAATCCCCTGGAGGCAATCGAGTCCCAGGCTTCGGCGGAGAGGATTTGTCGATCGAGCTCGCGTTCCCAGAGTACATCGAGAGCCTGTCCCTGCGCGTCATCGTCAACACAGGCCAGCCGTACCAAGGTGGAATCGTCTCGATTCACTGGCGCAACCGTTCCCTCGACAAGGTAGAGGCGCTGGCGCACGCCAACGATCTGGCCGATGTTCGGGACGGCAGCCTGGCTACTCATTGGGAAATTCGTAGGGGCATTCCTTAAACGCAAAGTATATCCCTTTGCCTGAAGGCGGGCAGGCAAAAAACTGGTGATCGTCGTGTGTCACGCACGTGTCTAGTGGGGCCGGGAAAGGCCGCGAGTCCACGATGTCCGGACCTCGCTGAGTTCCGCCCTTGCAGCCTTGAGCAACCTTACCCGGTCGTGCCGCATAATGAGGCCTGACCACGTTAACCTTGCGAACGCCAGGCACAGGTCCGGCGTACGCGGCGAGAGGCCACCAACGATGGGAACTATGGGTTCCGGGTACGGAAGTGAGTTCCACTTGTTGCGGTATCTTGGCTACCATCGCCGCGATCTGAACCGTGCAGTCGAGGAGCAAACCGGCGGCCGAGTCATTGACTGGCTTGATTCGCAATTCGACTCCCGCAAGAGATTTCCTCATCTGGACGTGGAATGGAAGGGGCTGGAGTTTCTCGACCCCGACGTAACCGTCAGGTCAGCCTGGGCAGAATTCTGGCCTCAGACTGGTAACGTTCCCAACTGGGATGCCGTCGGGCTCCTCCGAGTCGAGTCTCACGTTGAGTATCTTCTCGTAGAAGGGTGCCGCCTCGCGTGGAGACCGAGCCGTGATAAAGCCCACTTCCCTCGGGTGCCCAGTAGAGACTGGTGAGATTCGGCCAGCCCCTCACCGCGATTTCGCGATCGGACCCGCCCGTAAGCGAAAGCAAACGGGTACGAAATTCCGGCTCGCCGCTTCTCGCCAGCGCAACGGTTGACCCGTCGGGAGACAACGCATACCCGGAATAGTCGGCCGCGGGGTCTTTATCGATTGTCCTGAGCACTTTGCCTCTACCCTTGAGGGGATCGAACGCCGTCAGTGTCAAATGCTTTTCATCCGGGCTTGCCTCCGAGATCACGCACAACGTAGCTGGGGCGCGAGCGCACCCGAAATTCGCATCATTGCGGGTCGCCAGTACAGGCTCGGGCATTCCGCCGCCGACAGAAACGCGCATCAGGCGCACCGGACTTGCGGGCCCCCCAGCCTGTGCCGTCTCTCGATAGAGGATCCAGTCGCCATCGGCGCTGAGGCGCGGCAGGCTCGCGCCCCCTGGCCGCGTCATTACTGGCTCCGCCGTGTCCTGGCCGATTTCCTGCTTGAAGATGCCAACGGTACCGTTACGGTCTGAGCTGAATAGGACGGCTTTGCTGTCGGCCGTCCACGCGCTGGGCACGTCGGACGCTGCGTCTTTGGTCAGCCGCCGTGGAGGACTCATACGCGTTCCCCCTGCGTCCAGTTCGCCCAGATAGACCGCGTCTGCGAAGCTACCTTGAGCAGCACCATCCGCTTCCCGTCCGCGCTTGCGCTCAACCAATCGAGGTCAGATCCGGCCCATTGGGTGAGGCGTTTGGGTTTACCCGTGGGCATTCCCGTCTGCGGATCGACGCCAAGCTCCCAAAGGTTGGCGTCGCTCGAATTCGGAGATTCCTGCCGTGCGTAGACAATTCGTCCTTGCGGGAGCCAGCAGTAATCCTCCAGCGATACTCGAGCGTCCGACAGGACCAGGCTCCGGTTTGCTCCCTTCAGGTCACTCGTTTCGATTGACGACCGGTATTTTTCCGGACCACGCTGCACTCGGGTGTAGGCCAACCGTCGCCCGTCCGGCGACCAGTGTAGGTTGTCGAACCATTCGTTCTCCCCGAGAGCGAGAACCCTTTGGGGACTGTCGGCCTGGCTGCCCATCACCCACAGTTCCCGCACGTAATCGAAAGCCAAGTGCTCCGGCGCGAAGGCGATGTGCTTTCCATCGGGCGAGGCTTCTCCCCAAGCTGTGTGCTCACGAAGCTCGCGGGGTGACTGCCCAAGCACCGAGACCGTCCACAAGATTTGGCGTCCGTCGGCCTCCCAAGTGGTGGCTAGCAATTGGGTGTCGTCGGGAAACCAGGACTGGACAGCCCACCAAGCGCTGTCAGGGACAGCGGCCGGCTTGGGCACCAGCCGTTCTTCGCCCGTCGAGAGCAGTTTGACGTGAATCCCGGCCGGGTCGGAGTAGGCAACGTACTCTCCATCGGGAGAAATGGCAACCTCGCGGACCGCGTTATCGCTGGAGTTGAAGGTCAGGCGCGTCTGTGTTAGCTCGGCCAAAGGTCGCGGAGCTCGCAAGAGGAGCCAGACTACCGACAGTCCAGCTAACGCCACCCCCAGCAACGCGAGCGTCCAGAGCGGCTTCCGCCTCGGGGATCCGGAGGACCCGATTGCCACGGCCGCGCCGCCCGAAATCGTCCTCGGGCCGCTGCCCGGCGAACGAGCGGCCACAGGAGCGGCTCCTACCGGCAAGCGACCGGAATCCATATCGCGCTTGAGGCGCTTCAAGTCGATTCGAATGTCGGAGGCGCGTTGATAGCGCAGCTCCCGGTCCTTTTCAAGGGCCTTGTTGATGATTTCTTCGAGCCTCGCGGGCAGGCTGGGGTTCAGCGCCGTCAGCGGCGTCGGCTCGCGATTCAGGATCTCGCTGTAGATGATTGCCTTCGTGCTTCCGCTAAACGCCTGCCGTCCCGTCGCCATTTCGTAGAGTACAGCGCCAAAGCTGAACAGGTCGGTTCGCGCGTCTACCGCCTCAGCGCGGGCTTGCTCCGGACTCATGTATGCCGCCGTGCCCAGTGGGAACCCGTGGCTGGTCAGGTGTTCGGACTCGGCCGGAGCTAACGGCGTGCCCGCAGCAGTGATGTCGTCGTGTCCAATCGCGGCCTGCATCGCTGCTCCAGGAGGGCTGGGAATAGCCACCGAGTGCAGCGGCGGGACAGGGACTAACTTCGCCAGGCCGAAATCCAGGACCTTGGCCTGCCCGCGGGTGGTGACAAAGATGTTCGTTGGCTTGATGTCGCGGTGGATGATTCCCTTGCCGTGCGCCGCATCCAGGGCGTCCGCAATCTCAACGCTCAAGTCGAGCAGTTCGGCCACGGCGAGGGGCTTCGTTCCGACACGGCTATTCAGCGTCTGCCCTTCGAGGTACTGCATTGCAATAAAGGGTTTGCCTGCATGTTCGCCGATCTCGTAAATGGTTCAGATGTGCGGGTGGTCCAAAGCCGAGGCGGCGCGTGCTTCACGCTCGAACCGCTCGATGGCCTCCGCGCCGAGAGCGAGGCCCTCCCGAAGGAACTTGAGGGCCACGAAGCGGCCCAGCTTGCTGTCCTGGGCCTTATACACGACGCCCATCCCACCGCCCCCCAGTTTCGCCAACACACGGTAGTGGGAAATCGTCGCTCCGATCATCGGATCGGCCCGGCTCGGCACTCCCGCACTACCCTCCGGGGTCATCATGTCCCCGCCACCTCGACTGCAGCCAACCGGCAAGCTGCGCCTGAGTACACGAAGGCTATCAGATTCTCCCATCTCTTTTCTATGCGTAGCGCCTGGTGTAAGGGTGACATTCTCTCGCGGTGAGGTGGAGACTTCATCCTCATGCCGCGTGAACGGGCCATGGGCGATCTGTCTTTCGAAGTCACAGGCGCTGATTTCTGTCAACGATTTTCAACTCGACGGCAACAATATTATGTAGAATATCTGCGATCACGAAGTAGGTAACCAGGAAGAGGGGAGCGTCAGTTCTAGGGATTGGCGGCCATCAAGACGCATCCCCAGGGGGGTGTCGGGGCGCCGGGCAGGCTCTCTGTCGGTTTGCGAAGGCTGCGAAAGAACGCTCTGGAAACTCGTCATTTCGAGCGCAGCGAGAAATCTCCCACTTAGAATACGGAAGTAGCTAGATTCTTCTTCGCTTGCAGCCCTCGAAAGGACAGAGTGGACGGGTTTTCCCACTGCCTGCTGACCCCCTTCACGACGGCTGATGGACGTCGAACGTTGGGAGCGCGTCAAGGAATTGTTTGAGGCTGCACTCGAGCGCGACGAGCCCGAGCGCTCGCCGTTCCTCGATCACGCCTGCGCGACCGACGCCGAGTTACGCCGCGAGGTCGATTCGCTCCTCTCCGGCGAAAAAAAGCTGGGGGATTTCCTGCAGCAGCCCGTCGCCCGCATCCCACTCACCGCGCCGGCCAACGATCATCCGCCTACCACCTTCTCCCCTGGGGACGTTGTCTCCGGACGTTTCAAGATCCTGCGCTTCATCGGCCGCGGCGGCATGGGCGAAGTCTACGAAGCGCGCGACCTGGAGCGCAACGTACGCGTTGCGCTGAAGACCGTCCGCCCTGAAATCGCCTCCAACCCCAAGACAATGGCTCGCTTCAATAAGGAGATCGATCTGGCGCTGCTCGTCACTCACCGCAACGTCTGCCGCGTCTATCACCTGGAACGCCACCGCCCTCCTAAAGAAAGCGGCGAGCCCGAGGTTGTGTTTCTCACCATGGAACTGCTGGAGGGCGAGACGCTGGCCGACCGGCTCCGGCGCCAGGGAAGGATGAGTTATGCTCAGGCGCTGCCGCTAATCCGCCAGATGGCCGAGGGACTGGCCGCCGCCCACAAGGAAGGCGTAGTCCACTGCGACTTCAAGCCTGGCAACGTCATGCTGGTGAGCGAAAGACCGCTGGATGTTGACTCTATCCAATCGACGCAGTCCATAGACCTGAAGCGAGACCTCACGCCGGATCAAGCGAAGTCTGCAGCAGAAGGTTCACCTGCGAATGCAAGCGTGGGAGCCGGCGCGACGGTGCGGGCCGTCATCACTGACTTTGGCCTCGCTCGCGCCATGCGTCCGATGTTGACACGCGAATCCATTCAAGAGTCCTTAGACACGGGCGACCGCTTGGTCGGGACCCTTCCCTACATGGCGCCGGAGCAACTGGAAGGGCACCCGGCTACGCCAGCCAGCGATGTCTACGCATTCGGCCTGGCGATCTATGAGATGGTCACCGGTCGACAGCCGTTTTCCGGCGAGACGCCAATGTCTGCAATTTACAGGAGGCTGCAGGCAGCGCCGCCAAGGCCGCGCACCTTGGCGCCCGGTCTCGATCCCGGCTTGGAATCGATCATCCTGCGCTGCCTGGAGAGAGATCCAGGCCTGCGTTATTCGAATGCTGGCGAACTGATCGCGGCCTTGGCCAACCCTTCCGAGGCACCTCCTCCCTTTGCTCAAACAGTAACATGGACACTCGCATGGGTATTGCGCCGGCGAGTCTGGTTGACGGCAGGTCTGGCACTCGTGGCACTCCTGCTTATCATTTTGCGCTTTGAGAGTGTGGGTCGGGCCGCAGGGGGCAACTTAGTGGTGCTGCCGCTTACTGCCGTTGCCGGACAGGGTGACGACGAGGCGTATTGCGACGGATTTACCGAAACCTTGACTACCCAACTCGGCAGATCACCGTCATTAGCAATCCCGCCTGCCTTCGAGGTTCGGAAGAGGCACGTAGATAGCGCCGAGGAGGCTGGCCGAGAATTCGGAGCGAAATTCGTGCTCAAAGGAACCTGGCAGAGGCAGGGAGAGGACGTCCGCATAAACCTTGCGTTGATTGATACGCGCACGCTACGTCAAATCCATACGACCTTCGTCGACGGCAAGTTGGGCGAGTTGTTTAGGCTGCAGAATCAGGTTGTGGAAGCAGCCGTCGGCCTCCTTGACGTGGAAGTACCGACGACGGCACAGGAGGGGACAGCAGAGTCCGCGGCCTACGATTACTACATCAAGGGTCGCGGATACCTGCAGGCGTTCCAGAAACCCGAGCGCGTGGAGAGCGCTATCAACGCTTTTCAAGCCGCAATTCAGCTTGACGACCGATATGGTCTTGCGCACGCCGGCTTGGGTGAGGGCTACTGGCGACGCTTCGAACTCACCAGGAACCCGCAGCTCGTGAAGCAAGCACGCGACGAGTGCACTAAAGCAACCAGCCTGAATAACAGCGGGGCTGAAGCTTACGTGTGCTTGGGAACGGTCTACAACGGTACCGGGCAATACGAGCAGGCAGCCGATCAGTTCCAACGCGCCATCGATCTTGAGCCCACCAACGACGACGGCTACATTGGACTAGCTCAAGCCTACGAGGGCTTGAACAAGATCGAACGGGCTGCGGCGACTTACGCCAAGGCCATCGCGCTTCGCCCCGAGCGCGTGACGGGCTATGAGTGGCTCGGAAAGTTCTATCTCGACCATCAGAAGTTCCAAGATGCTGCCGACACCTTTAACCGAGTTTTGCAGATAGCCCCCGACGATTACGTCGGCCGCAACGATCTTGGCGCTGCCTACCTGGCGGAGAGCCGCTATTCGGATTCCATTGCACAGTTTGAAAAATCGCTCTCGATCCGACCCACGTACTTCGCCTACTCTAACCTCGGAACAGCATACTTCGGCCTCCGCCGCTTCCCTGAGGCAGCCCGGAGCTATGAATCAGCTCTTCGGATCAGCGACGCTGAGTACGCCGTGTGGGGTAACCTGGGCGACGCGTACACGTGGGCGCCTGGCGAACATGACAAGGCTGAAAAGGCTTATCGAGAGGCCGCCTTACGAGCTGGCATGGCCCTAAAGGTTAACCCGCGAGATTACTCCGCATCAGGCTATCTCGCCACATATTACGCCATGCTGGGCGACCGCGCTAGAGCGCTCGGCGCCATCGAGGAAGCGCTCCGCCTCGCGCCCAGTGACGCCGACACGATGCTGAACGCTGCTCACGTGTACGGACAACTCGGCGACGGCGACCAAGAAATATCGTGGCTGCAAAAGGCGGTTGCAGCAGGATGCGATATCGCCGAGGTCCGGGACAGTCCCTATTTCGACAATGTACGGGAGAATCCGCGGTTCCAGGCGCTTCTGAACGGAAAAATCACTCCATCAGGAGGGGGAACATGAAAAAGGTACTTTGGATCACCAGTGTCGGCGTGCTCTTGTTGATTGCGGTGATGGTGGCTCACAGTTGGTTTCGTGTGCACCATCTCGGCACGGCCGAGTGTCCTTGTCAGCCGGGCTACGACCCTAGCGCCCAATTTGTGCCCTTTACTCTTTCTCACACGGGCGCTGGGGCAGCAATTAGTCCAGACCCGGCTTGTGTGCCGTCGTCGGCAGCAGTGACCTGGAGTGACGACGGTTCAGTTAATTTGACCTCGACAGTTTACTTCCACACGCCACCCCCGGGGGCTTCGTCGCCTACCAACTTTAAGGATCCTTCGCCGCTCGTCTCTGGTCGCGAAAAGGTGCCAGTGCCCTTGAAAACGGGGGCGTCGGATCATTCAGTTCCGGACGGAACCGTGTGCACCACGTACTGGATCAACGTGGACGGTTATATGGCTGATCCCAAGATCATCGTGGTGGTTGGCGGAGAAGGATTATTGGGAAAATTGGAGCACCTGGAGGACCTGCTGCGCGTGTTCTTCCTCAATGAGCTGCCGGGCTTCGTCCGGCGACTGTAGATGATTTGTGGCAGTATTTACTCGAAATGGGCGCTTGGAGTGAGCCACGCGCAACGGAATGCGGGCCGATATGCGGCTGCTCAACCTCGGCTTGGCTGGAATTAGAGCGGCGGCTCTCTGGCGCACGATATTGATAAAGCAATAATCAATGATATGATTAAGCTTCAGCGGACCGAACGCGCCCTGTGAGGCCCGCCCTTGGAGGCGGTTGGAGCCGGATGAACCAAGCAACCAAGACAGATCGTGCTGGATGGCTTCAGGGTCCGCCAGCACAATGTCCTGTGCCGACGGGGACGACACAGTCACCCTGGCGGCTGGTGCTCTTGGGAGCGCCCGGAGTGGGCAAAGGCACTCAAGCCAGTCTCCTGCATGAGCGCCTAGGCGCCTGCCATCTTTCCACCGGAGACGTTTTCCGTGCCGCGGCAGGTCGAAGTGAGTGCGAGCAGACGCCTGCCATGAGGGCAGCATTCGAACACATGCGACGCGGCGAACTGGTGCCGGACACGACGGTGTGGGAGATGGTCCGCGAACGAAGCGGCTGTATCCGTTGCGGCGGAGGCTTCATCCTGGACGGCTTTCCCCGCACTCTGGCTCAAGCGGAGGCGCTCAAGCTGCACATGGAATCCGAGAAGCTCCTGCTGAGCGCCGTCGTGAACTACGAGTTGCCCCTGGTGGAGATTGTTACCCGCCTCAGTGGCCGCCGCACCTGCGAGAGATGCAAGGCTATCTTCCACGTCACGCGCCAGCCTTCCCGCCAAGAAGGCGTGTGCGATCACTGCGGCGGACGGTTGTTTCAGCGCGAGGATGACCGTCCCGAATCGGTCACGGTCCGGCTCCAAGCCTACGAACGCAGCACCGCACCCCTGATCAGGTTCTACGAGGATCTGAGGCTGCTGGTGTCGGTCCCCGCTACCGGTTCTCCGGATGAAATCTGCGAGCGCACCGTAACGGCGCTTGAAGGGGCTCGCTCTCCAGCCAAGATTGACCATCCCTGACTGGGGGCGACCCAGGTAGCCGCCCATGCGGGCACAAGGCCCGCCCCTACATCGCACCCTTTCCAAATCTCGAGCGCGTGGCCTATCGCGGTATCGCAATGGCCGAGAGGGCTCCGCATGCTAACCTGAGGCTGGGAGGTACCTTCTCGTGGCGCGGCAGGATGCTAGTGCGAAAGCCCAGGAAAGGAGTTTTGGTTGGCTTGAGTCGTTAGCAAAGGTGCTTTTCGGAAAGCCGCTGGCTACGAGTGAGGAGAGGGCTGAGAAGATCGGGTCAGCCGCCGGGATTCCAATCTTCGGACTGGACGCGCTCAGCTCCGCCGCCTACGGGCCCGAAGCCGCGCTTACCCTATTGATCCCGCTGGGCGCCGCCGGAATTACCTATGTCCTCCCCATCAGCATCAGCATCATCGTCCTGCTTTTTATTGTCTACTTCTCCTATCGACAAACCATCGCAGCCTATCCGGGTGGAGGAGGATCATACACCGTCTCGCGCGAAAACTTGGGACCGCACGCGGGCCTGCTGGCAGGCGCGGCCTTGATGATCGATTACATGCTGACGGCAGCGGTGGGCATCTCCGCCGGTGTGGGCGCATTGGTCTCTGCGGCGCCCTCGCTCCAACGCCACACACTGGCCATCTGTCTTGCGATCCTGATTGTGCTGACGATCGTGAATCTGCGCGGAGTGCGCGAGGTCGGCGCGGTCTTCATGATTCCCACCTACCTGTTCATAGGAACGCTGCTGGGGACTA
>Ga0335078_10008045_pt1 | contig 15660 bp, 10 predicted proteins | sample Lox_Sample_32_FD_206711 | JGI IMG/M metagenome (GOLD analysis project Ga0335078, IMG submission 206711) | Soil microbial communities from Loxahatchee National Wildlife Refuge, Florida, United States - Lox_Sample_3.2 | ecosystem: Environmental > Terrestrial > Soil > Wetlands | place: USA... | reverse complement strand
CCGCGTTGAGACTGCCCCACAGGACGTTCACCGTCGGCGACGATTCGCCCTTGCCCGGCGGGGTCGCGAATGGCGTCGGGAATCGACGCCCCGAGATGCCGTTCACGAAATGGGGAACCGCGTTGGCGAGGAACGCCCCACCCAGGAAGTCTGCAAACCAAGTCCACCACATAACGCCTCCTCGTCTGCTGGTACTCGGCCAGACTTGCCGCAGCACGCTCGGATCAACTTGGGGATCTGGGCCGCGGCTACTCCTCCCGAACGTGAAGCTCACGCGCCAAGGTGACTAAGTCGAGAGTCGCGGTCGATCGCTCGCTGGACATCACGCCGCTGGTCATCCAACGCCCGCAGGCGGGCACGCCGCCGCTCCCAGGTCCAGCATCCCCCGCCGACACAGGGTCGCACGCACCGGCTCGCCCGCTGGGAGCCACGCAGCCCCCCGACCGTAGGGTCAGCGGCCGGCCGCAGCTCAGCTGGCGGAGCCTAGGGCCGGGTGGCCTCCAGGTTGGTACACTGCCTCCTGGGGCCGCTACCGCTCTATGACCGCCAGTTGACTAGGTATGACCTCAATCGCGGAGTATGTGAATCGGATGTGGCTCCTAGCATCCAGCACATAGTAGGATGGGGTGCCGAAGTTCTCGAACGCCGCCTGCGCCCGGCGGTCTGCGTCGTAGTAGATGGGCAAGGCGCCACCATGGTCTGTGAAGGTCTGCAAACGGGCCTTCGTGACCGGTTCCCCGCTGATCACGATCACGGGTACGTGCGAAGGCGCAAGCGATGTCGCGAGCCGTTGGATGTCGGGTGTGGCCTGCACGGCAGGCCCGCAGTCCGCCGACCAGAACACGACGACGGCCGGCCGCCCCGCCACCAACTCCTGCAGCGTCACCGTGACGCCAGCGCTGTCGCGCAACGGGATCTGGGCTGCCAAGACCTTGTCCGTGGCCAGCTCCATGAGTTGTCGCCGCATTTGACGTTCGGCCGTGTCTCGGTCGGCCGCCCATTGAACCGGCGTCGTCGCGCGGCTCGCGAGCTCCTCAATGCGGCGCCGGAGTGAGTCGCTGGTCGTCGGATCCACGGAGAGGCGAGCGAACAACAGAACCGCGCGCAGTGTGTCTCCCAACGCCAGCCGAGCCTCCGCCGCGTCCCGTGCCAAACCCGGAAGCCACCATGTCGAGGCGGCCAATTCCAAGGTGTCGGCACCGGCGTTCTTGTCGCCCGCCCGGAGCAACACGCTTCCGTATTCCCCGAGATCTTCCGCCAAGCGTGAGCGATCCCACGGCACCTGCTGCTGTCTGGACCGCGTCAGCGGTCGGCGAGCGTCATCCGGCGTCGCCGCCCCGTGGATGACTTGGCGCATCATGCGGAGGCCAGCGGCACGGAGTTGAGGATCCTGCGCCAGGGTCTCGCCCACATAGAGGCTGTCACCCGGATCGCACTGCAGCACCCTCTCCGCCCACTTCCCGAGCTCACTGGTGTCCCCAGCTCTTGCGGCCAGTCGGAATGCGACTTGCGGAAGTTGCGCTCCCTGGCCGCGGAGGGCGCCCGGCACACGTGCGACCTCCAACCACAGCGAGTCGTACGCCGCCAGGGCAGAGGCAGGATCCGTGCGCGAGCGCGGGGAAAGGTCATAGTGTATGCGCACCTGAATCGCGTAGGGCCCGGGCGGCCGTTCGTGACTCAGCCTGCCTTTCCAGTCGTCACGGGCTACGGTATCCCCAACAGCCCAGGCGTACCAGAACATCGTGCCCATCATCTCGTCTGATAGATCCGGCTTGCCCGCCATCGCTCGCTGCATCCTGTCAAAGCGCGCCCGGCGCTGTGGCACGACCGAGTCCCACGCTTGCTCGCCTATGAGCCACTGTTCATAGGAGATAAGGATGTATTGGCTGCGCGGGTCCTCGGGATAGAGTTGGGCGGCTCGGCGTGCGGCCGCATACGCGCCTTCCCAAGTGCGACCCGTGCGGGACGACACTTCCTGATTGAGTGCGTCATAGCTGGGAAGGGTGCCGTGGCGGCGCGTCAGGAGTTCCCAACGCGCGCCGCGCCGGTCGTCCACGTGGCTGCCATCGACGCGTTCAACGGAGAGCGTCGCGAAGACCACTGAGCCAGGCAGCCAGAAGCTCCCGTGGAACGTGCCGTCGCGCCCTCGGGTCAGGATGGCCACCGTGACCGAGGGGACGAAATCGTAGGTGCCGGTCATGGGTGTGCGGAAGCACCCGCGCAGGGACACGTGCGTCTCGGCCGCCAGAGCGGATGAAGGTCGATACGCCACCGCAATCTGCTGGCCCGGCCTCGGGAGATTGGGTATGAACGTGAGCTCTCCGCCTGATCCCCTGGTCGCTGAAGTCCCACCTGTTGAACGGAGATGCGACTGCGCGTGGGCACGCACGACAGGGGCCACGCAGAGCACAGCAACGAAGATCCGACACCGAGCAAGATCGCTGATGGCCATCCAATCCCTCTTCGTGAACGGCGCGCGGCCCAACGGCCGACGATTCACCCGCTTGGCGCGCACGCTTGCACTACCTGAAGGCAAACCGCCGGCCCCTCCACCCTTGAAGTCCGCACGCCGGTACACGGCAGTCGCTGGCTGGGCACCTGCTGGCAGGGCTGACGTACGGCGCCATTCCGTTAGGTCGCTGGCAGTCCGCGCCATATCCCGGTGAGCCGTCGGCGCTGCTGACATCGGGTCAACGGTCCAAGGTCCCGCTCGCGAAGTGGCACACCTCCGGCACACCATCCCCGCGACCTGAAGGGCGGCGAGCGCTTCTCGGAGAACACCGGACTCAGCATGCGGTGTCCGCCGCCCCTCGCCCCCTTGTCGCGCCACCACCTACGGATTGCGTACTGCGATCAGCGGATCGATCCGGCTCGCTCGTCTGGCCGGGACGAAAGCCGCCAGCGCCGCGATGCACAAGAGGATGCATGGGACCGCGATGAATACGAGCGCATCGCTCATGCCGGCGTTGACCACGATGCGGCGCATCGCCTTCGCGAGCCACAGAGATCCCACGACACCGGCGATCGTGCCGGCGCCGACGACCCAGAGCGCCTGACGCATCACCGCGGCGACGACGGCGGCCGGAGGCGCACCGAGCGCGAGGCGAATGCCCATCTCGCGCGTGCGTTGGGCGGTGGCATAGCCCACAACGCCGTACACGCCCACGCAGGTGAGAATCAGCGCGAGCGCTGCGAACAGGCCGAGCACCATGGCCGGATAGCGAGCGGGCGTGAGCGCGGCCTCGATCGACTCGTCCTCCGAGGTGACGTTGGCGATGGATCCCGGCCCCGTCGTCGCGCTCACGATGCGCCGAATCGCGGCGCGCAAACCCGCGTCTCGGCCTGTAGTACGCACCACCAGCGTCATGCGAGAGCCGCCCGGAGCCTGGGCGTACGGCACATACAGCATCGGATCCTGCGTCGGCCCGAGCTGTCGTTCGATCGTATTCCCAACGACGCCGACGATCTCGTACGGTCTATCCGCATCCTCAATCGTGAGCCGTGCCCCGAGCGCACGTCCATCCGGAATGAACAGGCGGACGAAGGCCGCGTTGACGATGACGGTGGCGCGCCCAGCGGCATCGTCCTGCTCGTCGAAATCCCGGCCGTTCAGCAGCGGAATCCCCATCGTACGGAAGAACGGACCAGCCACGCGAATGAAGCTCACCACGGGACGACGGGCCGGGCTTGGCCGCCCCACGATCACAACGGTCACCGGCCATTGGCTGTTCATCAGCGGCGGCACCTGCGTCGCGCCGACCGATGCCACGCCGGGCAGGGACGCCACCGCGCGCATCGCGTCTTGGTAGGACACCAATCGCTGCTTCGGCCCCATTCCGGTGGGAGGCGTGATGTTCGCCATGAGCACGTGGTGCGGAGCGAATCCGAGCTGTACGTGATCGAGCGTCCAGTAGCTCTCGAGGGCGAGCACGCCTCCGGTGAGCAGAACGACCGCCAACGCGCTTTCCACCGCCATTAGTCCATTGCGGATGCGCCGCGTGCGCGCGCCACCGGTCGCGGTACGGTCGCCTTGATTCAGGCTGTCCCGCGCAGCGACCCGTATGGCGGATACGGCCGGCGCCAAGCCGGACACCAAGGCTGCCAGCACGGAGATCCCCATTGTGAAGACTACGGCCGTGGCGTCGATGCCCACACTGCCCAATCGCGGCAGGGCGTGCGGAGCGACGAGGCGTACGACGCGAATCATCCCGTACGCCAAGGCCAATCCGCACGCACCAGCCAAGATCGAAAAGGTGAGATTCTCCGCGAGCAGTTGACGGGCTAAGTGCTCGCGACCGGCGCCGAGCGCCAGGCGGATCGCAAACTCGTGCTGTCGCATGGCCCCTCGCGCCAGCAACAGATTCGCGACGTTGGCGCAGCCAATCAGCAGAATGAATCCCACCGCGCCAAACAACAGGAGGAGGGCCCGGCGTGAACTACCCAGGACGCGATCCTTGAGCGGCACGACCACCGCGCCGTACCCGGTATTCGTCTTCGGATAGGACGAGGCCAGATGCGCCGCAAGCACCGACATCTCCGCATGGGCTTGGTCGAGCGTCGTTCCCGAAGCCAGCTTCCCGATGATGGTCAGAAAACGTTGGTCGCGCTCGCTCGCTGTGCCCGATTGGCGCCAACGGTCCACCCCCACCCCGAACGGGAGCCAGAGCGCAGGGGCGCCCACGTCCGGCAAGTCGATATCGGGCACTACGCCGATGACGGTGCAGGCACGATCGTCGACGGCCAAGGGCGTGCCGATGAGAGCCCGGTCGCTGCCAAAGCGCGTCACCCAGAATGCGCGGCTCAGAACGACCACGCACGGAGCGCCGGCTTGGTCGTCCTCATCGCCAAAGTCTCGTCCGAGGAGTGGATCGGCCCCCAGCATGCCGAAGAGGGCTGCGGACGTGACGGCGCCCGGCACGACATCTCCGCCTGACGGGGCCGCGACCATCACCGCGAGCCCCCGCAGCGCCGCCATCGGTCGCACGCCCCGGCTCTGCACGCTCCAATCCTGGAAGTCCGGCACCGAGACGGGCGCTTCGGGCCACCCCAGGCTGGGGTTGCTTTCGAACACACCAACGAGCCGGTTCGCCTGCGGAAACGGCAACGGCCGGACCACGATCCCGTCCACGAGGCTAAACATCGCCGTCGTGATGCCGATGCCGAGCGCGAGTGTGCCGATCACGACGAACGCGAACTTGGGATTCGCGCGCACCATCCGAACCGCCCGCCACATGTCCTGGCGCACCTCGGCAACACCCGGTCGCATCGCGATGCCTCCAACACCAGCATGGAGACTATGCCCACACAGGCGGGCCTGACGGCGACCTCACGCGGGCCGTGCAGCTGCGGAGTGGCGGGGGGCGCGTGTCCCATTGAACAACCATGGCCGCCGGTTACGCCACGGGCCGCACAGCGGCGGTGTTTGCGCACCCCTAAGGTGCAGCGCGCCCGCAGGGACCGCCAGACAAGGGTTGGTGCGCCGCTGAGTGTGCCTGTCCATGCCGGCCGCTGGTGAGATGGGATCCCAACAAGCCAGTGCGGGAGCACAGAATCGTGTTCTCGCACACGGCTGGCATCTAGGCCGTCGCAGTCGCGATGTCACCGCCGCGACGAGCCGCGGAAGAGACGCACCCAGTGGCCAGTCACGGCGGCATGGATCAGGAGCGCGACGAAGAAGGCGCCCGCCGTTATGCCGCTCCACCGCATGCCGGCCGCCACCAGCCGGAAGCCCCGGGCGACAAGGGCCACTGCCAGCACGCCGGCTAGGACTCGAGTCAGCGGATCAAGGCGGCGCCAGCGGACCTTGAGAGGGCACCCGTTTCGGTACCAGGGGACCGAAGAATGTGTCGGTGGGCGTTGGCCGGATGACAATGACGAAGGCTTCATGATAGGCCGCGTGCACCTGCGCGACGGTAACGGACTCCCGCGGCGCTTGCATAGCCACCAGTGCGACTGTAAGTGCGAGTCCGAGCATCGGGCCTCCTGTGGTGGAGCCGCGTAACGCATCATGCCTCAACGGCCTGCGATCGCAAGGGGCGCATCACCCTGCCTACTGAGACGCCGATCGTCACTCTGGCGTCGCTGAGGCGCGCGCCCGCCGCTGGGGAAGGGCCTTTGTGCGTGGCACGGCTATGGCGCTCGGGGATGCTCCCCAGGCCGACTGTTCGCACGCTCGCCGCCGCTGCGGAGGAACTGCAACGCCCGATCTAGTACCTCGTCGCGGCCCGCACGGATACCCGCGATCGTCGGCCTGACCACGATGTCCGGCACGAGCCCGACGCGCTGCAGCTGACGGCCATCGGCATGCCGCACATCATGTCCCGTGAATCCGACCGCGATCCCGCCAGGCAGCACCACGGTCGTGACGTCGCCGTTGGCGCCTTCGGTCGGCGAACCGATGAAGGTTGTGTGGTTGGCCGCTTCGAAGAACAACCCCGTGTGTTCGGCCTGGCTAATGGTGCGCTCGTCCATGAGCATCACCGTCTTCCCGTAGTAGCGCCACTTGTCGGTCGTCGGCAGCGTCTGCGTGAAGCGGAAGGTCGATGACTGCGTGGTGTCCGGGGACATCACCAGGGGGCGCCGGAACTGCGCCGCTACCACTCCGCTGCGGTCCGTCAGGCGAGGCGCAATCGCCCAGGCTGTTCCCTGGGGGTAGCCACGGTCGTCGAAGATGATGGCGCGGGTATGCCGGAACATCTCGAACATGCTGTCCACCATCCCCACGGTCAGGCGCGCGAGGTCGGCGTAGCCGATGTTGCCTGGCAATAGGCGGAGGATCGAACCAGTACGCGGATACTGGAGTTCGCCCATGAACGCCGACCGACGCGGCAGGGTCAGCTCCCGCGCGCGGCGGTGACCGTCGCTGACCACGATCCTGGTGCTTGAGCCCTCCGGCCCGCGCAGCAACAGGAGCGCCACGACGTTGTCGAGGGCCTGCGGCGTCGAATGCGCCAGATAGGGCTCCAACTGGGCGCGACGCGTGGCCACGCTCTCGCCGTCGACGCTCACGATCTCGTCCCCGACCGCGATCCCGCTCGCTCGCGTGGCGGAGTCGTCCGCCACGCGGATCACGACGGGCCGGCCCTCCACGTATTCGAGGAGCACGCCGACCCCCGCGGCGCCGAACCACGTCGCCAGGGCCGCACTCCGCACGAAGCCGTGCGAATCGTGGATCTCGGCTACCATCTGCGCCACGGCCTGCGCGTACGCGAGCGAGTCATGGGCGGCCTCCATCCTCGCGATGCTCCTCGGCAGGACCACGTCCCAGTTCTCGCCGATCAGTGCCTTGTACGGGTAGAAGTACTGGATGGCGTTCCACTACCGGTAGGCCGCTAACACACGGTACCCTAGCGCCGGATAGTGCATGTCCGGATACGACTGTTCGGGAGGAGGAACGAAGGTCGTCGGGGCGCGCTCGACCGGTCGTGGCTGCGGTACGGTCCGCACCGCAGCGAGGGCCAGCGCGAGCGGTGTGTCGGCGGTGGCCGTGCTCGTCACGGCGGTGTCGGGCGCCAGGGAACGTCCCGAGGGGTCTGCCAATTCGCCCACGGTCACCTGCGCCTCCACCCCCTCGCCCATCGGCACCGTGTAGACGTCGGAACTCGCCAAGACGATCCCGCGGGCACGGTCGAGCACGATGGTCCCCTGCTCAGCCTCCTGTAGCGCCCACGCAATGGATGGGATGTCCGACGTCGCGTACGTCACGAAGGCCACGCGCCGCTGGGGATTGCCCGGTGGCGGGGTGAACACGTCGCCCTGGGTTTCGTAGGTGCCCGCCCAGTAGCCGCCGGAGGATGCCCCCCACTGTGGTGGGAAGCCCGAGTACATCCGACTCCGGATGCCGGGCGCGGCCACTGGTCCGGGCGGAAGCAGCGCCGCCAGGCCCGTGGCCTGGAAGAGGTACGAGGCGTTGCTGTACTCGTCTGGAGCGGGCGCGGGGCCGCGCAGGTCGAAGACGATCTGTCGGGCGGCCCGCACCTGAGCTACCAGTGCCCGCAGCTGCTCCGCCGCGGAGTCACCGGTGAAGCCGGGCGCTGACACGACCAGCGTGCTGTCGGCCTCCCAACGGGCGCTGAATGACCCTGGGGGTGTTGTCGCGGTCTCCCCAGCTGCAGAGTTGACCACCCGAGTGGCGGGGTCGCCCAACGTGGCCAGCAGGTCGCCAACCGCTGCGGCGTACGCGGCCGTGCTGCCAGCCGCCCTCACCCTGGGGATGGCAGCGACCACCGCCGAATCCCAGTTGACCGCACGCTCCAGGAAGGCCGGCTGGAAGAACTTGACGACGCCCCAGAGCTTCCCCAACGCGGCCAGGCGCTCCACGCCCCCTGAGTCCGTAGGTGCTTGAGCCGGAAGACGAGGGGAGGCGACAGCCAACAACCCTTGCGCACACATCCACACGCGAAAGATCCGCGAACCGAGCATCGGTTCTTCTCCTTGAAGAGGCGCTGGCACGCCCACTGGCCAGTGGGACTCGCCTTGGGGACGAATCGTACCTCGACCCCCGACGACCCTACCAACCCGCCAGCCACCCAATCACTCAAGCCGCGCGCGCCGGGCTACTGGAGGCGCTGGTTAGGCGGCCCCGAGATCCGAGATCACCACTGGATGGTGAAGGCGCTTACCTGGAAAAGCGGTGAGCCGGGGGGCTGGGGCCATCTCCAGCGTCATCAGGTCAACAGGGCCGCCGCACGCAGCAAGGCCGGGCAAGAACCGGTCCATCTGGATCTGGACGACACAGCAAAAGAGTGCGAAGTCCATTGCCTCCTGCAGTGGCATAGTCCAGAAGTTGATCTGGAGGATCGGCAGGTGCTGAGCCTGAAGGTTCATCGCAGCGGTGAACGCGGGCTCATCGACTCCGAGCGCTTGGCGGAGCCCTTCGGCAAATGGAGCAGACCGAGCGTACAACAGGCTCATTACCGAACCCGCGCTGCCTTCAAACCACACCCCAGGATTAGCAAGGATCTCAGCGACAGATGACTCAGCAGCGTGTAGTTGGATTCGCCAAAGGCGTGGAGCGACGGCCCCAGCCGGGGGCGCCACCAGGATACCGATCGTGTCGGGCGTCTGGTCTGGGGCGAACCCAAGGCGGTTGGCGAAATCGACCCGAGCCTGAGCCATCTGGGCCGCGATCAGATTGACCCGCTGGTCCTGATTGGCAACGTCCGTATGGAGATCTGCAGCAATTCGGGAAAAGTAATCCGTTACCGTCTGCTCTCCGATGTTCCCGTGACCCGCAAAGGCGGCAATCGACGTGTTCGAAAAGTCGCGAACGATCTTCACGGCCTTATCGTACGTCTGAGGCAGGAAGCGAGGGGTGCCATCGGCGTTATTACCTGCCCAAGCCTGAGTGGTAAGCTTGCTGTCCGCCGCCAAGACGGCTGCTGCACCGGTGCGAACTGCGACGATGACGGTCACTGTGTCCTCCTGGGGCCGTCTAACGCATTGCGCCTAAGCGGCCTGCGACCCCGGCCCGGTGCACAACACCCTTGCAGTACCTCAAGATCAACTCGCCAGCCACATCAACATGTAACCCCCACGCGCAGGGCCACTGCAAGCGCTCGCTGTGCCACTCCGTCGGGAGAATCCAGAGGAGGCGAGGCGCTTCCTATGTGCTGCACCGTAGCCGATACGCCTCCCCTTGCGGTTCCTCACTCGTATCGCAGCGCCACGACCGGATCCACCTTGGTCGCCCGGCGCGCGGGAACGAAGCACGCCACCAGCGCAGCGAGGAGCATGAGCGCGACCATGGCCGCAAACGTCACCGGGTCCGTGGGGGGCACGCCGACGAGCAATCCCTTGAGGGTACGCGTGAGCCCCAACGCCCCCGCGACACCCAACGCAGCGCCAAGGAGCACCAGCCGCGCGCCTTCCCCCATGACGAGCCACAGGATCCTGCCGGGCCGCGCACCGAGCGCGATGCGAATGCCCATCTCGTGGACACGCTGGCTCATGGAGTAGCTCACGACACCGTAGAGACCCACCACCGCCAGTGTGAGGGCGAGGGCCGCGAGCGCACCCAGCAGCAGGGCGTTGAAACGCGGAGAGGCCACCGAATCGAAGAGCAGCCGGCCCATGGTCGTGACGTCGTTGATCAGCACGTCCCGCTCCGCCGCGCGAAGCGCGAACCGCACGGGCGCCGCCACGCCCAAGGGCGAGCCGTCCGTTTGGACGACCAGATCCGCGTGCGCCGACGGGAACTGGCTGAGCGGCACGTACAGCTCCGGCACCGATCCCGACTCCTCCCCGGAGACCCGCTCGTCGTTCACCATCCCGATGACCGCGGCGTCCACCCGCTCGCCCCCCTCCGCCAGGCCCAGACGCTGGCCGACAGGATTCGCCCCGGGCCAGTAGTGCCGGGCCATGGACTGGTTGACCACCACGACTCGGGGAGCCGCGGCACCATCGCTGGCGCCAAACGCGCGACCGGACACCAGCGACATGCCCATCACGCTCAAGTAGTTTGGCGTGGCACCGCGACCCAGGACCCAGCTGGCCAAGGCGCGACCCGCGACCTGCCGATCGCCGATCCAGACATCCGGGACCAAGGCGTTGCCGGTGAACGGGAGATCCGTCACGGCGGCCACGGCGCGCACGCCTGGCACGGCACTCACGCGCGTCACGAGGCCATCGAGCTCGTCGGCGAGCCGAGACGGGTCCGCCACGTGCCCCCCTGGCAGCGCGACCCTCACCACGAGCTTGTTCCTGGCGTCGAAGCCGGCATCGGATGGATTCAGGATCAGGTACGTCCTGATCAGCAGCCCCGCCCCCACCAGCATCACCAAGGCGAGGGCTACTTCTGCCACGACCAGGGCGCTACGCAGTCGGCGCTGTCGCCTGCCCGCCATCAACCCGCGCGAGCCTTCCTTCAGCGCCTCCCCGAGGTCCGCCTTGGACGATCCGAGCGCTGGCGCCAGTCCGAACCCCACCGCAGCGACCAGCGACAGCGCCAGGGTGAACGCCAGCGCCGGGCCGTCAATACCGGCCTCACCGATGCGGGGGACCGCGTACGGCAGGAGGGCCAACCCCGCTCGCAGCGCCCACCACGCGAGCGCCAGGCCGCAAATGGCGCCCGCGGCTGCCAGCAGGAGCGACTCGACGAAGAGTTGCAGCACGATCCTCCCGCGGCTGGCACCAAGGGCGCTCCGGAGCGCGAACTCCCGGCGCCGCTCGGCCGAGCGCGCCAGCAACAGGTTCGCCACGTTCACGCACCCGATCAACAGGACCAAGGCGACGGCGCCGGCGAGCACCAGCAACGTCCGTCGCCATGGGCCCGCGATGCTGTCGCGCAGGGATTCCACCTGCACGGAGGGCTCAGATCCCTGCACGCGCGAGGACGCGGACAGCCGGTGCGCGATCATCGCGGCTTCCGCGCGTGCCGCTCGAAGGGCCACGCCGCGCTTCAGGCGAGCCACGATCCCCGTACCCTGCGATCGCGCGCCCGGGCTCAAGGGGAGCCACACCGCGGCCTGCAGGGACGGGAGGGGGCCGACATCGGCAGGCAGGACTCCCACGAGCGTGTACACGCGATCCCCCAGCGCCAGCGGGCGCCCCACCGCGTCTCGCGCGGCACCGAGGTTCTCCCGCCAGAAGCGATCGCTGACGACGGCCACCACGCCAGCGCCGGCACGAAAGTCGTCCGGCCCGAAGAGACGGCCCAACTCGGGCCGGAGCCCGAGCTCAGGGCCGATCTCCTCCGAGACGATGAGGGAGGAAATGCGTTGCGGCACCGGGCCGCCCGTGAACTGCTCCTGACCCGTCGAGACAGCCGCGAACCGGTCGTAGCTCGACGCCTCGCGTTGCCACTCCCGGAACGTGCCGGTGCTCAGAGCCTGACCGCGCAGCAGGACGAGCTGGTCGGCGTCCGGATACGGCAGCGGCCGCAGCAGCACCGCCTCGACCGCGCTGAAGATCGCCGTGTTGGCGCCGATGCCGAGGGCCAGGGTGAGGACGGCGACAGCCGTGAAGCCTGGGCGCTTGAGCAGCGACCGGGCGGCATAGCGCAGGTCTTGGATCAGCGCGTCCACCTCACAGGCCTCCCAGCCACACAACTCTCAAGCCGTGCGCGCCGGGCCACTGCAGGCGCTGGATAGACAGCAGTCCGAACGGTGCGCTGGCCCATGATTAGCGTCCGATCGAGTTCATCCGCCGGCGCGGTGCGCGCACGGATCGCCCTTTATGGATGCCAAGCTGTCGGCGACAGCCTGCAGGCGGGCGGCGGCAGACGTGTCGGGCCACGCATCGAGTTCGGGGGAGCGGTAGGTAACGCCCTGCGCCCGCAATACGCGGTAGACGGTGAGCTCACCCCTGAGACCCGCCGCTGGCTGATCACCGCTGCGGCCGAGACGCAGCTGCGCACGCATGTTCCCGGCGACGAATCCCATCATGAGCATCGCGTGAGCTGCGCTCACGAACGGGCTGCTATCTTGGTGGCAAAGGAAGGGGAGGAAGTTCATTGACATGTTGACCATGACATCGGAGCGAACCGCCGCTGACTCGGTCACTGCTCGAGCCGACGGTCCCACCCCAGGATGCTGCAAGAAGGAGTCGATCATGGCAAGTAGCGGTCGGTTCCGAACTGGCACGCTGTCTTGGGCGAGCAACGGCAGGGCGAGCGCACTGCAGAGAAGGAGCTGTGCCAGCACCCGGCTCGGGATCTTGCTATGCGACATGTGCCGACCCACTTGATGGACTGCTGCCTGACGCATCGCACCTCAGTGACCGGCGACCTGCCGGCCCGGCGCACACCGCCTGCACTACACCCAGGTCCACTCGCCCGCCGTACGAACGCAAGCCATCACGGAGCAGGCGGCATGGCCAGAGCCCGACGCAAGGCCGGCATTAGGTCCTCGCCTCGGATCTCCGAATCGAGCGCGATGACCTTGCCATCACGCCCGACCAGCACGTACCGCGGCAGCATGACAATCTCAAGTTGGCGCATCTGCAGGTCGCCGAAGCCGCCAGGGACGTAAGCGTTGAACCACGGCAACTTCCATGTACCCCTCCGGAATATCCGGACATCGGCTGGCGTCTGATCGAGCGAGATGCTGAGGATCTGAAGCCCGCGAGGTGCCAAGCTGTCGTAGGCGGCCTGAAGGTACTTCATGTCGTGCACACACGGGCCGCACCAGGTCGCCCAGAAGTCGAGCAGGTAGACCTTACCCGCGAATGATGCAGGCGTATAGACGACGGAGGAGTCATCCAACGCGACGAAGCGGAACGCAGGCACGTCCTCGCCCTTGTGCCACACGTGCGACGCAAGGCGCGACTTCACGAACGCAGTGAGGGGAGAATACGGATAGTCTGTCACAAGTCGCTGCAACAGCATCTGCGTCCGTCGATCATCCTTCAGGCTTCTCACAATGTTCCATTCGCCGGCCAGCGCTATCTGCTGCACTCCGGAATCGGGCTGTTCGCCTACCACACTGTCGATGTAGGCAAGGGTCGCGAGGCTCGCAGCGGTATCGACGCCCTCCCCGGTGTCGCCCGCCACCGCCGCGAACGCACCGTACATCATCTGTGGCGCCCAAGAGGTGTACTGCCAGAGCGGCGAGGAGGGCCTAAGCTCACGGACGATGTCGCGCCCGATCGTCCGATCGAGCGACGCGCCGGATTGGGCAGCATCGAGCAACTGCATCATCAGGAAGCCGCGTGCAACCGCGTCCCGCTCGCGAGCGAGCGCTGCTGTGCGACCCGCTACGATCGGAGGCCAGTTATAGTGGGGTGTGGTGTGACGCTGGTAGGCCGCACGCGCCGAATCCAGGTAGTCAGCACGTTGCTGGTCCAAGTCGATGTTCAGGGCGTAGAGGCGAGCCGCGCGCGACTGCGCATCGCGGAATGTGACCGAGAGAGCGCTAGGCCGTCGATCAAGTTGCGTTGGATCAAGGACGATCGTCGCGTGGCCGTTGTCAGCGCGAACGACAGAGCGGTAGCCCCCAGCGTCGTCATAGACGTACGAGGGTGATCCGGGTGCGTTGATGATCAGCCGTCCCTTTGCTTCGAGTCCAACCAACTGAAACATGATGGTGTCAGCGCTGGTCTCAACATCGAGCGTGTACCGGCCATCAGCTTGTCGAACCAGGGGCTTCGTGGCGCTGCGCGTGAAGTTGCTCCAATCGCCGATGGCCTCGACCCGATCGAGGGAATCCGTGTACGCATAGTGCTTGAGGCGCACGTCCAGGGTGATGGCGGATGCGCCGGACAGAAAGAGTGGGACGAGTACAGCGTCGTGATCGACCCCACTCAGGCGGAGAATCATCGGTCCATCAGCGACCGTCGCAATGGCAAAATGCCCATCCCGCCCGACGACCGCCGTCGCAGCCTCAAACGGCCGATACGGTGCGTAGAGCTGCGCGCGGGCCAGCCGCATTGGCGTCCCATCTGCGCCGAGCAGCGTGCCGGAGATGACCGTAATGCGGGACTGACGGGCTTGGCCGATCAGCGGCGATGAGCCGAGCAGCAGGACGGCGGCCGTGGCAATGGTCAGATGAAAGTGCATGGAACCTCCGTGCTGCTGCAGGACTCGAACCATCGGAACCGCTGCCCCACCTCATTTCAACTCGCCGGCCGCCCAACCACTCAAACCGGGCGCCGGACCACCGCAGGCGCTGGTGAGGCCGCATGCCAGCGCCGGAGCCCGCACCATTGCGGCGGTCACGGGCGTTCGGTGGCCCGTCAGAGTTACACAGGAGTCGCGATGCGTTCCTGTGCTGAATCGTCGCCGCCGGGCAGGCGCGGGGCTGACGATCCGCCGGTAAGCGCGCGCATGTGAAACTCGGTCGCTTCCAGACGCTCGGACACGTCGCTGAGCGATCGCCGAAGGACAGTGAGTTGCTCGGTCACGTCCTCTAGGAGTTCGTTGGTGCGGTCCCGGGCGCGGCGCAGACCAAGAAGGCCCTTGCCGAGGGGGCTATAGCCGACGAGGGCTCCGACGCCACCCAGACCAAGAAGCCAGGGGAGCGCAGCCACCGCGTGATTGAGGAGGCCGAGCAGCCCGTCGCGGAAGAGGATCTGCCAGAACGTAGGTTGCACCGATCACCTCCGCCATGCGGCTTAACGCATCGCCCTCAGCGGCCAGCGACCGCCGGCCAGGCGCACAGCACCCGCAATACTCTGGGCGCCGACCGTCACTTCGCCGTCACTTGGGCACGCGCCGGACCCGTGCAGACCGGCGCCGGCCGCAGGGCCCTAGTGTGCCCAGGCCCCACGCAGCCTCAAGTAGTCCGCTTCCCTCGGTGTCATGTCGAGGGGTCGTCGCTCGAAGTCGAGGTCCTGATCGCGCGTGAGTCTCACCAGGGTGCCATCTCCGGTGATGGTCCAGAAGAAGTGCTCTCCCCCCGGTTCGGTCGCTGTGACCAACGTCGCTCCGCTGGTCCTTCGGCAGGCGATCGTGATTGTCACCCATTTCGCAACGTACGGCCGATAGATGGCGAGACGCCCCCGCCGCGTACGGAGGCAAGCGGCCTGGATCAGCGGAAGCAGCTGGTCCTCCATGCCGTATTCCGCCACCGCCCACGGCTGAGCGGGTGCTCGAAGCGTCGTATCGCGTACGCCGGCGGGAGGAGGAGGTGGATCGTCTCCACCGTAGTCGGCGGCCGCCCACGGCAGCAACGGCGCTCGAAAGGCGGTATCGCGCGCGCTCGCGAGGTGCAGGACCCCGGCCTC
>Ga0335078_10008044_pt1 | contig 15660 bp, 16 predicted proteins | sample Lox_Sample_32_FD_206711 | JGI IMG/M metagenome (GOLD analysis project Ga0335078, IMG submission 206711) | Soil microbial communities from Loxahatchee National Wildlife Refuge, Florida, United States - Lox_Sample_3.2 | ecosystem: Environmental > Terrestrial > Soil > Wetlands | place: USA... | reverse complement strand
GTTCACCACTGCGGCCTATGCACCGCCTTCCAACACCGCCGGCTTTTGCAATTATTTCGGCAATGCGCCGCGCGACTCCATCGAGGGGCCGGGCAGGGTACAGAACAACATGGCGCTCTCCAAAACCATGGGGCTGGGCGAGACCCGCACCATGGAGATTCGCGCCACCATCAACAACGTGTTCAACACCGTGCAGTATTCGGGCGTGAACACCACCTACGGTGCGCCGCAATTCGGCGAAGTCACTTCGGTGGGCGCCATGCGGTCGTTTCAATTTATGGCCAGGTTCAGGTTTTGAAGAACAGCTTTTAGCTATCAGCTTTCAGCTTTTAGCTTGTTATCGGGTTGGAAAAGGCAGGATGTCCGCGGAAAGGGATTCATGAAGGGCTGGCTACAGAGGACCGGAGCGGTGATGTCGGCGATGGTGCTGGTGTCGACTGGTGCTGCGCCCGCTCCCGCGCAGGCGCCCGGCAAGGTCACCTCCACGCCGCAGGGTGGATTCGTGCTCAAGGCCAACGCCGACCTCGTCCTCACCAACGTGGTGGCGCGCGACGCCAAGACCGGCGAACTCATCAAAGACCTCAAGCAGAGCGACTTCAAAATCTACGAGAACGGCAAGGAGCAGACCATCTCCACATTCGATTTCGAGAGCGTGGATATGGCTACGCCGCTCAAGGAAGCTACCGTGAGCGGCCTCGCCGCCGGCCCTACGGGCAGCAAGGCGGTGGTCGTCGCCAAGCCCGAAGAGTTGCGCAACCACCGCCTCATCGTCATGTTCTTCGACCTCACTTCCATGCAGCCCGAAGATCTCGAGCGCAGTGTGGAAGCCGCGCAAGCCTTCCTCAAAACCAAAATGCAGCCCGCCGACCTCGTCGCGCTGGTCTCTCTCGGCGACACGCTCAGCGTGGACCAGGACTTCACCGCCGACAAGGACGCGTTGATCCGTGAAGTGGGCGTGTACAACGGCACCGAGGGGCAGGGCTTCGAGCAGGGCGCCAACGCCAACACCAATCAAGTGGAGGACACCACCGCCTACACGGCCGACGAAAGCGAATATAACGACCTCAACACCGACCGTGAGCTGTTTGCCCTGCGCGCCATCTCGCAGTCGCTGGCGAAAATCACCGAGAAGAAGTCGCTGCTCTACTTCTCCGGCGGCATCTCGCGCGATGGCATCGAAAACCAGGCCTCCTTGCGCTCGGCCATCAACGCGGCGGTGCGCGCCGACCTTGCGGTTTACAGTGTCGACACGCGCGGCCTCGAGGCCGTCGGGCCGCTTGGCGATGCATCTACAGGAAGTCTGCGCGGCCAGGGCGCCTTCAACGGCGGCGCGCTGATGAACAACATGAACCAGAACTTCGCCACCCAGGAAGTAATGGCCACGCTCTCTTCCGACACCGGCGGCAAGGCCTTCTTCGACTCCAACGACTTTATGCCCGCCTTCCTGCAGGTGCAGAAGGACACCTCGGCCTACTACGCCATCGGCTTCCACTCCTCGAACCCCTTGCGCGACGGCAAATACCGCAGGCTCACGGTGAAGATCTCGAAACCCGGCATCAAGCTCGAGTATCGCCCCGGCTACTACGCGCCCGCAGACTTCAAGCACTCCGGCAAAGAAGATCGCGAGCAGGAGTTGCAGGATCAGCTCGCGAGCGACCTGCCCGCCACCGACATCGCGGTCTACATGGACGCCATGTACTTCCGCCTCGACGCCAATCGCTACTACATGCCGGTTTCGCTGGTCGTGCCCGGTTCGCAGATTCCTTTTGTGAAGGGCGGCGACAAGGACAAGGCCACGCTCGACATCATCGGCGCTGTGACCGACGAGGCCAAGCGGCCCGTAGGCCGGGTGCGCGACACCGTCAAGCTCAATCTCGAATCCTCCGAGCAGGCGCAGCAGAAAAACATCCAGTACACGACCAGCTTCAACCTGCCGCCCGGCAAGTATCAGATCAAGTTCGTGCTGCGCGAAAACCAAACCGGCCGCATGGGCTCATTTATCGCCGAGGTCACGCTGCCCGATCTCAAAAAGGCTCCACTCAAGATGAGTTCCATCCTGTTGGCCTCGCAACGCACGCCCAGCAAGAAGCAGGACCCGCTGGTGCGCAACGGCCAGGAGTACGTGCCCAACATCAGTCACGTCTTTCGCCAGGACCAGCACATGTACTTGCTCTACGAGGTCTACGATCCCGCGCGCGAGAAAACTGCCGGCGACGAGCCCAAAGGGTCAAAAGCGGGCATCAACCTGTTGAGCGGTCTGGAACTGATTCAGGGTTCGACCAAAGTCTACGAGACCCCGCTCGTCGAGGCCACAGCCGTGAACGTGGAAGGCCGCGACGCCGTCAGCTTCGAGCTCGATGTGCCCTTGAGCGGCCTCAAGCCCGGCACTTATCTTTGCCAGTTGAATGTAATCGACGATGCTGCCGGCAGTTTCGCGTTTCCACGCTTTGCCGTGCTGGTGCGCAAGCCGCCGGCGGCGCCGACCACTGCGCCGGCTCCGACGAATCCGGTCAGCGGCGGCGCCGAGTGATCGGCGGCGCCGCTGCGCAGCGCTACGCATGGATGCGGATCTCCCGGAGCGCCGGGCTGACTCGCTGACTCGCCGCTTCCTCAGCGCTTGATCAGGCGGGCGAGCGCTACCAGGATGATGGCGCCGCCCAGCGCAATCAATGTGCTGTAGATGAAGCCGCCGCCCCCATCCAATCCGATGCGGCGGGCAATAAATCCGCCCACGACGCCTCCGGCAATGCCTAACAGAACATCCCCAATGAACCCGTAGCCCGCGCCCCGCATGGTCTTGCCCGTGAGCCAGCCTGCTATCAGCCCGGCCAGAATCCACAAAATGAATCCCATCGTTGTCTCCTTCGTCGTTGTGATTTGTTGGCTGCAATCGGCGTCGGGCGCGGGGGGAGGCTCGTTGGAATTGAAGCCGCAGAGCCTTTGTGCGCAGCGTTGGATTTATACCATGTCGTGGGTATACGGGGCCACAGCCAATCGCGCGACGCTATTCGGGGTGCTGCGCCTTTGTCTTCTCGCCGGGGCTGTTGCCATACGGACAGTGCCTACAACCCGACCCGCAGCAACTGCCGCGCTTGAGGTGATACGCGGCGGTGAAAACCATCAGCGGCCCTTCGAAGTAGTAGTCTTCGGGGTCGAGCTTCGGCGGCTCAGCGGGCGGCTGCAGGTCCATGGCTCTATTCTGCGGGAAAGCGCCTGAAGCGTGGGGAAGGCCGCCGCATGCGGCCAGATAAAATCGAAATATGGCACCCACCCCGCAAGACCGCGCCCGCAGAATAAAGATCATTCTCTTCGACGTCGATGGCGTGTGGACTGACGGCACTATCTGGCTCGTCCCCTCCGCCGGCCCTGCGAGCGGCAGGCTTTTGGAGGAGATTCGTGGCAAGGAAACCATCGGCTTCGGCGTCAACTCGACCACCATGACCGAGGCCAAGGGCTACAGCGCCCACGACGGAACGGCGATTTCGCTGGCGCGCCTGGGCGGATTAAAGTGCGGCGTCATCACCAAGCGCATCAGCGAAACTGTGGCCACCCGCGCCCGCGACCTGAAACTCGAATTTGTCTACCAGGGCTGCGCTTTCAAGATGCAGGCCATCCGGGAAATCATGGAGAAGGAAGGCGTGGCGCTCGAGGAGATCTGCTATGTGGGCGATGACGTGATCGACCTGCCCGCCATGCGCGAGGTGGGCCTGGCCATTGCCGTAGCCAATGCGCGCGACCGCGTAAAAGCCGAAGCACACTACATCACACCCAACGCGGGCGGCTACGGCGCGGCGCGCGATGCGGTCGAGTTCATCCTCGAAGCCAAAGGCGATCTGGACCGCTGCATCGACGCCTACATCGACGAGCGCAACCCGATTCCGCCGTCGATGGACATTGGGCGTGGCGGCGATTTGAAGTGAAGGCTCTTCAAATGAAGAAGCGGACGGTGGTTCTGATTGAGCTCGCAATGCTCGCTTGCATCGGTCTCGCTGCGATACTGCTGCCGGATGAGACGCCTCTCAGGTCATTTCTTGCGGTCAGCTCCGAGTTCTTGATCGTCGGGAACTATTTCCTAGTGAGGGCGATTGAGAAGCGGCGAAGAGCGGAGGCGGGAACTCCGAGTTTCAGTTGGTCCCGAATCCTCCTTGTGTTTGCCATCCTCGACCTTCCGTGGATTCTGTTCCAGTTCCGCTAATCGGAGAAGCGGGCTACCGAAATAGGAAGCGAATCGGCCCAGAGCTTATGCAGACAAATTCAAAACGCGCTGTTGTCCTCCTCAGCGGCGGTCTCGACTCCGCGACCGTGCTCGCCATCGCGAAGGCCGAGGGCTACGAGCTTTATGCGCTCTCGTTTTCTTACGGCCAGCGCCACGCCCGGGAGCTTGAGGCCGCAAAACGCGTGGCCGCATCCATCGGTGTGGCCCAGCATCGCGTGACGGAGATTGACTTGCGCGCCTTCGGCGGGTCGGCTCTCACCGGCGACTTCGAGGTGCCCAAGGGCCGCGCGCCGGAAGAGATGGCGCACGGGATTCCCATCACCTATGTGCCCGCGCGCAACACGATTTTTCTCGCCTTCGCGCTGGCCTGGGCCGAGGTGCTGGGCGCGAGCGACATTTTTCTCGGCGTCAATGCGCTCGACTACTCCGGCTACCCGGATTGCCGGCCCGAATTCATTGAGGCCTTTGAGAAGATGGCGAATCTCGCCACCAAAGCCGGCGTGGAGGGCCGCCAGCAACTGCGCATTCACACGCCGTTGATCGCGATGACCAAGGCCCAGATCATCGCGAAGGGAACGGAACTGGGCGTCGACTACGGGCTCACAAGCAGTTGTTACGATCCCAGTCCCACCGGCAAGCCCTGCGGCCAGTGCGACTCGTGCCTGCTGCGCGCGAAAGGTTTCCGCGAAAACGGAATCGCTGACCCCTTGGGCTTCTAGCTCCCAGCCTATTCATGCTTGGCTGAGAGCTCGTGTTTTACCTAAGGGCCGGATTCAATTGCAGCTGAGTTGACGAACCTGTCCTCCACGCGATGAGCTAGAAGCCAGGAGCTAGAAGCTAGTACCCTGTCCGTGTAGTTTCGTGCATTCCCAGGTCTCAAAATCGAGACCTGGGGCACCCCAGGTTCAGTGGCTCGATTGCGAAATCACGTGGACACAGTACTCGTAGCTGCCTTTATGTACTCGGTCAAAGAAATCTACTACACCCTGCAGGGCGAGGGGGCGTACACCGGCCGCGCCGCGGTCTTCTGCCGCTTTGCGGGCTGCAATCTCTGGTCGGGCCACGAAGCCGACCGCGCCGCGGCAATCTGCCGGTTCTGCGACACGGATTTTGCGGATACGAATGGGCCCGGCGGCGGAAAGTTCGCGTCCGCGGAGGAACTGGCTCGAGCGGTAGAAGAGAGCTGGTGCGATCATTCGCTCCCAGGTCTCAAGATCGTGCCGGGGGACACTCTCAATGCAGGTCCTTCGACTCGTCCGCCCGACGGCGGACTCGCTCAGGATGACAATCGACGTTTGATCGCTCAGGATGACCGGACTGACGTGCGGCCGAAGGATTGCGCAGGCGGCAGGCGATTCGTCGTCTGCACCGGGGGCGAGCCGCTGCTGCAGCTCGACGCGCCGCTCATCGATGCGCTGCACGCACGCGGCTTTGAGATCGCCGTCGAGACCAACGGAACCATCACGGCGCCGAAGGGCCTGGACTGGATCTGCGTCAGCCCCAAGGCGGGAACGGAACTCAAACAATGCAGCGGCGACGAATTGAAACTGGTCTATCCGCAGCCCGGCGCCGATCCAAGCGAATTTGAATCGCTCGCCTTCCGCCATTTTTTCCTGCAGCCCATGGACGGCCCCAACCGCGACGCCAACACGCAAGCTGCGCTGCGCTATTGCCTCGAACACCCGCGCTGGCGCCTGAGCCTGCAGACGCACAAGATACTGGGAATCCCTTAAAAGCAGGGAACAAGGGAACAAGGGAACAAGGGAACGAGAAGGCACGGAACAAGGGAACAAGGGAACGAGAAGGCAGGGAATAAGGGAACGAGGAAACGAGAAGGCAGGGAACAAGGAGCGAGAGAGCAAGCAGACGCCGAACTGCCAGCGAAATTCATTGCGAGCCACGGGAGCTCAGGTTTTCTTGTTCCCTTGTTCCCTTGTTCCCTCGTTCCCTCGTTCCCTGTCTTCAAGCCATCCCCGCTTGAGCTTCTCCGCGGGAACGCTGGAGAGATAGGGCTTGATGTCGAGCACTGGCGTGCCATCGAGCATATCCACCCCGCGCACGCGTAACGCGGCGCCCTCGCGGCCCAGCAATTCCACGACCGTCAGCCCAATCGGGTTCGGACGCCGCGGCGAGCGCGTGGAGAAGACTCCATGCGGCCGGCCCTCGTCGGTGGGAGGATGTGCGACGAGATCGAAACCATCGGCGCGGTCGAACTCCCAGAGCACGTAGAGGTGCGAAAAGCCTTCAATATCGGCCAGCCCCGCCTCGTACTCGCGCAGCAATTCGATGGCGCCCTCCGCCTCGTGTTTAGCGCCGGGGCCTTTCGGAATCGCGGAGGTTTCGTGGTACGGGCTATGAATAAATCCGATGGGCTGGGCGGTAAACATGGCGGCAACGTCTCCCGCTTCCATGGTAGCCGCCGAGACAGCCGCGCAAACCATCGGCAAGAGCCTGTTATTCACTTTGGCGCGCGTGTGCGAAAGTGAATAACAGGCTCTGGAATGAGGCGGCCCGCTTCCCCCGGATTCAGCACAAGCTTCGCGTCAGCATGTTCCCGAAACCTGACGGCTTCCGGCGCAAACTCCGCAACGGAGGAATTCGAGCATGGCGAATCACATTTGCAGCGAGGACCACAACGACAGCCACGGCGTTTCCGACTCTCACGCACCCGCGCACCATCACGCGCACACGCATCCTCACCCGGGCGAGCACAACCACGTCGCCACTCCTTCGCGCCGCGACTTTTTCCGCGTGCTGATGGGAGGCGCGCGCCGCCGCACCGTCCGAGGCAAATCTCTTCGACCTGCAACCGGCCGCTTCCGGGGTTTTCTTTGCCCACGCCCATCCCCAGGCGCAGGTCAATTGCAATGCCGCCATCTTTGTTCGCACGCACGATGTGGTCGTCGTCGATGCGCACTCCAAGCCTTCGGCCGCCGCCGCGCTCATCGCACAAATCCGCCGTGAAGTCACCACCAAGCCGGTGCGTTACGTCATCAATACGCATTTTCACTGGGATCACACGCAGGGCGACCACGCCTACCGCACCGCATTCCGTCCCATCGATTTCGTCGCCAGCTCGGCCACTGAGCAATTGATGTCCGACCTGGCCGCGAAGCGCGTCAAAGACTCCCTCGACGCCGTTCCGCCACGCATTGAAGAGCTGCGCAAGCGCGCCGAGCGCTCCAGCGATGCCGCAGAAAAGGCCTTCTGCGCCGATCAGATCCGCCAGCTCCGGGCGTATCAGTCGGAACTCGGCAATTACACTCTCGAGCTGCCCACCATCACCTTCGACAAAACCTATCTGCTGCCCGATCCCGCATTCGATCTGCACCTGGATTTTCACGGACACGCGCACACCGCGGGGGACGTTTTCGTTTTCTGCCCGCAGAGGCGAGCCGTGGCCACCGGAGACGCCAGCCATGGCTGGCTGCCCAACATCGCCGACGGCTTTCCGCGCGCCTGGCCGCACACCATCGACGAAGTGGCCAAGGGCGATTTCCAATTCGTGCTGGGTGGTCACGGGCCCATGCGATCGGACCGGCTGGTGATGACGGGCCAGCGCAATTACATCGAAGAGCTGACGGAAAGAGTCGAAGTTGGCAAACAGGCCGGCCAAACGCTCGACGAAATGCAGAAACGCATCACGGTGGCCTCGCTCCACGCGATGCAGGCCAACGGCTACGCCGATCTGCTGGCGCATGTGCTCGAGGTCAGCACTCCGCATTACGGGCCCATGCCGCCGCTGCAGGATGGCGTCAACGCCAATATTCGCGACGTCTACACCAACCTCGACCGGGTTTAGACTGATCGGACCAGGCATCGCCCCGAGGCCCCGACGTATCGTTTTCACCATTTATGAGGGAACCCCGAACCTTCGGGAACCGCTCAGGATCCCGGACGACGGCCCCAAGCTCTCTGTTTTCAGCTTCAAGTAATCAAAAGAGTTTTCATCCGGCCAAAATGCTTCCCCCCTCATATCCGGGAACACTTCCGCAACCGGCGGTGTCTAAAAGGATAGATGTGTGGGCTGGGGTCCGGCTTGGCGGCACCCTCGCATCGGGGCCAACGGCCTGCTTTCGCCTGCCAACCGGCAGCAGAAGCGGCGCAGAAATATCATCGGTGCTCCTTCCCGGGGCCCATGCGTAACGGGATGTGATACGGGAAGGTGGAAACGGTGGACGAAGTGCGGTAACGTGGGAGGAAACTGACTTGCAGGCGGACCTCACCATGGGCAACCTTGCCGGCGCACTCGCGCTTCAACCCGACGAAGCGGCTCTCGTAGCGGAGCTGCGGGCGGGCTCGGAGACGGCGTTTGCCTGGCTGATCGCACACTATCATCAGCCGATTTACTCGCTGCTGGCGCGCACGGTGCGCAACCAAGCCGACGCCGCCGACCTGACCCAGGAAGTTTTCGTCAAGGTTTTTCGGGGCATCCGCGGTTTTCACGGCGAGTCATCGCTGCGTACCTGGATCTACCGCATTGCCTTGCACGAGGCCTGGAATCAGCGCCGCTGGTGGATGCGGCACCAGCAGCAGGAGATCCCTATCGAGCAGGAAATCGCGGGTGGGGATGGCGGCCGTCCGGTGCTCTTGAAGGACATGCTGGTCGATCCCGCGGAGTCGCCTTACGACCTGGCTCTGCACGAAGAGAACCGTTCGCGTGTGGAGCAGGCACTGCGCCAGGTGCCGGAGCCCTATCGCACCACGCTCATTCTGCGCGACATTGAGGGATTTGTGTACGAAGAAGTCGCCGCCATCGAGGGGGTCAATCTGGGAACGGTGAAGTCAAGGTTGGTGCGCGGGCGCGCCTGTTTGAAGGCGTTGCTCACCTCGCCCCGGCCGGGCTCGAGAACCAAAGCGCTGCCGGGGATGGAACTGTCCCTGCGAGAGGAGGCGCGATGAACGGCTGTAGTCAAGTGCAATCATGTCTTACTGAATATCTGGATGGCCGTTTGACGGGACGCGAGATGCAGGAAATCGACTGCCACCTCCGCGATTGCCGGGCATGCGCCGGCGAATGGCGGTCCCTGCGCGAACTGCAGACCGCCCTGGCCGGGTTGGGCCCGGTCGAAGAACCTGCTGACCTCGCGCTGCGCATTCGCGTCGCGGTCAGCCAGGAACGCGGGCGCAGCCGCCGCAGCATCTTCACCGTGTGGGATCTGGCGTGGAAAAACACTGTGGGACCATTTGTGCTGCAGGCCGGCGCGGGCTTATTGAGCGCCGTGCTGCTGCTGGGCACCATCGTCTTCCTCATCACCCTGTTCGCTCAGCCTGAAACCGCCGCGGCCACGCCCGACGAGCCGTTGGGCGATGCCACCGCACCGCATCTGCTCTACTACGCCAACGCCGAGGGCAAAAATCAGGCAGACGACATCAATGGCCCGGTGGTGGTGGAGGCCTACATCAACGATTCGGGCGAGGTCTACGACTACCGCATCGTCTCCGGACCCACCGACGCCACGACCCGCTCCCAGGTCGAGAACCTGCTTCTGCTCGGCCGCTTCGCCCCGGCCCGCCTCTTCGGCCAGCCGGTGCGGGGATTGGCGGTGCTGCAGTTCTCCGACGTGAGCGTGCGCGGGTAAAAGCAGGGAAAAGGCTGTAGGGAACAGGGAACACAAAGCCGCCGTGGGCAGATTGCGGGCGGGAATTTCGCGTGGGGAAGTGTTGCCGCGAGTGGAACGCCATTCGGCGATCGTCGCCATATCACCAGCGATGCTGACGTTACCGACTCAATTGCGCGAGGCGCCGGGAATATTAAATCTCACGCCGGCGGCGCCGTTGATCTGCTGGGTTGCGGCAATATCGATCTGGTCGATCGGAATCTGCTCGTAATGCCGGGAATCCAGGTCGGTGAGAACCCTGGCGGTCATCATGTAGTTCTCCATCTTCACGGGAGCGCGGCCGCTCCTGAAAATCACCGTGAGGGTTTGGCCGGGCACGGATGGGGCCGCTGGTTCTATGGCAGCGCTCGGCTGATACGGCGCGCTCTCTGCGGCGAAGCCCTCCCGTGGAGTCTCGCCGGGCGCACCGTAGCCGTAGTCCGAATAAGGGCCCGGGTAATAAGGAGCCGCACCGCCCTCATTATCCGCAGAGTCATCGGAATCGCCCCAATCGTAGAATCCCGGATCAATGACATAGGGATACCCATATCCGGGCCAGGCTGGATAGGTATTGACGTACCAATTGCGGAACGACCGTCTGCGCGCGGCATATAGATCGCGATTCGAATTCCGGCCACGATTTGAGGCGCGATTCTGGGCGGAAGACGGTCGAGCGCCCATCGAACGATTGAGAACACGGCCCGCAGGGAATGCGTTTCCACGGTAGGGAATGCGAAGGTTCGAGCGGTTCGGCGGGCCCATTTGCCGGAAGCCCGCGATACCCGGAGTCCCATACCGAACTGGCGGCGCCGATCGCAGAGAGCCAGCAGGGCGCGAAAACCCGGACGATCGCGAGAAACCGGCGTGCCCGGCAAAACCTCGACCGCCGGAAGATCCGGCGTGGCCGCCGCCGTGTTGCGCAAAGGCCGGCAGGGCAAGCGCGAGCAGAGCGATTGCGGCCCGGAGTTTCATGAAATGATTCTACGCCCGATCGCACTTTTTTTTCCTGTGTTGCCAAACAGATCGTCTTTCGGCGCGGGTCTAACCACCGGTTTCTCGTTCCCTTGTTCCCTCGCTGCCTGTTCCCTGCTGTTAACCCGTTTGACCCTGCTGGCGCGTCTAACTAGACTTGCAGGCAGGGCAAGTTTCATGACGTCGCGTTTCATGCACTCTTTCGTTTTTTCTTCCGTCGCAGTTTTGTCATTGTCGGCTGGACTGATCCCTTCCTCTGCCGCCCAGTCCTCCTCAAGCTCATCCAGTCAGAGTTCATCGTCAGGGCAGGTCTACGCGCGCGAGAAAGCGCCATCGCTGGTCGATCCCGCCGGGCCCACCATCTCGCTGGATAGCGATGCGGAGCCGGTCTTCGTGATGGCGGCCGCGCTCAATGCCTGCGGCTACGACGAGGGCCTGGAAGACTCGGATCCCATCCGCAAGCACATCCGCGACGAGATGAACCAGGCCTTCGCGAAGAGCGAGGAAGCCCGCAAACAGCGCGACGACTTGTGCCTTTACATCGCGCAGCACCGCATGACGGGCACCGAGCAGGACATTGCGCAATACATCTCTCTGGCGCTCTACCTCACGCCGCCGCCGGAACTGGAAGTCACGGCCGATCTCACCGAGATGCCGCCCGACTCCACGCAGGTGGCGGAGGTGATGCCGATTCTGCGCGCCTTCGCCGCCGCCGTCGACCTGCATGGCATCTGGCTCACCGCGCACCGCGCCTACGACGAAGCGGCCGCCAAGGTGCACGATGCGCTTTCACAGATGATCGTGGACACCAATCTCTACCTCAAGATGCCGGCGGCCACGTATAGCGGAACCCGGTTTATCGTGGTCATCGAGCCGCAGCTCTCGCCCAGCACTGTGAACGCGCGCATCTACGGCAGCGATTACGTCGTGGTGGTCTCACCGGTCAACGGCAAGATTCCCATGGCGGCCGTGCGCCACACTTATCTGCACTACGTGATCGATCCCCTGCTCTTCGCGCGTTCCAACGTACTCGAGCGCGAGCAGCCCATCCTCAAGGAGATTCGCGACGCGCCTCTCGATTTCCGCTTCCGCTCCGATACCACGGCCCTGACCGTCGAGTGCCTGATCAAGGCTATCGAAGCGCGCACCATGGATACCGGGGTTCCCGAGTACAAGATTCCCGCCGGCATCGACCGCTCGCAACTGCCGCGCTACGAGCACGAGCGCGAGCTTTACCAGCAGAAAGTCGACGCCGTGAAATGGGCCACGGTCGAGCACGATATGCGCCAGGGCTTCGTGCTCACGCAGTACTTTTACGAGGCTATGATGCAGTTCGAGAAGAACCCCGTCAGCCTCAAAGACACCATGGGCGAAATGGTGTACAGCATGGACATCGACCAACAGGTGCACCGCGCGCGCCAGACCGGATTCGACAAGGAGGCCGACCAGGACGTGTTGCAGCGCAGCAAACCGCGGCAGCTCACGGGGCTCGACCTGGCCGAGGCGCGGCTTTCGACCGGTGACCTGGCTGCGGCCACTGCCATGGCGCAGAAGGTCCTCGCCTCGGAGAGCGACACGGTAGCCTGGGTGGCCGACTCGGCGCGCGCCCACTTCATCCTGGCCCGCGCCGATCTGATGAGCGTGCGGCCCGGCGAGCCGGAAGACGATGCCGAAAGGACCATCGGTCAAGCGATTGCGCAGTTTCACAAGACGCTTGAGACCAGCAAGGATCAGCGCCTGCTGGCGTGGTCGCACATCTACCTGGGCCGCGTGCTCGATCTCGAGTGCAAGCGCGACGACGCCGTGGCCGAGTACAAAGCCGCCCTCGAGGTGCGCGATGGCCAGCTCGATACGCGGCTGAACGCGGAACGCGGCGTGAAGACGGCATTCGCTGTAAAGGGCCATAGCTGCGACGAGGATGCGGATGACGAGGCTCCGGACAACGGCGCTGCAAAGCCCGCTCCGCAAACCCAGGAGGGCGCGCCGAAGCCGCAATAACTGCTCCCGATCTGTTGCCTTGCAAGAACCGAAAACCGGAACTCGTGATGCATCGGGGCAGCCGTGGGGCGAGCGGACGCGCCAACCGTCAAAATGCGCAAAGAGGCGTAGAACGTGGGCGAAAAGAGGACGGAATCCGGCCTGCATGAGCTTGAATCGGCGCTGGGACATAAGTTTTCGAGCCCTAAGCTGCTGGTGTGCGCGCTCACCCATCGCTCGCTCGCGCACGAGCTCGCCCAGGCCGATGGCCGCATGCCGGCGGCCACGCAGGAAGACAACGAGCGCCTGGAGTTTTTGGGTGACGCGGTGCTTGGCATGGTGGTGGCCGAGGCGCTCTATACCGCCCATCCGGAATGGCGGGAGGGCGAGCTCACCCGCATTCGCTCGTGGCTAGTGAGCCGCCAACATATGGCGCAGGTGGCGGAGACCATCGACCTCGGCAAGCATCTTCGCCTGAGCCACAGCCAGGAGCGCAGCGGCCTGCGCCGCAGGAGCACGGTACTTTCCAACACCATGGAAGCCGTGATGGGCGCGCTCTTTCTCGATGGCGGTCTGGAGCCGGCGCGGGCCTTTGTGCGCAGTCATGTGATGGGTGAAGCCGCCGAGCGCCTGGCCCTCGAGTTGCGCTCCGGAGCCGCCTTGGGCAATTACAAATCGGCGCTGCAGGAGCGGCAGCAGGCGGCGCGCGCTGGCGCTCCCGTTTACCTCGTGAAAGGTGAGAGCGGTCCCGACCACCACAAGCGTTTTCTTGTCGAAGTCCGCATCAAGGGCCAGGACGGCGAGCGTGGACAGCCCCTGGCCCGCGGCATGGGACGCACCAAGAAGCTCGCCGAGCAGGACGCTGCCCGCCGCGCCCTGGAGCAGCTGGAAAGCGCCGGCGCCGCCCTTCCGGACGAAACTGAACCCGGCACGGCCGTCGCGGAGCCGTCGCTTTCATGAGCGCTCCCTGCCCAGCTCCGCAACCGGTTCCAGCGCCAGCGCCCAAGCGGGCGCCCGGCCGATTCGCGCACATTCGCGCGCATCTGCCGACCTTTCCGCAGGCCCTGGCTTCGCTGATGCAGACCGTGATCGTAGCGCTGTTTGTGCTCACGTTTATCGTGCAGCCGCTGCTGATTCCCTCTGAAAGCATGGAGCGCACCCTGTTGGTGGGCGATTTCCTGCTCTTCAACAAACAGACCTACGCGCCTGCGGGCCCTCTCAGCCGCTGGCTTTTGCCTTATCGCGGTCCTGCCCGCGGCGACATTATCGTTTTTCGCCATCCTTATCCGCCCATGCTCATCAAGCGCGTAGTCGGCATTCCCGGCGATAGGCTGCGCATCGCGGGCAGCCGGGTCTTCATCAACGGCGTCGCCCTCAATGAGCCCTACACGACCCACGACCTCTCGTCGTCGGACCCCGGGGCGGATAATTTTCCGGGGGAAATCGCTCCGAGACTGGTCGATCCTGAGTGGCGGCGCCAGATGTGGAGCCTCACGCGCAACGGCGAACTGACCGTGCCTGCGGGCAAGTATTTCGTCATGGGAGACAATCGCAACCACAGCAGGGACTCGCGCTACTGGGGATTTGTGCCGCGCCGTGACGTCGTCGGACGTCCGCTGATCATCTACTTTTCGCTTGACCGCCCCTCGCCCACCGACGTCGAGGAGAATGCCCAGGATTCGGCGCAGCCGCCCGCGCCCCCCGCAAATGATAGACTCGGACACGAACGGGAACTTGCCGCCAAGCTCGCAGGATTTGCCCGCTGGCAGCGGATATTCCACGTGGTGCACTGATTTTGAGCACAAAGCGGCCTGAATTCGCCGCCAACCTCGCTAAGAGCGACAGAATGACCAAGAAAAAGACGCGAGCAGTGAAAGAGGCTTCCAGCCAGCGTGCGGAAGCCGCTCCCCTTCCCGGGAAAACCGAGGAAACCCCATTCGAGGCGCTGGCCAGCATTTGTTCGGTGCTGGTCGTCGGTCTTTACATCCTCACCTTTCTCGCGCAGAACTATGTCATCCCCTCGGGATCGATGGAGAATACCCTGCTCGTCGGCGATCATCTCGTGGTCGATCGCATCAGCCTTGCCCCGCCCTCAAAATGGATGCCTCTGGTGCATTACCGCGAGCCGCGGCGCGGCGACATCGTGGTCTTCATCAAGCCCGTCCCCGAGCCCCAGCCCGACGCCGAAGGCAATCCCCAGTACTTTTTCCTGGTCAAGCGCCTCATCGGGGTGCCGGGCGACCACATCCATCTGCGCGGCGGCATCGTCATCCTCAACGGCGTGGCGCAGCCACCGCCCAAGGAAGGCTCCGCAGATCCCGGATCGGGCGTCGATCGCGATTTCCTCGACGATTTTCCCTCCATCCCTCCGGCTGAAGATCCCAGCGGCAATGAAACCGGAAGCTGGGCAGTCGACGAGCCCAACCACGTCGTCGACGGCGATTTGGTGGTGCCACCCGGCATGTACTTCATGATGGGCGACAACCGCCACAGCAGCCTTGACTCGCGCTACTGGGGATTTGTGCCGCGGCGAAACATCGTGGGCCGGCCGCTGTTCAACTACTGGTCGTTCAAGTCGACGGAAGCGGACTACGAACAAACCAGCGTGGGTGCGCGCCTGGCTCGAATTGGCCACGTGCTGCTGCACTTCTTCACCGACACGCGATGGAGCCGGACGTTCCACATGACGCGGTGAAAAAACAGCTACCAGCTTCCAGCTCCCAGCCCCCAGCTTTTTCGGTGGAGAGCAGAAATCTGCGTCCACCGCGAGGCTCGGACCATCGCTATCCTACGGAAGCCGGTTCTCCTGCGGCGCGGCCAGAAGCCAGCAGCTAGAAGCCAGGTCCCTGACAAAATGAGTTCGTTCCTTCAGGTTCGTGCTTTCCCGGGTCCCAA
>Ga0335078_10008043_pt1 | contig 15660 bp, 15 predicted proteins | sample Lox_Sample_32_FD_206711 | JGI IMG/M metagenome (GOLD analysis project Ga0335078, IMG submission 206711) | Soil microbial communities from Loxahatchee National Wildlife Refuge, Florida, United States - Lox_Sample_3.2 | ecosystem: Environmental > Terrestrial > Soil > Wetlands | place: USA... | reverse complement strand
CGGAGCGCGCAATGCTCACCTCCGCCGCTGCTATGTTCTCTCCCTCCTTCGTGATCTGTACGTCATGGCCGATGGAGACCACTTCCTCGAGACCCCGGGCGAGGGTGATGACGTCTGCGGACGGGACCTCGTTGGCAGGCAAAGGCGCGACGCCTTTCGGCGAAGCGGCGGGACTGGTTTGCGCCCCGGCCGGAAGGAAAGGGCAAATGAGGAGGGCAAGGGCCACTATCGGGACTGCCATGCAATGCTTCATCTTTAGAGACCTCTCAGACAGGGACATTCACGGGTAAGGGCTCGTCAGGCGATAACGCGTCATAGTCACATTCTTGACACGTCCATGCACCTTCTTCGGAAAGACGGCCCTTCCCGGGTCTTTATTGCACAATTCGACGCAAATTCTTTCCGTCTCACACTCGGGTCATCCTTCAAGCCTTAAGCTGAAGGTGTTGCGCTGTATACAGCAAGAACGGTGCCGTTTCAGAGGGCCTTCGTGCGTCGGACTTTGGGATCGCGCAATCTCCGAGGCTTTCGGGAGACCGCGGGATACGGCGGATGTTGCCCCCTCCACGTGGGGACACCCCTCGTCACGGATGTTTCGCGACATGTCGCGAGAAATCACTGTGCTATTTCACAATTGTCTGATAAATTATTACATGTCGCAGATGTTTTTCAAGGAGATGTTGATGCAAAGGAAGGACGCCCCATGGGCGGTGGACGAGAATGATTTCTTTCGGCAGGCCACCTTGAGGATCTGTGGCAGCCTCGACATGGAAACGGCCATGCGGGGCTGCCTCCAGTACCTGAGCGAAGTCATGCCCGTGGACCACGTGATTCTCGCCCTTTACGATCGGGGTCTGGGGGCGATACGGACCGTCTCGATGGTCTCGCTGGAAGAGTCCCACGGCGCTGACACCGTCACTCCCCTTTCCGTGGATGCGAGGAAGATGATCGAAGACGACGATTCCCTCAATTTCCTTTTCATCGACCGGCCTGATCAGGAGTCCGTTGCGACCAGGATCGTCAACGACCCGGAGCTAGACCCGATTTCTGGGCCTTTTTTCAACAAGTTGGGGACCACGATCGACTCGTCGCTCTTGATGATGCGCCTGCAAATAGAGGGCGCCACCTTGGGAAACCTCATATTACGGGCGTCCGGCAAGGGCAGGTACACGGAGGAGCACGCCCGGCTGGTGGCGCTCCTGCGAGAGCCTTTTGCCATAGCCCTCTCGAACGCCCTGAAGCATCAGGAGGTACTCAAGCTCAAGGATATTCTCACGGAGGACAACAGGTACCTCCACCGGGAGCTCTTCCATCTCGCCGGGGACCAGATCGTCGGGGCGGACGGGGGGCTCGCCGAGGTGATGGACATGGTGAGGCACGTCGCCCCCCTCGACAGCCACGTGCTCCTTCAGGGTGAGACAGGGGTGGGCAAGGACGTGGTGGCCCACGCGATACACGATGCTTCCTCGCGCAGGGAGGGTCCTCTCATCCGGGTCAACTGCGGCGCCATAGCGGATACGCTCATAGACAGCGAGCTCTTCGGCCACGAGAAAGGGGCCTTCACCGGAGCAACGGCCCAGAAGCGGGGATGCTTCGAGTTGGCCGACCGAGGGACCATTTTCCTCGATGAGATAGGAGAGCTGCCCTTCGCCGCCCAGGTGAGGATGCTCAGGGTGCTGCAATACAAGGAGATCCAACGGGTAGGTGGAACAGGCTCTATTCCCACGGACATACGCGTCATCGCCGCCACCCATCGCGATCTCGAGGAGATGGTGAAGGCAGGGCTCTTTAGAGAAGACCTCTGGTTCAGGCTCAACGTCTTCCCTATCGTCATCCCGCCGCTGCGGAAGAGGAAGACGGATATTCCGGCCTTCGTTCACCATTTTATCCAGAGAAAATCAAAGGCCCTGAAGCTGCCCGCGGCCCCAGCCCTTGCCCCTCATGCAATCGATCAGCTCACGGCATATGACTGGCCGGGAAACGTACGGGAGCTCGAGAACGTGCTTGAGCGGGCCCTGATCTTGAGCAAGGGCAGCCCCCTGTCCTTCGACCGCTTCTTGAGGTCGAGGTCCGATGAGACGGCCCCTCCGACCGAGCCTGACGACACGCCCTCGCCCTTGGAAGAGGCAATGGCGGCGCACATCCGCCTTGCCCTCCTTCAGACCAAGGGAAAGATCCATGGGCCTGGAGGGGCGGCCGAAATGCTCCGGATCAATCCGAGCACGCTTCGGAGCAAGATGAATAAGCTCAATATCTCCTACGGGCGGCGAAGAGGGAGATGAGAGACAAAGGCCCCAGAGGACTCAGAAGGGAAGGACCGGTGGCTGACCGGGAGCGCTTAGGCGAGCCCGCCCTCTGGGCGGGAAGCTTCACTCATTCACGGAGGCCCTATGAACGATGAATCTGTCCGGACCGGGAGCCGTCCGGATCCCGATGCGCTGCTCAAAGAGGTCCAGCGCGACGAGGCCAAAAGGGGGCGCCTCAAGATATTCCTTGGCTATTCCCCGGGGGTCGGCAAGACGTACGCCATGCTCCAGGAGGCCCACGTGCTCCGGATGCGCGGAGAAGATGTGGTTGCGGGGGTCATAGAGACGCACAAGAGGGCCGAGACCGAGGCTCTCCTCGACAAGCTGGAAGTGATCCCCCGAAGGCGGGTGGAATATCACGGAATGGTTCTTACCGAATTTGATCTTGACGCGGTGCTCAAGAGGAAGCCGGCAATCGTCCTTATGGATGAGCTTCCCCACACGAACGCTCCTGACAGCCGCCACCCCAAGAGGTACCAGGACGTGGAGGAGCTGCTCGATGCGGGAATCGACGTTTACACGACGATCAACATACAGCATTTCGAGAGCCAGGTGGACGTGGTGGCGCAGATTACGGGCATCAGAGTACAAGAGACCGTGCCCGATACTGTCCTGGAGGAGGCTGACGAGGTCCAGGTGATCGACATCCCCCTTGAGGAGCTGACCCAGCGCCTCAAGGAAGGGAAGGTCTATATCCCCGAGCAGGCACGGCGGGCCATGGAGAACTATTTCCAGCGGGGGAATCTTGTGGCCCTTCGAGAGCTCACCCTCACCCTCGTGGCGCGCAAGATGGGCGCCGAGCTGCTCAATTACATGAAGGCAAAGGCCATTGCCGGCCCCTGGGCAGCGGGGGAGACGATCATGGTCTGTATCGGGGCCAACCCTTATGCCTTGCAGCTCTTGAGAAGGGCCTACTCGATCGCGAACGATGCGAACGCCGAGTGGTATGCCGTATACGTCTCCACCCCATCCATCAAGGAGCTGACCGAACAGGAGAAGCTCTATCTGACGGAGGCATTGAATCTTGCCGAGGAGTTGGGCGCAAGAGTCATCACCCTCACGGGCACGGACGTGGCACGGGAGATATTGGGGTTCGCCCGGGAACACAATATCACCCGCATCGTTCTGGGAAAGCCGCTCCGGTCGCGCCTCGGCAGTTTCTTCAAGGCCGGCCCCGTGCAGCGTCTGCTCCAAGCCTCGGCCCCCTTCGAGCTGCACGTGGTGACGCCCGCGCAGGAGAAAGAGCCTGCGGCTGCGCCGGGCCGGCGGAAGGGCAGCCTCGATCTCAGGGCCTATCTTACTGTCGTGGGAATGGTGGCCGCCATCAGCCTTGTGAATTTCCTCCTATCCCACTTCGTCAATCCTATTTCACTCGTGTTCCTCTATCTTCTCCCCGTTATCGGCGCGGCTTTGAGGTTCGGCACGGTCCCATCGATCGTCGCTTGTGTTCTCTCCCTCCTGACCTTCGATTTCTTCTTCACGGAGCCTCGCCTCAGCTTCGTCATGTATCGTGCCCATGACATCATCAACGCAATCATCTTTTTATTTACCTCGATCGTGGTCGGTCAGCTCGCCAAGATCACGAATCAAAGGAACTTCGCCCTGCAGCTCCGGCTCACGCGCGTTGCCCTCATAGAGGAGATGAGTAAGGAGTTCTTCATGCTTCCTCCGGTGGAGCAGCTCATCGGGGGCTTCATGCAGCGCGCGGAGGAATGGAAGAGCGTGCTCCCGTTGCTTAGGACTACGGTGCTCGACGACGTGAGCCACATCATCATCAAGTACGTTTCGAAGGTTATCGAGGCACCCTCCTACGTGCTCTTCACCCAGAACGGAAGGCTGCGGGTGTGGTCGAAGAGCGGCACGAAGGCAGACCTTGGGTCCCACGAAATGGCCGTTGCCGAATGGGCTTTTACGCACGGAGAGAGCGCAGGCGCCGGGACCCAGACCCTCTCGAACGCCCGGGCCTGCTTCATTCCCATGAAGACGGGCGGTGACGTAGTGGGGCTCATCGGCGTTGAGCATGAGTTCAGGAACCTCTTGCCCGAGCAGCGGCGGCTCCTTGGCGCGATAGCGAGCCTGGCTGCGTTGGGGGCGATGAGGTGGGCAAAGGTGTAAGCCGCGAAGCAAGCCGCCTAAAGACGCACCGCCGACGCAATTTTCCAGAATTATCTTTACCTGTGACTTAAGAATAGCCGGTCATCTGCCGATAACTTACGGGACGGTGGGGCTTTCACGCATCACGACAAACACGAAAAAAAGGAGGACCACAATCATGCCCAAGCTCCTTTCTCGCATGAGCATTTCAAGGAGACTCCTGGTAATCCCTTTGTCTTCAGGCATCCTCGTTGCCCTCCTGTGGATATTCGCCGGTGGCAACCGGTGGCTTTCGACTCTGCTCGCCGTCATCGGGATCGCCCTTCCCATGGCCGCGGCATTTGCGGTCGCCCGGACGATTCTTGTTCCGCTGAGCCGCCTTCTGGCGGCAGCCAGGGCTGTCATGAACGGAGACCTGACGAAGCGGGCAGCCGTTGACTCAGGCGATGAGATCAAAGAGATCGCGGAGAGCCTCAATGCGGGTCTGGACCGCCTGTGGAAGGCGATGACAGAGTTGGCAAAGGGCAGCTTTGTCGCATCGAACAGCGCCAGGATAGTGGACAACGGCACCAAGGAGATCATCGTTGGCGTGGAGCAGGCTGCTGAGCGGACGAGGGCGGTGGCAGCGGCCAGCGAGGAGATGACCATAACGTTCGGGGAGATCTCGAAAAACTGCGTCACCGCGGCAGGAAGCTCGGAAAAGGCCAGCTCTGCCGCTTCGGCCGGCGAATCGGTCACGAATGAGACTACGGCGGTCATGGATCGTATCAACGCGATAGTTAAGTCTTCGGCCGGGATGATGGAGAGCCTGGGGAAGAGATCGGACCAGATAGGGGAGGTCATCGACCTCATCAACGATATCGCCGATCAAACGAACCTGCTCGCGTTGAACGCTGCCATCGAGGCAGCCCGCGCAGGTGAGCATGGGCGGGGGTTCGCCGTAGTTGCCGACGAGGTGAGGAAGCTGGCAGAGAAGACGAGCGGCGCAACAAAGGAGATCGCCGCCACCATCAAGGCGATGCAGGCCGAGACAAGGCAGGCCTCCGCGTCCATGGAACAGGGGGTCAAGGAGGTGGAGGCAGGGGCTGACCACGCGAGGAGATCGGGCAGCGCCCTCAGGAACATCATGGGACAGATAGCAACGGTCTCTTCGGAGGTTAGTCAGATAGCGGCCGCCTCGGAACAGCAGACCGCGACGACCAACGAAATTGCACACAGCATCCAGGAGATCTCCGGAGTCATGGATCGGACTTCCAAGAGCATCAGCGATAGCGCCGACGCCGTTTCCCAGCTCGCGGTTCTCTCCGGCGGGATAAGGAAGGTGGCGGGGCAGTTCAAGCTTGCGACAGCGGAGGACGCGGAGAAAATGGCCGCGAAGGGCGCCGCATACGCCAGGAAAAACGGCAGGGAGCGCGCCCTTGCCGAATTCAACGACCCCAAGGGCCAATTCGTGGAAGGCGATCTATTCATCTTTGCTCAGGATTTCAATGGCTTCATGCTCGCTTATGGAGGCAACCCGGCCTTGGCAGGCATGTGTGCCATCGACGGGAAGGACGCACACGGAAAGTATCTGGGCCGGGCAATGATCGAGGTCGCAAAGACAAAGGGAAAGGGCTGGGTCGAGTACGCCTACGAGAACCCCTACACGAAGGAAATTCAGGAAAAGACCACCTACGTGGAGCGAGTGGATGACTACTTCGTTGCGTGCGGGGTCTACAAGTAGCTACCGCCTTTCGGCCTCAATTGCTTTGCCGAGAATGGCGAGGCCTTCCTCTGTCTCGGCTTCGGTGATGGTGAGCGCCGGGAAAAGCCTTATCATTCTGCCCTGTGTCTGCCTCACCAGGAGACCCTTCTCGAGGCATCGCTCGGTGATGTCGGTCGCAATTGCCACCGATCTGAATTCTATGGCGAGGAGAAGGCCCTTTCCGCGGACATCGGAGATGAGATCGGGGTACGCTCTCCTCCACTCGTTCATTCTGCTGAAACAGGCCAGTCCCCTTTGCCTCACGTTTTCGCCCACGTTCTGGTCGATCAGGTATCTGATGACCGCGTAGGCAACGGCGCAGCCGAGGGGATTGCCCGAATAGGTACCCCCGTGGTCACCCGTTTCCAGCCTTTCGGAGACAGCCTCTGACACGGCAAATGCGCCAAAAGGAAAACCTCCGGCGATTCCCTTCGCCATTGTCAGGAAATCGGCTGCCACACCGGGACCCGTGGCGAACATGGGGCCGGTCCTACAGAAACCTGTCTGGATCTCGTCGACGATGAGGAAAGAGCCGTTTCCCTTGCACAGCCCGCCAACCTCTTCGAGATATCCCTCTGACGGGATTTGAACTCCGCCCTCCCCCTGTATGGGCTCGATGATGACTGCCGCAACCTCACTGTCCAGGTTGGCTTTCAGGGAGGGAATATCGTCATAAGGGATAAACCTGTAGTTGGGCATGAGGGGATTGAATCTCTCCCTATGGCTGGCCTGGCCGGTTGCCGATGCGGTGCTGATGGTCCGGCCGTGAAAACTCTGCTCGCAGGAGATGACATCGAGTCTTCCCGTAACCTTTCTGGCGAGCTTGATGGCGGCATCGTTTGCCTCTGCGCCACTGTTGGTAAAGAAGACGCGGGTAAGACCGGCGGGCAGGATCTGGCGCATCAACGAAAGGAGGCGGGCCCGTGCAGGAGAGTACGTGAGGCCCGAATTCGGGTTCTGCATGATTTTTTCGCTCTGTTCCTTCAGTGCCTCGACGATTTTCGGATGCGCGTGGCCCAGACAGGTGACCCCCCAGCCTGCCGTGAAATCGATAAGCCTGGCCCCCTCTTCCGTCCACACATAGACTCCTTTGCCCCGCTCGATGGATATCGGGATTTTCCTGAAGAACGGCGGCGAGAGAGCGTCTTCGATGGAGATGGTGCTGTTTGTCGACATGGCGCGATCCTCCTTAACCTCGATAAAGAGTATAGCACTGGCACGCTAAAGAGACTGAAGAAAGGGGCGTCAATCCGCTCCCATTGTCACTGCCCTCGTTGCGCCGAAGGGAAGGGCCGTTTACACTTTCCATAAGAAGACCACCGAACAGGAGAAAAAAGGGGGACCCCATTGAGGATGATCATGGTTCTTTCGGCGCTGTCGTCATTCTTCATGCTTGCGGCCGTTTCGGCGCGAGTGCAGGGTGCCGGGCAGGAGACAGAAAAAGGCGAGCTTGCCACGGCGACCTTTGCGGGCGGCTGCTTCTGGTGCATGGAGCCGGCGTTCGACAAGCTCAACGGAGTCGTATCGGTCTTGCCGGGCTACACTGGAGGGAGTAAGAAGGATCCCACCTACGAAGAGGTCTCCTCCGGCTCCACCGGACATGCCGAGTCAGTACAGATCGTCTACGATCCGTCAAAGATCAGCTATTCAGACCTCCTCAGCGTCTTCTGGCATAACATAGACCCGACTGTGAAGGACAGACAATTCTGTGACGTGGGCAACCAGTATCGGTCGGCCATCTTTTACCATGACGAGGAGCAGAAGAAACTCGCTGAAGCATCGAAGAAGGCGCTGGAAGAGTCCAAGCGGTTCAAGGGCCCTATCTATACGGAGATAGTGCCTGCGTCGACGTTCTATCCGGCCGAAGAATATCATCGGCAGTACTACAAGAAGAACCCGGTAAGGTACAAGTTCTACCGCTGGAACTGCGGCCGGGACGCCCGTCTCAAAGAGTTATGGGGCGAGAGTGCGGGCGCTCACGAGTGAGGAAGGCCAAAAGGGGGTCCGCGGATCCCACGTCTTTTGGGGAGCCTTATCGCAGGACCGGAGCCCCGATGACTGATCAATCGGGAGAGCAGGAGAAGAGGGCCGGCCCGTGGAAGAGCGGGAGACAGGGCGGGCGGATAGAGAAGAAGATAGCAGTCGCCGGCGTGATCGTAGGTCTCATCGCCTCCTTCTGGGCCTTTGGCCTCTACCGTTACGTCACGCTCTCCTTCCTGAAGGCATCTTCCGATACCCTCAGGTCCCTCAATGCGGCTCATCCGGTAACGGTGGCTCTGGGCTATTTCTTCCTGTACGTCCTCGTGACCTCCCTATCTTTACCCGGCGCAGCGGTGCTCACAATCGGCGGAGGCGCGCTTTTCGGACTCCTCGAGGGCACGGTGGCAGCCTCTTTCGCGAGCTCTCTGGGAGCGACGATCTCCTGCCTTGCTTCGCGATATCTCTTCCGAGACTGGGTGCAAGACAGGTTCAGGGCCGGCGTCACCGGGATCAACGAAGGGATCGAGAAGGAAGGCGCCTTCTACCTCTTCACGCTTCGACTAATCCCGCTTTTCCCTTTCTGGTTGGTCAACCTCGCCATGGGACTCACCAGGATGCCTCTGCGCAGGTTCTATTGGGTTTCGCAGATAGGGGCCCTGCCGGGTACCATCGTCTACATCAACGCGGGCAGGGAGCTTGCGAAAATTCATTCACTGAAGGGGGTCCTGTCGCCGGGCCTCATCGCCTCATTCGCCCTCATAGGGCTTCTTCCCCTGGGGGCAAAGAAGGCTGTCGCCCTCTACAGGACGAAAAGAAAGCGGAGGCCCCCTCGGTAGGGTACACCCCTTTTTCCACAATAATTGTGGAAAAGATGTAGACAACCCCCCTTCTCATGGGATGTAAATTGTTGCTACTATTGACGTTACATCATTTTGCCCTCTTTGTGGGCATCGGAAGAAAAGTCAATGCTTTCAGGCCTTATTCAAGAATCCGTATATGTTCGGCGCCTCCGCCTGCCCCCACGTTCTGCCAGTCTGATTGGCTAATAATTACTGGATCTTATCGCACATCCGCTCCCCTGGCGTCCTCTTCGCCCCCGAATTTGGGGTCCTTTGGGAGACTTTCAACGGCCGGCCCGTTTGGCCCCGAACATGGGGTGTCAAGAAGGGTGAGGGGCAAGTCGGAAAAGTCCGATCAGAATGCACCGGAAAATTCCGACTCCCCCGGTCTTGGCCAGACAGACTTCTTTCTTTTTGGATGGAGGCACCTGGTCTTCCATGACACTTTTCCCAGCAGGGACGCGAGAAAGCGAGGGGACTTCTCTTTTCTCTCCGGGAGGAAAGGGGTGCGGCATGGATAGTGCATAATGCGTCTTCAAGAACATAAGGAGGAGGTGAAACACATGAAGAAGTTTTTTACATTTATCGTAGCAGCACTTATCGCCCTGAGTTTCTCGGCAGTCAGCTTCGCTCAGGAGGAGAAACCTGCAGCGGCCCCGGAAAAGCCGGCGGCAACTGAGAAGGCTCCTATGAAGAAGGCGAAGAAGGCCAAGAAGGCGAAGAAGGCGAAGAAGACTGAGAAGAAGGAAGAGGCAGCTCCCGCCGCCGGCGGCGAGGCAGCACCCGCGAAGTAAGACGCAACCGAGGGGGGAGGAGATCGCTCTTTTCCCCCCATGCGCCTCCATCACATTTGATCGTTCATCCCCCATTTCCGAATAGCTGGCTCTCCGCAATATAGATGCCTATCGAGCCCTCCGGCTCCCGGTTTAAGCTCCTTTCTTTGTAAGCTCCGATCTTCATTCCCCCCTTCCTCCTTTGGCCTTCCCGTGCTTAAGAGGAGTCAGGCGTTGACATTGGCGGGGGGCGGGTCTAACATGGTGAGGAAGGGCTTGGCGCATGGCTGATCCTTTGGGATTCAGCCAGAGGCCGTGCGAGCCGAAGGAACCCTGGACCGATGAAAAGAAGAAGAAAGACAAAGAAAGTACGGGTGGGGGGACTCTTCATTGGGGGGGATGCTCCTATCACTCTTCAGTCGATGACGAATACCGACACGAGGGATGCGGAGGCAACGATACGGCAGATAAGGGAGCTTGCCGACGAGGGGTGCGATATCGTCAGGGTTGCCGTGCCCGACGAGCAGGCTGCCCTAGCCCTCGGCCGGATCAGGAAGGGGATAGGAATACCCCTCGTGGCGGACATACATTTTTCCGCGAGACTGGCCCTGGAGGCCCTGAAGCAGGGTGTCGACAAGCTCCGCATCAACCCGGGGAATATCGGGTCGAAAAGGGGAGTAGAGCGGGTGGCAAAGGCGTGCAAGGAGAGGGGAATACCCATAAGGATTGGGGTCAATGCAGGTTCTCTCGAGAAAGGCCTCTTGGAGAGATTCGGCGGAAGGGCCACGCCGGAGGCCATGGTGGAATCGGCCTTGGGCCACGTGGCCATCCTGGAGGAATGCGGTTTTGATGATATCGTCGTCTCCATGAAGGCGTCCGATATAGGGCGCACAGTGGAGGCCTACCGCCTTTTTTCCAGGAGAGCCGCCTATCCCCTTCATATCGGTGTCACCGAGGCAGGCACTAGCTTCCGGGGGACGATCATGTCGTCCATAGGCTTGGGAGTGCTCCTTTACGACGGCATCGGCGACACACTGCGCGTCTCCCTCACCGCGGACCCCGTGGAAGAGGCGAGGGTGGGCCGCGAGATACTCAGATCACTAGGCTTGCGGAAAGGAGGCGTGACAGTCACGAGCTGCCCCACGTGCGGCCGCACCGAGGTCGACCTCGTTGGATTGGCCCGGGAGGTCGAAAACGCGCTGGCACAGGTGAACAAGGATATCCATGTGGCGGTCATGGGGTGCACGGTAAACGGCCCGGGCGAGGCGAGGGAGGCGGATCTCGCGATCGTGGGCGGCAGAGGCGTCGGCCTCATCGTCAGATCCGGCAAGATCATGAGGAAAGTTGCCGAAAAGGACCTGCTCAGGGAGCTCCTCAGAGAAGTTGACAGGTTCGACAAGGATATCGACTAGTGGGTTCTCTCAGGAATGATGAAAACAAAAAGGGGGCCGGTGCCATTATCGGGACCGTCCGCTGGAGGCTCATCCCGAAAGGAGTTGTCGCAATGAAAGGCTTGACCCGTTCTTCTCTCAAGGCTGCATCCATGTTCTGGCTCTTTTTTGTCCTGGTCTCTCTGTCTCTGGGGGCGCGAGCCGCGCAAGGGGCGACGGGGCCTATCAGGCTCGGCGCCGTGCTTTCACTCTCCGATAAGGCAGGCTTCGTTGGCCCTCTCGTAGGGGAGCCCATGAAGGAAGCGATGACGGCGGTGGTCGACCAGGTCAACCGGCAGGGCGGCGTTCTGGGACGAAAGGTCGAGCTCTTCATAGAGGACGACGAGGCCAACCCTGCCAGGGCGGCTGAGGCAGCCGAAAGGCTCATCAAGAACAGGAAGGTCTCGGCAATAATCGGTCCAAGCCTCGCCGATTCCGCCCTGGCCATGATGCCGGTGTGCGAGGAGGCTGAGGTGCCCTTGATCGTCACCGGACCTGCGGTCGCCCCATTCAACAAGTGGGTCTTTCTCTTGGGAGCAGGTGATGTGAGAGGGGCGGAGCATATGGCTGATTTCGCGGTCGACCAACTGAAGGCAAAAAGGATCGCCGTGATCTACAGCACGAATGAATATGGGACGAGGGGGCTCAGGGATTTCTCGGCTGCCATCAAGAAATACCCAGGGGTCTCCATCGTCGCCCAGGAGGGGTTCAATACCGTGGAGAACAACGTGACGCCCCAATTGGAGAAAACCAAGGCAGCCGGCCCGGACTTGATCGTGCTTTACACGAACGGGGCGTCGGCAGCGGTGATCGCGAAGGACTACAAACGGCTCGGAATGACCACCCCTGTCCTCGGCTCCCACGGCGTCCCGACCACGGAGTTCCTCGCCCTTGCCGGGACAGTGGCTGAGCAAAACAAATGGACGATGATAGGCGCCAGGATAGTCATCGCCGGTCATCTCCCGCCGAACGATCCATACAGAAAGAACCTTTACGATCCCTTCCTGAAGCTGATGAAGGAGCGGTATGGCCGGTCTGCCAGACTGAGCGTCTACGAAGGCGTCGCGTACGACGGCATCATGGTGGCCATAGAAGCCCTCAAGGCCGCGGGCTCGGATGATCGGACAGCGCTCAGGAATGCCCTGGAACGGATCAAGTACGAAGGTTTCGTGGGCGCCTTCGCCTGTTCGCCCCAGGACCATCAGGGGTCGCCCGTGGATAATTCCGCCGAAATGATGGTAAGGAACGGCGAGTACGTGCCTTACGCGAGATAAGGGCCCGGTTAATCGTTTTCCCCGGCCGGTCGATAACATTAGCGGTATGCTCGGATATCCGTCCGTCTTTCCGAGCGGATCAAAACGGGGAGGGAAGAGGGATATGGCTCAATGCAATCTTTGCAAGAAGGAGTTTGACGACGACGCCCTCATCAAGGCTGGGGAGTATCGGGTTTGCGCCGATTGCAAGCCCCTCTTCCTTCAGAGGCTCCGGGAGGGGGTAAACCTCACCGGAGAAATGACGTACGGCGGTTTTTGGATCAGGTTTGGCGCCAGAATGGTGGACGGCATCCTCCTTTTAGCTGTCAGCGTGCTCCTCATGGTCGCGGGCGGCTTCGGGAAGGGCGGCTTCTTCCTGAGACTGCTGGGCTACCCGATCGCCGTAGCCTACGAGACGTATTTTGTCGGTCGCTACGGGGCGACCCTCGGAAAGATGGCTTGCGGGCTCAGGGTCGTCAGATCCGGCGGGGAGAAATTGAGCTACGGCAGGGCTTTCGGCAGGTACTGGGCGACCCTGTTGAGCAGCATGACCTTCACAATCGGCTACATCATGGCCGCCTTCGATTCCCAGAAGAGGGCCTTGCACGACCGCATTTGCGATACGAGGGTGATCAGGACCTAAAACCATGGAGCCCATAGCCTGCACCGCTTGCAGGACGACCCTTTCAGTGTCGCAATTCAACACGGGCGCCTTTTTCGAGTGCCCGTCGTGCGGGGTAAGCTTGAAGGTCGATGCCTTTCCGGCGCTCCTCAGAGGCATAGGCCCGGGGAAGGCCGGGGAAGCAGTCATGGGCGAGGAGGCGAGCTGCTTCTACCACCCCGGCAAGAAAGCCGAGATCGCATGCGACTACTGCGGCCGCTTCCTCTGCTCTTTGTGCGACGTACCCCTGGACGGGAAGCACCTCTGCCTGACCTGCGTTGAGGCCGGTCGAAAGAAAGGCAGGATAACGAGCCTCGAGCGCCACAGGACCCTTTACGATTCCGCTGCTTTGGGTCTCGCCCTCTTCCCCCTGGTAGCGTTCTGGCTTACCCTTGTCACGGCCCCCATGGCCCTTTACATCGCGATCCGCCATTGGAATGCGCCCACGAGCGTCGTGGGGCGCGGCAAAGGACGCTTCGTGGCGGCGATCATCCTTTCCGGCCTTCAGATCATGGGTTGGGCGCTAGGTATTGCCTACTTCGTCTCATCGAGGTATTGAGCATGGCTAGAGTCACACGCGCGGGCTACAAAAGGCTGCCTGGCTGGGGACCCAGGAGGACGGGTCTCTTCTCCGGCGTCGGCACGAGGTGCCGCCTCTATCTCGGGAGAGACCATATCCTGGCCGTGGACAGTCACTGGCTCTCCGAGGATTACAAGCGCTTCTATTTCTCCGACATCCAGGCCATAGTCACGAGAAAAACGAAGCGGTGGATAGGCGAGGCTGTCGTCGTCGTCCTTGTTGCGGCGTGCATGACGGGTTTCTCTCTCCTTCTCCTCGGTCGCAGCAGGCCGATGGGAGGCTTCTGGATGGGCCTTTCCCTCATGCTCGTCCTTTATCTCATCTATCATCTCCTGAGGGGCCCAACGTGTGCCTGCCACGTGGTGACAGCGATCCAGGAGGACCTTCTTCCCACCGTCAACCGTTTGCGGATCAGCCGCAAGGTCGTGCCCCTCCTGAAGTCGGCCGTGGAGCAGGCCCAGGGGACCTTGAATGCCGAGGAGATGGCAGCGGCCCCAATCGAGAAGGGCCCTCGCTATGCAGACCTTGAGCGGAACGGTGCCCGCGGGTCCACCGGACAAGGCACGGCTGCGAGCCGTGCCAACGGATACCGGGGATGGGCCCATCTGATCGCCTTCTGCCTGATCCTCAGCGACGGCGTTTTGACCGCCGTTGACCTGGCCACGCACCACATGCCCTCCTTGATGAGCTTTTCCGTGTTTCTCACTGCAGCCTACTGCATCTTCATCATTCTGGCCTTGGTGAAGCAGCGCAACAAGGTCGACTTCGACAAACCTCGCATCGCCACATGGGCTTCTTTAGCCTTCATCTGTGTCTCATTCTGTCTCAGCTACGTGGTTATGGTCTATGCCATGGCGATCGGGGTGATGCGCCGGCCGAACCTCGTGGCAAGCGAGTGGGACATCACTTGGGCTATGCTTCGCCTTTCCCCCCACAGTTCCCCTTTTCTCATGGCCATTTACGGCTTTGAGGCGATCTGCTGCCTAGCGCTTGGCGGCCTTGGCCTTGCAGCGGTCTTGCGCTGGAGGCGGACCGTGGTCGCCCGACCGGCCGCGCACCTGACCGGAGAAGGCATGATCGCGTCATGACCCTTTCGAATGAGCGCTGCTTCAATCACGCCAGAAGGGAGGCTGCGGCCCGCTGCCCCGAATGCGGGCGCTATTTCTGCCGGGAATGCGTGAGCGAGCATGAAGACCGGCTCCTCTGCGCCTATTGCCTGAAAGTACTGGGCATCAGGCTGCCGGGACGCGGAGCAACGACCGGTCTTGTCCGCGCCGCACAAGTGCTCCTGGGATTTTTCCTTCTCTGGTCCGCCTTCTATCTGCTCGGCAGGCTGCTCCTCACCATCCCTTCTTCTTTCCATGACCGGCAGATTGCTCGAGAGGAGCAGTACTCCAAATGAAGGGAAGCAGAAGGACCGACGGCAGGTCCGCCATCGATATCATCGAAGAAGCGGTCAGCGTTCTAAAAGCGCACCCATCCAGTCTCGTGGCGTACTACGCGGGCAGCCTGCCCTTTGTGCTTCTCCTCCTCTATTTCTGGACGGACATGAGCAGGGGAGCGAATGCCTGGCAGCATTGCGCGGAAGGTGCGTGGGCCCTGGCGCTCTGCTTTGTCTGGATGAAGACGTGGCAGGCGGTTTACTTGAGGCGTCTTCTTGCCCGGATCCGGCATGAGGGACCACAGCCCTGGACGATGAGGCGGATACTCCGTGCCGCAGCCTTCCAGACAGCCATTCAGCCATGGGGGATCGTGCTCCTGCCCGTGGCCTTCGTAATCTTGCTCCCCTTTCCCCAGGTTTTTGCTTTTTTCCAGAACGCGAGCCTCGTGGGAAGCGGGGACGAGCCGGCCATGGGCGAGGTGGTGAGGAAATCGTGGGCCCAGGCATCCCTCCGGCCCGGTCAGAACACGCTCTCCCTCTGGCTCGCGAGCCCAATTCTCGTGATGCTCGCGGCGGCCCTTCTTTTCGTACTCGTGCCGATCCTCACCTCATCCAATAT
>Ga0335078_10008041_pt1 | contig 15662 bp, 14 predicted proteins | sample Lox_Sample_32_FD_206711 | JGI IMG/M metagenome (GOLD analysis project Ga0335078, IMG submission 206711) | Soil microbial communities from Loxahatchee National Wildlife Refuge, Florida, United States - Lox_Sample_3.2 | ecosystem: Environmental > Terrestrial > Soil > Wetlands | place: USA... | reverse complement strand
CGGCCGGGACAAGAAATATCCCGCTGCCAATGATGGTTCCCACCACCACCGCCGCGGCCTGGCTCAGACCCAGGTCTCGGAGCAAGCCGGGACGGGATGTAGGTTGAGCTGCCACGCTGGAGTCGAAGTATACGCGAGCGCGCGGAAAGCTATTTGACCGCACAGGACACTGAGGTTCGCAGAGTGCGTGAACAACGGCTAGCTAAGTTCGTGTTCTTTGGCATCGTTCGCGTCTGCTTTGCGATCTTCGCGGTTAAGTGCTTTTCCCGGAGCAGACCGGCTCACGCCGTAGCCTACGCAGAATGTCACCGCCGTGCCGATCATCACATACCATGTCCACGGAACGCGGGTTCCCAGCCAGAGATACAGTTCCATCACAAACCCACAGAGCATGCCGACCATCGCTCCGCTCTGGTTCGCGCGCCGCGTCAGCACGCCAAGCAGGAACACGCCCAACAACGCCCCGTAGGCCACCGACGCAATCTGCAAGCCCACTTCCACCACCCGCCCCACCCGCTGCAACGACAGCACCGCCAGCCCGAACAACGCCAGCGCCCAAAACACGGTCATGAGACGCGAAAGTCGCACCCGCCTTCGTTCGTCCGCCTGCGGCCTGCGTTGTAGATAAAAATCAATCACGGACGTCGATGCCAACGCATTGAGTGCGGCACTGAGGTTCGACATTGCCGCCGCCAGAATGGCAGCGATCAGCAGACCGGAGATCCCGTGTGGCATGCGGCTGACAATAAACGTAGGGAAGATTCTGTCGGGCTTGCCGAAGCCGGCCGAAGGCACACGGTAATACACGAACAGCATTACCCCCACTATGAGAAACAAGGCAAACTGAAACAAGATGGCCAGTCCGCTCGAGAGCAGCGCCACCACAGACTGCCGCTGGTTTCGCGCCGCCAAGAGCCGCTGCACAATCAACTGGTCAGTGCCGTGACTGGCCGTGGTCAAAAACGCCCCCCCGATCAGCCCCGCCCAGAACGTGTAGGGCTTCCAGAAATCGGGAGTGAAATCAAAGAGCCGCAGCTTGCCTGCGTTTTCGGCAACACTATGAATCGTCGGCCAGCCGCCGGGGACCAGATGAACGATAGTGAATAGCCCCACCAACGTGCCGCAAACGTAGATTCCCGTCTGCACCACATCGGTCCAAATCACCGCCGCCAACCCGCCTTCGAAGGTGTAGATCAAGGTCAGCGCGGTGATGATGGCGATCGACGCAACCTCGCCGGTGCCCACGGCGATCGCAACTACGATGGAAACCGCATAGACACGTACCCCCTCTGCCGCCGCACGTGTCAGCAGAAACAGTCCCGCGGTCAAAGATCGCAGCTTCCGCCCAAAACGGCGCTCAATCAATTCGTAGGCGGTGTAAAGATCACCGCGGAAATAATGAGGCAGCAGAATAAGACTGATGATCACCCGGCCCGCCAGATACCCCAGAACGACCTGCAGAAATGCCAGGTTGGTGTCGTAGGCCAGCCCCGGAATGCTGATGATGGTGAGCGTACTGGTCTCCGCGGCTACAATGGACAACGCTATGGCCCACCACGGAATGTTGCGGTCGGCCAGAAAGTAGTCGCGCAGAGTTCGCTGCCGTTTGCGAAAACGCAAGCCGAACAGGGTGATCCCTGCGAGATACAGCGCGATGATGGCGAGGTCCAACCTGTCGAGACCGAACTTATCTCCGCCCATAAGCATGCCGCTCATTTCCAGCCTAGCGGCCTGGCGTCCACTGCGTCTCGATTGATTGCAGCCAGGTACCTAACTCGTCAGCGGAATGGCCTGCAACCTTCGAAGGTACTAACGTGCATCAAGCGGAATTATCGGTGTGGTAAAAGTAGGTTCGTGGGCATCTTCCTTGGAATCGACGGCGGCGGCAGCCAGACCACGTGCGCAGTCGGCAATGAAACTTCGTTGCTGGGCAGGGGCAGTGGTGCTGGCAGCAATGTGCTTCGCGTGGGCGAAACGCAAGCCAGCGAATCCATCGCCTCGGCCGTTCGCCAAGCCTGTGGCGCGGCCAAGGTTACCCCAAAGCAAATCAAGCGAACCTGCATCGGGATCGCGGGGGGCGCGCGGCCTGAGACCACGGAAATCATCCGGCGGGTCCTCTCGGACCTGGTTTCCGGTGAAATTGAGGTGGTGGGCGACATGGTCATCGCCATGGAGGCAGCCTCGGGAAGCGGCCCCGGCGTGGTCGTCATCGCAGGCACCGGGTCCATCGCCTACGGGCGTAACGCCGAAGGCCAGACGGCGCGCGCCGGCGGCTGGGGGTTCGCAATTTCCGACGAAGGTTCTGGACACTGGGTCGGGAGAGCGGCCGTCATCGCAGCCATGCGTGCTTTCGATGAAGGCCAAAGCAACGGATTGTTAGAAGGCTTGATGAAGGCCTGGGGCGTGAAGACGCGTGAACAAATGATTCTGCTGTCCAACACGTCGCCCGCACCCAACTTCGCGGGTTTGTTTCCGGTCGTGCTGGCCGCCGTCGACGCTGGTGATCCCCGTGCTCACGATATTCTGGCCCGGGCGGGAGTGGAATTGGCGACCCTGGCGAAAATCGTGATTTCCCGCCTGTTCGCGGATGCTGATCATGCACCTGTGGCCATGTCGGGAGGTGTCTTCCGTAATTCGGCTCTGGTCCGGCAGGTTTTCTACAATAGGCTGCGGCTGGAATGTCCCAACGCCATGGTCAACGTCAACGTGGTTGACCCGGTTCAGGGAGCCCTGGAGTTGGCTCGCAGAGCCGCAGTCGGAGCCAAAGCCTAGCCCAATTCTTCCTTGCGTGCATGACTCACGACGACGCTAAGACCACAGACGACTCGAGAGTAACAAGTCCGCCGGTAACCGGCGATTCCGATCTCATCTCAACCGCGGCCGATCCAGGTCGGAATGAAGATTCCGCGCTGGCCCTCTTGCAACGCGCGGATCTCCCGCCGGACCTGATCGAGAAACTGGGCAAGAGCAGTGTCGTCGCCAAAAGCCGCAAGGTGAAACTCGCGATTGTCAGGCACCCGAAAGCCCCGCGTTACATCTCTTTATCGCTGATGCGGAAGTTGTTCACGTTTGATCTGATGCAGGTGGCCCTGACCCCCGCGGTTGTGGGCGATCTCAAGATGGCAGCTGAAGAAGTACTGATCAATCGCTTGGGGACGATTTCCCCGGGAGAGAAACTCTCTCTGGCTCGTCTGGCGTCTGGACGAGTGGCGTGTGAACTTTTATTGGACGCGGAACCACGCATCATTGTGGCCGCACTTGAGAATCCGCGGTTGACGGAAGCGTTGGTGGTTAAGGCTGTGCTCAGAAGCGAGGCTTCGCCGGCGCTGGTGCAGACGGTTTGTGCTCACTCCAAGTGGTCCCTGCGGCGGGAGATACGGATTGCCTTGCTGCGCAACCAGCACACGCCGGCGGAACATGCCGTCGAATTCGCGAAATCCCTTCCTAACGATGTGGTAAGAGAAATCTTGCAGAATTCAAGGTTGCCGGAGAATGTAAGGGCTGACCTGATTCTGAGCAGTGAGTCATAACCTGGCGTGGCGAGCACTACCGCGAAGCAGCGCTCTCCACCGCTCCCTTACCGCGCAGCAACTCGACCAGCGCCTGGTTGAGCCGCGCCCGCATCGCGACCCGCTCCTGAGCACGAGTGACGTAACGAATGTGAATTTCCACACCGGTCGGAGTCGGCCGCAGGTTGACGGCGGGACTGGGTGAAACCGCGCGTACCTTGTAATGGCTGTCGGCCCGTTCCCACTCTTGTTCGGCTGCCTTTGCGTTGGCCTCCGTCTCCTTGGTCACAGTCTTTTGAATGGCGTCGATCAGTGGATAGGGATCCTGGTCCGAGGGCACCGTGATCTGCAACTCATCCCACATCCACTGCCCGCTGGTGGTGAAGTTAAAGAAGTGGCCTTCAATGGCATAGCTGTTCACGAACGCCACCTTGCGGCCAGTGGGATGGCCGGTGGTTGCCCAGTTGCCAGTTTCGAGCAGCACCGTGCGCAGCAAGTTGATCTCGATCACCTCCCCGGCCACTCCGTTGATCTCCACCCAATCACCCACCCGCAGGCCATTCTTTCCCATCAACACGAACCATCCGAAAAACCCGACAATGAAGTCTTTTAATGCCACTGTGAGGCCGGCGCCGGCGAAACCAAGAATTGTAGGGGTCTGCTGCGGGACTCCCACCACAACAAACAGGATTAGCAGGACCCCTACCGCCTGCATGGCAAAGCGAATGACAACACGCAGTGTGTGCAGCCGGGTGCGTTCCAGGCCAGTGGCGGCGAGATGGTGGTCAATTGCCAGTCCGGCCAGGTACACCGCCAGAACGATTAGCAATATCCACAGCGTGGACTGAATCATGCCGTGCACCGCAATGCGCTGATGCCCTCGCACCACGGCAATCCAGTTCGCATACGCGTTTTGCAATTCCTGCTCAGTTTGAATTCGCTTGTCGAGATCCGACAGGTCTTTCTGGTCTTGGGAAAGATGGCGCAGGGAGGCGACAGTTGTGCTGGTCTCGCCCGGGCTCGAACCGCCGGGTTGGCGCGTCTGGCTGGCAGCCTGCTCGCGAATCGCTTGTTTGCTTGTTTCTTCCCCGCGGACTTTCTGCTCCAGCGCGTCGTGAGCGGCGCTCAGGGTCGCGGCAACCCCAGCAGCTTCGTCGCGAGCTTGTGCGAGTTGCGCCGCTTTGCCTCTCAAAGTACTCCATGCCGCCAGTTGGCCTGCCAGATTATCGGCGTGATAGTTGACATCAGGACTGTTCGCCACCTGGGTCTGGGCCGCATCGGCGGCGTGTGAGGAAGCCTCGTGCCGTTCATACTGCCGCTGAATCACGCTCTCGGGATCAGCCCCGGAGCGGACCAGATCTTCCTTGGCGTCGCCCAGTTCATCCTGGTCGAGTTCGAGCTGCGCGCTCACCAAGTCAAGCTGGTCCTTGAGGTCGTCGAGCCGGGATCCACTGGCTTTGGCGATTTCCTTGTTTAACTGGTCAATACGTTCCTGGTCGGCTTTGGCCAGGGCTTGGGCCTTGGTCACGCGCGCGTATATTTCACGTGCTTGAGGCGTGGACTGTAGGGGGCTATTGGCAGCGTCGCGCAGCGCGTCCGCGAAAGCGAGATCGACTTCATGATCTCCCAGCCGCAGCGCCTCGTTGGCGAAGCTGCGTTCGTCCCAGCCGGAAGCCAGCTTGGCCATGTTGCGGGCAGTCTTCAGCGGGCGCTCGTCCACCAGCATCTTGCGTATGGCCGAGGTTCGTGCAGTAGGCGGCAAATCTGACCCCCAGTTGCGGGTCAGGATGGCGGCAATGATGGCGGCTGCCACCAGCACCAGCAGGCCGATTGTGACCATCCATTGTCGCGATTTCATGAACACAGCCATGCACCCGATGAAACCCTGCCAGCCATTATAGAGGCGACTAGGGCGGATGAGTCGCCGGAAGCGCCTTGGAAAGCAAAATGCCGGAGCGCGGCCTGCCTACGGAGCCCAGTCAGCAATGAAGATATTGGTTTCGTGCGGAGCCTGAGCGTTGCGATTGGATGCCCACACCAGCTTTTTGCCATCCCGGCTAAACATCGGGAAGCCATCGAAGCCGGGGCTGAAGGTGATCTGTTCCAGGTTCGTCCCATCCGCGTTGATGGCATAAAGCTCGAAATTGCCCATCCCGCCAGTCGCGCCTTGGTTCGAGGAAAAAATGATTCGCCGGCCGTCGGGGAAGAATGCGGGAGCAAAGCTGGCTGCGCCCAGATTGGTGATCCGACGTTTTCCGCTGCCGTCAGCTTTCATGATCCACAGCTCAAGAAACGTGGGACGGATCAGATTCTGCTTGAGCAGTTCTTTGTATTCGGCGATTTCTTTTTCGGAACTCGGATGATTGGCCCGGTACACGATCCACTTGCGATCGGGTGAGAAAACCGGCCCTCCGTCATACCCTAATTCGTGCGTCAGTTGCTTCACGTGCTTGCCGTCGGCGTCCATCGAATAAATGTCAAGATCACCATTGCGCATGGAAGTGAAAACGATCTTCTTGCCATCTTCGGAGATCGTGGCCTCGGCGTCATAGCCCGGCGTGTTCGTGAGTTGCCTGAGATCGGAACCGTCGGGGTTAGCGGTGAAAATGTCGTAGCCTGCGTAGACCGCCCAGACATAGCCCTTGGAGTAATCGGGGCGCGGCGGACATTCGGCAGCGGCAAGATGCGTGGACGAGTACAGAATCTTCTTGCCGTCCGGATAAAAATAGCTGCATGTGGTTCGTCCTTTGCCCGTCGACACCATGCGCATGTCCGAGCCATCGATGTTCATGGTGAAAATCTGGTCGCACTTTACGTCGCCGTACGAGGACTGAAAGATGAGCTCCTTGCCGTCGGCGGAAAAGTACGCTTCGGCGTTCTGTCCGCCGAAAGTAAGTTGACGCACGTTGCGCAGATGGGTCTCTTGCGGAGTGGCGAGATTCGGGCTGTCGGAGGTCTGCGCGGAGGTGAACGAGAACAGCAGCCCGCCGGCAACAATCAACGAAGCTTGGAGCGTTTGGAGCACAAGAGGCGAACCGCTAGTGTAGCAGGGAAGTGGCGGCGGTTCAGGCGGCAGGCGAATCAGCGTTCATCAGCGTGGTCTGCGGCCGAGGGTTTTTCCTTCCCGAAGTGTTCCAGTATTCCCTCGGCTTGCAGCCGCGTGACCACGGCCGAAAGTGCCGCCGCGTCGGCTTGTTTGACGGCTTGCATACTGCCAAAGTGTTCCAATAGCCGGCGCGTAGTGCGTGCCCCAACTCCGGGAATCTCCATCAGTTCCGTTGACCGGTCGCGCATCTGCCGGCGTTTGCGATGAAACGAGACTGCGAAGCGGTGAGCCTCGTCGCGGATAAGCTGCACTAGATGCAGCACCGGCGAGTGATGGTCCAGAACGACAGGCTCATTCTCCTGACCAAAAACGTAGATGATTTCTTCCCGCTTCGCTATCGCCGCCAGCGGCTGATTGATGATCTCGAGCGAGGCCAGTGCTTCCGCCGCCGCATGCAGTTGCCCCAGTCCTCCATCAATCAGCACCAGGCTGGGGAACTTCTTCTTCTCTTCCTGCAACCGCTTGTAGCGGCGCGTCACCACCTCTCGCATGGACGCGAAGTCATCTACCCCGTCCACGCTGCGAATGATGAACTTGCGATAGTCCGACTTCTTCATCCGCCCGTCTTCCCACACCACCATTGAGGCCACCGTCTCCGCGCCCTGGATGTGCGAGATGTCGAAGCACTCGATGCGCTTCGGTGGCTCCGGCAACCCGAGGGCGTCCTGCAGCGCCTCCTGAATCTGTCGCTGGTTCGGCTTCATGACGCGGAAGCGCTGATCGTACGACTGCTTTGCGTTATTTCCGGCCAGATCGATGAGCGCGCGCTTGTCGCCCCGTTGCGGAACCAGGATAGTCACGCGGGTGGCGCGGCTGCCCTCCGCGGCGAGTTGTTCGGAAAGTAAATCCTCCAGCACTTCACGATCGTCGAAGTCCACGGGAACATAAATATTGCGCGGCACATACGGCTGCCCAATATAGAGCTGGGTGAGGAGTGCCGAAAAGAATTCGCCGGGACGAAACGCCCACTGCTCGTGTGGGGACGGCCTCCCTCGAGGGCCTGCCCTAAGCGAAGTCGAAGGGTCCGGGCCGCGCCCAGCCCGGCTGGGGTCCGCATGGTCCGCTTCCAACTCCGGCAACTCCTCCCAGAAAAACTCTCTCCGGTCCAGCACTCTCCCGCCGCGCACGTGAAACAAATTAACGGCTAACATATCGTTTTCGTAGTGATAGCCGAAGACATCGGCGTCATCGCCATCCACCGCCGCAATCCGCTGCTTCTCCTGCAACTGCTCGACCGTCGAAATCAGATCCCGGTACTTCGCTGCCCGCTCGTATTCTTCCCTCTCCGCCGCCTTGGCCATGCGCTCGCGCAGAGACCGGGAAAGATCCGTGGGCCGGCCCTCCAGAAACAACTTCACGTCACGCACGGCTTCCTGATAGATCTCTGGAGTCGTGAAACCCTCAACACACGGCCCCAGGCAACGTTTGATGTAGTACTGCAGGCAGGGCCGGGGATGGAAACGGGTCAAGTCCACCTTGCACGATGGCACCAGGAAATGGCGATGGATCAAATCCACGATGCGGTAGGCGAGGTTGGCGGGAAAGTACGGTCCGTAGTAGCTGCTGCCGTCTTTTCGCAGGCGCCGCGTAACGTAAACTCGCGGAAACCGTTCGCCCAGCGTCAGCTGCACATAGGGATAAGTCTTGTCGTCCCGCAGAAGAATATTGAAACGCGGCTGCTTTTGCTTGATGAGGTGATTTTCAAGTGCCAGCGCCTCTTTGTTGTTGGCCACTACGATGTAATCAACATCGACGGCTTCACGAACCAGAGTTCCGGTCTTGGCGTCAGCAATGCGGCCTTCGTGAAAGTAGGACGCGACGCGGCTCCGTAAGTTTTTCGCCTTGCCTACGTAGATGACTTCATCCTCGGCATTCTTGTAGAGGTAGACACCGGCCGAGGTGGGCAGGGTACGGATTTTCGCGCTCAGGTCCATGCCGGAGGATCGATTTATTCTATTCGATAGATGAAGGGCGTCTGTCGCTGCAAGGCCCTCGCAGGGCGGACCGTATAAAATTTCCCTAATCCCTATCGCTTTGTACTATTCTGATAGAAGGAATCCAACTCAGCCAGCGGACAATATCGTCCGTAGCATCAATATGTTAACGGGTGCAGCCGCGTGCCAGGAGGTTGGCAGTGCTCGTGCTCTGTAGAGGTCGTAACCGAGGTTCTGGCCGGGTCGAAGGAGCCCTCCAAGATGAATCGAATTTCGCTAACCATTCTGCTGACACTGAGTTCGCTCGCCACAGTAGGGTGCGCCAGCAAGAACTATGTTCGCCAAGAAACCACGCCGCTCATCAACAAGACCAATGAACTGGATGACCTGACTGCCAAGAACTCGCGCGACATCAAGGATGTCGATTCGCGCTCGCAGGCCGGCATTCAGCAGGTCCAAGCCAAAGCTGCAGAGGTTGACCAGAAGGCGCAGGCCGCCGGGCAGCAGGCCGATCAGGCCCAGACCCTGGCCAGCAATGCTTCGAACCGCGTCAATGCGCTGCAAACCACCGTGGCCAATCTGGATAACTACCGGGTCGTGAACCAGACCGCGGTGCAGTTCGGCTTCGATAAAGACAATTTGACCAAAGATGCTAAGGATGCTCTGGATCAGCTCGCCAGCAACGTTCCCAATACCAAGGGCTACATCATCACGGTGGAGGGGGCGACGGATTCGACTGGTGACGCCGAGTACAACTACGCGTTGAGCCAGCGCCGCGCCGATGCCGTCATCCAGTACCTGGCATCGCAACATAACGTCCCCGCCTACAAGATTTACTTGATTGGCTTGGGCAAGGACAAACCCGTAGAATCAAACGCGACCCGGGAAGGCAGGGCGAAGAACCGCCGCGTTGACGTGCGACTGATGACCAACACCGGCGAGGGCGCGACTCCGGCAGCTACCACCAGCAAGGCCACGCCGCCGGGACAATAGATGTGAGTTCAACAGGGTTTAGCCCTCTTCCCTGGAGGGCTTCGCCAACCAGGTCATTCCAATCCCTCCCCCAAGTGGAATGACCTGGCTTTTTGGTTCCGTTGCCTTTCTCTGTGTTCCTCTGTGCGCTCTGTGCTTGGAGCTTTTGAACCTTCTTTCCCTGGCAAAGCGCTAAAATCTTGTTATGCGCAGGCTGGTTTTACTGACGATGCTTTGTTTGTCGGGCTGGACTCTTGCTCAACAGCAATCTGCTCCTGCCAACGACGCCCCGCCGCGTTCCGACACGGAAGAACCCAAGGCCACCCCCAACGAAAGCTCGAGCCGCGACACCCGTATCGATCTCAGCCCGCCGAAGGATGATGACAAGAACCATCCTAAGAGCGGAGACACGGCTCCTGGGTTCGGCGATGAGTCTGCGGACGTGCACGAGCTCCACCCCTTCAATCCTTATCGCGCCGCCAAAGACAACGAAGTGGGCGATTACTACTACAAGCGCAAGAACTACAAGGCCGCCCTGGCCCGCTATCAGGATGCGCTCATCTTCAAGGAGAACGACGCGCTCGCCAACTTCCGCATGGCGCAATGCTACGAAAAGCTGGATCAGCCCCAGGATGCCATCACTCACTTCAAGGAGTATTTGCGGATTCTGCCCCAAGGGCCACTGTCGAAGGACGCAAAGAAGGCATTGCAGAAGTTGGGAGCCGCGGAGAAGCAAACCTCGGAGAAGACTGCTCCAAAATAATCAGCGTTCAAGAGCTATTTTTCTACGCGGATGAAGTCTCCAGTGGTAGCGTTAACAGCTACCCGCAGCTTGGCATCGTCGCGGCTGGTTCCGTAGATCACGTGCCAGATGAGTTCGTTGGTGGCTCCGCTCCAATCCAGCACATAAATGACCGGTGTGTCAGGGTTCTTTTCCAGCACCTTGTCGCCGCCATGTTTCTGCGCGGTTTCGAGGGCCTTGTCGGAGTCGACTTTCAGAAATCCAATATCGAAGATCTGGGTGGAGGAGTTGCTGGGACTGTAGGTGTCCTCCGTGCCCGGGGAAACGCCACGGGACGGCGCGTCAGCAGCGTCCGTGCCGGACCAGATATAAGGTTTCACGCTGCGCTGCGCGGGAGACGCAAACGAAGCCCGCCACACATCCGATTTGCCATCCTTGCCCTTGGAATCGGCGGTGAGCTGTGATTCCAGCCGGAACCCCTGCGCGTCACGGGCCCAGCCGTGAGCGGCGACGTAGAGTCTCTGAAACGCGACGCGGCCGGTTTCAAACTCCGTGGGCTTGGGCTGTGGCTTTTCCGCTTGCGTCGGCTTGGCCGGCTCCGACGAACAACCTGCCATCAGCAACAGCGCCGCCACTGCCATGAGCCATCTCTTCATAGCACCTTCCCCCGCCAGCATAAAATTTGCGACCGTGAATATCGAGGTTCATTCTACTAGACGGGAGGACCAGATTTTCCATGGACTCGTACCTGCAAAGGTTACAGGACGCGCTCACTTCCGCAACCCATGGCATGGACGCCGCGGCTCTCACCCGCCACCCCGAAGGCAAGTGGAGCGCCGCGCAGGTTCTGGAGCATCTCTACCTGACCTACGCAGGAAGTGTGAAAGGGTTCGAGCGTTGCCTGCAGGAAGGCCGGCCGCTGGCCCGGAGCGTGACTTTCAAAGAGCGGCTGGCCACTGTGCTCGTCACCGAACTCGGCTATTTTCCCGAAGGACGAAAAGCCCCGGAGCGGACAGTTCCACGCGGCATGGCCGCGGAAGAAGTGGTGAAAGCGATCGGAGAAAAGCTTGTCGTCATGGACGAGATCATCACCCAATGCGAAACCCGCTTCGGGCGCTCGACCCGCATCCTCGATCATCCCGTACTCGGGCCGCTCACCGCGCGCCAGTGGCGAAAGTTCCACTGGGTCCACGCCCGCCATCACATGAAGCAGATTTGGAAACTCCGCAGGCAGACCTGACAAACGCCGGTGTGTGAGGCGTATCCTAGCTTTTGAAAGTTTCCTGGAGATTGCCGCCAGGAATCAGAGGCCAATTGAAGACAGCGCTGCTGATTATCGATGTTCAAGTCGGTCTGGTGGCACTGATGCCGCAGGAACTGCAGGACCAGGTCTTGGCGAACATCTCAGCTTTGCTCAGCCGGGCACGCGCTTCCCATCTAGACGTTCTGTTCGTTCAGCATGACGGTCCCAAGGGACATCCGATTGAAGTCAATACCCCGGATTGGGCCATCCATGCTTCCATTCGTCCGCTGGACGGGGAGCCCGTCATTCACAAGCGGGCATCGGATTCCTTCTTTGAGACGAAACTTGCGGAAGAACTCCAGAGCAGGCGCGTCAAGCACTTGATCGTTGTCGGCGGCATGACCGAATACTGCATAGACACTACTTGCCGTCGTGCTATCACTCTGGGTTACGATGTCACGCTCGTCGCCGATGCGCATCTCTCTCGCGATACCCCGGTACTGACCGCTTCCCAGATCATCGCGCATCACAATCTCGTGCTCGACGGTTTTGCCGCTGGAGCTCATTCGATCAAGGTCAAACCGGCAGCGCAGGTTTCCCTCTAACAGAAAAAGCCTCCGGCTGGCGCCGGAGGCTGAAAGCGGAAACAAGGGCTACTGCTCGGCTTGTGCAGGCTCACGCGATGAGGACGGCACACCCGATTTACGGGCCTCTTCCTGCATGTCCGTTATTTTTTGCTTGGCGTCGTCCAGGGCTTTTTGCTTCTCGGCGATCTTCTGCTTGTAGTCCGCGTCTTCTTTGTCCCATGCGGCGGAATTGCGCAGGCGGTCGCCGGCATCGGCATAGAACGCGGCCGCGCGCACGCGGTATTCGCGCTGGTTCACATCGAGTTCGCGCTGCAGCAAGTCAACCTGGGCTTGCTGCGCGGATATGCGTTGCTGCCACTGGTCGTAGATCACCTGCCGTTGTTCCTGCGATTGACCGGGTTGCACGGCGGACTTGTCCGACGAGCTGGCCGTAGCCTGCGCCTCGCCCGCCGACGCTGCCGACCCATCGGCCGAGGCGGTAGATCCATTGCCCACGACGCTGATGGTGTCGTCCTTGGGAAGGTTGTCGTTATCCCACTTCTTGGCGGCTGCTGTTTGCGGCTTCTTGTCCTTTTTCACCGCACGCGCATAGCTGCCCAACGAGGGCTCTTGCACAGTTGTGGTCTGGGCGCTCGACAGGGCCGTCAACAGCCCCGGCATTAGAATTCCAGCCAGCAAAACAAAAGTTGTACGTTTCATATTTGCTCCATCCTTAGTTGCCTTTTTCCCGCGTCTCGGCGGGAGAATCGGCGTCAATCAAATTAAGCTTCAGCGGCATGGCTTGTGGCGCTCGTGCCTGCCAGAAATCCACCAATCGTATGGTCCAGTTCGGCCGCTTCTAAAATGATGTCCTTGGCCAGACGCTGCGTCTGCTCGGGATCACGGCCGTTCGCCAGTTGCCGGGCGTATCCTGAAATGGTGGCCACCGAAGTGCGCAAGGCCAGCGCCATTTCGGCCGACACCTCGCCGCGCAGTTGCTGTTGTTGTTCGATCTCCACCATCTTAGTTCTGTCGTTAATCAGGCAAGCCGCTCCCAGCGCGTCTCCTGCGGGCGCACAAACCGGAGTCATGGTGATATCGAGGATTCGCTGTTCGCCGGCGGGCGTGATGTAGTGAACTTGTAAGCCCCGGGCCGGTGCTTCGCCCCGTAAAGCGGTCTGAATCGCGTCGGTGAGGCGAGGTGGCAGGCCAGTTGCAGGGACCAGCGTCGCTGCGCGAAAGATCTCCTCAGCGCTCATTCCCGCCAGCGACGCGAATCCCAGAATCTGTTTGGCTGCGCTATTGGCTTGGCGTACCAGGCCGTTCGCTGCGAAGAACATGACCCCGCTAGGCAGCCGCGAAAGCACTGCCGCGCTGATATTTTCCGATGTCTTCGCCCGCCGCCGTTCCGCCTGCTGGGCGGTTGCCAATTCGTGTTTTTGCTGCTTCAGTTGCTGGATGACCGCATTGTATGCGTGCATCGGGAATTGTTCCGGTGCCGGATGCGAATCTTCCAGCGACCCCGCTTCCGTGAATGTTCGGCGTAAACGCCGTGCCAGCATGATTCCCACCAGGCAGGCGAAACCCGAAACGACCAGCCCAAACGCCATGCGCAGCACCATGGGGTTGCTCAGCACGTTCATAGCAACCTCCAGTACCAGCGGAGAAACTGGTTGCCGAAGAAGAGCGCGATTATGGCCACGCCGCCCAGGAAAACTCCAAACGGCATGGGAAAGCGTCGTAGAGCAACGTTGGCCGATCCCCAGGCCCGCCGCCGCGCTTCGCGTCCCGATTCGCGGTTCCGTTCCATTCGTCGGCGCGTGCGCTTCAACCAGACCACGGTCAGCGTCCACAATCCAAACAACGAGCCCGCGATCGATCCCGCAAAGATGGTGAAGATGGTCAGTCGAACGCCGAGAAACGCCCCCACCATTGCCATCAACTTGACGTCGCCGAAGCCCATGCCTTCCACTCCGCGCGCCCGCAGGTAGATGGCTCCGGCTCCGTAGATGAACGAAGCCCCTACGACCGCTCCCGTCACCGCATCCAGCAGTGACAGCCAGCGCCATGAAGTGCTGAACGCGGGCATAGAAACCAAGCCGGGCAGGAGTTGCGAGACGAGATCATTTACCGGAATCACCAGGCTGAACAAAACTCCCAGAACCAGCCCAGTCAGCGTCATCTTGTCCGGCAGAAGCTGAGTTTCGGCATCGGTGAAAATCAACCCCAGCAGCAGGAACCCGAGCGTGCAGTACTTCAGGGTGACCAGCGCATACCCAAAGTGCTGATAGCAAGCAAGAAACAGCAGTCCCGTCAGCAACTCGACCACCAGATATCGCGGCGAAATCCAGGTCCGGCAATTGCGGCAGCGGCCGCGCAAAATCAGCCAGCTCAAGACGGGAACATTATCGTAAAACCGAATCGGTTCTTTGCATTGTGGGCAAGCTGATCCCGGGGTGATCGTGGACATCCCCCGTGGCAGCCGATAGATACACACATTCAGAAAGCTGCCAAAAGCCAGCCCGAGTGCGAACATCGCCAATGCCAACGCCGGATCCAAAGCTTTCCTTGTTCTGAACGCAGATTTCTGCTGATTTTGCTTGATTATACGGGGATTTCCACGCCGGGAAGCAGGGTACTAAAGGCGGTGTACAGAAGGTCAACGGGGCAAAAGACACGGGTTTGAGCGTGCCTTGGGTTTCAAGAGCATGCAAGAAACACCAGTCCGGGCCGCCTAGGTTCCGATGTTGCCGCTAGTTGTTCGGCCCCAGCTTCTGCCGTCCCGAGTCTGGGCCCTGGCTGGTTGCAATCACCGTCACCGGAGCTTGCAGCGTGAAGTTCAACACTGTCTCCGAAGGAAGCTTGATTTGCTGGCCTTTGGTTGCGGCCTGAACCCCGCCGCCCAAGCCGCCTCCGGCTGCCGCCCCGATAGCCGCTCCTTTTCCACCTCCGGCGAGCGCGCCGATGATGGCGCCGATTCCCGCGCCGGCACCGACCTTCTCCGCCGTATTCTTGCCGCGGGAACTGCCATCGCGCGAGTACTGATCGGTCTGGATGTTATACGTCTGGCCCGCCGAGGAGATGCTGTCGAGCTGTAAGACCACGATCGATTTCCCGGCAAACCGGCCCGCGCTCTTCACATCCACCAGGTGTCCGGTGATATCGCTGCCGGAGGGAATTACCACGGTGCTGTCCTGCACGATAGGAACATTCAGCGTCGCATGAAACACATCTCCGACCTGGTTCGTCTCACTATCAATCGGATCGACCAACCGCACCGACAAAGACGTGCCGTACGGGACTGTTACCTTCTGTGGCGGCGGAGGTGGAGGCGGTGGCGGGGGTTGTTGGGTCGGCGGCGGAATCACAACGGTGGACACCGGAGCCGGAGCCGGCGCTGGTGCCGGGGCGGGTGCCGCGGAGGCTATCTCCGCCGGATTGTCCGCAGCCGCCGCAGCCGAGACATTGTCCGGTGGGGGCGGTTCGCGATGGCGTTTTGTCGGTGACGGCTTGCGCTTTTCCTCTCGGGGTGGCGCTTGCGCAGTCTGAACCGGCGCCGGCGGCACGATTTGCAGGTTGTTGACCACTTG
>Ga0335078_10008039_pt1 | contig 15664 bp, 15 predicted proteins | sample Lox_Sample_32_FD_206711 | JGI IMG/M metagenome (GOLD analysis project Ga0335078, IMG submission 206711) | Soil microbial communities from Loxahatchee National Wildlife Refuge, Florida, United States - Lox_Sample_3.2 | ecosystem: Environmental > Terrestrial > Soil > Wetlands | place: USA... | reverse complement strand
CGGCAAGCCCCTCCACCATCGCGACAAAAAGCACCGCCGTCGGCACAACCCCAGCCCGAAAGGCAAAGCCCGTGAAAAAGCCGCCGATGTTATGAAGGTGAGTCCTCGCTCTGTTCAGGATGCTAAGAGGCTCAAGCAAGAGGGTCCAGAAAAGCTTGATGCTGGCAAACGAGGTGAGATAAAGAGTTTGAATGCGGCTATGAAAGAGATTGTGCCGCCTGAACCCGCCCCCCCTCTCCAATCGTCAACAACGCCGCCGGGCGTTGCCAGAAAACAGTCTCTGACATTTATTACTATGGACTTCGACGCCTGAGAGCAATGGCTTTCTTTACATTCCAGAGGGACAATGCCAGAGCAGTGGGTCCGATTAGGGTCCAAAAACGTGTTGGAAAGAGTTCCTTGAAATATTTAATGACGGATTGTCAGTACCGTCAGATATCACTAACTTCCAGCGAACTGCCACCCTGTCACGGGAAGCGCCAAAACCCTCGTCAAGAACCGCCGCGCGAAGTCTCCTCAAGGGTATCAAACCAAATCCTTTGATACGTGTGCGTAGCACAACCGCTGGAGATTCGAAATCAAGCACTTAGGGGAAGCCAGATCCAGCCACCATTTGATACGGCAATCGTTGTGGGGTCCATCCAATACGCTCGGCGGCGCCAGTTAAGAAATGACTTCAATAAGTTTGCTTGGCCGGACTCTTAGAACGCGAGCCAAGGCGACGATATTGAGTAGGGCGATGTTTCGTTCTCCACGCCCGACACCACCCACGTAGTTTCGATGTAGGTCCGCGAGTTCGGCCAGGTGAGGGCCCGGAGCGAGCGACGACGGACTGCCGGAACCGACCCACCACGCAGCGAATTGAAGCATGACTCTTGCCGAACGCACGCCCAATCTCATGCAGCGACTGTCCCGCCTTCCAACGACGCCACAGCTCGCTCTTCTGCACCACGGAAAGTCCAAACCGTTGACCTGGCCTCATGCAACACCACCTTTGGAAAGAAGATCTATATCAGCTGGTGTTGCATCGATCTATTGAGACCACGCTTGACGCTGGACATCTTAGAGCATTCGTTAAAACCACCGTTCCTCCGACCGAGGCTTCGACCGCGCACAGTGGAGCAGTCAGTGACAAAAGCGGATATGGGAAAATCGTCCTTGCCGTTCCCGCCTAATCCTCGCTTCGATCAAACGCGTTAGGGTCCATGGGCCGCAACTGCCATGGTCTGCCCGCAATCCGAAAGTTAAGATCCGAAAACGGGTTCATCGAAGCCGCGACTTCGCCCGGCAGTCGTGGATTGGGCTGTAATGTAGGCTCTAAGTCAGATTCTGTGAAGCGGCTTCGTCAGGCGCCCGCGGCGCGACCTTGACGAATTGTTGGCAATTCGTCGAAGTGGAACTCGAAACAACGGTTCCCTAGACCGTCGTATTATTTACTGGCACTTTATCTATACTGTGCAATTCATACGCTAAAGGGGCCTAGCGTGTAAGTTCTCACGGTGGTTGTACTTAAGGTATGGCGGAGAGGGGGGATTCGAACCCCCGTTGGAGGTTTTGGCCCCCAAAACGGTTTAGCAAATTGCCCGTTTCCACTGCCTGCTGTTCGGAATCAATACGTTACGTTCGGGAGAGATGCCCTATTTTTGTGCGAAAAGCCGCTGTTCGGGAGTATTTGTCCAACTATTGTGCAACCAGAATTTCTCCGGCTTAGCCATGCCGATGTGCGCCCCCCCACGGACGCTAACAACGCAGCGTCTTGCAGATTCGCAATCTTCCGACGCGATACCCCAGAAGTGGACCAGTCAATACAAGCGAGCGCCCCCGTGTCGGTGATGTCCGCAACGAAAGCCTCTGCGCCCTTCTTTACGAATGGTTCTAGTCGCTTTGCGCTGCGGCCTACAACACGCACCTGTTCACCTTTTGCGAGCAACTTTTCCGCTACTTCGTTTCCCGTGTGTCCTGTCGCGCCGGTAATGACGTACATAGGCTCCTCCCTATCCTTTATTGAATTGGAGGGCTGAAATTAAGTAGATGCCGGTCGCCCTCCGAGGGTTACCAAATCTACTCCGCGGGATCCAGACGCTCGATGGAAGCACCTTGAATTAGAGTCCAAAATCGCGAATTCGATGCGCCCTGGGATCCGTGTTCCGCTGCTCGTTGTGTTCCTGCTTGCCCAGCGCCCCGTGTTGCTGTCACTTAGGCGTGAATGTGGCTGGTGCGCTCCCCTTTCAAGAGTCAGGAGCCTTCCGGCGATGGGTCTCGACAAGTCGGCTTCTCGCCAGCGATTGATCGGTCACTGCTTGCGCGTTCGTCGGGACTAATCCGGGGGAAGCACGGGTCACTACCGGGTTGCTCGTTATCCACTCCGCAAGACGTTCCAAAATAGCGGTTCACTCCGCATGAGCTTTTGCCAACTTCGCCTCGCTACCGAACGACCTAAATGCGTCCTGAAAAACGGGAGCTCCGAAAGGGGCACCCGTGGCTCCGCCATCCACCATCAGCTCGACCGCGTTGACGTACGAGGAATCGTCCGACGCGAGAAAGAGCACGGCTTTGGCAACCTCTTCCGCCTCACCCCAACGGCCCTGCGGAACCGCAGAAGAGAAGAACTTCGCCAACTTAGCGGAATCTTCTGCGGAAGCAGAGGCGCGGGGCCCGCGCTTCCAAATAGGAGTCTTGGTCGCGCCCGGTGCGACGACATTCACGCGAATGTTGCGCGGTGCAAGGTCGGCGGCGATGGAACGCGCCATCGAGACGATTCCACCCTTCGTGGCTGCATAAGCGGCGACGCCAGGTTGGCCGAGATAGTTGTGTACCGACCCATTAAAGATGATGCTGCCGCCGTCGTTGAGCAGAGGGGCCGCTGAATTCACCGTAAAGAAAGCGCCAGTAAGGTTGGTATGGATCACGTTCTCAAAAATGGCCTCCTCGGTCGAGCCGGTAGGAGTCCGGCCGGAGATGCCGGCATTGGCGAAGACAATGTCGAGCTTCCCGAAATCTTTGGCCAGGGCTGCGAAGAGCCGCTTGCGATCTTCGGCAATGGTGACGTCAACGCTGTAGGCACGCGCGTTCGATCCGAGTTCGGCGACCGCCTCGTCGAGCGTCTTCTGATCGCGACCCGTAATGGCGACCTGCCCGCCCTCCGCAATGAAAAGACGGGCTGTGGCCAAGCCGATGCCACTGTTGCCGCCGGTAATAAGAGCCTTCTTGCCGCTGAGCTTCATAATGCCTCCTTTTTGCAGGACGGGCATCAAATATGATGACCGTCATACTTATTGTGTGATGACCCTCATAGATGGAAGGATGCAAAAAAACATGCGCTATCCCGCCAAAGAGACCGCCGCAAAACATGAACGGATTGTCAAGGAGGCTTCCCGCCTGTTCCGTGAACGGGGGTTTGAGAACGCAAGCGTGGGCGAAGTGATGAAGGCTGCCGGCCTGACGCATGGCGCTTTCTATGCCCATTTCGGTTCGAAGGAAGAACTGCAGGTCGCTGCCGTCGCCTACGGCATGAAGGTTTCGCTAGGGCGCATGCAGCACAACAACAGCAAGAAGAGCAAAGCGTCGTTTGCTGACCTGTACCTGAGCCGATGGCACCGGGATAATCCCGGCGACGGCTGCACCATGGCCGCGCTCGCCCAGGAGGTGGCTCGCTCGACCCCTGAACTCAAAGCCGCGTTCGAGCAGGGACTTGAGAACTTTGTCTCTGCGAAGCGTGGAGGCCGCAAAGAAGCCATTTTTTGGTTAGCGGTGATGATCGGTGGCGTAGTGCTGGCTCGCGCCGTGCGGGATCCGCGACTCTCCGACGAAATCCTTAGCAGTGTCCGACAAAAGCTCAGCTGATCGTAGTCTCGCGAATCCGAACTACCCGTCGCGGCTCTTGTGATCTGGATGCAAACTAGTTTTGGACGTCGTCTCCCTCAAGGGGAGCCGATAGCCTGTGACCGTCCCAGCGATCTGGGTCACACGCTCCGTGCCGCAACGGCGTTGGATTGTTGCGATTTGTCCACCTCCGGGCTCGAAACCATGGGCGCGCGGATATCCAGAAACTGGACGAGATCCTTAGAAAAGATCAAGTCAAGTGTCCAGTCGAAGGCCACGCGGAGCTTCTTTTCGAACCGCGGAAGCTTGCTAAGGTAGATCGTTCGCCAGAGCCACCACGCGACAAACCCCGAAAAGTTGATTCCAAGGATGTTCGCCACGCCAGTCCGCCGACCAATTGCGGCCAGCTGCGCAATAGTCGAAAAATCAAATCGTATCTTATTTGTCCCCATGACTTCCGCGGCGATGTTGTGCGCCACGATCTTCGCTTGACGTAACGCGTGCTGGGCCGTTGGCGGATGAAATCCTCCAGTCCGGCGAACGGGTATTGCCGCGCAATCGCCTAGAGCCCAGGCGCCTGGCCAGTCCGGGATCTCAAGTGACTCTGTGACAAGCAGTCGGCCACCCTCTTTAGGGCAAGGAATCGCTTCGAGCAAAGGATTGGCAGAGGTTCCAGCAGTCCACACGAGCGTGTTTGTTGGAATGGTGGTACCGTCCGTAAAGCGTACCGTTTTGCCAGAAAAGCCCTCGACCTTTGTGTTCAAGCGAATTTCCACTCTGCGGCTTGCGAGTTTTTTCTGAGCATACGCGCCTAGCCTGCCTCCTAGCTCGGGCAGGATTGTAGGTCCGGAGTGGACAAGGACGACGCGAAGCATCTCTTCCGCGAGGTTGGGGTACGAACCAATCGCTCTTTGCACGAAATCGTTGATTCCAGCGACGGTCTCGACTCCCGCAAACCCACCACCGGCCACAACAAACGTCAGCAGCGGCTCTTTTGCCTCACAGCACTCGCTGTCCGCTTCTTCCAGATGAGCGATCAAGTGGTTCCGCAGACGCATGGCGTCACCGAGCGACTTCATTGTCAGCGCATATTCCTCAAGTCCGGAAATACCGTAAAGATTCGTGACGGAACCGAGACCGAGGACGAGGAAGTCGAACGGGAGGGTGTGGTGGTGACGATCAAAGCCGTGTGAAACGATAATAGCCCGCTTCTCGAGATCGATGTTTTCGACCTCCCCCGCAAAGAAGCGGACATGCTGCAGCATCTTGCGGACAGGATTCACGATCGTGGTGAGGTCGAGGTCGCTGGCCGCGACCTCATGAAGCATGGGCGTAAACAGAAAGAAATTGTCACGATTGATCAGCATGATCTCGACGTCGCGATTACGTGCGAGTTTCTTATCAAGCTCCATTGCGACGGTCAACCCCGCAAAACCTCCGCCGAGAATGAGTACCCGCTTTGCTGCTGTGTTTTGCATGAGACATTTCTCCCGCCCTGCGTCTCGATTGAGTCTGTACGAATATTCGACTTCTATACTCACCCGTTTCGGTGTAGGCAATTCAAAATGAGTCCAAGAACTCGCTTACGAAAGGCACCCAGTAATCTGTTGCAACACGATTACACTCTGATCGTCGGGACACGGAGTTGAACCTCTAAACTCCCCCACGGCGGTTATTAGCGCGGATGCCGTCGCGATAGAGGGTTCCACTGGTAGACTGCGTAACACCTCGCGTAAACCTTCATAACCCAGCTCTTTGTCCGTCTTGTTTGCGCATTCCGTGATTCCGTCCGTGTAAAGGACAAGCAGATCGCCTTCGGCAAGCCGCACACGCGTCTGTTCATATTCGGTTCCGTGGACAAGTCCAAGAGGTAGACCCTCGAACGTCTTGGCCGAATCGGGCGTTCGTGCGCGTAGCCAATCCCATTCTTTCTGACTTGCGTGATACCAAAGCGTTGGTGGATGGCCAGCGCTCGCGAATATCAACTCGTTTGTCCTGCAGTCATGACTAAGCACCACCGCCGTGGCGTATTGCGCCCAATCCTCATTCTGCTTATAAAACGCTTCATTTATCTCCCGCATCAGCGCTGATTGATCGAAAGTATTGATGTATTTCTTGACCAGCATGCGCAACCTCGTAGAGATTTCCGCGACGGCTTCACCGTGGCCCGCGACATCCGCGAGCACAACACGCGAGAGCTCACGGTTGTCGCAGACCGACACGTAGTACACGTCACCACCGCTTGTTGCGGGTTCGACGGGCTTTGAGTGGACCAATCCCACCAAAGCCGGCAGTTTCAGAAGCTCATCAGCGATATTGTTACCACCCCACACCTCCGTACAGGCCAATTGGTGACCGGCCTGATCCGGTGCCCGGCCAACACAGCCGGTCGAATTCGAATCGGAAGCAGTTTGCGCTTCGTTATTTCCCCGTATCACGATTGGCCTGTCCCTCCGCGCCCTCTGTTGTTCCCGACGTGTGTTCCCTGGATGAGACGGCGGACGGAGAAAAAGGGTGCAGAGAATCTGACCTGGTCCCGCAAGTTGCACGCACTGAATCTGAGGACGTACACTTGGTTACCTACATCCACGTTGGGAAGAGGAAAGGATGAGCTTTCTCCGCGAAGTCCAATTGGAGAGAGAGTTCGGGCCGTTTGTCGTTTTCCATGAGGCGCTTGGATTTACTCCGAATCTTCTTCACGCGCAGAGCTCGTTGCCTCGCCTCATCGAGGCGCAGGCGAAGCTCGAAAACGGCGTGCGTTTCAACGCAGGAGCGATTTCGCGGATTCAGAAAGAGCGAATTCTTCTGAGCATTGCAGCTGATCGACAAGACGCCTACTGCGTAGCGATGGACAATACGGTTCTGTCCACACTTGGCGTGCCGGATGAGCAAATCGATGACCTGTTGAACCACCTTCCTAGCGCGGACCTGTCGGCTGCCGAGTTGGCCTCCCTACAGTTCTGCCTCAAGCTATCCCGTGACGCTCCTTCGATTCAATTAGAAGATGTCGAAGAGCTGCGAGCGCATGGCTTCGACGACGAGGCGATACTCGAAAGCGTTGCATTGACTGCCCTGGCTATTTATCGCTGCACGCTTTCCGCAGGTTTAAGCCCGGAGTTAGATTTCGCCCCTCGAAAGCTCTCTTTTGCGAAAAGCAACTCAGCACGTGAGAAAACGTACAGATTGCTACCGTTCGGTCATGTCAGGGCGCGAAGAAAAGGGCCATATGTGCCCGCTCCATACTTGAGTCCCAAAACGTTTGCACCTTTTGCAATCATTGAGAAGAGTCATGGATTCCTACCTAACTTTTTCCGCGCCCAGACTTTACGGCCGGATTTGCTAGAAGCGCAGCTGGAAGCAACGGGCTGGATTCTGCAGCCCGAGGACATCCTGACGCGAGTGCAAAAGGAATGCATTCTGTTGGCTGTATCGGCAGCGAATCTCAACTCCTATTGTGTTGCGATGCACTGCAACTTGCTGCGAGGCCTGGGTATGCCTTCGGAAGAAGGGGACCAGATCGCAGTGGACTACCATGCGTCCGACTTGGGGCCATCAGACAAAGCGCTGCTGGATTTCGCGATCAAGTTGGGAACCCGCGCGTCAGAGTTTTCCCGCGAAGACGTTGTCCATCTTCGAACGCTTGGTTTCAGTGACGAACAGATATTAGAGACCGAAGTGGTCACGGCTCTCAATAATTTCGCGAACACTCTTCAGATGGGACTCGGAATCGAGCCCGATTTCGTGCCGCCCCCTGTCTTCCAGCAAAATAAAGTGCAACTTTCGGGCGGTGCCACCACTCCTATGCAGGGCGAGGGCGCTGTGCAGCTGGTCGATATACTGCGGGACGCGGACGCTGAATTGGTCTCCCAAGCGCAGGGCGGGAGCCTGGAGGCTTTCGAAGAGCTGGTTCGCCGGCACACCCAGTTGGTTTATCGCACTCTGATGGCAATCTTGGGCAATCCTGCCGACGCACAGGATGCCATGCAGGATACTCTGTTGAGTGCATTCAAGCATATCAGTGGGTTCCAGGGCCGCTCGAAGTTTTCCACTTGGCTGGTTAGTATCGCCAGGAATACTGCACTGCAACATTTGCGAGGCCGGAAGAACGTTGAGAGTTTGGACGAAGGTGAATGTAAGGAGGATCGGGACTTCCGGCCTCGCCAAGTGAGGGCTTGGCAGGAAAACCCCGAGCAATGCCATTCGAAAACGGAAATCCGCCAGCTCGTCGAAGCGGGAATCTTGGCCTTACCCACCAAGTTCCGTGTTGTAGTGATGCTCCGGGATATCGAGCAGCTTTCGACGGATGAAGTCGCTCGGCAGTTGGGCCTAAGCATCCCTGCGGTAAAGACGCGGCTCCTGAGGGGGCGACTCATGTTGCGAGAGTGGCTGTCGCCTCACTTTACGGCCAGCACCAGGGGAGCGGTTCAATGATCACATGTGAGGAATTCCTCGCCGAGTTCGGTGATTATCTGGAGAATCGAGTCTCTCCAGAGATCCGTCAAGAGCTCGAGTCGCATCTCTCCCAGTGCCGCGCGTGCCAGGTGCTGTGCGATTCTACCCGCAAGACTATAAAGATCGTGACCGAAAGTAGTTCCTTCGAGTTGCCGCAATGCGTCTCCGACCCAATCATTGAACGCGTCATGGCGAAGCTCCGAACGGACCGCAGCGAATAAGAGTGCCATCTCCCAGCGACTCGCCCTTACTTAGAACTTAGCTACTAAATTTTAGCCTTCACTTGTAGGGAGGAACCGCGACCACTACCCACGATCGCGGATACATTCTGCCTGCGGCCGTGCATGGCGACTTTTTAATTCGTGCCTGAAACTTTTGCGGCACAAATGTCTCCAATGACCTGTGAAGGTTTTTGGCCCGGTCAACATGGAAGGGGGGTTTGAGGTGTTAGTCAGGCCTTTGACCTTTCCTAAAGGAGGAGCTCTTTATGACCAAGTATCAGCGAGCTGCCGTCGATGGCATCAACATTTTCTACCGGCAAGACGGACCCACAACTGCCCCAGCCATTCTCCTGCTGCACGGATTTCCAACATCATCACACATGTTCCGAAATCTAACTCCGATCCTGGCTGAACGATATCATGTGGTCGCGCCTGACCTGCCTGGCTTTGGCTTCTCAGACTCTCCTGATCGCAAGAATTACCGCTACACGTTTGAGCAGCTCGCAAAAACGATCGATGCCTTCACTCGAACCATTGGGCTCGAACGGTACGCGATCTACGTTTTCAATTACGGCGCTCCCGTTGGCTTCCGGCTCGCCCTGACGCACCCCGAACGAGTCACCGCGATTTTCTCGCAGAATGGCAACGCCTATGAGGAAGGGCTCAGCGAAGGCTGGAACCCGATCCAAAAATATTGGAAGGACCCGACCGACCAGAATCGCGCGGCACTCCGCGACTTTCTGACTCCAGAGGCAACGAAGTGGCAATACATGTACGGCGTTCAAGACGAGACGTTAATAGCGCCAGAGGCCTACCAACTCGATTCCGCCCTTTTGGCCCGTCCAGGCATCGATGAGATCCAGCTCGACCTATTTCTGGATTATGCCAGCAACGTCGCACTCTACCCGAAGTTCCAGGAATATTTCCGCGCAAAGCGGCCCCCTCTACTAGCTATGTGGGGTAAGAACGACCCGTTTTTTCTGCCCGCGGGCGCCGGTGCCTACCGCCGTGACATTCCGAACGCGGAAATCCAATTTTTGGACACCGGCCACTTCGCGCTCGAAACGCACGCAAAGGAGATTGGCGCGGCCATGCTCGCTTTTCTTGCTAAGACTCCTATGTCGCAGGGAGCGATTCCGGCGCGGGCTTAAGCAACTGAGCGCAACCAACAATTTGAAAATGCAAAGATTCACGAATTTCACGGGGGCCTGTGCGCATCGAGGTGCGCAAGTGAATCCCCTCGCGAGGCACTCCGCCGCGACCTGCCACAGGCGTAGATCCACATTCTGGACGCCGACCATTTCGCGCTTGACACCGCCGTAGATCAGATCGTGGACCTGATTGGTGGCTTTCTGGCGGCACGATGCCAAACGACATACGCCGGCGTCTAAAGCCCAGGTAGTCGCTCTATCGCCGGATGGATGGAGCGGAGAAAGCGAGCGATCGTGCTGTTGTTCCCTTTTCATGATCTTAGCGTAGCGGCGCCTTCGACCGATGGCGCTCTGATGGAGCGCGTCGCTCACCGCGATTCCAGCGCGCTCGAGGCGCTGTATGACCGGTACGCCCTGGCGGTTTATTCGCTCATATTGCGAATTTTGCAGCAGCCAGCCTCCGCAGAAGAGGTCGTTCAAGACGTTTTTCTCGTGCTTTGGCGCAACGCAGCACGCTATCGGGCTTCATATGGCTCCCTCAAACCATGGCTTTTCACCTTGGCCCGGAATCGTGCGCTCGATCATCTCCGTCGAAAGCGCGAAAAGCAGCGCCGACGCGAGCATTCATATGATTTCGACATGTCGGATTCCGTCGCCACACCGAATCTCGAATTGTTCCTCGATGGCGCTCGCTGCGCCGAGCGCGTTCGCGCCTGCATGGATGAGTTGCCCGAGCCGCAGCGACGCGCCATCGAGCTTGCTTACTTCGAAGGCATGACGCAGAGCGAAATCGCCGCCGCCTTATCGAAACCGCTCGGCACAGTCAAGAGTCAGATTAGCAATGGGCTGATTCACTTGCGCGAGGCGCTCGGCAGCGTCCACGTAACTAGGAAACGATAGCAATGTCCAACTATGAACGAACCGGCGCTCTGGCCCCCATAAGTCGCGCCGTGGGAAGTTTGCCGGTGCAGATTGAAGAAACTCTTCTTTAGTCACGGCGAACTCGGAAGTAATCCAACTTGCCTGATGTCGGGTTACCGGTACTGCACATAGCTGACAAATCGGCATAGCTCAAAGCAAAGCTTGGTCTGGGGAATTACCGCTCTTCGCCTCCTCTTCGCTATAGGGAAAATTCGGGGGACTCCATACATGCGCAGCCACATTTTTCGTACATCGTGCCACTACCAAATAATTTTCTAACTCGTTTGTTTTCAAAACTGAGATTGAAAAGGAAGGACTTCCAGGAGATATTACGCCTGCCTTGGGCGCAGGAGGTCCCGAGTTCAAATCTCGGCGCCCCGACCAAAATATCTCGCGTGTTTTCTTTAGGTTAATGAAGGCTCCTTTCACTCAAAAGCCATCTGTGGAATTCTGACAGACAGGAGTGCTCAATTCACAAGTCGTTTAGTTTCCGACAGTTCACCACATGACAAAGGAGTGCTATTCAGAAATCATTGAAGGGACGCAAGTTAATCGTCCGCGATCTGGCAAGTATGGGGAAAATTCGGGGGACCCTACGCATTTCTCGGCTAAGCAATTTGCGTTCTCAATCCTCGTGCGAAAAGTGGGCAGCAAGTCCTAGCAAGGGTTTAGCAAATTCCCGATTTCACACGCTGTTGTTCGGAATCAACAACTTGTGTTCGGGTGAGACGCCCTATATTTGTGCACGACCACATTCGCGGTTGTTTCTGGTCAGAATACCGCCGGGGCAATTTTCAGAACTGGAGCTTGAGGGCGAGCTGGATGGAGCGGGGGCCGCCGATTTGGTAGAGGGGGTTGAAGCCGCCGTTGGCGCCGCCGGAACCGAGACTGCTGGCGAGGGTTTGCGTGGAATGGCCAAAGAGCGGGCTGGTCAGGTCGTTGTTGGGAGGGCCGAAGTTCGGATGGTTGAAGATGTTGAAGAATTCGCCGCGGAACTGCAGGCGCAACTGCTCGGTGAAATGAAATTGGCGCTGCAAGGCCACGTCGGCCTGCGCGGCATTGAAGGCGCGGAGGACGTTGCGCCCGAAATTGCCCTGGGTGCCGGGGGCCGCAGGAGCGAACGCGGTTTTGTTGAAGATTTTGCCGCCGGGATACTGCGAGCCGTAGAGCACCTGGGTTAGTCTGGGCACGACGTTGGGCCGATACCTCAGGGCTGTCCCTGGCGCAAACGAGTATCCACCAACTACGTCAACGGGCGGAGACGATCGAGCCAGGATGAAGGTGTCCACGGACCATCCGCCCAAGGTGGCCTCCGCGAATTTGTTCCATTTCGCCGAGGGTAAATCATAGGTGACACCAGCTGTGAACGAGTGGCGGATATCAAAATCGGAGTCTCCCTTATCCACATTCGGATACGCGCCTGTGCTCGGCGTGTTCAGGTAATTTGCGAATGCGTCGGTCGAGGAAATCCCGTCGAATGGGAGAAAGTGTAGGAGCCGAGAGCTTGCAATCCTCGCGATAAGCGCCGGACGAACTTTAGTTGGAGGGCGCTGTAATACGAGGAAGCCGTATTGCTGGTGACGTCGACATACACAAAATTCGGATTAGGGTTGTAAATAAAGGTTGACCGGAGCAAATCGCGCCCATCGGCGCCGATATAAGTTAAGGAAATACTTTGGCTGTTTCCCACGCAAACTGGTACTTACTACAGCCGCCCGCTGGAATCTAAATCAGGAGTTAGTGGTCGGGGCGCCGAGATTTGAACTCGGGACCTCCTGCGCCCAAGGTCATCGTTGCGTCGATAGCACCTCCGATTTTTATTGGAATCCTGACGTCGCCCATGTTGCCCCTTCCTTGTCGATGAGTTATCTCCCAAGGGCACCGCCTATCCTAGCGCAGAAGCCTTCCAGATTCGCGATGTCTCTCACGCGGGTTCGCTTCTGCTTCGCCCCTTCCGGAATGGACAGCACGCCCACCACAGCGTAAGGTGTGGCTGTCCCGCTCCAAGTCCATTCCAGAGGTGTGCCATGCAGCGTTTAGTTCCGATTCCTCGGGAGTTTGTCGATAACCTGAAGAAAGCTCAAGAGACAGGTATCGGTTATCAGGTAATCTCTGTGGAACTCAAGGACGGTAGACGCTTTGACCAGGTCCTTGCGAGTGAGGGCTGCATCATTGAAGTCCGCGGACATAAAGAGATTCCTTTTGAGCCTAATGATGTGGCAACAGTGCAGGTCAATCACAAGCGTTGGAATTTCAGAGGTTGGTCGGACGCACGCATCAAGAATTGGGATGCCGTCGCGTGAGTTCTTTGATTCCATGGTCGTCTTCGACGTCGAGTCGCCTCGGACCGGAGCAGCATTTTTTGGATGAGCGATGAAGTAGTCGTCTATCATGTCGTACAAGGTCAAAACGACACGAGGAGAAAAAGCAGCATACTTAATTGCTGCCTTTATTTTTCTGGTTAGCCTCTTTATCGTATTCTGGAAATTATCTGCGCGGTAAGTCATCACCTAAGTTCGAGGAGCTGTTCCAAAACTCGATGGTCCGCGCTAGGAGCAAAGGCGCCCTAATAAATGACAGCGGGGATGCAGCACTGAGGCTGCATGCTCGTTGTTGCTCGCGGCGCGCGCCGAAGTCGCGGGCCGTGTCGATATTACCATGCAGCACGCGTAGCAGGAGTGCGGGTCAAGAGCATCCGGTTCACGACCGCGACCCACACGAGTCCGATGAGGGGCGAAACGAACCGCGAATAGGCGCAAAACGGAGCCCAGAATCCGCCGCTCGTCCACGTCGTGCCGCCGAGCAAAACCAGCACAACGGCTGCAACCTCCGCCGCGAACAGCGCATCGGAGATCAGCTTCGCTCGCCAGAGTCCGAACGACCCGGCCATGATCAGCATCGCCCGTAGGAACGAAGTCATCACGAAGCCGGCCCAAGCGAGTTCGTTGAGTCCCGCGATGAACGGGCCGTTTCCGGACCCGGCGATCGAGTAAGCGAGAGCTGCGGGTATCGTGAGGAGCAGGAGGAAAAACCCTCCCAGCACCACGCTAGCGGCGGTCGCCGCGCCAGCCATCTTGTCCGGCGTCCGCCAAAGTCGACTAATCGTAGGCTGACTGGTAGCCCCGGGATCCCTTTCCGCAGCTCGTGATGCTGGTTACGCATTTCAATGATGTAGCGCACTGACAAGCTCTCGGGAACTCTCTCTGCTCGTAATGCCAGGAGGTTCTATGCCTGCCTTCACGAAGGACGTCTGGTTCGGATTGCGGATCCTGCGCCGCGGCCCTGGGTTCACGGCTACCGTAGTTCTTACGCTCGGCCTGGGCATTGCGGTGAACACGACAGTGTTCAGTTGGATCAATTCCGTCCTGCTGCATCCCTTCCCGGGCGTCGGCGATCCCCAGGAACTCGCACTCATTGAGACAGTGACCCCCACTGGGGAGTATCTGGTGAACACCTCCATTCTGGACTACCTCGATTACCGCGAAAATCTGAAGCTGGTCTCCGGAGTGGCCCTCGGGCGATTCACGCCGTTGAGCATAGGGGAAAAGGGGAACACGGCGCGTGCCTGGGCGGAACTCGTCTCGGCAAACTACTTCGATTTGCTGAAGGTGAAGCCCGTGCTGGGCCGCGGGTTTCTGCCCGAAGAGGTACGCCAGGAAGGCGGTGCCCCGGTTGCCGTCATCAGCTATGGGATGTGGCAGGCCCGGTTTGGCGGCAGCTCAAACGTGCTGGGCAAAACGATACGCTTGAACCGGCACGAATTGACCATCATCGGTGTGGCGCCACGCGGGTTCCACGGGTCGCTGGCCGGAGTGGTCTTCGACGTGTGGGCGCCGGCCACGATGGCCACAGCGATGGGCACCGGCGACGGTACACTGCACTACCGCGGGACGCGCGACCAGACCTCGACGATCGTGCGGCTGAAGCCTGGCGTCACCCTGGAGCAGGCGCGCGCGGAAGTCAACGCGCTGGGAAAAAGGCTTGCGGCGCTCTACCCTGACAGCAATCGTGGCATCGACCTCACGGTAACGCCGCTGTGGAACGGGCATCTCGGCGCCCAGGGCATACTGCTTCAACCGCTGCGGATCTTGATGATGCTCTCTGTGCTCCTGTTGCTGATTGTCTGCGCGAACGTTGCTAACCTGCTGCTGGCCCGCGCGGTCACCCGGCAGAGTGAATTCGGCATTCGCATGGCGCTCGGCGCCCAGCGTTCCCGGCTCGCAACGCAACTTCTAGTCGAGACGCTGCTGCTCACCGTTGGCGGCGCGCTGGCCGGGATCACGTTGGTCGTGTGCCTGGGACTGGGGCAGTCGCTCTCGTTCGTGACTCCCGTCGTTGACGTGCCGCTGGATTTCGGTGGTGGACTAAACCTGCCGACGCTCGGCTTCGTGCTGCTCATTACGGTGGTTACGACTCTGCTATCCGGCACGGTGCCGGCCCTGCTTACCGCGCGCTCCGACCTGAACGAAACCCTGAAGGAGGGCGGCCGCAGCAAAGGTGCGGGGCGCGGCTCGCGCCGTCTACGCGGCCTGCTCGTGGTCGGCGAAATGGCCCTGGTTATGGTGGCTCTAATCGGTGCCGGGCTCTTCTACCGGAGTTTTCAGAACGCGCGCGGCATCGACCCCGGGTTTGACCGAACCAACATCTCCGTCTCTCAGTTTTATCTCTCCTACGCGGGCTACTCGGCGCGGGAGCAGCGGGATTTCTGCCGGAACCTGCGCGAGCGGTTGGAGTCGAAGCCGGGCGTCCTCGGCGTAACTTACTCGGACACCGTCCCGATGTCTACGGCTTCCGGGGCCGGCTCCACCCCATGGCACCTGCTCGATGTGGAAGGGTACGTTCCCGCGCCCAACGAGCAGATGATGATCCATCGCGCTACGGTTCCGCCCGGCTACTTCAACCTGCTCGGCATCCCGTTGCTTGATGGCCGCGACTTCACGGAACGGGACACGGCCGAGGCGCCCATGGTGATCATTGTCAACGAGACCTTCGCCAACCGTTTCTTCCATGGGAGAAACTCTATCGGCCGCAAGGTCCATTGCGAGGGTAACCAGGCGACGGTGGTCGGGCTGGTCAAAGACAGCAAATATCACACAC
>Ga0335078_10008038_pt1 | contig 15666 bp, 17 predicted proteins | sample Lox_Sample_32_FD_206711 | JGI IMG/M metagenome (GOLD analysis project Ga0335078, IMG submission 206711) | Soil microbial communities from Loxahatchee National Wildlife Refuge, Florida, United States - Lox_Sample_3.2 | ecosystem: Environmental > Terrestrial > Soil > Wetlands | place: USA... | reverse complement strand
ACATTGGCGCGTTCTGCAGCAATGCCGGGCGCACTTGCCTCATTTGGCTGGAATCGCCGCTCTTAGCCTGCTTTCTCTTCCACTTACCTTGCTATATCCGCTTCCACTGAAGATCGCGGTCGATACGGTATTAGGCCCCCAGCCGCTGCCAGAGTTCCTGGAATGGTTTGTTCCCCATGAACAGCATCCTCATGCCGTCGCGTTGGGATTTGCCATTGGCCTGCTCTTGGCGATCGCTTTGCTCGTCAATCTGCAAAGCCTAGCGAGTTGGTGGCTGCAGACCTATACAGGAGAGAAGCTGGTCTGGGACTTTCGGGCCGAGTTGCTGAATCATGTGCAACGGCTTCCCTTGATGTTCCATGATCGGTACGGGACGACGGATTCGGTCTACCGGATCCAGCATGACGCGCCGTCCCTACAGTACGTTGCAATCCAGGGAATCATTCCGCTGGTGACGGCGATCCTGAGCCTCGCCGGGATGATTTACGTATCCGCTTGCATCGACACCCCTCTGGCCTTGATCTCCCTCACGATATGTCCCGTCTTGTTTGTATTGACATATGGGTGCAGCCGGATCGTGCGGCGGCGCTCGCAGGAGATCAAGGGACTCGACAGCTCGGCGATGTCAGTCATCCAGGAAGTGATGGGATCAATTCGGGTGATCAAGGCATTCGGCCAGGAGAACCGGGAACATGCACGATTCGTGCGCCGGTCAAGCGAACGCATGTCGCAGCAGGTCAAACTCGCCTTGCGACAAGCAGTCTTTAATGTGCTGATCGGGTTGACGATCGCGGGCGGAACGGCTGCTGTGCTGTATGTGGGAGTCCGGCACGTGCAGACTGGGCAACTCACAGTAGGATCGTTGCTGGTGGTAATGGCATATGTGGCGCAGATGTATCAACCCTTGCAGTTACTCAGCACGAAAATTACCGATCTGCAGGGATGGTTTGTGAGCTTGGAGCGGGCATTCTCTCTGCTGGATCAATCGCCCGAGATTGCAGAGAGCCCGGAGGCAATTGAGGTCGCGCGAGCACAGGGCGCTTTCGAATTCCGCGATGTGTCGTTCTCTTACGATCACAGTGGACGCGGGCTGCAGAACCTGTCGTTTCGAGTTCCGGCTGGAGCGCGGGTGGGCATTGTCGGGTCAACCGGCGCGGGCAAAACGACACTACTGAACTTGCTGATGCGATTTTACGATCCAGTCTGTGGACAGGTTTTGCTGGACGGTATCGATATCCGTGAATACCGCATTGCAGATTTGCGGCGTCAGTTTGCTGTCGTGTTGCAGGACCCGGTGCTGTTCGATGCCAGCATTGCGGAAAACATTGCATACGGAAAGCGGGACGCGACGGACGAAGAAATTGCCGCTGCCGCGAAAGCTGCCAGCTCTCATGAATTTATTTGTGGCCTGCCTTCCGGCTATGACACGCAGGCAGGCGAGAGAGGTATGAGGCTCTCTGGCGGCGAACGTCAGCGAATCTCACTGGCCCGGGCCTTTCTCCGTAATAGCCCGGTGTTGATTCTCGACGAGCCCACCAGTTCGGTTGATGTGAAGACCGAATCCGCAATTCTCCAAGCCACCGAAGAACTCATGCGCGGCCGCACCACATTCATGATCGCGCACCGCCTCAACACACTGCGAAGCTGCGACATGATTCTGGTGCTCGATCAAGGAGAACTGGTCGAAATTCGACAGAGCGTTCCCGAATCATGGTCGCACGCCATCGGCTTGTAGGTTCCCGCCCCTCGATTCTTTTAAAATAGCGATATCCAGTTTGTTTGGAGGGAATATGCAACATTCTCCACGCTTTCTGCAGATCGTCGACGACGCCAGAAAGCGAGTTCAGGAAACCACCGTGGACAAGGTCAAACAACAAATCGATCACGGCGAAAAGTTCGTGCTCATCGATGTACGAGAAGAAAGCGAATATGCCACGGACCATTTGCCTGGGGCCATTCATCTGGGAAAAGGCATTATTGAAAGGGATATTGAGGGGCGAGTTCCGGACCTAAATGCAACCATGATTCTTTATTGCGGAGGTGGATTTCGATCCGCACTGGCAGCCGACAATCTGCAAAAAATGGGGTACAAGAACGCGATTTCGATGGATGGCGGAATTCGGGAGTGGCGCGAAAAGCGGTACCCGCTTGTAAAAGATTGAAATGGAAGGCATGGAAGTTGCCGTAACCTAGGTAACTTGCTGACCGAAGCCACAACGGTCACCATAGTGTGAGACTCGTCTCGGTGCGGTACGCCTAAGGCGAGCCCTGATCGTTATGGCGGGAAAATCGAACTCTTCGAAAGGTTCTACTGGCGCGGCAGCAGCGGCCGCGCTTGCCCCTGACAACTCAGTTGAATTTGTGCTGAGTCACGCTACGACACCGGACAAGTTCTCCGCGGCATTGTCGAAACTTTTTGGCGTGCGATCCAAAGAGGTTGCGATTTTGCGACTCGAAAAGGGACTTCTGAAGTTTATTTTCCCGGAGCAATTGAAGACAGCGGGATTCATTCCGGTTTCCAGTTCTTCGTCGGTTGCGGCGCACACGGCCACGACCAAGAAGACGCAGATGTTCAATGCGTTCACCCAGGTGAAACACGCACGAGTGTTTGAGACCATCAAATTGGCCAGTGGCGAGGAAACGGAACAATCCGAGCAGGCGTCCATTCAAAAGCTGATGTCAGCTCCGGTTCTGAATGCCGAGAAGAAAGTGATGGGAGTCATCCAGATTTCCCGCAAAGCCTTTGAGGCGTCCTCAGCGGGACCGGACTTCACCCAGGAAGATGTGCAGCAACTTGAACTGGCCGCGAAGGTTGCGGCAAAGATGCCATTTATGCAGACGGCATCGGCCTAGCGACTACCTACCTGTTGCCCGTTTCATCGCTACATCTAAAATTTCTTTTTCGGCATTTGTCAGCTGCCGCGAGTTCCCTTTTGCCAGGCTGCCTAGAAGCAGCGGCCCGATTGCTACCCGAATTAGCCGCAAAATCTCGATATTCAAAGCTGCCAATATTCGGCGGATCTGACGGTTTCTGCCTTCATCCAGGATGATCTCCAGCCAGGTGTTTTTCTCACCTTGCCGCAGAATGCGAGCGCGCTTCGCTTGTAAGCGTTCGCCGGAGGGTTCCTTCACGCCGCGAGCCAGCATGGAAAGCAACAATTCATCAGCCAAGCTGGCAATCTGGACGTGATAAGTCTTGTCCAAGTGCGTTTCCGGTGAAGTGATGCGAGCTGCCCATTCGGAGTCGTTGGTGAGAAGAAGCAAGCCTTCGCTTGCTTTGTCGAGACGGCCGACCGGCGCAACCCATGGCAGGTCTGAATCCAGCAAGTGGTAAACAGTTTCGCGACCCTTTTCGTCCGACGCAGTCGTAATTACGCCACGAGGTTTGTTGAGCACCAGGTAGATCTTCTCGGTTGAAGGAAGCCCAGCGCCGTCTACCTGTATGCGATCGCGACCCATGTGGACGGGGGTTTCCGGATTTCGCGCAATTTTCCCATTGACGGCCACTCGACCAGCGTGAATAAGTTCGAACGCTCGCGAGCGTGAGCAGTAACCCAGCTTCGAGAGCACGCGAGTCAGTCCAACCTGGCGGTTTGAATCTTGTCCGCTCAATGAAAAATCCTAAAGTGATTCCGCTCTGCGGTGCAGGTACAATCATCTCCCATGATCGATGCGCATCGCTTCTACTTATTTCTCGGTGCAGCCACCCTGCTCGCTGCTGCCCCGGGACCAGGAATGTTATACGTCCTGGCCCGCACGCTGGCGGGAGGAAAACGCGAAGGCTGGCTGTCCGCAGCAGGAACGTTCTTCGGAGGACTGGTTCACGTCGTAGCGGCAGCCACCGGACTTTCCATCGTGCTGGCAACTTCCGCCGTGGCGTTCGGGATTGTGAAGTACGCCGGTGCGGCCTATCTCGTTTACCTTGGCATCCGGATGATCCTCAGTGCTCGCAGCGACACGGAATTTCATGCCTCTACAGAGAAAGCACCTCGGCACCCATTCCGGCAAGGCATCGCTACGGAGGTCCTGAACCCAAAGACGGCGATCTTCTTTTTGGCGTTTATCCCGCAATTTGTCGATCGAGCCGGGAGCCATGTTTTCTGGCAATTTTTGTTCCTTGGGACACTATCTGTGACCTTGAATACGACTGCGGATCTGCTGATGGTTTTGTTGTCGGCGCCGATTGGCACGCGGTTGCGGAGTTCGGCGGTTCTGCGTCGCCGGCAACGATCGGCGACGGGGTTGACATTGATTGGGCTTGGCGCCTACCTCGCCTTCGCGGACAACAAGTAGGCAAATTGTGATAGGCTGCCGGTCACTATGGACAAACCTAAATCGGAGCGTCGATCGCGCGATCGACTATCGACCCAAGTCCCGGTTGAGATCCGGAACGGCGGTGCCCAGTCGGTGCGGGGATACACTCGCGACCTGAGCACCAGCGGCATTTTTCTTTACAGCAACGGCCGCATTGCCGAAGGCAGCCACCTGGAACTGGTACTGATGCTGCCACCGGAACTGACGCAGGGCGAAAAGCAATGGGTGTGCTGCCAGGCAGCCGTGGTGCGGGTAGAAGATGTCGGCGACAAGGGCGGTTGTGGCATTGCGGCCAAGCTGACAAATATGGTGTCCCTGCCGGAATTGAAGCAATAACGCGGGCGAAAGCACGCAGGCGCGGGGTTCAGTTCGGGCCCCTTTTTCCAGAAAACGGACGAGAAATCCACATTTTGCTTCCCTTTGCATCAATCTTGGTGCAATAATGCTGGCCCTTGGATTGCTCTGGTCCAAGAGCACTACATAATTTGCTCATCAGGTGATCGTGGCCTATGTTGCTGGAAAAACTAGCTCAGGGAGTTTTACGTGTCCTCACACCGCTCGGTCCTCGTTATGTAAATCCTTCGTTCGCTCAACGACTTTATCTGATCTGGATGTTTCGGCATTTCGAGACCTTGCCCGCCAAAGTCTTAAGCTTGCGCCAGCAACGCTGGATCGACGGCATCTGCTCCTCTCGCGGATTCGTATCGCAGTTCGGTTCGGACGTTCCCATTTTGGGAACTCTCGAACAAAGACCACCAGTCGAAGTGAGCGGTCTACCACCACGCCGTCCCACTCAGAGCGTATCGGATTCGGTATCGCCGTTTGCCGCAGATCTGCGGCATCGGTAAGCCGCATTATCGGAACGAAGTCTTCTGCGGAGAGTTCGAGGATAAGTTTGCGCACGGGTTGCCTTGTCCGTGCATCTCTCCCACAGCCCGCCCGCGCTGTTCCTGACAACTCTTCATAGTCTGCATCTGCTCGGGAGAAATCATGCCCTCCATCTGCCGGTGAACCTGCTCCCGCAGTTGATGGATTTTCTGTTGCTTCTGCTGCGGGGATAGCGACGAATCGGTGCAGACGGATTCGACCTGCGCGCGCGTGTTTTGGATCAGCTCGCGATGTTGCTGCATAGCAGATTGGGAAATTCCTGCCTGCTGCCAGCAAGGTTGCTGACGTCCACGGCCCGAAGGCGCGGCCGAAGAATTGGTTTGGGCAGAGAGGCCGGTCGATACGGCGATGACCAGGGATGCGGCGAAAACGACATGCTTGGGAAAAGTCATAGGTCCCCCAGTTCGGGTCATGCTAGCAACAAAGCGAAGGCAGGGCGCGTTACGTTGGCTGGAGCTGGCGTTGCGGAGGGGCATGAACAACCGCGGCTGGAGCAAAAAAAAACGTCCTGAACAATGAAGTTCAGGACGCCTTGGCAGCCCTCCCCCAGAACTGCCAAAAACAATGTGATCGTAACGTTGGCGTGCAAAGGTGTAAATGCCACTTTGGTCATGCGGCGCGTTCAGGAGTAACCGTGAATTTGAGGCCCGAAGTAACCACGGAAGGCGTGTTACCTGGCTGTATTTATGAATCTTTGCGGGGTGCTTTTCGACAACGGGAACTCCAATTCATGCGGGCTCGTTCGCGATCGCGGCAGCGCGGAATTGAAGCAATCCCACGCGTTCGTGTTACATTGAATGAGGGCGGGCAGTTTGCCGCTCTTCTTTCTTTTCTGCCATCCTTCCGACGAGATGGTCCCGAACCGGGCGCGTAGCTCAATTGGCAGAGCAACTGACTCTTAATCAGTAGGTTGAAGGTTCGATTCCTTCCGCGCTCACCATACTTTCAAGAAGTTACCGAACCCAACCTGCCATTACACCTGCCGTTAAGCTGGAAGAGCTAAACGAACAACTTGGCCATGCGCTTTAACCATGTCCTCGATGGCAGCCTCGCCGTAGGTGTTCATGGTAGTGCGGACGTCGGCATGTCGCATAAGGCGCTGCTGAATTCCAACCGGTGTTCCGACTGAATCCAGCCAGGTCCTATAAGTATGGCGCAAGCTGTGCGTGCCCACTTTCCCAATTCCGGCCTTTGACGCGGCCTTCTGGTACACACGCCAAACTTGATCGTATGACCAGGGCAGCCGACCCAGTTGTATCGGCGACGCGAAGATCCAATCGCCTCGTGCCGCGAACTGAGTGCTCTGCTTCCAGAGTTTCAGAACTTCGAGAAGACTGCCGTCAACTCGCAATTGCTTCTCTGACTCTCTAGTCTTCACGTCGTCGACTTGTTGGCAGACGATGCCGCGCTCGATCTTAATCGTGTAGTTCAACCAGTCAACGTCAGTCCAGCGAAGAGCTAAGCATTCGCTGATCCTCAGTCCGACGCATACGCAGATCAAGGCAATCGTTCGGAAGGGCTCCGGTAGATGCTGAACGAACATCTTGAACTCCTCCGGGGTCAGAATACGTGGTTGCCGTTTGCGTTTTGTGCCGCCTCTCACTCTCACCAATTCCATTGGGTTGCGTTGTGTCGGTATATCACCCCGCCACATTGCGAAATCCCAGATGACGCTGAGCAACCCTCGTATGTGAGACTTGCTCTTCGGCGCGAGAGTGAGTGAATCAAGCCAAAGGTCCACAGGTCGGGCTTGCAGTTCGTCCAAGGTGCTCTTGCCCCAACGTGGAACGATGTGATTGGTAAGCCACACTTCGTAGGCACGTCTGGTGTCGACTCGCTTCGGCATCTTCTCTTGTCGATAGAGATCGATCAACGTGTCCACCCTTGGTGCTTGCGGCTCTGCTGCGACCGATTGCTGTGCTTCGAGCGCATCTCGGAGTGGCTTCGCGGCTGCCCAGGCCAACGACTTACTCGGATAGTCACGCAAAGTTCCCACTGCTCTAGAACGACGTTTGCCGTTCTCGCGCCAGTAGAAATTCCAAACCTTGGTACGCTTGTCTAAAACAATGCTTCCGAACTGCTTCCTCTTTCTTGTCCGTTTCAATTGTCCCCACCTTTCGGCAGGAACGTAGATGGCGACACGAGCATAGCATCCAAGTCTTCCCGGCGGAACCGCCATCTATGACGCACAGTGCCGGACAGGATGTGGCCTTTGAGCTTGCCCGTTCGTGCCCAGCACTGGATCGTGCCGACCTTGACGCTGAGATAGTCGGCTGCTTCCTCTGCTGTGAACCACTCTTTTTGCTGCCGGTACTGCAACGGTAACGGCGCGACAGCCGACGCCGGTCCCGATGATGGTGCTACGTGCAATTTGATTCTCCTATTATTAGTGTGCTGCGCCGAGCTACGCCCCAAAAGTACTGAGGTGTAGTTCGGTCGCAGGTTATGAAGTTAATGGTCAGGCGGAGTCTCAGTGTTCTCAGAGTCCCCAAAGGTCGAAGCGCACGCGAATTCCCCATGCGGCAAGCAGCCACTCAGGGACGTAACGTTTCTGTGCGTATTGCCCTACCCAGCGCCGAAGAGCCGTCGAACCCAACCACTCGTCCTCTGAGAGGTTGAGAGCAAAACAGACGTCTGCGAATTCGTTCTCGAAGACCTGCCGCTTCGCATTGGTTGTCGACCGAAGCTCAACTTCGTTGTTGGTGCTTGCCGGCAACTCAGCAACATGAAGAGTGCTGTGAAGGACGGACTTTAGTGCGTGACCACGCGATGTGGTCTGCTTCTTGACCTGTCGTCTCGACCGCGCAAAGGCGGACGTAGGCGCAGATGCTGCGAACTGCTTATTGTTCATATAATGATTTGCGGTAACTCGCGGCAGTTGTTTAGGCGTGCTGCGATGCGTGGGATGCCATCCCGGTCCTGTTTTCGAGTGCAGAGTCGGGCGTACTTGGGGTTGGAACTATCCCAGGCACTGTCTCACGCTGGCGCTGTGCTTGGGCGGCTGCGTACTTGTGATATTCAACTGTTAGGGTTCTCCAGTGCTTCTTGAGTTCACCAGGTCCGCGTTTGGCCTTCTGACAATAGAGAGGATGCCTCACGGCGAAATTCACGATGGCCCTCGTCAGTTCAACATCCCCGCCCGTTTTCTTGATCAACTTTTGCATCTGGAATGCCCACTGCTGTAGCCAATTCCTCATCAACTTCTTCTTGAGGGTGACCTTCAAGACCTGTCCGAACTGCCACGCCAGTGTTCGAGCATCTTCACTGACCACCGTGCGAGACAAGTCCCCAACAGGCAGCCTCTCAAGTTGCACTGTGTACAGATTCGTGCGGCCACGATAGCCACCCTTGCGAACAACTATCCAGCCATGAGCATGTAGGCGCTTCTGCGATCTTGCGATGGCATCGGCGCTAGAACATAGGTCTGTGGCAAGCGTCTCTTGGGAGGGCCAAATGTCCGTCTCATCCGCGTTCTGGACAAGCAGTCTAATAGTCTGGAGAAGATCTAAAGATGTGGTTCCTTCAGGCTTCTCGTCGGCCGCGAACATTTTCCTGATCGCGGTTACCAATTCTCGGTTATTCATTTTTTGTGTAGCGTTATCTCCGTGAATAATAGTCTCATCTTTGTATACTAACTAGTTAACTTAATACTCCGCCAAATAATGGCATTAATGCGCGGGACTAAATACTACGTATGACGGTTCAGTTCAGAGTGGCTATTCTGGGAGGAATTAATTAGAAGGTCATCCGTCCGCCAGTTCGCCTGAACGTCAAATGCCAATCGGAATACCCATCCGTACGGCTGAACCGACATGCCGGCAGAACACACTGTGCAAGAGTACCCGTCAGTGTACCCACCCGAGCGAAGCGAGGATTCTCTTTGGGCCGAATCACCGCGAATTGCGGCTATTTGATCCGCACAATTATGCGAAGCATGATGTCAATAGCCGAGTTTAGGCAATAGTTTCTCCTTTCTGGGCGACAAGGCCCTCCGTTGCAAGAACAAGCCAGTAGATCGACTACTCTCGCTGTTGGTTTGTTATCGATTTCTTGCTGGGTGGATCACCCAGTCTGGGTTTGGGTATTTCGGCAGTTCAACCACTATACACTAGCGGAGTTCATTTGTCAACATTCGTTACAGTCGACTTAGACCTGAACCGAAGATCACGTCGTAGGACGTCGTTGAAAGCGTCGAGCAACGCCTTCCCAGGCCGTGTGACGATGAGGGCCGCCTTTAGCACCTGGGAGTCGCTAACGCGATGTCCCTTGCCGCTCAGCCACGTACCCAGCTCCCTGATACGGGTTAGATCTTCCCTTCCGAGATAGACATTCACGGGGCGGCCAGTGCGTGTTCGCTTCGTTGTTGCCATCGTTTGCTCTACACCGTGACCATGTTCTCACGCCGTGCACTTCGTAGCACGCGGTTTATGACGATGGGATTCCATCTGTCACCGTATCGGGGCTTCCGGCCTTCGATAGTCAGCGTGTCAGCGATCCGCTGGTAACTTGCACCCTCAGTACGTAGTGTCATCATCCGAGCCAGCGTGTCAGCTTCGCCGGCAAATGTCCCGTACGGTTTCCGACCTTCACAGCGTCCGGCCTTAGCTCTCATCCGCTGACGTGCACCACGTAGTTTCAGCACGATCATGGCGCGGTCATACTCTGCAATGGCACCGAATATCTGACGGATAAGTTTGCGACTTGGATCGTCGCTGCACAGGTCGGGCTCGTGAACGCTGATGAGTTCGATCCCACGTTTCTGGAGATCGCCGATTATGGTCTCCTGAACCATCAGGTCTCGCGCCAGTCGATCCAGCTTTTCAACCAGCACAATCCGAACAGAACCACTCTCTAGTTCTCCAATCAGACTCTGCAGTGCCGGCCGATTATCCAGCTCCTTGGTGCCGGAGACGCCCTGTTCCTCGAAGGCCTGAATGACCTCTAGACTGTTCTTCCTTGCGTACTCCCTAATCGTGGCAATCTGCCGAGGAAACCCGTCACCGTCCAGCTGTCCCTTGCCACTAACTCTCAAGTATGCGAATGCAGGAGTGAATGCTCGTTTCATGCATGCACTGTACGCACTATGCGTATAGTGTGTCAATACCAATTCTTGAGAATTAGTATCAAGTGATTGCACTGACTGAAGATCACGCACATGATGGTCCGATTCGTTCAGCCGGCAGACTAGGTCGTTCCGGTGTCTGCAACCTAGTTCCACGAAGTTGGAACGATGGGTGGGGGCGTTAAGACTTCATAGGAACGGGGTGGTGAATCCGATGGATAGGCTGTGCTGCAGAGTTCGTCTACAGTTTCGATTCGTTGGACTTTTGATGGAATACTCCGTCGCAGTATGTACGACGAACAGCAAGAGTAGCGTCATGCGCTGATGGAGGGCGCAGTCTTCTCAGCCAACTCTCGAGATTGTTAATCCCCCACTCCGGTCACCGAAACGCCCTGCCACTCCGCCCCGCCGGGACCGTCGATCTCCGCAGCTCCCGTTCGCGTGCCCTTGGTTGTTGGCATAAACCCAATGCTGATCGTGCAGCTGGCTCCGGGATCGATCTGAGTCCCGCAGGTGTTGGTCTGGGAGTAGTCGTAGAGAGGATCGTCCACGATACTGACTCCGGTGACATGTACGGCGGTCGTGCCTGTGTTCGTCACGGTCACGGTCTGGGGCGTACTCTTCGTGCCAACTTTCTGGAAGCCGAAATTCAACTGTGAGGGCGAGACGGTGAGCGTAGTTCCTGTGCCACTCACTTCGATCACCTGCGGTTTCGTGGAGGCGCTGTCAGATAATGCCAGCAGCCCATTTTGCAGGCCCAAGACAGTAGGTTTGAAGGTCAATGAGAGAGTGCATTTGGCTCCTGGTGCCATACTCTTGCGGCAGGTTGTACTGCCGGCAAGCTGAAAGGGCGGTTTAGTCGAAACTGAGCTGATCGACAAAGCCTTCGTTCCGGTGTTGGTGACAGTGACATTACGGAGACGGCTGGTGGTGCCAAGCATCTGTGGTGAGAAACCAATCGGGGTGGTGGGTGAAAGGCTGACTACACCTGTGTTGAGTAGAACGACAGCACTGTTGGTCGAGAAGTCTGTTACCACTAAGTCTGCCTGGCGATCGTTGTTTAGATCCCCTGCTACTAAGGAACTATTAGTCGTGCCAGCGGTGTAGGTAGTCACCGGCATGAAAGTGCCATCTCCCTTGCCCAGCAGAACTCCCACCTCGCTAGTACTCAGCACCGCTAGATTTATCGCCAGATCTGACTTGCCGTCGAGGTTAAAATCAGCGACATCAACAGAACCGGTGAATCCTTGGTTGCCATAGTCAGCTGGCGCTTGAAATGTGCCGTCGCCGTTGCCCAGAAGCACCTGTACACCGTAGCTTCCTATTGCCAAGTCCAAAACGCCGATATTTCTGAAGTCCGCTACCGCGACCGCCTGCGGACCTGCCCCGATCGCATAAGAGGAGCCAAGTTGAAACGTGCCGTCGCCATTGCCGAGCAGGATGGTCGCCTCACTGCTTGTGAAGAACTGGCCGACTACCACCAAGTCCGGTCTACCGTCGCGATTGAAATCACCAACGCCAAGCGCGGCGGGATAAATCGGGGAGAACAATTGATTGTCGATCGGAGCATTGAACGTACCATCCCCATTCCCCAACAGCACGCTGACGTAGGGGGAGTCAGAGACTACCAAATCCTGAATCCCATCATCGTTGAAATCTGCAGCCGCAACAAAAATCGGATAGGCGCTCAACGTTAGGTCAATGGCCGGTTGGAAGGTCCCGTCGCCGTTGCCGAAAAGCAGGCTGATGATCCCGCTTGTAGTACCATAGCCAGCCACAGCCAGGTCGAGATTTCCGTCGCGATTAAAATCCGCAATGGCCACGGACTTCGGCTCAAATCCCACTGAGTAGTAGGCTGGAGGCCGAAATGTCCCGTCACCGTTACCCAACAACACTGCGATTTGCGAGTCGCCGAAGTCCACGACGACGGAATCCAGCTTCCCGTCATGGTTGAAGTCGCCCAATTTTACGCATTGGGGTTCCGCGGTCAATAGCGGCGGTGCTTGTAGGGGAAAGGTACCTCGCGTCTCGAATTGGGCCGACGCCGCGACACTCAGACTGAGTCCGATCATGCAAATCAAGAATGCACCGGACAGCCATTTGCGAACTTGTTCTAACATGACACAGACCTCGGGCAAGTTTAGCGAGTCGGGTTTTTCTTGCACTGTCCAGATGGGCTTGATGGTGAAGACATGTCATAGCTAATCGCGGCGAACCCATGTGGGTTACTGAGGCCCGGGTACCCAGGCACGATCGTATTCGATCCATTCACACCCTCTGATCCGTCGCAGTTTTGAACTGCGTACACCGCAAAATTCGGGGGTGGCATCAAGGCAACCTGCTGGTAGAAGAGCTGCCCCTCGGCGCTCGAGTTATTCATGCAGTATTGTGGATTTGTGCCGCCGTTACAACTCTGGCCTTGATCAACGTTAGCGCACAGCCAAGCGGACATGCCCGTCTTAGGATAGTTGAATGAACCGCCCACCTGCACGATGCTCTGCGACTTCCAATTTTGGTTCTCGTCGGGTGTAGTCCAGCCGACGGGGCTCCAACCGCAGTTTGTGTCGCCCGTGGCCTGACCTGTGCCTATTTGGTCACCAAAGACATACGCCGGTGGAACACTCCAGGGCATCTGCGACCCTAACACGCACCCTACCTGTCCGGTAGGGCAGACTGTGATCAGTGGGGCAGGAGGTTCGACGCACCCCTGTTCTATATCACTCAACACCGGGCCAGACAGGAGTTCGACCTTGTCCAGTGGAAATCCCGAGGCTCCTCCGCCATACCATGTCATAGAGTAAGCAATCGCCGCAGAGCCTCCGCTAGTTCCCTGTGCACAGAAGCCACGATTTCCGCCGTTCGGATTGCTGTAAAGATTGTTGTACACCCACCACAAGAACGTGGCGGGTCGGCAAGCGGCGGTCTTGATGTTCTTAGTGGTTTGGTCGCCAGTGATTTCCCAAGGTGTCTTCCACTTCCATTCCACCACTTGGTAGCCATTACCGTTGCCGTCTGTGTTGAGGTAAAACCCTGCGTATGCATCTTCATTCCCGATGCCTACGGGACTGGTTCCGCCGCCCCCGGAGAGGAGCACGATCGTTCCATTCTGTGTTCCCGATGGGTTCTCATAGCCAAACGCAAGTGACAAATCGTCCGTCCCCGGACACTTTACGGTTGCGGTGGAACAACTCATGCCCGAGTGAAAGCCTGCATCAGCTGGACAGCTCGGTTGCGGGGTTACGTTCGTAAATGAACAACCGCATGGAGCCGACTGCCCCAAACACAACGTGCTAAGGCAAACTACAAACAATACGCCGCTCGTAACGCTCTTCATTGGAGTGCTTCCTCCGATACAAAATCTGGGCTGACGTTCCTGAGTTAGTCGGTTAGTGATTTCAGTCCTAGCACTCACTCGTGGAGGTTCCCATCAGTGCGCATCTGTTTCGCACACCCTTTAGTCGTCGAGTGCTCGACTCTAGCCACCCGAACCTACCAGCCTGATGGGAAACATTCCGTGACTGCCGTCACGTTTGAGTGTTCGGAAGAACTGACAATTGAAAATCCTGCGGCACAGTGTTCAGCTTCGACATGGGAGTGCCTCGATTCGTTTGGACCAGTACAGGTCTTTGAGCGCACCGGGTACGTTGACGACCAGCGTGAATTTCCAGGTCGCTGTAACATCCCGGCGTACGCTGCCAGATCGATGCAGGCCGAGGAGGAACGCACTCTGGCGTCGTATAAATGACGTTCTACATTTTTATCGAGGGTTGTCCCACTAGCGAACGACGGACGTTTACAGGAACGTAGGACTGTGTTGTCGGGCTATGCTTCGTGGAAGCGTAGACCAGACTACGTGTGAACGGCGTTTGAACGTGTTGTGATTTAGAGTTCGGCTGAATAACTAGTCGGCTTGGCTGTGTTAGCAAAGTTTCCTAGTCGCCGACGCCGGTGAGTTGCACGACCTGCCATTCAGCGCCGCTACCGCCGTTGATCTCAGCCCATGCGCGTCTGGTGCCCTTCTGAAAGGGCAAGAATGTGAAGCTGATCGTGCAACTACCTCCACTAAGAATCTGCGTTCCGCAGGTGTTCGTCTGCGAGTAGTCGAGCGGCGCTGGGCCGGCGAACGTCACACCTGTGAAACTGATGGCTAGATGGCCGGTGTTCGTCACAGTTACGCTTTGCGGCGCACTTTTCGTGCCGGTTTTTTGCGTTCCGAAATTCAACGAGGACGGTGAGACGGTGACAAGCGTCCCGGTCCCGCTAACTTCGATCACTTGCGGTTTGGAGGAAGCACTATCGACAATCTCTAGCAATCCGCTCTTAAACCCGGTGCCAGTCGGCAAAAACACGACGGATAAGTTACAGCTTGCTCCGGCAGAGACACTCGTCTTGCAAGTCGTTTTTGGCCCTAGTTGAAATGGTTTGGTAATCGACAATCGGGAAATGGAAAGGGTCTTTGTACTGTTGTTAGTGAGGGTCACACTCTGTGGGCTGCTGCCGGTACCGACGAATTGCGGAGCGAAAGCAAGGGGAGTGGTCGGCGAGAAATTAGCTGCGCCTGTGTTAAGGAAAATATCTACAGCATTGTCGTAATCAGCACCCACAAGATCGGGCTGGTGGTCGCCGTTAACATCTCCGATCACAATGAATGTGCCTTCACCGAGGACTTGGTAATTGACTGCCCCTTGAAAACTACCATCGCCATTGCCCAACATCACCGTGACGGCGGTTGCTGGAAAAGGAGATGCTGCAGTCAAGAGGGCAAGGTCCGGCTTGCCATCGCCATTTAGATCAGCGGCGGTTATTGCAGCGGGTTGGTTTGCATAGAAAGGCGGTTCAGGTGTAAAGCTGCCGTCGCCATTGCCAAGGAAGACATAGATTTGATTGCCTGAGCCATTCGTGACTGCTATATCAGGCTTATGATCATTGTTGAAGTCTGCCACCGTAAGAGACTGATCAAACACTCCCGCTGTATATTCGTTCGTGATCTGGAATGTGCCGTCCCCATTTCCGATCAGTATCTCAAGTTCTGCGCTTACGACCGCCACGTCGGGCTCTCCATCATGATTGAAATCGGCAACGCCAATAGCAGAACCCGTGGCTTGAGAGCAGAATGACACATTCGTGTCCAGAGGTGCTCGAAATGTACCGTCTCCGTTTCCGAGCAGCACGCTGACGAACGGTGAGTCGCACATGATTACGTCAAGATTGCCATCGTTGTTGAAGTCTGCGACTGCAACATCAGTTGGTTCTGCTGTAGTGGGAAACTCTACAGGTTGCTGGAATGTCCCATCACCATTTCCGAGCAGGATGCTGACATTGCTGCCGAACTGATCAGCAACCGCGATATCTGTGTTTCCGTCATGGTTAAAATCTGCAACTGTGACTGAGGCAACGGACAG
>Ga0335078_10008037_pt1 | contig 15667 bp, 14 predicted proteins | sample Lox_Sample_32_FD_206711 | JGI IMG/M metagenome (GOLD analysis project Ga0335078, IMG submission 206711) | Soil microbial communities from Loxahatchee National Wildlife Refuge, Florida, United States - Lox_Sample_3.2 | ecosystem: Environmental > Terrestrial > Soil > Wetlands | place: USA... | reverse complement strand
GAGGAGGCTACGTGGTACTGGGCACCGGAGCGGGGCCGGAGGGCGCGCTCGACGATCTCGTCGGCAGGGCCAGCAAGATAAGCCAGGCCATCCAGTCGGTGATCGAGGGAAAGTCCGGCGCGGTCAAACTCACCCTCACCCTGCTGCTCGCCGAGGGCCACGTGCTGATCGAGGATGTCCCAGGCGTCGGCAAGACGATGCTGGCCAAGGCACTGGCCCGATCCATCGACTGCTCGGTCCGGCGAATCCAGTTCACCCCAGACCTGCTGCCAAGCGACATTACGGGCGTGAGCGCCTACAACCAGGAGACCCGTGAATTCGAGTTCAAGCCGGGGCCCGTGTTCGCGAATATCGTCGTCGGTGACGAGATCAACCGTGCCTCCCCCAAAACCCAGTCTGCGCTGCTCGAATGCATGGAAGAACGGCAGGTCACGGTTGACGGGACCACGTACAGGCTCGAGCGGCCCTTCATGGTGATCGCGACCCAGAACCCGATCGAGATGGAGGGCACCTACCCGCTTCCTGAAGCGCAGCGTGACCGGTTCACCGCGCGCATCTCGATGGGATATCCGGCGGCCGCGGCAGAGCTTGAGATGCTGGATGCGCACTCCGTATCGTCGCCACTGGACGAGTTGATCCCGGTCGCGGAGGCATCGGACGTCCGCCACCTGATCGGTGCGGTGCGGAATGTACACATCTCCGAGCCCGTACGGCACTACATCATCAACCTGATCACTGCCACCCGGACCCACCCCGACCTGCGGGGCCGCGGCCCGCCCCCACCGCCACATCACCCGGTGCGCGCCAGGCGCGCGTACGCCGCCCTGGACGGGCGCGACTACGTGATCCCTGACGACGTGCAGACGCTCGCGAGCCCGGTGCTGGCCCACCGGCTGCTCCCGGCGGCGGAGGCCGCCGCCGGGCAGCGGATGCCGGAACAGGTCGTGGCCGAACTGATCCAGCGGGTCCCGCTGCTGCAACGGCGGTGAGAAGGGGCAGAGGCCGAAGGAGTGCCGCATGCGGGACGTTATGACGGGGCTCACCACACGGGGCAGATCCTTTCTTGCCGCGGGATTTGCCACCGCCATGTGCGGGCTCGTGCTCGGTGAGCGCGGGCTGCTGCAGATAGGCGTACTCCTGACGGCCCTGCCGTTGCTGTCCGCGCTTGCCACCAGCCGCACCCGCTATCAGCTCACGTGTTTGCGGCAGCTGAGTCCCGCGCGGGTGCCGGTCGGCCAGCCCACGGTGGTGACCCTCCGCCTGGCCAACGTGACGCGGCTGCGCACGGGGCTAGTGCTCGCCGAGGACGAGTTGCCACATCTGCTCGGTGGTCATCCCCGGTTCATCCTTGATGCCATTGACGGCGGCGGCGCCCGTGAGCTGAGTTACCGGATCCGCTCCGACGCGCGGGGCAGGTTCAGCCTGGGGCCGCTCAATGTCCGGATCGCTGACGTGTTCGGCATGGTGGAGATCTCCCGCTTCTTTACCGAACAGAGCAAACTCGTCGTGACACCGCGGGTGGTGACGCTGCCACCTACGCAGACCGCGGCCGACTGGCTCGGCGCGGCTGACCCGAAAATGCGGATAGCGGCGACCGCGGGGGAGGATGATGTCACGCCGCGGCCGTACCGTAGCGGCGACGAACTGCGCCGGGTGCACTGGCGCTCCACCGCCCGGCACGGCGAGCTCATGGTCCGCCGCGAGGAGCAGCCGTGGCACAGCCGGGCCTGCCTGTTCCTTGACACCCGTTCGGTCTCGCACGCCGGCGCTGGGATCAGCTCGTCCTTCGAGTACGCGGTCAGCGCTGCGGCCTCGATCGGCGTGCACCTTGCCCGCCAGCGGTTCGAGATGCAGATGATCACCGATGTCGGAGAGGTGGCGTCCGGCGTGATGTTCGAAGAACTCATGCTCGACGTGCTCGCCGCGGCGCAGCTGTCCGGCGGCACGACGCTCGCCCGGGGTCTCAGCGCCCTTGCAGCCAGTCCCGGCGGCTTGGTCGTCGCGGTGGCCGGGCGGCTGGACCCGACGCAGGCGGGCGAGCTCGCGCGCAGCTGCGGCAGGGCCAAGTCAGCCGTGGCTGTGCTTCTTTCCGTCCCGACCTGGGAGGGTGAATCCGGTGAGGTGGCCCGAACTGAGTCGTGCGAACCAGCGAGAATCCTCGCGCAGGCGGGGTGGCAGGTGCTGACAGTCACCGCCGGTACCCCGCTGACCGAGGCTTGGGGTCGGCTGCCGCGGGCGGCATCGCTGGCCTGGACCAGCACAGCGCGGGGATGAGCGGTCGCGCAGGCGGCAGGAGTTAGGATTCGCCGCGGATGAACCTCCGGCTCACGCTGACCGCCGCGATCGCGACCATCGCGGCGTCGATCGCGCTGTACCCGCTGATCGCGTCCACGGCGTGGTTCTGGGAGGGAGCCGGGGCGGTGGTCGTGGTGGCTGGCGTGGCTTTTCTTACCAGAGTCCGCACGCTGCCTGTCGTCATTTGCCTGCTCGCCGCTGCACTGGGCCTGCTGAGCTACCTCAACCTGGTCTTCTCCTCGCAGTATTCGTTCGGCGGCTTGCTGCCGACGGCTTCCTCGCTGGCCGGCCTGGTCCGGCTCGATAGCACGGGATGGTCTGAGGCGACGAGGTTCGCACCGCCCGTACCAGGGCTGCGCGGCGTCACATTCCTCGCGGTTGCCGGGGTCGGCCTCGCTGCGCTATTGACCGACCTGCTGGCGGTGCGGCTGCGTAAGGCCGCCGCGGCAGGCTTGCCGCTGCTTGCCCTTTTCAGCGCCACTGTCGCGAGCAAGGCTTCGACGACCACGATCTTTGAGGCGGTGATTTTCTGCGCCGGGGTCGCCGGTTACCTGGTCCTGCTGCTGGCGGATGGGCGCGAACGGATCCAGCGATGGGGCCACCTAGTCCCGGTCCGCCACGCGAGCTGGCCCTGGCCGCCGGAGCCAACAGGCCAAGGATCAAGTCAGCGACAGGACCCGCGTCCCGGCCAACGCCAGGAAGCGCCGATGGCCGACACCCGTGCGCTGGCCGCAGCCGGGCGTCGCGTCGGGATTGCCGCGATGGCGGCCGCGCTGCTCGTACCACTGCTGATCCCGGGCCTGCACGTGCGGGATCTTTTCGGCGGCGGGACCGGCCCGGGTGCGCCGGGCAGTGGACCGCGCGTTACCCTGCCGGAACGCAGGCGCGGACCATCTTGACTTACCACAGCGACAACCCGGACCCGCCGTACCTCCGGGTATACGCACTGGACCTGAGCCGAGCGACCGGGAGCTGGGCTCTGTACCCGCACCAGGTCACCAGCTTGGGACCTGACGGCCAGGTACCCGGCGCTCCTGGGTTGCGGGCGGCCCAGTCCCGCCTGACCCGTACGAGCGTAACGGTCGCACACGGAGTGACCGGGGCCGTGTTCAGCGGCTTGCGTACGGGAACCTTCCTCCCGCTGCCGTACCCTGCCGTCAGGGTGCAGGCGGGCGGCGGCTGGGCCGTGGACCCTGAGACGCTCATGATGTGGTCGGCCAAGTCGATCAGCGGACTTGGGTACAACGTGACGAGCAAGGACGTCGAGCCAACTCCGCAGGAGCTGCGTGACGCCCCGCCGCCGTCCCCGGGCACCGCCCGGGAGGCGATGCTGCCGACCGCCTACAGCTCGCTGACCGGGCTCGCCTACCAGATCACCCGCGGCGCGGTCACACCCTACGACAAGGCCCTCGCGCTGCAGCGTTGGTTCACCGCGGCGGGGAACTTCACATACAGCCTCAACGGGAGCGAGCCGGACACGGTCGCCGGGCTTGAGGACTTCCTGTTGCACACAAAGCGTGGCTTCTGCCAGCAGTTCGCATTCGCGTTCGCGGTACTCGCGCGGCTGCTCGGAATCCCCGCCACGGTTGCGGTTGGCTATACCGCGGGCACGGACCTGGGCAAGGGCAACTGGCGGGTCGCCACGAGCGACGCGCACGCCTGGCCCGAGCTTTTCTTCCAGGGCGCCGGCTGGCTGCGCTGGGAGCCGACGCCGTCCGGCATCGGTGCCGGGCAGGGCACGGCGAGGCCACCCATCTACACCGTTTCGGCTGGCAGCTCCACGGGCCCTGGCGGCGCTCCAGGTCAAACCAGCACCCGCGGCGCCGGACCGCCGCCGGGCCAGTCGCACACCGCAGCCGTTCTACCGCAGCGGTCCGTCCCCTATGCAGGCCCGGCTGGCGTCAAGCTCGCGAATCACAGTTACCGGCAATGGCTCTGGTGGCTGCTGTTCCCCGCCGCGCTCGCTATGATCATCTTGTTCTTGCCGCTTGGCGCCAGGCTGCTCACGCGCCTGCGGCGGATGCTGATCATTGTCCGCGGCGCCGAACCCCGCCGTTCGCGAAATCGAGCGGTCGCGCGGCCTGCGGGCGCCGGGTCCTCAAAGGCCCGGGTTTCGGGCGCCGGCCTGGCGGGCCGGGGGCTTGCGGGCGAAGGGCCTGGGGGCACCGGGCCCGCGAGCGCACGGACGGCAGACGCCGCCGCGAATGCCGCACGGGCGCGCGTCCACGCGGCCTGGCTCGAAATACACGATGACCTCGAAGACTTCGGTGTCGGCTGCGCGGCGACCGAGTCACCTCGCGCGGTCGTTCACCGTGTCACAACCGAGGTACGGCTACCGCGAGCGCCACGCGACGCGCTCGCCCGGCTCGCCTTCGCAGAGGAACGCGCCAGGTACGCGGCAAAGCTGGCCGACTTGCCCGCGCTGCGCACGGATGTGACCGCGGTACGCAGGGCCGTCGCCGCATCAGTGAGCTTGCGGGCGCGTTGGCGGGCCCGCGTCTTCCCCGCTTCCAAGCTGTCGGCGTGGCGGCGGTCCGCTCGGCACGCGCTGGACGTGTTCGGCTGGACCGAGATCGCCGTGCCGTGGCTGCCCGGACACCTGCGGTCAGGCAGGGCTGCGGCCGAAATGGACAGTACCGCCGCCCCGTGAAAGCGCGGTGCCGGTAAGCCGCCCCGTGAAAGCGCGGTGCCGGTAAGCCGCCCCCGTGAAAGCGCGGTGCCGGTAAGCCGCCGCTCCGTAAAACCGCCGCCCGGTAAAGCCGCCGTGCCGGAGAAGCCGCCGCCCCGTGGAACCGCCGCCCCGTGGAACCGCCGCATACACCGCGCACACTGGGCCGTGCCGCCGGTTCGTGCAGAGCTGCCCTGCCATGGCCGCGAGGTGAGCTTACATGTCCCCTTCCTGGCGCCGACGCCAGCGCTCTTCCAGCCGCTCCATGAAGCCGTGGCCGGAGGGCCGACCGCGGATTCGGCGGCCCGGCCGCGGCGGGCGCACCGCGCGCACGGATGGCGCCCGCCCGGCAGCCGAGCCGCTGATGCGGCGCCAGCTTGTGAGGGCCCACATCGCGGTTGCGAGCATGACCAGGAAGCCCGCCACTCCGATCCAGATGTACTTAGAGATGACCCCGGAAAGCAGCAGGGCAACACCAATCAAAAACCCCAGCCCCGCTTTGACCACCCGGCGCTTGTAATGCGCCCTTGGGTCACTGGTACGCACGGCGTGCGCGAACTTGGGGTCCTCAGCCTCCAGCGCCCGCTCGATCTGGTCGAGCAGGCGCTCCTCATGTTCAGAGAGCGGCACGGCGCCTCCCATGGCAACTTTCCCCGCGGCGAGCCGGGACATGACCTCGCGGTTCCGCATCCAGAATACGAGTCCGACCATGCCGCGTGGAAGGGACCGTCATGGTTAGGCGGCCATCGCCGCGCGGGCGCGAGGTCTCATCACGTACCGCCGGCGCGCGGGTAACTGCCGTCACCTCCGTCCCGGGGGCCGTTCATCTCGTCGGCATCCGCGTTGACCAGCGTGGCCGGGCCGACGGCAGCAGAACCGAACCGCGCCACGATCTTGTCCATCGCGCGTTCCGCGTCGGACCAGCGGGACGGACGCTCGCCGAGGGCAAGCTGGGTGCCCGCTCCCGTGCCGATGCCGATCAGGTTCGTGGCCCGGATACCGGCAAGCCGCAAGGACGAATGCGGGTCGAGTCCTGCGGCGTCGTAGAGCGCGCACGCGGTGGCGTGGATCTGGCGCCCGACATCGGTCGGCTCGGTCAGTGTGCGGGACCGGGTGATCGTGGTGAAGCTGGCGAGCCTGAGCTTCACCACGATGGTCCGCGCGGCGTAACGAGCGGAGCGCAGGCTGCGCGCAGTGCGCTCGGACAGGCGCAGCAGTTCGCGGCGGATCACCTCGGGATCGGCCACGTCCTCGGGGAAGGTCTCCTCCGCGCCAATGCTCTTCTCCGCCGTGTGTGGCACAACCGGGCGGGTGTCCTGTGCCAAGGCGAGGCTGGCAAGGTGGCTGCCGACAGCGGTGCCGAACTCGCGCCTCAGCGTCGCCGCCGGAGTATGCGCGATGTCGCCGACGGTGTGCATACCTAGCCGCCCGAGGATCCCGGCGGCCCGGTCCCCCACCCCCCACAGGGCTTGCACCGGCAGCGGGTGCAAGAAGGCGAGTACATCCGAGGCGGGCACGACAAGCAGGCCGTCCGGCTTGCAGCGCGCGGAGGCCAGCTTGGCGATGAACTTGCTCGGCGCGACACCGACCGAGCAAGTGATCCCGTGCTGTTCCCTGATCTGCGCGCGGATCAGGCCCGCGATCCTGGCCGGCGGCCCGAGCATCCGCCGCGCGCCGGCAACGTCGAGGAATGCCTCATCGAGCGACAGCGGCTCGACGAGCGGGGTGACGGCGCGGAAAATCCCCATGATCTCGCGTGAGGCCGCCGCGTATTCGCCATGGCGCGGCGGCACCAGCACGGCCCGCGGGCACAGCCGCATGGCCCGCGCCGTGGGCATTGCCGACCGTACGCCGTACGCCCGGGCCTCATAGGTGGCGGACAGTACGACGCCGCGGCCCCCGCCCGCCACGATTACCGGCTTGCCACGAAGTCCTGGCCGATCACGGACCTCCACGCTGGCGTAGAAGGCGTCCATGTCGGCGTGCAAGATAAAGCAGCCCGCGTCGTCCATCACCGGTGCCCGAAGACGTGCAACTGCATGGCCATGTCGCGCAAGGCCGGGTGCTCCGCGGCGGCCTGCTCAAGCGCGAGCAGCGCCGCACGGGCGCCCGGATCAAGATCCAGCAACGCGCTCGGCACCAGATCGGAGAAGACGCGTATCCCGTGCGCGGCGCCGGGCCGCAGGCCCGCCTTCTCGATCAATCCGGTGAGACCGGCCAGAGTGAACCGGCGCGGCGGCCCGGTGCCGTCCGCGCCAGGTTCTATCGCGCCGAGCAGAAGCCTTGCCTCGTCGAAGTGACCGGTGAGCGCCCGGTGGATGATGGCCGCGACCGCACCCGCGGCGAGGACGCTGACCGCGCCGCCCGGGCGAAGGACGTGGGCGATCGTCACAAGCGCGGCCGCCGGGTCGTCGACATATTCGAGCACGCTGTGGCAGAGGACCAGGTCCGCTCCCGTCTCCCCCGCGATCCCGGGCAGATCGGCCACATCTCCCTGGACCGCAACCAGTGGCACGCCCTGCTCGGCGGCACGGCGCTCCGCCGCGGCGAGTGAATCGGGGCTCGGATCCACGACTGTCACCCGGTGGCCCAGGCAGGCGAGCGGCACGGCGAATCCCCCCGTACCCCCGCCCGCGTCCACGATGTCGAGGTGCTCGCGCCCAGTCTGCTCCGCGCGGGCCGACGCGGCAGCACGCAGTGCAGCCCACACCACGGCCGTGCGCGCCGCGTTGCGCCTGCCCAAATGGTCCTCGGCCACGGCCACCCTCCTCGCCACGTCGCCACCCGCACTCAAATGTAGTGGCGGGTGCTGACAATCCGCCTGCACCACCGGGGACAACGAAGCTCGGTTACCGATGCATATCCGATGCTTAACGGCTGCGCGGGGCGGTTGCCGCAATTGGGCGTGAATTCATGCCGGAAACGCCGCCTGCGGCTACTGCTCCGCCGCGGGCGCCCCCTTCAGCTCGAGCAGGCGGGCGAGCAGGCCGTTGACGAACGCGGCCGAATCGTCGGTGGAAAGCTGCCCGGCGAGCAGCACAGCCTCGCTGATCGCGACGCCGTCGGGCACATCGTCGGCATACAGCAGCTCGAACACGCCGATCCGCAGGACGTTCCTGTCAACCGCGGGCATGCGGTCGAGCGTCCAGCCAGCCGAGTGGCGGGCCAGCAGCGCGTCGATATGCTCGCGATGCGCCTGCACGCCGCGCACCAGCTGGGTGGCGTACGCCGGTACCGGCGGGCTCGCCTGAGCTGTTCGCTCGGCCAGCACCCCGGCCACCGGCGCGCCGCGCAGTTCGGCCTCGAACAGGACATCGAGCGCGCGCTTACGGGCTTTGCTTCGCGCGGGCACCGCCGACCGCCACCTTCCAAGGCTTGACACATGGGGCGTGGATCGGCCGATTCACATCCAGCCGTGAGCGGACCACCACCGCCTGCGGGATCCCGCGGGTCGTCCCTGCGGGGCAATACAGCCTTAACGGCTGCGCGGCAGGGATCATGCGCGCCCGAGATACTCACCGCTGCGCGTGTCGACCTTGATCTTCTGGCCGGTCGTGATGAACAGCGGCACCTGGATCTGCGCGCCGGTCACCAGCGTGGCCGGCTTCGTGCCGCCGGTGGACCTGTCGCCCTGCACGCCGGGATCGGTCTGGCTCACGGTCAGCTCGACCGCCGCGGGAAGCTCGACATAAAGCGGCGTCCCCTCGTTGAACGCGATCGTGGCGGTCTGCTCCTCAAGGAGGTAGTCCGCGGCGCCGCCGACGACGTCCACGGGGATGTGCGGCTGGTCGTAGTTCTCGGTGTCCATGAAGACGAAATCGCCGCCCTCACGGTAGAGGTACTGCATCTCGCGCTTGTCGACGTTTGCGACGTCGACCTTCACCCCGGCGTTGAATGTCCTGTCCACCACCTTGCTCGAGAGCACGTTCTTCAGCTTCGTCCGTACGAACGCGCCACCCTTCCCCGGCTTGACGTGCTGGAAGTCGACAACATTCCAGAGCTGCCCGTCGAGGTTCAGGGTCATGCCGTTCTTCAGGTCGTTCGTGGTGGCCACGGCTGTCGTCTCTCCCGCAAAGCAGGGCCGCCCGTCACAAGACGAGCAGCTCCTTGGTGGTCGTCGTGAGGAGTTCCCGCGCTCCCGCCCCGGAGCGCACCACCAGGGTGTCCTCGACCCGGACACCGCCCTTGCCCAGCAGGTAGATCCCGGGCTCAACGGTGATGGGAACCCGGTCCCCGAGTGTACCGGTCCCGCGCTGGTGAATCAGCGGTGCCTCGTGTATCTCCAGGCCGACGCCGTGGCCGAGCCCGTGCCCGAAATGCGCGCCATGACCACCCGCCGCGATGAGGTCGCGGGCGGCGGCGTCCACCTGCGCGACGCGTGCACCGGGCTCGGCGGCGGCGACGCCCGCCTGCTGAGCCGCGGCCACGAGCCGGTAGATCTCGCGCTGCCAGCGCGCAGCGGCGCCGACCGCAACGGTTCTGGTCATGTCCGCGTGGTAACCGCGGTAGCAGGCACCGAAATCCATGGTGACCAGATCGCCCCGCTCGACCGGCCGGCCGGCCGGAAGGTGATGCGGGATCGCACCGTTCGGCCCGCTCGCGACGATTGTGGCGAACCCCGCCCTGTCGGCGCCAAGCTCCAGCATGCGCCGCTCAAGCACCATCGCGAGCTGTTTCTCGGTGATGCCCGGGCGGATTGACGGCAGCACCTCGTCGAACGCCTGGCAGGTGAACCCGCACGCCGTCGCGATCGCGGCGATCTCCTCTTCGTCCTTCACCACGCGCAGCTCCTCCACCGCACGGCCCAGCGGTGCGAGGTCGATTTCCGGCCTGTCACCGGCCAGCGTGGCGTGCTGCTCCACGCTCATCGCGTGTGCCTCGAACAGGATCCGGCGCAGCCCCTGGCTGGCTGCCCGCGCGGCGAGCGATGCCACGACATCTCGCGTGGTGAGGCGCTCCACATCCGGGCAGTCGCGCTCCGCAGCGAGGGCATACCTGCTGTCGGTTGCGAGCACGGCAGGCTGGCCGCCATCCGCGGTCACAAGCAGGGCCGCGTTCGAGCTGGCGAGTCCGGTCAGGTACTCGACGTTGATCAGGTAAGTGATGAGCGCGGCATCAGCGTCCTGTCCGGCGATCTTGCCTGCAAGGAGCTGCCGTCGTGCGGCACGAGCGTCCGGCATGCCCATGACTGTACGCAAGCGTGCGCAGCCGGACCTGGCTCGCGAGGTGGCCTGGTGCCACGCGTCGGGACGCCAGGTCGCGGATCCGCTCGATCAGCGTCAGGACGCGAGGTCGCGGATCCGCTCGATCAGCCGCACCCGGTCGGCGTGGCCCGGCGCGATCGGGGTGACGTTGAGCGTGCTGACGCCGGCCTCCCGCAGCGCGGCGAGCCGCTCGCGGACATAGGGCTCCGGCCCGACCAGCGAGGTGCCCGCGAGCAGTTCGCCCGGCACCACCGCCGCTGCCTCGTCCTTCTTGCCGTCCAGGTAAAGGTCCTGGATCCGCTTGGCCTCGGCCTCGTAGCCGTACCTGCGCGCGAGATCGTTATAAAAGTTGCGGCCCCGGGCACCCATGCCGCCGATGTAGAGGGCCAGCATCGGTCGGAAGAAGTCGAGCACGCCCGCGGTGTTCGCACCGATCGCCAGTGGCGCCTGCGCGATGACGTCGAGCGGCTCAAGCCCGGCGTCCCGCTTGGCCCGGCCGGCCGCGAGCGCCCCGCCCCACACCTGCGCCGCCTTCTCGGGCAGGAAGAAGATCGGTTCCCAGCCGTCGGCAAGCTCGGCGGTCATCCTCACGTTCTTGGGGCCGATCGCGGCCACGACGATCGGGATGCGGTCCCGCACGGGATGGTTGATCAGCTTGAGCGGCTTACCGAGACCGGTCCCCGCCTCCGGCGGCAGCGGGATCCGGTAGTAACGCCCGTCATGCGTGAGCCGTTCGCGGCGCCAGACCTTGCGGCAGATCTCGATGATTTCCCTGGTCCGACCGAGCGGTGCGTCGTAGCGCACGCCGTGCCAACCCTCGATGACCTGCGGGCCCGAGGCGCCTATGCCGAGCACGAACCGGCCACCCGACACGTAGTCCAGGCCGGCCGCGGTCATCGCGGTGAGCGTGGGCGTCCTCGAATACAGTTGCAGGATCCCCGAGGCGAGCTGGATCCGCTCGGTCTTGGCGGCGAGGTAGCCAAGCTGGCTCACGGCGTCGAAGCTGTATGCCTCGGGCACGAAGACGATGTCCAGGCCCGCCTTCTCGTAGTCGGCAAGTTCCTCGGCGGTCTCCGCGAAACCGCCCGCATAGCCCAGGGGCATCCCGATTCGCATCTGCCGCACCTTTCACGGGACTCGCAGGTGCCGAACGTCGTTCGGCCTACTACTTTGGACAGTAGCTGGCGCGGCACGAGTGCCCGGGCATTGCGGCACGCAAGCGGGCCTTGCGCCGCCTTGCGTTCTATTCGGTGCTCTCGCCCATGTCCGCGATGGCCTGGAGCGCGAGCCGATATGACATCAGCCCGAAGCCGGCGATCGTGCCGTCCGCCACGCCGGCCACCACCGACGCGTGGCGGAACGTCTCGCGGGCGGCGGGGTTGGAGATGTGCACCTCGACGAGCGGGGCGGTCCGCTGCGCCAGGGCGTCCCGCAGCGCGTACGAGTAGTGCGTGAACGCCGCCGGGTTGAGCACCACGGGCGTCCGGGCGTCGGCTGCCTCGTGCACCCAGTGGACCAACTCGGCCTCGTCGTCGGTCTGGCGCACTTCGACGTGCAGGCCGAGTGCCCGGCCGGTCGCGCGGCACAACTCGGTCAGGTCGCGCAGCGAAGCCGTGCCATACACCTCCGGCTCACGGGAACCGAGCCTGGCGAGGTTGGGCCCGTTCAATACGAGCACCTGCTTCATGAGCCGCTGACCCCCGCGTAGGCCGCGGCGAGGAGCCCGTCTGGCGGATCGTCGAGGACGCCCGGCCTGGCGAGGCCGTCGAGAACCACGAAACGGAGCCGCGCACCCCGCACCTTCTTGTCCACCGCCATGGCCGAGCGCAACCTTGGCCATGCTCCGCTGTGGTAGGCGGTCGGCAGCCCGACGGCCGCCAGGACCGAGGCGTGCCGCGCGGCGGTGCCGCCGTCGAGCCGGCCGGTCATCCGCGCGAGTTCCGCCGCGTAGACCATGCCGATGGCGACCGCTTCACCGTGCCGGAAACAGTAGTTCTCCGCATGCTCGATGGCGTGGCCGAGTGTGTGCCCATAGTTGAGGATCTCGCGTGGCCCGGTCTCGCGAAGATCCGCCGAGACCACCCTCGCCTTCATCCGCACCGCCCGTTCAACCAGCTCCCGGGTATGAGCGCCATCGGGTGAGCAGGCGCCCTGCGGGTCAGCCTCGACCAGGTCGAGAATGGCCGGGTCCGCGATGAACCCCGCCTTGACCACCTCAGCGAGGCCGCTCACATAATCCGCGCGGGGCAGCGACACGAGCGTGGTCAGGTCGCAGAGGACCGCCGCGGGCGGGTGAAACGCACCGACCAGGTTCTTGCCGGCCGGGATGTTCACCGCCGTCTTGCCGCCGATCGCGGCGTCCACCATGGCAAGCAGCGTGGTGGGGAGCAACACGAGCCGGACGCCGCGCAGCCAGGTGGCGGCGACGAAACCCGCGAGGTCGGTGACCGCTCCCCCGCCTACCGCGACGATGGCGTCGCGGCGGGTGATGCCGCCGGCCGCGAGGGCCGACCACACCGCGGCCGCCACGCCGATCTCCTTCGCGGCCTCGCCGCCGGGTACCGGTTGCGGGCGGACGAGGAAGCCCGCCCGCTCGAGGGCCGAGTGCACCGGCCAGGCGATCTCGCCGAGGCCTGCCGCGTGTATCAGCGCGACCGACCGGACGCCCGCTCCGACCAGGCCGGGCAGTTCGCTCAGCACGCCGGTGCCGATCACGACCGGGTACGGCGAGTCGCCAGCGACCTCGATCCGGGTGATCACCGGGACAGCCCACTCCCGCCGGACGTCGCGTCGATCTTCCCTGCGATCCGGTCCGCGATCTCCGCAGGCGCGTCGTCATCGGTCGGCACAGTCCAGGTGGCGAGGCTCTGGTAGACAGGCAATCGCTCGGCGAGCAACATCTTGAGCTGTGCGCGCGGGTTGCCGATCAGCAGCGGCCTCGGCCGGTCCAGCCCGTTGCGGTGTGCCAGCACGGCCACGTCGGCCTCAAGGTAGATCACGGTCTGGCCGCTGAGCAGGCGCTGGGCCTCCAAGTCAAGCACCGCGCCGCCACCGAGCGCGAGCACTCCACGGTGCTCGCGCAGTGCCGCCGCCACGGCCGCCCGCTCGAACGCGCGGAACACTGACTCGCCGTCCTGCACGAAGATGTCGGCGACCGGCTTTCCCGCGGCCGTTTCGACGTCGTTGTCGGTGTCACGGAACGCAACGCCGAACCGGCTGGCGAGCAGCGGGCCGACGGTTGACTTACCCGCACCTGGCGGCCCGATCAGCACCGCAAGCGGCCCGTCAGTCATGACGGCCCTGCTCATGACGGCCCCGCTCATGACGGCCCCGCTCATGACGGCCCCGCTCATGACGGCCCTGCTCATGACGGCCCTGCTCATGACGGCCCTGCTCATGACGGCCCTGCTCATGACGGCCCTGCTGATGACTGCTCCGTCCCGCGGTCATGACTTCCTTTCTTCCGGTGCCTGCGCCGCACCTGCCGTTACGCTGGCCGTCCCGCCGGGGGTAGGGCCAGCGAGGCCAGGTACCCACGAAGGTTACGCGTGGTCTCATCGACCGAGTCACCACCGAACTTCTCCGTGGTCGCGTCGGCCAGCACCAGGGCGACCATCGATTCCGCCACCACGCCCGCCGCGGGCACCGCCGTCGTGTCGCTGCGCTGGTTGATGGCCTTGGCCGGCGCGCCGGTACGCAGGTCGACCGTGTCGAGCGCCCGCGGCACCGTGGAGATCGGTTTCATCGCGGCGCGCACCCTGAGCATCTCGCCCGTGCTGATGCCGCCCTCGATCCCGCCGGCCCGGTTGGTCCGCCGCCGTAGTCCTCCGGCGGGGGTGCCGCCGGGTCCGCTCAGCTCGATCTCGTCGTGCGCGTACGACCCACGGCGGCGTGCGGTGGTGAATCCGTCACCTATCTCGACGCCCTTGATCGCCTGGATGCCCATCAGCGCCGCGGCCAGCCGGGAGTCAAGCCGCCTGTCCCAGTGCACGTGGCTGCCGAGCCCCGCAGGCAGGCCGTAGCCGACGACCTCCACCACGCCGCCGAGCGTGTCGCCGTCCTTGCGGGCCGCGTCGATCTCGGCGATCATCGCCGCGCTTGCCGCGGGATCGGCGCAGCGGACCGGATCGGCGTCGACCCGCTCCCGGTCCCCGGGATCAGGGACGAGGCCATCGGGCGCCCGCGCCATTCCGAGCGCGACGACGTGACTCAGTATCTCTATCCCCGACGCCTGCCGGAGAAAGGCGCGCGCCACCTCGCCGAGCGCGACGCGCGCCGCGGTTTCCCTGGCACTTGCCCTTTCCAGGATCGGCCGCGCGTCGGCTGCCCCGTACTTCTGCATCCCGGCCAGGTCGGCGTGGCCCGGGCGGGGCCGCGAAAGCGGCGCGTTTCTTGCCTGGTCGGCGAGAGCCTCGGGATCGACCGGATCGGCCGACATCACCAGCTGCCATTTCGGCCATTCTGTGTTGGCGATCCTGATCGCGACCGGGCTGCCGAGGGTGCGCCCGTGCCGCACCCCGCCGATGATCTCCACCTCGTCCTGCTCGAACTTCATCCGCGCGCCGCGCCCGTAGCCGGCCCGGCGCCGCAGCAACGCGGCGGCGATATCGGTGGTGCTGGTCCGCACGCCAGCGGGCAGGCCTTCCAGGATCGCGACAAGGGCAGGGCCGTGTGACTCCCCCGCGGTGAGCCAGCGCAACATGCTGCCGATCCTGCCACGTGTGCGGGCTCACCGCGTGCCAGGGGCAGGGTGACAGGGATGGGCTGGCGCACCGCGGTCGTCCCGCCCGGCCGCGCGGCGGGCGTCAAAGCGACGCGGCGGTGCCCCGGCGGAAGGGCCCGGCACCGCTAGCACGTGCGACAGGAAAGAAAGGTGAAAAGCAAAATTCGCGGACTACATTTGACTGTTACTTTGCTGCGCGCGGGGTACCGCTATCAACTGGGGCGCGAGGCGGATCGCCAGCTACGTTTCGTCCGCTTTGCCATTATAGAACAGCACATAAGTGTCATCGGGGGAATGCACATGAAGACAATTCGGCACGTCCTGCCTGGCGCCGCACTGGGCGCGGCCCTGCTCGGCCTCGCCACACCCAGCGTGGCGATGGCCACGCCCGGATACGTGGGTGGTCCGGCGTCGTTCAGCCAGGGCAGCACGGTACCGGCCAACGGCTCAGCCGCCGCCTCGGCCAACGCGGCAAACCAGCCGCCTGCGAACTCCCTGCCGTCGCCAGAAAGGCACGGAGGACCACCAGGAGGACCAGGAGGACCGCCAGGAGGACCACCAGGAGGACCGCCAGGAGGACCAGGAGGAGCAGGAGGACAAGGCGGAGGGCCAGGAGGGCCCGGCGGAAAGCCAGGCGGAGGACCAGGAGGGCCCGGCGGGCCCGGCCACGGCGGGAACTGGAACGGAAAGCCCGGCCACGGCGGGAACTGGAACGGAAAGCCCGGCCACGGCGGGAACTGGAACGGAAAGCCCGGCCACGGCGGGAACTGGAACGGA
>Ga0335078_10008036_pt1 | contig 15668 bp, 13 predicted proteins | sample Lox_Sample_32_FD_206711 | JGI IMG/M metagenome (GOLD analysis project Ga0335078, IMG submission 206711) | Soil microbial communities from Loxahatchee National Wildlife Refuge, Florida, United States - Lox_Sample_3.2 | ecosystem: Environmental > Terrestrial > Soil > Wetlands | place: USA... | reverse complement strand
GCAGGGCTGGCACTACGTGCTCGGCGAGAGCCTGTTGATCATCGTGTTCACCTACTTCTACACGGCGGTCACGTTCAACCCGGTCGACCAGGCGGACAACCTCAAGAAGTACGGCGGGTTCATTCCGGGGGTGAGGCCAGGCAGACCCACGGCCGAATTCCTGGATCGGATCCTGGCGCGGTTGACGTTCCCAGGGGCGCTGTTCCTGGCCGCGATCGCCGCGCTCCCGACGGTCCTGATCAACCAGACGAGCGCCAACTTCTTCTTCGGCGGCACCTCGATCCTGATCGTCATCGGCGTCGCGCTCGACACGATGAAACAGCTCGAGGCGCAGTTGATGATGCGCAACTACGAGGGCTTCTTAAAGTAGCCCGGCTGGATGCCGGGCTGTGGACTCAGCCGAGCGAGCGGAGCGGTCTCCGTGGACTCTTGGAGCGGAGCGAGGGAGGCCCTCCGGACGACCTCGCGCGCCGCGCAAAAGGCGAGGCCGGATGCCGAGCGCGCGGCAAAGCGCGAGCGGATGCGGTTACACGCTGAGGGCTCCGGCCAGCTCCTGACGGGTCTGGATGTCGAGCTTGCGATAGGTGTTTCGGAGGTGGTACTCGACGGTCTTGGGCGTGACGAACAGCGCCTGGGCGATCTCGCGGTTGCTCTGGCCGGTGGCGGCCAACTCGGCGATCCGGCGCTCTGACGGGGTCAGGGAGGCGGGGCCGCTCAGCAGCGCCTCGCGCCGGGGGCGGGCGCCCGTCGCGGCGAGCTCGACGCGGGCGCGTTCGTTGAGCGCGACCGCGCCACCGCGCGCGGCCATGTCGGCTCCCTGTTCGAGCCACTCGCGGGCCTCGCTGCGGCGGTTCTCGCGCCGTAGCGCGGCGCCGAGGTCGACCAGTGCGCGGATCGTCTCGAGTCGCGTCGGCGCGTTCGCGCCGAGGCGAACGGCGATGCGCAGGCTCCGCACGCCTCTGGTGCCCAGCTGACCCAGACCGAGGACGCGGCGGGCGCGGATCCGCATGTGCAGGACATCGGTGCGCTCCGCGCGCGCGAGCTCCTCGCTGGCCAGATCCAGTGCGCGGTCGGAGTCCCCCAGCATCAGCGCCGCCTGGGCCGCGGTCGTGCGCCACGGGCAGTAGCCGAGGTAGCGAACCGTGCGCTCGCCGATCTCACCGACCTGCACCGCGGCGTCGAGGGCCTCCTGCTGGCGCCCCTGGGCGAGGCGGAGCTCGGCCAGCGAGTAGAGGCGGAGCACGTCCTCGAGGTCCTGGGGCTCGTCGAGCGGGCCGTCCTCCTCGAGCACTTCCTCCGCCCGTTTGAGCTGGTCGCATTCGATCAGGCAGAGCGCGTAGTGCGCCGCCGCCGACCGGGCGAACTCGCGCCAGCCGTAGCGGCGCGCGTCGCGGGCGAGCTCGAGGTCGGCCAGCGCGTCGGTCACGCGCCCCTGCCACAGGAGCGGCAGCGCCCGGACGTAGCTGGCGGTGGCGAAGTGGAGCGGCCACGCGCGCTCGCGCGCGTCCTGGAGCGCACCGTCGGCCACCGCGACCGCGCTTTCGAGCTCGCCATTCAGGAGGAACGCGCCCGCGACCATCCGCCACCCGATCCATTCGTCGCCGGCCTGCCCCAGGATCCGGCCGCCGTCCCAGGCGCGCTCGGCGAGCTCGATCGTGTTATGGGCCGACTCGCCGGCGGTCGTCGCGTGCACGGCGGCCTGAGCCAGGAGCAGGCGCTGCCCCTGGGTCTGGGGTCCCTTGACCGCGTTCTCGATCACCCGGGCCGACCGCTGCACCGCCAGCGGCTGGAGGTCCGGGACGATCGAGGCCGAGGTGATGAAGTTCGCCTCGAGCTGGTCGCGCAGCTCGAGATCGTCCCGCTCGATCGGCACCGCCGGGAGTCGCGACAGGCCGACGTCGTACGCGCGCGCCGCCTCCTCGTGGCGGCCCTGGGCGTTCAGCGCGCGTCCCAGCTGGAGCGACAGCTCGGCCTGACGGTGCGGATCGGTGGTCGCGGCCCCCGCCTGGGCCAGGTGGTCGGCTGCGCGCGCGTCGCCGAGGGTGGCCTCGGCCGCCCCGAGCTCAGCGAGCAGCTCGGACCGGAGCTCTGGCTCGGGAGGCTCTTCCAGGGCACGCTGCAGATAGCGCACCGCGGGCTGGGCGGCGCGCGCCTCGCGGGCGGCCGCGCGCAACTGCTCGACGGCCCAGGGGTCGCCGCCGGCGTGCCCCAGGAGAAGGTGGGCCGCGACCAGCTCGACGTCCTCCCCATCGCAATGCAGCAGCCGTGCCGCGTCGAGGTGGCGGCTGGCGCGCTCGAAGGCCGGAATGTCCTGCTCGACGGCGTGGTGGACGAGCGGGTGCACGAACCGCAGCGGCTGGCGGGCGAGCAGCACCTCAACCCCGGCGAGCGCGTCGGCGGCGGCCGTCGCCGCCTCGATGCGGAGGCCCCCGAGCGCTGCGGCGCGCCGCAGCGGGACGTCGGTGCCGAGAATCGCCACCGCGCGCGCCAGCGCACCGGCGTCGGCGCCGAGGCGCCCGACGCGGACGCGAAGCGAGCGCGTGACCGCGTCGGGGGCCAGCGCCCGGGCGCGGCGGGTCAGCTCGGCGGCGGGCGCGGAGGGCTCCTCCGCCAGCGCCATGAGCAGCTCACGCAGGTAGAACGGGTTTCCGCCCGTCACCTCGACGGTGGCCTCGACCAGCCTGGGGTCGGCCCGCTCGCCGAGCGCGTCCTGGACCAGCTCCTCGATCGCCTCGCTGCCGAGTGGCGCGAGGCTCTCGACGTCGACGCGAGCATGGCTGGCGATCCGGTCGAGGGCGTCTGAGGACTCCCCGCCGGGCGCCGGGCGACGGGTCATCACCAGCACGACGGGCAGCTCGTCGAGGCGGTGCAGGACGTAGAGGACGAACTCGAGTGAGGCGGCGTCGCACCAGTGCAGGTCGTCGATCGCCAGCAGGGTCGGGCGGGTCTCGGCCGCGCCGGCCATCACGGTGAACAGTCCGTGGGAGACGGTCAGGTCGGCTACCTCGCCCGGCTCGAGGAGCTCCTCGCGCGTCCCGGCGAGCGAACGCACCCGCTCGGGCGCCTCGGCGAGAAAGGCCCGGCGGGCCTCGGGCGGCAGGTCCTGGAGCAGGGCGCGGACGAGCTGGCGGGCGACGCCGAAGGCGACGTTCTGCTCGAGCTCGGCTCCGGCCGCTCGCAGCACGCGCATATCGTGCCGGCGAGCCTCGTCGAGCGCGGCCTCGTGCAGCCTGGTCTTGCCCATGCCCGCGTGTCCCTCGAGCAGCAGTGCCTGGCCGCCGCCGTCGTGCACCGCGTCCAGCGCAGCGGTGATCGCCTGGAGCACGGACTCGCGCTCCAGCAGTCCCCTGCGTCCGCGCAGGGGCCGGCCACGTCTGTCGGGCGCCTCCCGCACCGGCATGTAGAGCGTTGTACCCCGATGGGGATCGCGCCTAATCCTGGGGTGGTTGCCTGGTGCGAACAGGTGCGTGAGTACGCAACATTTCCCGCCGTGGCGAGGGACACCGCGCATCTGGAGCTGTCGATCGACGTCGATTCCGACCCGATCAGCGGCTCGGTGTCAAACGGGGGCTATGACAGGCGGCCGTTCAGCGGGTGGATCGAGCTGGTGGCCGCGATCGAGGCTGCGCGCAGCCCGGTCGCCGATGCCGTCGGCTCGGGTGACGGCGAGGCGGAAACCCTGGGGTGGATCCCTGGTGCGAAGGCCTCGGGGCTGTAGTTAGCTACTCGTCATCGCATGAGCGGAAACGAGCCAACACGCAACAGCAGGACGGACGCGCCGGTGCGCATCCGTCGTGGGGATAGCTGCGAGGCTCAGCAGGCTTGGGGGCACATGGGGGCGCAGGTCCAGGACAAGGGCAGGGGTGCAGCACCGATGGATCGTCGGGGCGGCGATCCATCGCGGGGGCAGACGTGCAGTAGCGACACGGGCCGGCACATCAGTGGGGGCGCCGGCCCGTGTTGGGGGCAAATCTAGGGGCGTCAGCAGGGGGCGACCCACCGGAGCGCTTGGGGTGGGCCGGCATGGATGCCGGCCACGGCGCCCGCCGCGGGGCAAACGCGCGAGCCCGCTGAGGCGACGGATTGCTCAGCGATTCTCGATCGCTGACTTGCAGTGTTTCCGCTCGATACAGTGGTGCCCTCGTGTCAGAGCTCAACCTGATCCTGTTCGGTCCTCCCGGAGCCGGAAAGGGGACGCAGGCCGACCGCCTGCGTTCCGATTTCCAGCTGCCCTACATCGCCACCGGCGACATGCTCCGGGCCAACGTCAAGGAGGGCACCGAACTCGGCAAGAAGGCCAAGGAGTACATGGACCGCGGCGACCTGGTGCCCGATGACCTGATCGTGGCGATGGCTGCCGAGCGCCTACAGCAGGAGGACGCGCGCGACGGGTTCATCCTCGACGGCTTTCCCCGCACGGTTCCCCAGGCCGAGGCGCTCTCCAAGCAGCTCTCGCGGCTGGGCCGGCGCGTCACCGCGGTGCTGCTGATCGACGTGCCCGACGACGACGTGGTCCGGCGGTTGAGCGGCCGGCGCGTGTGCGTCAAGTCGGGGCACAACTACCACGTCGAGTTCGACCCGCCCAAGCACGACGACGTGTGCGATCAGGACGGCTCACGGCTGGTCCAGCGCGACGACGACAAGCCCGACGTGATCCAGAAGCGGTTGAAGGTCTACCACGACCAGACCGAGCCGGTGATCGACTACTACGATCAGAAGGGAATTCTCCGTCGCGTCGACGGCACCCGCGGTCCGGCCGAGGTACACGACCACATTCGCGCGGTGATCGCGACGCTCCGCCTCGAGGAAGACGTGTGATCATCAAGAAGACCCCAGAGCAGATCGACCGGATGGCCGCCGCCGGCGCCATCCTGGTCAAGACCATGAACCTGCTGGCCGGCAAGATCCGGCCCGGGGTCACCACCGTCGATCTGGATCACGCGGCCGAGAAGTTCATCCGCTCGCAGGGCGCCACGCCGGCGTTCAAGGGATACCGCGGCTTCCCCGGGTCGATCTGCGCGTCGCCCAACGAGATGATCGTCCACGGCATCCCCGGGCCGTACGCGCTGGACCGCGGGGACATCCTGTCGGTCGACATCGGGGTGGTGTACGACGGCTGGGTGGCCGACGCCGCCCGGACCTTCCCGGTCGGCCCGATCAGCCCGGTGGCGACCAAGCTCCTGCGCGTGACCGAGGAGTCGCTGTTCCTGGCCGTCAAGCAGTGCGTGGTCGGCAACCGGCTGGGCGACGTATCGCACGCGATCCAGCAGCACGTCGAGGCGGCGGGCCTGTCGATCGTCCGCTCCCTGGTCGGCCACGGGATCGGGCGCGAGATGCACGAAGAGCCCCAGATCCCCAACTACGGCAGCCCGGGCACCGGGATTCTGCTCGAGGAGGGGATGGTGCTCGCGGTCGAGCCGATGGTGACCGCCGGCCGGCACGCCGTCCGCGTGGGCGACGACCACTGGGCGATCTACTCCCAGGACGGGTCGCTGGCCGCGCATTTCGAGTTCACGATCGCGATCACGGCTTCCGGGCCGCGGATCCTGACGCCCTGGCACGAGGCCAAGGGCGGTCGCGCAGCCGCGTAGGCTTTTCAGGGGCCGCTTCGCGGCATCCATGGGGCCGGGCGGCCCGTCCGGACGGGGAACAAGGCCCCACGGACGCCGCCGCAGGCGGCCCATCATCCGGGCGGAGGGTCGTCGGGCCGCCCCTGCTAACATCGCTCGTTGCGCCCGCGCGCGATTCCTTCGCGGTGCTGCAGCCCGGTAGCGGCGGCCGGAACGGTCTCCAGAGCCGGGCTGTGGGAACTATTGCAATCAAGCAGAGAGCGAAAAGACGTGAAAGTACGACCGTCGGTCAAGCCGATGTGCGAAAAGTGCAAGATCATCCGCCGCAATGGGCGGGTTCTCGTGATCTGCTCGAACCCGCGCCACAAGCAAAGGCAAGGTTGAGATGGCCCGCATCTCGGGAGTCAACATCCCGCTCAACAAGCGTGTCGAGATCGGTCTGACCTACATCTACGGGATCGGACGCTCGAGCTCGAACCAGATCCTCGCCCAGCTCGGGATCGAGCCCGATCGCAAGGTCCGCGATCTGACCGAGGAAGAAGTCATCAAGCTTCGCGAAGCGATCGACGGCGGCTACACGGTCGAGGGTGACCTGCGCCGCGAGCGCTCGCAGAACATCAAGCGCCTCCAGGAGATCGGGTCCTACCGTGGGCTGCGCCACCGTCGCGGACTGCCCGTCCACGGGCAGAACACCAAGACCAACGCGCGCACGCGTAAGGGTCCGAAGCGGATGCAGGTCGCCGGCAAGAAGAAGGCGACCAAGAAGTAATGCCAGCACCCCGGAGGCCACAGCGCGGGCGGCGCCGAGTCCGCAAGAACATCCCGATCGGTCAGGCGCACATCAAGACCTCTTTCAACAACACGATCGTGTCCCTGACCGACCGTGAGGGCAACGTGATCGCGTGGGAGTCGGCCGGTGGCGCGGGCTTCAAGGGCTCGCGCAAGTCGACCCCGTTCGCGGCCCAGGTGACTGCCGACGCGGCGGCCCGGAAGGGGATCGAGCACGGCCTGCAGCGGGTCGAGGTGTTCGTCAAGGGCCCGGGAAGCGGGCGAGAGACGGCGATCCGATCGCTTCAGGCCGCTGGTTTGGAGGTCACGGGCGTGAAGGATGTGACGCCCCAGGCCCATAACGGCTGCCGGCCCCGGAAGCGGAGGCGCGTCTGATGGCCCGCGATACCGGTGCCCAGTGCAAGCAGTGCCGCCGCGAGGGGCAGAAGCTGTTTTTGAAGGGTGAGCGATGCCTGACCGACAAGTGCGGTGTAGAGCGGCGGTCCTATCCGCCTGGTGAGCACGGCCGAGGCCGGATGCGCCAGAGCGAGTACCGCGTCCAGCTGCGCGAGAAGCAGAAGGCCAAGCGCTACTACGGCGTACTCGAGAAGCAGTTCCGGATCTATTACCAGAAGGCCTCCCAGCAACCGGGCATCACCGGCGAGAACCTTCTGCGGATGCTCGAGTGCCGCTTCGACAACGTGCTCGTGCGGTTGGGATTCGCGGCGAGTCGCCGGCAGGCGCGGCAGCTGATCCTGCACGGGCATTGGACGGTCAACGGCCGTCGGGTGAACGTCCCGAGCTACCAGCTGCGCGACGACGATGTGATCGCGATCCATCCGAAGTCAACGGCGACGCAGGTAATTCGCGACGCCACCGAGCTCACCGGCCAGGTGCCGGCATGGCTGCAGGCGGACCACGATTCGCTCACGGCCAAGGTGCTGCGCAAGCCCGAGCGTCGCGAGATCGCGGCGCCCGTGCAGGAGCAGCTCATCGTCGAGCTGTACTCGAAGTAATCACAAGCTTGAGCCGCGCGGCCTTTGGCCGGAGACGGCACTGACACCGCCCAGACGGCGGCAAGAACCCCACGACGTTAGGACCCTGATGCTCGACTTCCAAGTCCCCCGAATCTCTTCTGAGAGCGTTGACGACAACCGCGGGTCGTTCACGATCGAGCCGCTCGATCGGGGCTTCGGTTACACCTTCGGCAACTCTCTGCGGCGCGTGCTGCTGTCTTCCTTGGCGGGGGCGGCGGTGACGTCCGTGCGCATCGAAGGCGTGGCGCACGAGTTCTCGACGATCCGCGGCGTCAAGGAGGACGTGACCGACATCGTCCTGAACCTGAAGGGCGTGGTGTGCCGGATGCACTCGGACGCGACGGAAATTGAAGCTCCTCTGGTGGTCACCGGCCCGGGTGAGATCACCGCCAAGGACATCGACCTGCCTTCGGGTGTCGAGATCCTGAACCCCGACGCGCACATCGCGACCTTGGAGAAGAAGACCAAGCTCGAGGTGTATCTGACGATCGGGCGCGGTCGCGGCTATCGCCCCGCCGAGGAGAACAAGTCTCCCGACCAGCCGATCGGCGTGATCCCGATCGACTCGATCTTCTCGCCCGTGCGCCGCGTCGCCTACAACGTCGAGCAGGCGCGCGTCGGGCAGCGGACGGACTACGACAAGCTGACGCTGGACATCGAGACCGATGGGTCGATCGACCCGCACGCGGCGTTGCGCGAGGCGGCCGAGATCCTGATTTCGCAGCTGGCGATCTTCACGGACGCCGAGCGGGTGGTCGAGCTTCGCGAGGCCGGCGCGCCCGGCGTTCTGGAGCCTGGCGTCGGTGGCGCGGTTGGCGTGCCCTCGCGGCCGCCCAACGCGATGGACGACATCCTGATCGAGGAGCTCGAGCTGGGTGTGCGGTCCTACAACTGCCTCAAGCGGGCCGGTATCCAGACCGTCGGCGATCTGGTCTCGAAGAGCGAATCCGAGCTCGCCGCGATTCCGAACTTCGGCAAGAAGTCGATCGACGAGGTGATCGAGACTCTGCATGCCCGGGGTCTTGGGCTGCGGAACGAGTAGGTTCGCGGTAACGTCTCTCGCGGTTCGTTGTCATGCGCCACCAGAGGAATCGATATCAGCTGAGTCGTGACGCGGCGCACCGCAAGGCGCTGCTGATGAACCTGTCCAAGGAGGTCATCGCGCACGAGCGCATCCGGACGACCGAGGCCAAGGCCAAGGCGGTCAAGCCGGAGCTCGAGAAGCTGATCACCCTGGCCAAGCGCGGGGATTTGCATGCTAGGCGTCAGGCGCTCTCCGCGCTGGGGCAGGACAAGTTCATGGTTTACAAGCTGTTCGAGGAGATCGCGCCGCGGTATACCGAGCGGGCGGGTGGGTACTCGCGGATTCTCAAGCTGGGGCCGCGGCGGTCCGATTCGACCGAGATGGTGCTGCTGGAGCTGGTCTAGTCGGTCTCGAGACTCGTTCTCGAGTACGACGGGGGTCGGTTCGCCGGGTGGGCTCGTCAGCCTGGCGTTCGCACGGTCCAGGATGAGGTCGAGCGGGCTCTGTGCGTGGTGTTGCGGCTGTCCGCGGTGTCGTTGACGGTCGCTGGGCGGACCGATGCGGGCGTGCACGCTTGGGGGCAGGTTGCTTCGTATGACGGGCCGCCTGTGGCGGTTCGGTCTTTGAACGCGGTGCTGCCTTCGGATGTGGCGGCGCTGGGGTGTTTTCCGGCTGGGGAGGGGTTCGATGCGCGCCGCGACGCCACGTCGCGCGCGTATTGCTATCGGGTGCTGGCGCGGGGTGAGCGGTCGGTCTTTGAGGACGGCCGAGCGCTGTGGGTTTCCCGGCCGCTGGACGTTGACGCACTGTCGGCCTGCGCCGCGGCTCTGGTCGGCACTCACGACTTCACCGCGTTCACGCCGACCGACACCTACCACGAGCGCTTCTCTCGCGACGTGTTCGCCGCATACTGGCGCCGGGTTGGGGACGTGCTCGAGTTCTGGATCGAGGCCGACGCGTTCATGCGCCAGATGAACCGTGTGCTGGTGGGGACGATGCTCGAGGTCGGGTCCGGCGGCGGGCGGCGATCCGTGGCGTCGTTTGTGGAGCTGCTGAGCGGGCGGCCGCGGTCGGAGGCGGGCCGGACCGCGCCGGCGCACGGGCTGTACCTCGCCGGCGTGGGCTACGGGGGCGAGCGAGTGCTGCGCGTCACATCTTTGAACCAAACGTAGGCCTACGGGGGCGATTCAGGGCGTGCCGCAGGCTCTGGGGGTTGATGGCCGCAGCAGACGGTGCACAACGCAGAAAAGCCGCCCCCGGGCCGCCGCACCTGCCACATAAGCGCCTCACCGGCGCTTATGTGGCGAAGATCGTCTCGTTGAAGGAGCTTTTGCGCTTTGTGCACTCCCACGGGCAGGGCGGCGCGGCGGTCGAGTGGGTCGCCGCGCGCCAGTTGGCCCTGATCACCGTCGCACAGCTTCACGTCGCCGGGGTGGGGCGCGGCGGCGTGCGGCGGCGCCGCGAGAACCGGTCGCTTCATCCGACGATGTATCGAGGCGTCTACCTCGTCGGCACCCCGATACCCCCTCCAGGTGCCCTCGAGTTGGGTGCCGTCCTCGCTTGCGGTGAACGCGCGATGGTCAGCCACCGGTCTGCGGCGGCGTTGCTCGGACTTGCCACCGCGCCGGCCGCGGAGGTGGACGTCACGGTCGTCGACCGTAGATGCCGCTCGCGCGCCGGCCTGCGTGTCCACCATGTCGAGGAGCTCGATCATCGTGACCGGGGCCAGCGCAACGGCATTCCCGCCACCGCGCCGGCGCGCACCCTCATCGACTTCGCCGCCACCGCCAGCCACAGCGAATCCGAATGGGCGATCGCGGAGGCGTTTGCGCTGCGGCTCGTGAACCAGCCGCAGCTCGTCGCGGCGACAGAACGGACGCCGAACCGCGCCGGCGTGGCAAGGGTCCGCGCGATCCTCGGCCAGCCGGGCGGTCCCAGCCGGACTCGGTCCGGCGGCGAGAGGGCGATGCTCAGGCTGCTTCGCGCCGCCCACCTCCCGCCACCGCGCACGAACCACGTCGTGGCGGGCTACTCCGCGGACTTCTGCTGGCCGGACGAGCGGCTGATCGTGGAGATCGATGGCCACGAGTTCCACTCGAGCCGGACCGCGATCGAGCGGGATCACAGGCGTGACCTCGTGCATCGCGAGGCGGGTTACGAGGTCCTGCGCTTCACTGCGCAGCAGCTCAAGGACGAGCCCGTGTACGTCGCCACCGTGATCGCCCGGGCGCTGGACCGGCGCAGCCGGACCCGCGGATAGCATCAAGAAGACCCCACCGTAATGCGCGTACTACTCACCAACGACGACGGAATCGAGGCGGACGGCATCCAAGCCCTGCGAAGGGCTCTGCAACGCCTCGACGGGATCGAGCTTGCTGTGATCGCTCCGGACGGGAACCGCTCCGCGATGGCCAGGTCGATCACCACCCGGCGCCCCATATGGGTGCACGAGGTCGAGTTCGGCGACGGCACGGTGGGATACGCCACCGACGGGACGCCGGTCGACTGCGTCCGCCTCGCCAACCTGGGCCTGGTCAAGGGCTTCCAGGCCGAGCTTGTGGTCTCCGGCATCAACCACGGCTCGAACCTGGGTGACGACATCACCTACTCGGGCACGGTGGCGGCCGCACTCGAGGCGATCGTGCTGGGCCTGCCGGGGATCGCGGTCTCGCAGCAGTCGAGCCTGCGCGAGCTCGACTTCAGGGTGGGGAGCGCGTTCGAGTTCGACGTCGCGGCGGCGTTCACGGCCCGCCTGGTCGCCGAGCTCGGGACGACGCCGCTGCCGGTCGGCACGCTGCTCAACATCAACGTCCCCTCCCCGCCGCCATGCGGGGTCGAGGTGGCGCGGCTGGGCAAGCGCGTATACCGCGACGAGCTGTCGCTGGTCGAGGAGGACGGTGACGGCCGGCGGCAGTACCGCATCTACGGCGACGCGAGCTTCGAGCACGACGAGACGGGCACCGATCTGGCCGCGGTGGCGAAGGGCAAGATCGCCGTGACGCCGGTGCACTTCGACCTGACCGACCGCGACGGCATGTCGGTGCTCGAGCGCTACGACCTCGACCGGCTGGTCGAGCCGGCCGCCAGCGAGGTGACCGACCTCTCATGAGCGCCGTCACCAACGAGCGCGCCGCCGAACTGCGGCGCGCGCTCGAGTACCACAGCCACCGCTACTACGTGCTCGACGACCCGGAGATCGGCGACGACGAGTACGACGCGCTGTACAACGAACTGAAGGCACTCGAGGAGGAGCATCCCGAGCTCATCACCCCCGACTCGCCGACGCAGCGGGTTGCGCCCGAGCCGGTCAGCGAGCTCGAGAAGGTCGCTCATCCCCAGCCGATGCTCTCGCTGGCCAACGCCCACTCGGCCGACGACCTCAAGGCGTGGATCCAGCGCATGCGCAACCACCTGGCCCGGGAGGGGATCGACGATCCGCAGTTCGAGTTCGTGGCCGAGCCGAAGATCGACGGGCTCGCGATCTCGCTCATCTACCGGGACGGCCTGTTCGAGCGGGGCGCGACCCGCGGGAACGGGGAGATCGGGGAGGACGTCACCCATAACCTGCGCACGATCCCGGCCATCCCGCTCCGGCTCGAGGATCCCGACCCACCACAACTGCTCGAGGTCCGCGGTGAGGTGTACATGTCCCTGCCCGACTTCGCGGCGCTCAACGAACGACGCGCGCAAGCGGGTCTCTCCACGTTCATGAACCCGCGCAACTCGGCGGCGGGGACGATCCGCCAGCTCGACCCGAAGCTCGCCGCCGACCGCCCCCTGTCGCTGTGGACCTACGGCGTCGGCGCCACCGAGGGGATCACCTTCGACGCGCACTGGGACGCTCTGCAGTGGCTGCGGGAGCATCGCTTCCCGGTTCACCCCGACGTCAGGAAGCTCCAGACCGAGGACGAGGTCGTGAGACAGTGCCGCTCCTGGGAGGAGCGCCGCGGCTCGCTCGACTTCGAGATCGACGGGGTGGTGGTCAAGGTCAACCAGGTCGAGCTGCAGCGCCGGCTCGGGTCGGTCGGGCGCGAGCCGCGTTGGGCGATCGCCTGGAAGTTCCCGCCCACCACGGCGGTCACGACGCTCAACCAGATCATCTGGGCGCCGGGCAAGTTCGGCGACCTGCACCCGGCGGCGATGCTCGAGCCGGTGCGGGTGGGCGGCGTTACCGTCAAGATGGCCACGCTGCACAACGAGGAGGACCTCGCGCGCAAGGACATCCGCGAGGGCGAAGAGGTCATCGTCTTGCGCGCCGGCGACGTGATCCCGCAGGTCCTCAGCCCGGCTCCGCACGTGGCCGAGAAGAAAGACCGGCCGCCGGCCCCGAAGCCCCCGGCGGAGTGCCCGATCTGCCACACGCCGACGGTCAAGCCGCAGGACTCGGTGTTCACCCGCTGCCCCAACCGCGACTGCCCGGGCCGGCGCTGGCAGCTGCTCAAGCACTATGCGGGCGCGATGGACATCGACGGTCTGGGCGAGAAGCAGGTCGACCTGTTCATGAAGCTCGGCTGGGTGCGGACGCCCGCCGACTTCTACCGGCTCACGCCCGAGCAGATCGCCGAGCAGTCCGGGTTCGGCCAGGTGTCGGCGGACAAGCTCGTGAAGGCGATCGAGGAGTCCAAGGGCCAGCCGTTCGGCCGGGTGCTGTATGGCCTCGGGATCGAGGAGGTCGGGTTCGTGATCGGGCGCAACCTGGCTCAGCACTTCCGCACGATCGACGCGCTGCTGGCGGCGAGCGTCGAGGAGATCGAGCAGGCCCAGGGCGTCGGTCCCAAGATGGCGGCGAAGATCCACGACCAGCTTCACGACGAGCAGATGGTCGAGCTGATCGAGGACCTCAGAACGCAGGGCCTCACGCTCGAGGAGGAAGGCCCACCGCCGGGTGAGGGACCCCTCGCCGGCAAGACGTTCGTGCTCACCGGGACGCTTCCCGAGCTGACCCGCGAGCAGGCCGGCGAGATGATCGTGGCGGCCGGCGGGCGGGTCACCGGCTCGGTGTCGCGCAAGACCGACTACGTCGTGGCGGGAGAGAGCGCCGGCTCGAAGCTGGCGCAGGCCGAGAAGCTGGGCGTCCCGATCCTCGACGAACCCGGGCTGCGCGAGCTGTTGCCCTGAGACAGCCGGCGGCCGCGTCAGCCGTTGTACTTGCTCAGCGCCACGGCCATGTTCGCCTCGACCCGGTGCACGAAATCGGGGTTGCCGATGCCGTTGGCCATGAACGCGAACGCCAGTGTGTGACCGTCCTGCGCCCGGCAGTAGCCGGCCAGGTTCGCGACGTCGTGCAGCGTCCCGGTCTTGCCGCGACAGTTGCCCTGGGCACTAGTGCCGTTCATCTCGTGCCGGAGGGTGCCGGTCTCTCCACCGATGGCCAGCGAGTTGACGAATACCGGGTTGGTTGCCATCGCCTGGAGCAGGGTGACCAGCTGCTGCGGGGAGGTCGAGTCGTAGCGCGAGAGGCCCGAGCCATCGTTCAGCCGGGGCGCGATCCCGAACTGGCTGAGCAGCTCGGCTCGGACGACGGCGGCGCCGGCGGCGGTTGTGCCGGCTCCGCCGAGCCGAGCCCCGACGTCCTTCAGCAGCGTCTCGGCCAGGTAGTTGTCAGAGGGCGCGTTGGTGAGCGCGATCAAGGTCGCGAGCGGAGGCGACTGGACCGAGGCGAGCAGCGTGGCGTTGCCGGGCGTCCGGCCCGTCGAGATCGGGAAGCGCGGACCGAGGCGCGCGCCCGCGGCGCGCAGCCCGCTCGCGAAGGACTGGGCGGCGAACAGCGCCGGCCGCGACTGGAAGGCGGTGCCGTGCAGGTTGGTGAACCCGCGGTCGTAGGCCAGGGCGCTCAGCTCGCCCTCGACGTCGGAGGAGCGACCGTAGCCCGTCGCCGGGGTGCCGCGCGCGGAGTCGAAGTAGGACTCGTCGCCGACGATCCGGCCGTTCACGCCGGTGAGGCCGGTGGCCTTGAGCAGCACGCCGATCAGGCTGTGCATGGTCGTGCCCGTCCCGTACCACGCGTGGTCGAAGCCGACCGCGCCGAACGTGGGGTCGCCGCCGCCGCGCAAGTACAGGGTCCCGTTCCACACGCCGGAGAGATCGGGCGTGCCGACGCCGAGCACCGAGGTTGTGAAGGTCTGGGTCGGGCCGAGCCGCAGGAGCGCGGTCGAGGTCGTGTAGAGCTTCTCGAGGGAGGCCGGCAGTCGGCCGGTGCTCGGCGCCACCGCGAACAGCGTCTGGCCGGTGTTGAGATCGACCACGTACGCCCCCCCGCTGCCCATGCTGCCCATCGACTGGGTGAGCGCCCGCTGGGTGAGGCTCTGGGCTGCGGGCTGTGCCTGCGCTGCGGCCGCCGTGCCGGCGAGCAGGGAGACGGTGGCCCCGATGGCGGCCAAGAACACCCGCATCGGCGCATATAACCATCTGGGCCGGTCAAAGTAGCGGTGAACCCCGGGTCGGGGGTCGCGGCGGTCCGGGCTCCGTAGAATTGAGAGCAGGATGGGCAAGGTCGTCACGCTCGACACCGCCGGCGGGGAACGGCCTTCCGCAGCTTCACGCACCCCCAAGACCCGCCGCCGTGCCGTTCGCTCCAAGACCGCTCTGGTCCTGGGCGGCGGCGGCTTCACCGGAGGCGTGTACGAGATCGGGGCGCTGCGGGCGCTCGATCTGCTGTCGGTCAACCGGACGGTCAACGAGTTCGACGTTTACGTCGGCACCAGCGCCGGTTCGTTCGTCGCCGCGGCGGTGGCCAACGGCGTCACGCCCGAGGAGATGATGCGGGTCATGGTCCGGCAGGTGCCGACTTCATTCCCGGATGCGCGGATCAGCTCCCTGCTCCGCCCGAACTACCGCGAGTTCGTTAGCAAGGGCGTGCGCGTGCCGCTCCGGGTGGCGCAGCTGATCCGCACGCTGATCCGGGACCTGGGGCAGATCTCGGCGGTGGACATCGCGGTCGGTCTGGCCGAGGTGCTGCCGTCCGGCCTGTACTCGGAGGCGGGGATCGAGCGCTACGTGCGGACGATCCTGTCCGACCCCGACCGGACCGACGACTTCCGCCTGCTGCAGAACGAGCTGTACCTCGCCGCCACCGATCTGGACACGTGCGAGCGGATCGTGTTCGGCGCCGAGGATTGGGACGACGTGCCGATCTCCACCGCGGTGGCCGCGTCGAGCGCGCTGCCGATGATCTACCGGCCGGTCCGGATCAAGGACCGGGAGCTCGTCGACGGCGGGATCGTCTCCACCACCAACCTCGACATCGCAGTCGAGGCCGGCGCCAAGTTC